>Ga0187845_1001806_pt1 | contig 12019 bp, 9 predicted proteins | sample SpaLakP09_SKY_68_FD_134515 | JGI IMG/M metagenome (GOLD analysis project Ga0187845, IMG submission 134515) | Oligotrophic lake water microbial communities from Sparkling Lake, Wisconsin, USA - SP09_SKY_68 | ecosystem: Environmental > Aquatic > Freshwater > Lake | place: USA: Sparkling Lake... | reverse complement strand
CCGCCACCGGTGGCGGCAAGGGCCGGAAGCGCTCTGCTGTGCTGGCGGCATCGCCCCAATAGCCCATGCCCACCAACGCACCCCGGTGGACGAGTTCGCCCGGCTCGTCGTCATCGCATTCGTTGCCATCCTCACGCAGCACCAGCACTTCGGTGTTCGGGATCGCCTTGCCGATCGAGTCCGGCCGGCGATCCACTTCCGAGGGCGAAAGAAAGGTCGAACGGAATGCTTCGGTCAACCCGTACATCAAGAAAGGCTGACTGGTGGGCAAGCGCTGGCGCAGCCGGTCCAGGGTGGCGCGCGGCAGCCGTCCGCCGGTGTTGGCGAAATAGCGCAAGTGATGGGCAGCCGCCTGCAGCCACTCAAGCTGGGCGAGCTGCATATACAGAGGCGGAACCGCCGTCAGCCCGGTGACCCGATGCTCCGCCAGGCTGATGAGCACGTCTCTTGGCAGTAGGTAATTCAGCAACACCACCCTCGCCCCAGCATGGAAGGCCGTGGTCAGCTGGCTGAACCCAGCGTCGAAAGACAATGGCAAGGCCGCCAGCAGCACGTCCTGTTCGTTGTTGCCCAGATAAGCGTTGACACTCTTCGCCCCGACCACCAGATTGCGGTGCGACAACACCACCCCCTTGGGCTTGCCGGTACTTCCGGAGGTGTACAGGATGGCGGCCATGTCCGTGTCGATCACACGGTGGCCGGGATGGGAGGGGCCGCACAGCAGTTGCTGCCAGGTCAGGTGCTGGCGTGCCATCGGCGAGGTTGCGCCAGCATCCGATGGGCCGACGCAGACCATGAACCGGAGTGCCTCGCAGGCATCGAGCCCCGCGCCCAAAGACACCAGGCGTTCGGCCGAACTCAGCAGCAGGCGCACGCCGCAGTCCCGCAGGATATGCAATACCTGCTCGGGCTTGAGCACCGGATTGATGGGAACGAACACCATGCCGGCGGCGCAGGCGCCGAAACTGGCAACGACGGTCTCGAACCGCTTGTCCAGGTAGATCCCGACCCGCTCACCGCGCCCCAGCCCCAGTCCGATCAAACCGGAGGCGCAGGCGGCAATATCCTGTTGCAGCTGGCCATAACTTAACTCGCCCGCGCTGGATGTAAGCGCAACTCGAGACGAGCCTCTTGTCGCGGCATTCGCCACCAAGTCCGCCAGGAGCATCGATTCGGCCATAGAAGATCTGACGGGCGTCACAGCGCAGAGAAGTTAACGTAAAAGTATCCCACAGGGGGGCGGCCCTCGGCTCTTTCGATCCTAGAATCGCGCCTCGATGGGCCGGAAACCGTGAAGGATTTGAATGGATGCCATGCAACAAGTCGTTAGCCTGTTGGAGCAGACGCTGGATTTGAATGGACGGGCCGCGTCCTTCACCGCGGACACCCAGCTCCTTGGTGCCTTGCCGGAACTGAACTCGATGGCCGTGCTGGCGCTGATCACAGGGCTTGAGGAGCGCCTTGGCATCATGGTCGATGACGACGAGATCGACGGCAGGGTTTTCGCCACCGTCGGCAGCCTGACCGACTTCGTGCGCTCCAAGCTCGCCCCCTAAACCGTCTCCGCGTCCAGCAAGTGCTCAAGCCCGTGCCGCCCGAAGCGTTCTTCCTCGATCTGCCCCTTGCGGAGGGGCGCGGCACAGCCAGGCGCTTCGCCCTGTTGCATCCGCCGCAGGGCGGGCACCGCCGCGGGGCCGTGCTATATGTCCACCCGCTGGCCGAAGAGCTCAATTGCTCACGGCGCATCGCGGCGCAGCAGGCACGAGCCCTGGCGCGAGACGGTTGGGCCGTCCTGCAGCTTGACCTCTATGGCTGTGGCGATAGCGCTGGGGACTTTGGCGATGCCACTTGGGACCAATGGGTCGACGACGTTCTGGCAGGCGCTGAGTGGCTGCGTCAGCGCGTCAGTCTTCCTGCCGCCGCCCCGCTGTGCTTATGGGGCTTGCGAGCCGGCGCCCTGCTCTGCGCCGAGGCCGCACGGCGCGCGCCGAGGCCTTGCCATCTGTTGTTCTGGGCGCCCTCGGTATCGGGCAAGGTTGCCCTGCATCAGTTCCTGCGGTTGCGTGCCACCGCCGAGATGATGAGCTCCGGCGCCAAGGGCGTGATGGGGCGCCTGCGGCAGGAACTGGACCAGGGCCGCCCGGTGGAAGTCGCCGGCTACATGGTGTCTGCGACCCTGGCGTCCGGCCTCGAACTGGCCACGTTATCCCCGCCGGGCGCAGGCTCCCTGCCCGCCTGTCTCGATTGGTTCGAGCTGCGCATGCCGGAACCGGGGCAGGCGACGGGTGCGCCACCCGCCCTGCGGCCCTGGCAAGACGCCGGCTTCGAGACCGCCTTTCATCTGGTCGATGGCCCCGCCTTTTGGCAGACTCCGGAATTCGCGGCCGCCCCAGCTTTGATCGAACAGACCGTGGCCGCCCTGTCGCGGCACGGCGCGCCATGAGATATAGCGAATCGGCCCTGCACTTTCCCTGCGGCACAGGCCAGTTGCTGGGCCTGCTTGCCCTGCCCGAAGCCTGCCATTCGACCGCCGTGGTCGTGGTGGTCGGTGGGCCGCAGTATCGCATCGGCAGTCACCGGCAATTCCTGCTGCTGGCCCGGGCGCTGGCGGAAGCCGGCCATGCGGTGCTGCGCTTCGACTGCACCGGCATGGGTGACAGCACTGGCGAGGCCCGCAGCTTCGAAGACCGCCAAGAGGAAGTTGCGGCGGCCATCACGCTGCTGCAGCAGCGGGCGCCGGCCGTCACCCGGGTGGTGCTGTGGGGCTTGCGCGATGGCGCGTCGGCCTCCCTGCTGTACTGGCAAGCCAGCCGAGACCCTCGGGTTCGAGGCCTGTGCCTGCTCAATCCCTGGGTGCGCTCCGAGAGCGGCCTTGCTCGCACCCACGTCAAGCACTACTACGGCCAGCGCCTGCTGCAGCCCGCCTTCTGGCGCAAGCTGTTCAGCGGCCAGGTAGGTTGGCAAAGGATGGCGGACTTCGGCACCAGCTTGGGCCAGATGCTCAGGCGCCGGCCATCCTCGAACGACTCGGCCTTGCCATATCAGGTTCGCATGGCGCTCGCTTGGGCGGACTTCCCAGGCCGCATTCTGCTGCTGCTCAGCGGAAAGGACCTGACCGCACGGGAGTTCATCGAACATGCGCGCGGCGACCCGCACTGGGCCGGTCATCTGGCGCTCACCAAGGTCTCGCGCCAGGAGCTGCCCAACGCAGACCACACCTTCTCGACTGCTGCGGCCCGCCAGCAGGTGGAGGCGCTGACCTTGCAGTGGCTGGGCACCTTGACATGAGCGCAGCAACCAAACGAGTGTTGATGGTGGCCTTTCACTTTCCGCCGCAATCCGGCAGCAGCGGGGTGCAGCGCACCCTACGTTTTGTTCAGCAACTGCCGTCCTGTGGCTGGCAGCCGATCGTGCTAAGCGTCTGGCCCGGCGCCTACGAAACCACCAGCGAAGATCTTCTTGGCGAGGTACCGCTCACGACTGTCGTGCACCGCGCCATGGCCTTGGACGCTTCCCGTCATCTGGCGATTCGCAGGCGCTACCTGGCTTCCTTGGCTCGGCCTGACCGCTGGGCCAGCTGGCGCTGGGACGGCGTGCGCGCCGGCCTGCAGCTGATACGCGAATGGCGCCCGCAGCTGGTCTGGTCCACTTATCCGATAGCCACCGCCCATCTGATTGCCGCCAAGCTGCAGGCTCGCAGCGGTCTGCCCTGGGTGGCCGACTTCCGCGACCCGATGGCTCAGGAGGGCTATCCCGCGGACCCGATCACGCACCGGCACTTCCGGGCCATCGAAGCCATGGCTGCGCAACAGGCCAGCCAATGCCTGTTCACCACCCCTGGCGCCGCATCGGAGTATCGCCAGCGCTACCCGGCCGCCGCCGCACGGATGGGGGTGCTGGAGAACGGATATGACGAGGCCACCTTTGCCGCCGTCGAGCAGGACCTCGACTCCCCGAGGCCAAGACTCAACCCCGGCTGCCTGACCCTGCTTCACAGCGGCCTGGTCTATCCCTCCGAGCGCGACCCCACGTCACTGTTCAAGGCGCTCGCACTGTTGACCGAGCGCAGCCCCGGGCTGGGCCGAACGCTGCGGATTCGATTCCGCGCCAGTGGCCATGACGCAATGCTGACCGCGCTGGCGGCGCAGCTGGGTGTGACTGAAATGATCGAGCTCTGCGCCCCGCTGCCCTACCAAGACGCGCTGAAGGAAATGCTCTGCGCGGATGGCCTGCTGGTCATGCAGGCCGCCAACTGCAATCAGCAGATCCCGGCGAAGGCCTATGAGTACCTGCGGGCTCGCCGGCCGGTGGTATGCCTTGCCGACCCCGCCGGAGACACCGCCACGATGTTGCGCTCGATCGGCGTGACGGCAGCCGCTGCACTTGACGGCACGCGCCAGATTGCCGAGCTGCTGCACACCTTGTTGATCGAGTCGCAAAGCGCCGATGGCATCGCCAACCTGATTCCTGCCGCGGCCGTGGCCGGCGCCGCAAGGACGGCACGCACGGCGGCGCTGGCCGAGCACTTCAACAGGCTCACGCGATGAGTCGCTTCACCGCTCGCGCGCCGAAGTGGCGAGCCGCCGCCAGCAGGCCCGCCCCGTTCAACGGATCGAATGCAATCAAGCCGATCCGCTCGCGACGTTCCCCCATCCAGTCCTGCTTGTAAGCGTCATCGCCGGTCAGGTAGTCCACCTCCTGCACCTGGTCGGTGTCGAGCACATGGCGCATCATCGCCGCGGTGAGGACCGAGCCAGGCGAGAACCGCTCCCAACCCTTGACGTAGGCCAGCTTGTAGATGTTGGCCTTGCCGCTCTTGACCAGCCACAGCTGTGCCGCCACCGGGGCGCCATCGACCATCAGCAGTCCGAGCCTCAGCCACCCTTGAGCAGACGCCAGGCGCATCAGTTTGGGCATGAACTGCGGACATGGCTCGGCCTGCTTCCAGCTCTGTCGATAGACAGTCTCGAACGCCTCGATGGCCCAAGCCAAGCCCTCGCCGGCCCCGGTATGGATGCTCAGTGACCAGCCGCCGCGACGGTTCAGGCGGCGCCTGCCGCGTTCAATGCTGTGACGCAGGGCCGAGGGTCGTTGTTCGTAGTAGCGCTCATAGGTCTGTCCATTCACACGAAGGTACCAGTTTCCAAAACAGAAGAAACGATCCACCCAGTAGCCGGCCTCGCGCAACCCTCGATCCATGCCCTGCGCAAAGGCCCCCAGCTCGTCCAGGGGCTGTAGCACCACGATCGCACCCAGCGTATGGGCGCGCAGACGGCGCCCGAGCGCGCGCCATGCCGCGGGGCCAAGGCCGCTGCTGTCGCCCACCGGACCGTACAAGCTGGCGTAGTAGTTGCTGAGGCTGCTCAGGCCTGTGCGTTGGCCCACGACAGGCATCAAACCCAGCGCGATTCCCGGTGCGGACTCTCCATCAGCGGCCGCTATCCAGACGGGAATCGGCGGGTGCTCGAACCCGTGCTCAAGCAGATTCTCGAACCACTCTGCGGTTTCGAATACCTCGATCATCGCCTCGGCCGATGCCAATGGGGCTCAGCGTCCGACTGGCTGATACTCGAAGCCCTGCGAGCGCACAAACTTCGGGTCATACAGATTGCGCCCGTCAAAGATCAGCGCGTTCTTCAGACTTGACTTGAGCAGATCAAAGTCCGGGCTGCGGAACTCCTTCCACTCGGTGACGATGATGAGGGCGTCAGCGCCGACCAGGGCCTGGTTGGGACCGCTGGCATAGCTCAAGCCGGGCAACGCACCGAACACCCGCTGGGCCTCATGCATGGCCACCGGATCATAGGCGGTGATGGTGGCGCCGGCCTGAAGTAGATCCGCCACAAGGTCGCGGCTGGGTGCGTCGCGCATATCGTCGGTGTTGGGCTTGAAAGCCAAACCCCACAGGGCGAAATGCTTGCCTTCAAGCCTGTCGCCCAGGCGCGCCTTGACCTTGTTGGCCAGCACATGTTTTTGGCGGTTGTTGGCAGACTCCACCGCAGTCAAGACCTGAAGCTCGATGCCGGCCTCGTCGGCCGCCGTCTTGATCAGCGCCTTGACGTCCTTGGGAAAACAGGAGCCGCCGTAACCGCAGCCAGGGTAGAGAAAGTGATAGCCGATACGAGGATCCGAGCCAATACCCTGGCGCACCATCTCGATGTCTGCCCCCAGCTTCTCGGCCAAATTGGCGAGCTCGTTCATGAAGCTGATACGGGTGGCCAGCATCGCGTTGGCGGCGTACTTGGTGAGCTCGGCACTGCGCACGTCGGTGACGATCAGGCGCTCGTGGTTGCGCTGGAACGGCGAATAGAGCGCCCGCATCAAGTGCACCGCCTGCTCATCATCGGCACCGACGACGATGCGGTCCGGTCGCATGAAGTCCTCGACGGCTGCCCCCTCCTTCAGGAACTCCGGATTGGACACCACCGCGTACGGTGTCTGCACGCCTCGCGCCGCCAGCTCCTCGGCAATCGCGGCCCGCACCTTGTCGGCGGTGCCGACCGGGACGGTACTCTTGTCAACGACGACCTTGTAGTCCGTCATCAGCCGGCCGATATTGCGCGCCGCAGCCAGCACGTACTTGAGGTCGGCCGAGCCATCTTCATCTGGCGGCGTGCCCACCGCGATGAACTGGATCGTGCCGTGCTTGACCGCACGCTCCTGATCGGTGGTGAAGTGCAGACGGCCGGCCGCCACATTGCGCCGGACCATCTCCTGCAAACCCGGCTCATGGATGGGGATACCACCCTCCTCCAGAATCTTGATCTTGTTGGCATCAAGGTCAAGGCACAACACATCGTTGCCGACCTCGGCAAGGCATGTGCCGCTGACCAAACCCACATACCCGGTTCCGATGACGGTAATTTTCATTCGCTTCTAACTGTTTGAATTGCGAGCCGTTGGCCACCATGGCGGGCTCATATTTCTGAATGATACGCAGAGCCAGAGGCGTAGCGCAAACCAGCTGATGTTCATTCCATCGAAAAACCACATAGTCCGCGCCCCGGCGCCTCCGTTTCACGCAAACAAGGCGGGTGCCTCGGTCATGGCGGCGTCGACCGGTCAGCCAGTATTTCACGACGACTTTCGCGCAAATTAGCAACGCGTGACCGCGTAACCGCCTTGGCTGTGCGCTTGCCGTTGAACAGAAGACTGAACACATCGAATCGCCCAACCAATAGCCAATGAATCAAGGCGGTCGACGCAAAAACAATGACAACACACAATGCAAAATTGATCCCAGCGGGCATATCAGACGTCATAAGCATTCCACCAACCACAGCCACCAATAGATGGTGAAACAAAAATATCGTGTAACTTGCTTCGGCCAAGAAGGTGGTGAAGCCCGTGACTTTGAAAAAAAATCTTCGAAAGAAGCACAACACCCCGGCGATCGAAACCCAAATCAATACCTGAGAAACTGCCAATATTCCCTCAGCCTGCCATCTTGATAAATTGCCCAGGGACTGATTAATCAATACTGTGATCGGCACAGCAACGATTGACAAATAAATGGGGGTCTGCAAAAATATCGCCATCCAGTCCCGACGGACAAAAAGCAGTGCGCCGCCGGCGAAGTAGGGCCCGTAGGTCGCTAGGTCAAACAACGTAGTGAGACCTGCGAGGGAGTCGTATGCGAACGGCGTCAATCTCGCCAGCGCCACCGTCAAAAAACTGAAGACCGAGAGGCCCAACAACAAACCGACGGGTGTCGGTACCGGAACGGAATCGAACCAACGAACCCGCTTCAGGAGCGGCGTCAGCACGAGCAGGGTCGCGGTGAATACAATCAGGTCAATCAGAAACCAGAGATGATATACAGGTACCCGTCCGGTGGAGAGGCGCTGCAGCCACCACCTGCCGTGAAAAACATCCACAAAAATGACCTGCAGAACGTTCAACGTGGCAAAAGAAAACAGCAGCGGAACGAGCAATCGTTGCATGCGCTGGACAGCGACTTCCCTGGCACTCATCTTGGACAGGGCGAGCGCAAAGAAATAGCCGGATAAAAAGAAAAAGGCCGGCATTCGGAAAACATGAATGGCCTCGACCAACAAATCAAAGGCGTAGCTTCTTTCCCGGCCAACAATCAACCAGTTACCCTTTGCGGCATAGATAGAGGCGCTGTGCAGAATGATACCGAGCATCATCAGACAGCCGCGTGCAGCATCCAGCGAAGCCTCACGACCAGTAGCCGTCATGATCAAAGCACCAGCGCGGGCGCTGCGGAACCTGCCAACGACGGAGTTGTCGACGGCTGACTTGGCCGGTGCCGGCCAATGCACGTTGGCCGACCGACATGCGCCTGATTGCATGAGACCATGGGGCGATAACTGACATCCCTGAGCGCCGAAGGCCGCGCGAGCACCGGCGTCGGTCGGATGCAGAAAATTGACGATGGGTCCACGCATGGTGGATCGTTCGCAATCCCAGGCCAGTTCGCCAAGGGATACGCGCTTCCAAGCCGCCGCAGACAGCCTGCGGGGTCAGCCGCATTCTGCTCAGCTTCGCCCAGAAATTTGACCGATACTGTTTGCATAGAAACCATCAGTCCCGCGCGCCGATTGCATTGGTGCGCCTTGGCACATTCGACTGCTTGTGCTGATACCCCAGCGAGCCGGGAGCAAGCCCGGAGGCTGACGGTTGAGGTTTACGCGGCCGGAAAGATTGATCAATATCATTGAAACCTACCATCATATAACCCTCGCCAAAATAGCCTGGGCTGCCATAAAGGGCCGATTTGTTACGGCAATAGCCAACAAAGAGGTTGCCGTTGACGTTGATGTTCTCCGCCTTCACAGGGGCGATCGCCTTAATGAAGAACGGATAGACCTGATGCTTCTGGCTGTCAAAATACTGAGTAAAGGCGACGAAGGTATTGTGCTCAACGGTCAAACCCCACGGCCGGGTAGTGTCAAAATTCCCAATCGAGCCCTCAGCGGCGTACGCCAGCGATGCCCCATTGGTATTATCGCCAGAAGCTGTCTTGACAAAGATGTTGTTTCGGGCCGTAAGAACGCCGCCGTCCGGAACGTCTACCAGATAGGACTCCCGCATCTCCCCGGGTTTCGTCGCGCGTGACCCTTGAAAATAGTTTCCCTCTAAAATATTCACCTGCGCGCGCGACTTGAATAGATGACCATACCGAGAATCATGCGACCATGATCCAAGCATTTTCACCGTGAATTTACTATCGTCGTTGCTGTAATTTATATAAATATTGTGCTCCGGACCATTTCCGCCACCATTTGCCGACAGCTCAACACCCTCAATCAACAGTACCCCTGAGTTGGCAGATGTTCCAAATATTCCATTGGCACTTCTGTTCTCGAATCCATGAATTCTCAAATTTCGCAACGTGACATTCTTGCCGCCGTTGATGTATATACCCGCTTTCCCGACCCGCCCCAAACCGGTATCGTTTGAAACCACCTCCAGATTCTCAATGGTTATGTTTTCCGACTTGTCAATGTAAATCAGAGACTGCCCCAAGGTGGCATTGCTGGCGCCGGTGGCCGGAAGCTTTATTACGGGGCGCACTCCGTTCACGGTGATTCCGCGCACGGTTATATTCTTTGGCACACTGGCATTCTTGCTGTAGTAGTCTGCTTCGTTATTGAAATTTGGCCCGATGTAGATCTGCTGATCTTCGCCCTCATAAATCGCGGGATAGATCTCAAATACGTCGCCACTCTTCCACTGGGTGAACAAGGCGCGGCGGAATGGACCCACAGTCGCATCATGCCCGTCCGTTGTTTGGCTCACTGCGGTGGCCACCGAGTTTGGTGTAAGTTGCAATGAGTCGGCCATCTCGCAAATGACGAATCAGCGGCTCACCGCCAACCGCGCCACGCACTTGGGGGCGAACTGTTGATTCACGCCACTCCCATTGCGCCGGAAAGTCGTTCGAACTGCAGTAGTCGCTGGAGAAACTCGTCGGCGGGGAATATCCCTCCTCATCCAGCGACTGAACCGTAGGCTGGGCCGCCGTGTCAACCACATCAGCCTTGGTCGCCCCCCCACAAGCCACGAGCTGAAAAAGCACGATGGAACTAGTGAGGAACCCTGTCATCGCGGACCGAAATGGCAATAGAAGGCTCATCGCACTCCAAACAAAAGACTTTATCGACGGAATTCCACAGCCACGCACGACAGCAGCGATCTGGTCAACCTTCACGCGCGACCGGACCTTGATATTCCAAATAGTTCAACGAGACCGCGCGGACCGACCTGAATCAAGATCACTCCAATATAAATCATGGCCGCCGTGATGAGTTGATAAGTCAAACCAAGCCAACCATCTACGAAGCCCCAATTGCGTTCAATAAGAATCAACGACAAGGCCATTAGCGCACAACCGAAAACGGCAGGCGATATCGATGCCCAGACTTTTCGCGCGCTGACCCCAAAGAGACGACAGCTGAACAACACAGACAAGCCACCGACCAATAAAATATTGAGCGCAGCGAGCGCGGTCAGGCCGATCAGCCCAAATTCAGATGCGTACAGTACCCCCGAGGCGGATACAATCAAGCCGAACAATTGAATTTTCGCTGTATATTTTGCTTTTCCGGTCGCATTGATGGGCAAACTGAAAAGCTCACCCATCAGTTTAATTGGCATCAACAAACATAGTATAGCCAACGGTTGAATTACATTCCCCCACTGCTTACCAAAAACCAAAGGCACAATTGACGCGGCCACACAGGCCATGCCAATAGTCAATGGGAATATGATCAATGCGGTCAGGGATACCGACTTCAACAGAAACCTCTCGATGCCGGCAGCATCATGCTTTGATCGCGCGAAAGCGGGATAGAGAGTCTGATTCACGATGGGCATCATCTTGCTCATGGGTAGCAACGAGAACACCGTCGCCACCGCATAGACGCCCATCACTTCCGCGCCAAGTTTGGGCCCGGCAAGCAATGTTATGACCCTGGCCGACAGAACGGCCATCACACTGCCGGCGAGCACGACCGAGCCATAGCCGATGAGATGGCGGATCTCCTGGAATCTAAAGGCCGGGAGGATCATCCATGGAAGCCGGTAGGCGAGCAGTGCCACGCGAATCGCCGGATTCATGACGACGACGGCAACCAGGGCCCACACGCCAGCCCCGCCCAGCGCGAGGCTGAGGCTTAATACAGACGATGCAAAAGCCGCAATCATCTCGATCTGTGATTTCAGCTTGAAGTTCAGGGCGGCGTCCAGCAGGGCATTCGGAATGATTCTGAACGGTGCGAGTAAAAATATTGCCGCTGAAACACGAATCAGCGAAGACAGGCGTGGCTCCCCAAAGTACTGAGCGATCAAGTCTGCCCCGAGCTGAAGCCCAACGAAAATTGCGCCGTTTGCGAGCAGCAACGCACCGAAGGCCGACGACAACTGTTTATCGTCATACCTGCCAAAGCGAATCAAGGCGGCGTCGATGCCCAAGGAACTGAACAGGAGGCACAGCTCAATCGGCACCTCGATCATTGCATTCAACCCATAGTCATGCGGATGAAGCAAACGAATTATTATCAACGTCACCAGCCAACTGATGCTTTGACTCGTGATTCGCGACAGCGTCGCCCACTTGACACCCGAGGCCAGTCGAGCGCCCAGATTACCTCCTTGGTCAGGGTTATTCATATTTTCGCCGATGGTGTCCAGAGTCTCTTGTCAATGGGCTGCGTCGCGAAGGTAGTTACGAGATATCTGAAAATATATTCGAGGCGTCGAATAAGCCCAGAGCGCGAGTCGCGGCAGTTCAAACAAGCTCCCTTGTCGGCTTGCAACCCCGCCGCCGGTGGACACGGCGTATCGAAAACCCGCTCTTTTTATCATCTCGACATGCTCCGAGTTGTAATCAACACCCGCCCGACCATTGGGATAAGCGAAGCCTTTGACGTCCGCGCCGATCACCTCCTCCAGCCGTTGTTTGCTGTGTCGGATTTCGTACTCCGCTTCAGCCGCGCCGGTTGTCGTCAAGATCGGGTGGCGGTGGCTATGCGCCCCGATTTCAAAGCCATCT
>Ga0187845_1001802_pt1 | contig 12044 bp, 13 predicted proteins | sample SpaLakP09_SKY_68_FD_134515 | JGI IMG/M metagenome (GOLD analysis project Ga0187845, IMG submission 134515) | Oligotrophic lake water microbial communities from Sparkling Lake, Wisconsin, USA - SP09_SKY_68 | ecosystem: Environmental > Aquatic > Freshwater > Lake | place: USA: Sparkling Lake... | reverse complement strand
CGGAATAACTGGTGCACCTGATTCAATTGCCAAGCGGGCAATTCCAGTGCGCCCCTTATATAGCCGGCCATCGGGAGACCTGGTTCCTTCCGGATAAATACCAAGTGAGTTTCCACCTGCTAGAACTTCAAGACCTGTAATCAGCGCTGCTTCGCTGCGACGACCACCAGAGCGATCGACAGGAACTTGTCCAAGTGCGATAAATGTCAGTTTCTTCAATAACCCTTTAGGTCCAGGGGAAGTGAAGTACTCACTCTTTGCAAGAAAGGTAACTTTGCGAGGAACGACAAGTGGCATAAAGATGGAATCGCTAAAGGAGAGATGATTTGATGCAAGGATTAAAGGGCCAGATGCCGGCACATTGCGCAGACCTTTTACCTTTGGGCGAAAGAGCACCATGAGGAACGGGGTAAGAAATGCCCGCAAGGTTCCGTAGGGCAGGTTGTTCATAGGCGCTAATTTAGCGTGATTACCCCCTTTTGTGCGAACATAAACCATGAGCAAGCGTGAATCGAGCGATGAATTCGATGATGAACTCGTTGATGCAGAGTTTGAATCAATGGTCGAAGGTCTCTCACTCGATGAATCAACTCCAACAACATATTTGGATGAGTTAGATGCATTTGAAGATCTCAACCGATTCATACCACCTGCAATTGCAAAGAAGGGTCTGAAAGACCAGGTGCGAGATGCACTCCGTGCCATTACTCGCTGGAAAAATAATCCGCACAACCAGCATCCTGATGATGGTGCTGCTCTGTAATTTAGGATCTTGCTAAATCGGCAACGCCTACAAGTCCTGCTTCATTTCCCAGCTGTGCGCCAATGATTTCTGGATATGGGTGTTTGCCAGCAAATGGCATAGAACGCTCGAGCGCTTCACGAGTTGGCTTAAGCAATATCTCGCCTGCATCGATGACTCCCCCACCAATAACAACACACTCTGGGTCAAGAACGACTGCAAGGGAGGCAATACCTGCACCTAACCATTGCGCTGTTGTGTTAAATGCTGCAAGTGCTACCGCATCACCATCGCGCGCAGCATCTGTGATTGCTTTGCCCGTTAGTCCTTCAAGAGTGCCATCACCACGTGAGAGAAGGTTGCGGGCGATATCAGGACTTGCAGCAATAGCTTCACGGGCATGGCGCATCAAAGCGTTGCCAGATCCATATTGTTCAAAACAACCGCGAGCACCACAACCACAGAGATGGCCTTCAGGAACGACTCGGATATGTCCGATCTCTGCAGCAATTCCAAATGCTCCACGATAGAGCTCGCCATTAACAACAATTCCTCCACCGATACCTGTGCCAACAGTCAGCATCAACATATGACGCTTTCCGCGACCTGCGCCAAATCGTGCTTCGCCCCATGCAGCAGCGTTGGCATCATTTTCAATGACGACAGGAAGTCCTATGAGGGAGGTGAGTTGGTAATCAAGATCCACACCGTTCCACCCTGCAATATTCGGTGTTGCAAGCATGGTCTTTCGATCAGATGAAACAAATCCTGCTGCTGAGACTCCCACTGAATCAATGGTGAATTCGCTCATTAACTCTTTGGCAACATCTGCAATTGCTTGGGTGAGGGATGCTCCACCTTCGCGAGGTGTGTCGCGCCGGGCGGTCTTAACAACCGTTCCTAACTCATCTACGACGCCGCCGAGAACCTTTGTTCCACCAACATCAACGCCAATCGTGTAACTCATTTATGCGACTCGCTCGGCCAATTCCTTCAGCGCTGCATCAATAGTTTGCTTTTGAGCTTTTGTAATCATCATCGAAGGAACAGGCAAACTCACGGCCACGGTGAGTTCATAGGTCACCTGTGTTGTGTCAGCATCAATTGCTTTCAGTGAATATGTGCCATCCATCTGCGTTAATAAGTCGGCTTCATCCATTGTGAAGGAGAGAGTTGCAGGAGCAGCGCTCCAGTCATAGTCCAAGGTGACGCGGTCTTTCATCATTCCGGCATCGATTGCAAGCTTTGCTTTAAGGACGCGGTCTTCGCCATCGCGATCGATGACATCAGCTTTCTTAATAGATGAGAGCCACTCGGGGTATGAGCCGATCTCAAAGAGTGCGGCTTGAACATCGGCTAGGGGTGCATCAATGACGACTGTGGAAACGCTCTTCTCGGACATGGGCGCAAGGCTACCAACCTTCTTCTGCCCCCACAGTCAACCAATCTTGCGTAAGAATCTTCCCTTTTGCCCATCTCTCCCGCTAGCGTTAGCGTCATGAATGAAGTCACAAACCCAGCCATTATTCCTGCAGCAACTGCTGGAAACCTCACCAATCTCATCTCAGAGCGCGCATGGTTTGAACCAGAGCGCATCACGATGTCACGCCCCCTCGGTGATGGGTGGCAGCCGCTGACTGCGCGACAGGTCGAGGAAGAGATTCGCGCAACAGCTAAAGGTCTTGTTGCAGCAGGTATTGCAATTGGTGATCGCGTTGCCATCATGGCGCGCACTCGATATGAGTGGACGATTCTAGATTTTGCAATTTGGTATGCAGGTGGCTGTGTAGTCCCAATTTATGAAACATCATCTGCCGAGCAGGTGGATTGGATTCTCAACGATTCTGCATCTGTCGGTCTTATTGTTGAAACACCAACACATAAAGAGCTCGTTAACTCAGTACTTCCTTCCCATACTAAACATGTCTGGGTCATGACAGATGATGTGCTCTCAACTCTTCGCAAAGCTGGCGCGCAGATTTCTGATGATGAAATTGATCGTCGTCGTAACGCACTCGTTCCTGACACTCTTGCAACTCTTATTTACACTTCAGGCACCACGGGTCGTCCAAAGGGTGTGCAACTCACACACGGAAACTTCCTAGCTGAATGTGGCAACGTTGTAGAAGGTGCAAGTGATCTCTTCCTTAAGCCTGGAGGATCCACACTTCTCTTCTTGCCTGTCGCACACGTATTCGGTCGCATGGTTGAAATCGGTGCAATTCACGCTGGTCTTCACCTCGCTCATTGCAGTGATCCCGTTGGCAGATTGCAACCTGATCTTGCTTCATTTAAGCCATCTTTCGTGCTTGCTGTTCCTCGCATCTTTGAAAAGATTTATAACGGCGCAGAAGCAAAAGCTGACGCTGCAGGTAAGGGAAAGATTTTTAGAAAGGCGGCAGAGGTCGCTATCGCCTATAGCCAGGCTAAAGATAAGCGCGGATTTAACCCTCTCCTTACTCTCAAGCACGGGCTCTTCGACAAGCTTGTCTACTCAAAGATTCGTGCAGCGATGGGTGGAGCAGTTGAGGCAGCTATCTCTGGAGGTGCACCACTGGGTGCACGTCTGGGCCACTTCTATCGCGGAGCCGGAATCACCATTCTTGAAGGATATGGACTTACTGAAACAACAGCAGGTGCAACTCTTAACCTCACAAAGAATATTCGCGTAGGTTCCGTGGGCCGTCCAATTCCAGGAACAACAATTAAAATTGCAGATGATGGTGAAGTTCTTATCAAGGGACCAATTGTCATGCGCGGTTACTGGCAGAACGATGGGGCCAATCAAGAAGTATTCGATGGTCAATGGTTTAAATCTGGTGACCTAGGCCGTCTTGATGAAGAAGGCTTCCTCTACATCACAGGGCGCAAGAAGGAAATCATTGTCACAGCAGGCGGAAAGAACGTTGCTCCTGCAGTCCTTGAAGATCGCCTTCGCGCTCACCCACTCGTGAGCCAATGTATGGTCGTGGGAGATAACCAGCCATTTATTGCATCGTTGATCACTATCGATCAAGACATGCTCAAGGGATGGGTTGCGGCAAATAGTAAGGCTGGTGCAACGATTGATACTTTGATTAACGATCCTGATTTAATTGCAGTGGTTCAAACTGCAGTAGATGAAGCTAACAAGGCCGTCTCCAAGGCTGAGTCGATTCGTAAATTTACGATACTGGCACAAGATTTCACTATTGCAGGCGGAGAACTCACCGCCAAGCTCTCACTCAAGCGCCACGTGATTGCTCAGAAGTACGCCTCTGAAATTGCTGCGCTCTTCACAAAGTAAACACGATGGAGATGCCCTCACCTGAGCGAGTACGTATTGCTCAGGAGTTGCATGATGGCATTGCGCAGGACCTCGTGGGTATTGGCTATTCACTGGATGTACTTCTTTCAGAAGAGTCTCTTTCTAATAGCGCCCGCACGGAGATTCGTACTACGCGATTTGCAGTCGATGAATTAATCGGCAAAGTGCGAAGTGAAATTCTGCATCTACGAAAGAGATCGAGTGCGCCGCTGAATATCGCCATAGAAAAATTGGCAGAGGAACTTCTCACTCAATGCGAGGTAACCATGCGGTTGGAGGGGGTTCCTCTTGTGGAGAGCGCCCACTGTGAGTTGATCCTCATTGCTACCGAAATCCTACGTAATTGCTCTGCTCACTCTAGGGCTACCCACATTGGCATCAACCTCTATCCCGTCAACAATCGAACCTGTCTTGAGGTGATTGATAACGGGATTGGAGGCGCGCACGTGAAAGACGGCCACTACGGATTATCTGGAATTATCGAACGAGTACATGCACTCGGCGGAAGTCTGACGATTGAAAGTATTGAAGGCACCCGTATCGCGATATTGATCTGACTCAGTTAATCACAGCTCTCGTCATCGATGATCATGCAGTTGTTCGCACAGGTGTGCGTCGAGCACTGGAGAAGTTAGAAAGATTTGATATTCATGAGGCGGCATCGCGCGCCGAAGCATTTGCTCAGATTGCCAGAATCAATCCACAATTGATCATCGTGGATCTCAATCTTCCTGATGGAAACGGTCTCGATATCGTGACATGGGTCCGCTCCATCTCGCAACAGACCGCTCTGGTTATCTTAAGTTTGAATGAAAGCGATGAATATGTTCTTGCCGCCATGAATGCTGGTGCTAGCGCCTTTGTGCAAAAGGCTGCCCCCATGAGCGAATTGTTAGCCAGCATCGAGCATGCACTTCTTTCACCTCAGTCATTTTCAGCAACCGATATTGCAGGTGCTATCAAGCGCACTCGTGAAACCTTCGGCCTGTCCCAACGCGAGCTTCAAATACTTTCACAGCTGCATAAAGGAGCACCGCTGAAGGAATTTGCAGATTCCCTATTCATTACAGAATCAACGCTTAAGACACACTTGAGTGCGATTTATCGAAAGATGGGTGTAAAAAATCGTGTGCAAGCTATAGAAAAAGCCAAGCAATCAGGGCTTAGCTAAGAAGAGCATTAAATCGCTGTGACCAGATATCCCAGCGCCACTCATCGATAATCCACTGGCGACCTCGGGCTCCCATGCTGCTAGCTAACGTTGGATTATTGAGCAATGCGATTGCAGCAACTGCAACATCGTGTGGCGATGTGCCATCAACGGAATAGCCGGTTTCACCTTCAAGAACAGCATCTGGTGCTCCCCCGGATTTGCCACCAATGACAGCAAGCCCGCATGCACTCGCCTCAAGATAAACAATTCCAAGACCTTCGACTTCAAGTCCTGCTAAGCGTGAGCGAGATGGCATCGCAAAAATATCTCCCACGCAGATATAGCGAGGTAGATCTACATACTGAATACGTCCAATGAAGGTGATGGCATGAGTGATGTCAAGAGCCGCAGCCCGCTTCACTAAGTAATCTTTATAAGGACCTTCTCCAATAAAGAGCAGGTGCGCATCCGGTACTTGAGTGAGAATTTCAGGCACCGCCTCAATCAATGTGTCCTGGCCCTTGCGATGCACAAGTCTTCCTACAGAGACGATCACTTTCTTCTGTGTTAATCCAAGTTCTGCTCGCAGTGCAGCAGCGCTCGATTGGGGTGCGAAGTGATCGGTATCAATGCCAGGTGCGATCTTGACCATTGATTCTCGTGCTCGTTGAGATAGTGATTGCTCAATCTGTGACTTCGTGTAATTGCCTAAGTATGTGAGGTGATCCGTGCCCGCACCTATGCGTTTGATAGCAACCGAGAATGGCCAGACTCGCGACCACCACACCTCATGACCATGTGTGAGCGCAACGATGCGAGTGACGCCTGCCCGACGCAAACCTTGTGAGAGAAGTGCAAGGGGTGCAGCTGCGCCAAAGAAAGCTTTTGTCACTCCTCGTTCGCGAGCAATCTTTCTTACAGCTCTTCCTACTCGTGCGGTTGGAAGGAGAATCTTTGATTTATCTCTAATGACTTCAACGCCGTAATCATCCAACCATGCACGATCAAATGGCTCTGAGCCATCTTGCGAAGATGTGTAGACAATGACTGAGCTCTTTGGCATTCGTTCCATGAGCCCGATGATGAAGGTTTCAATACCGCCCGCTCGTGGACCAAAATCATTGGTGATGCAAAGAATGGGAGGTGTGCTCATTAGAACCGGCGGATAGCAACCAGTGGTTTGCGACCCAGTGATGAAGCATCTGCAACTTTGACACGTGAACCAGAACGTGGGGCGTGGACCATGCGACCGCCACCAAGATAGACACCCACATGTGAGACAGGGCGACCAAAGAAGAGAAGGTCTCCAGGCTTTTTCTGGTTGAAAGGAACTGATTTACCCATCCGTGATTGAGCGCGGGATGAGTGAGGAAGTGAGACACCGGCTGTTTGGAATGCTCGCATCGTCAACCCAGAACAATCCCACGTTGTTAGACCAGCGGCACCAAAAACATATCGATCGCCAATTTGTAGAAGAGCGTATTTGAGTGCGATGCCGGCGCGACCTGATACTCCTGCTGCACTCTTTGCTGCTTGTAACGATGAAGCTTGATCAGCATTTTCTTGATCTTCAGCAAGTTTGGCTAATCGCTCGCGATCTTCCTTCTTTAACTTAGCAAGAAGTGATTCTGCCTGAGCTAATTTTGAGGCCGCAAAGGCACTTCGTTCAGCGAGCTTCTTCTGCAACACCTTCACTTGGGCAAGTCGATCGCTTACGGTAAGAGATGTTGCATTGAGCTGTTGTTCTGCAGATTGGAATTTACGCAGCTCGGTCGACTTACGTCGAGTAATAGCCTCAAGTGAGCCTGCAGATGAGAGATAGAGCGATGGGTCAGATGAGAAGAGAAGTTCAAGACTTTGACTCAATGAACCAGATTTATATTGGTTGACCGCAATAGTTCCAAGAGTCTTGGAAATTGCATCGACTGTCTTTCCCTGAATTGCTGCTTGCGCCTGAATTCCAGCAAGACTTCGGGTTAGCGATGCCAACTTCACCTTAGCCTCTTGAGCGCCTTCGGCTGCAGTCGTTGCTTCTTCTTCAAGTCGATTAATCTGTGCCTGAACTTGGGCAAGTGTCTGCGCAGCATTTGCTAATGGTGGAGAAAGAAATGAGATGAGAAATACTGCGATGGCGGCGAAAGCGCCAGCACTCATCCGTTTTCTCATGTTTTAAGGCTAACGCGCATCTATGTGGATTTTCAATTTTGAACGGGGTATTTGGCTGATAAATGGGTGAGAAATTCAATATTCTTGTGCACATGGCAGTCACAGTCACACTCGTTGTAGGGGCCGATGGCTCGACTACCAAGAATGGAAATTCCGCAGGGGTATCAAATGCGGCGGACCGCACAGCATTTCTCACCCGACGCAGAAGCGCTGATTGCATTCTGATCGGCGGCAATACTGCGCGCACAGAGCCATATCACCGCACACCCGTTCCTGTAGTTGTTATTTCAAAGAGCTTAATCAATCCACTTGCTGATAATCGCTTGGCTCACTGCTGGAATCTTTCGCCAGTGGATGCACTTAAGCGCTCTGCTAAAACTTTTGGTCCTAACATTCACATAGAAGCTGGTGCCTCAATTGTCCGTGAGTTAATTGATGCCGGCTCTATCGATCAACTGGAATTAAGCATCACAGATGTGGTTGGTGGAGAAGATGTCATTGATGTGAAAGAACTTTTATCTCACTTCACTCAGATAGATGAGAAGACTGAAGCGGGTACGCGATTTATCTCTGCTCGTAGATAGTTATCTCGTTGAAATCAGGGCAACGCCCACAACGGCAAATGCGATTCCAACATACTGCACTTTATGCAGACGCTCATGGAGAAATTTATAGGCAAGGAGTGCTGTGGCAATCGGATAGAGAGAGCCCAGCACCATTGCAAGTGAGACCAACCCCTTGGTTGTTGCAACTCCCAACAAGAGGTTGGCTGCGAAATCTGCCACACCAATAAATATCAAAATGGGAAGTTCTGCCCTGCCAAGTCCACCCATATTACGGACCTTCATAAAAATTCCAATTCCAATGATGAGCGTTGTTGTGCGCATCATCGCCATAGTCATCAGCGCACTGCTCTGTGAACCGATTGCCATAAAGACAAGTGCGAAACCAAAGAACAAGGCTGCCGATAATGAGAGAAGAACAGGTTTTAATGGAAGGCCTTGCGATACTTCAGGTCCGCTTGCCAGGAATCCACCAATAAGAGCTGCTGCTACTCCAATGCTCAAAATTGTTGAGAGCTGATCGCCTTTGATGATGATTGCGTAGGCAAGAGGAATGAGGGATCCGAGTGAACTAATCGGTGAAACAACTCCCATGCGACCTGTTGAAAGCGCTGCATAGAGACTCATTAGTCCTGCATAGCCACAGAGGCCAGCACATGCACCGGCAAAGAAATATCCATCGCTTCCAAAAGCTTGCGCACTCCATGCGCCAGTAATCAAAACCAAGATCAGACCTGTGATAAATCCAATCGCCTGAGTAGTTGCAAGAACGGCGATGGATGGAAATTTCTTACTCAATTTGCCTGCGTGATAATCGGCGCTACCCCAGAGTCCGCTGGATAGAAGAGCGAGGAGGCTGGCCATGGCGAGGACTCTACAGCGCTACCCCCTCAGCCTCCCATCTAATGAGCACTTCGAACTTTAGAATTAACCAGTGAAATCGACATTTACTTTTGAAGAGATGATCGAGCTTCTTCGTACTTTCACTCCACGGCCTGAAATCATTTTGGAAGAAGTTCCTGCGCCGCAAAAACTTGCTACATATTCATTTGCATTTACCGCCGATATCTCCAATGGCCAAGCAGGAGATGCCGAGGAAGAGGTTGCATCCGGGCGCTTTGTCATCTTGCATGAACCTGGCGGCCAAGATACGTGGGAAGGTGATTTCCGGTGCGTGAGCTTTATGCGCGCCGATGTCGATAGTGAGATGCAGGAAGATCCTCTGCTTCCAGAAGTCGGCTGGAATTGGTTATTGGATTCTCTCAATGCAACCAATGCTCAATACAACGCACCCAGTGGCACAGTCACCCGAGTATCGAGTGCATCCTTTGGAAAACTTTCACCGCGCAATGATGATTCTGAAATCGAGATCCGCGCTTCATGGTCGCCCATCATTGCATCCCCTGAAGAAATATTTGCTCACGTGCAAGCATGGTGCAATCTCATGACTGAAGTCGCCGGCTTGCCACCTATTCCTGATGGAGTTGCATCCATTGGTTCAGCTCGTCGCCGTGGCTGAGATAGAACAAGCGCCGCAAGAACCGGCACCTACCCCGCTCTTGCACCCAGCAGATGGCGTACCACCGATCATCAATACAGAAGAGTTATTTGATGCAGCACTTGCTCAATTAGCACTTGGCACAGGCCCCTTTGCATTCGATGCAGAACGCGCATCAGGCTATAAATACAGTGCTCGCGCATATCTCATTCAAATAAAGCGCATCAATGGTGGATTACATCTGATTGATCCCATCGCCTTTGGTCCAGGCCATCGCTGCTTTATCGCTCTCAATGAATTGATTCGCGATGTGGAAGTCATCTTGCATGCCAGTACTCAAGATTTACCGTGTCTGCGAGAAGTTGGAATTTCTCCCACCATTCTCTTTGATACCGAACTCGGTGGCCGTATTGCAGGCCTTGCCCGCGTTGGTCTTGGGCCTCTCCTTGAAACCCTTATGGGAGTTTCACTTGCGAAGGAACACTCTGCGGTGGATTGGTCCACCAGACCTCTCCCCCATGATTGGCTCAACTATGCAGCACTGGATGTGGAGCTTCTCGTAGAACTTCGCGAGAAGGTATATCAATTACTAGTCGATGCTCAGAAGTGGGCATGGGCTGAGGAAGATTTCGCAGCAATTCTTACGGCACCTCCCGCACCACCGCGTATTGATCCATGGCGCAGAACATCAGGAATGCATAAGGTGAAAAAGCGCAATCACATGGCAGTTGTTCGCGAACTATGGCAAGCACGCAATGAGATGGCGCAAGATATTGATATCTCACCAGGACGACTTCTCTCTGATGCAGCCATTACAGAGATTGCGCTCTCATCGGATAAAGGCCCGATTACCAATCGCAAACATCTGGAGAAGATCCTGCGGCCCCTTGGCTTGCGAGCGCGGTGGTTAGAAAATGCTGCCACGTGGATTAGTTGTATTACCGATGCCATTGCAATGCCAGAAGATCAATGGCCAGAGACTCGTTCCAAAAGCGATGTTCTGCCACCGATCAAGATTTGGCGCGAGCGCTTCCCTGAAAAATATGCACCTCTTACCCACGCTAGATTTAATCTGCAGGTCCGGGCTGAGGAATTATCGATTCCTCTGGAAAATATGATTAGCCCTGAGCTTGTGCGCCGCATCTGCTGGCAACCACCTACCGGTTCTGTGCAGGAAACCCTTCTGGCCTTGGGAGCGCGTCGCTGGCAGGTTGAGATCGCCTCTCCCATCCTGGAGCTTGCCCTGACTGAGCGTGAACCCCTTGAGATCCCTGAGGTCGCCGCTGAGGCTGAGGCTGCCCCAGAAGAGTGATGAATTACGCAACATTAGAGTTGCGTAAATAGGAGGGCTCAATTACTCTCTAGCCATGCTCAGTACATTCATAATCGCATTGCGCGAAGGCCTTGAGGCCGCACTCATCGTCGGAATTCTCGTTGCCTACCTCGTTAAGAGTGATCAACGTAGCCATTTACGCTCATTATGGACGGGTGTACTCGCTGCGATCGCCTTGAGTCTGGCACTTGGCGCCTTCCTCTCCTATACCTCTGCCGAGCTTTCCGATAAGGGCGAAGAACTCTTTGCCGGCACAACATCTTTTGTCGCAGTTGCGATGGTGACATGGATGGTCTTCTGGATGAAGCGAACAGCACGTGGTCTGCGCGATCAACTTCATGGCAAAGCTGCAGTTGCAGTCTCCACCGGCTCGCTATCGATTGCAACCCTTGCTTTCTTCGCAGTTGCCCGTGAAGGTCTTGAAACATCACTCTTTCTCTACTCCAATTTCAAAGCTGTGGGAGCATTCTCAACAGCAACTCTCGGTCTAATTCTTGGACTCGCTTTAGCTGTCCTTCTTGGATTTGGAATTTATAACCGCTCGGTCAAACTTAATTTGGGTAAATTCTTCACCTACTCAGGTGTGGCGCTGATCGTTGTTGCAGGTGGCGTTCTCTCCTACGGAATCCATGAATTCCAGGAGTTCGGATTCCTCCCAGGCCCTGATGCCTTTGCGTGGGATATCACTTCATGGATGCCAAAGGAATCATTTGTTGCATCCTTGCTCGGTGGAACTATCGGCTTTGATACAACAACCTCATGGCTGCAGCTCTTTGCGTGGGTTGCCTACCTTGGTCTCACAATTGCGGCCTACCTCTCACCTGCAAAGGTAAAAACTCCTCTCAACGCATAGCCTTTTGCCCTACTGGCGAGTAACCTTTGGAACATACTCACCAGCGAAGGAAGTTTTATGTCTTCACAGATCCGCTCAGTCGTTCTCGTCGATGCTGTCCGCACCCCCTTCGGTAAGGCGGGAAGCATGTATGCAGGCACTCGCGCCGATGACCTCATGGTCCGTGCAATGCGAGGGCTCTTAGAGCGCAACCCCAAGGTCGATCCTGCATCTATCGATGATGTTGCAATCGCTGCTGCGACACAGACTGGTGATCAAGGAATGAATATTGGTCGCAGTGCAACGTTATTGGCAGGACTACCTAAAACTGTTCCGGGCTACTCCATCGATCGCTGGTGCGCAGGTGCGCTGACTGCAACAACAACTGTTGCAGGAGCAATCGCAATGGGCGCAATTGATATTGCAATTGCAGGTGGCGTTGAGCATATG
>Ga0187845_1001800_pt1 | contig 12046 bp, 10 predicted proteins | sample SpaLakP09_SKY_68_FD_134515 | JGI IMG/M metagenome (GOLD analysis project Ga0187845, IMG submission 134515) | Oligotrophic lake water microbial communities from Sparkling Lake, Wisconsin, USA - SP09_SKY_68 | ecosystem: Environmental > Aquatic > Freshwater > Lake | place: USA: Sparkling Lake... | reverse complement strand
GCATGGTGATGAGCCAGATCCGGCTGCTGGAGAAGCAGGGCGGCAAGTCGGGCAATTGGATAGCTTGCGGGTCAGCCGAGTAGCCCGGATGGAATCCGGGGCCCCGGATTCCATCCGGGCTACAACACCAGCTCAGCGCATCTCACGGAACTCGAACACCCGCGTCACCGGCTCGCACTGGAACGGCCGTGGCTCACCTTCGACAGGCGCTTCGCCGCAAACGGCCAGCCACTCGTCGCCCTGCGGGCTGCGGAACTCACGCAGCCGCTCCACCACGTAGCGCGCACGTTCATCGTCACCGGTGGCATGCAGCGACTGCGCCCAGGCCATCATCAACCGCACATCGATCAGGTTGTGGGCGGTGCGCCGGGCCGCCGCCAAGGCCTCGGGGCCGGGACTGAGCGTGGTGGCCGCCGCGTAATCGGCCTGGGTGGCGAACAAGGGGCTCTTCTGACCCCGGTGGATGCGCGTCTCCAGCGACGCGGCGCCGGCCGGTGGGGCATAGATGACCACCGCGCTGCGATAGTCGACGAGGGTCAGCAGGCTGCCCAGGACCATCAAGCCGCCGCCCAGCATCAATGCACGAGCAGGCAAGGCCCACCTTGCAGGATGCTCGGCCACATCACCGCAGCGGCCCAGGCACAGGCCAAGAAACAGCGCCGTGGGCAGCAGGAAGTAGGCGTACCAGAGCGGGTACTCCAGCAGGCTGTGCAGACCAATCATCAGCACCATCATGAAGGCGCAGCGCAGCGCAACGCCCTCGCTGCCCTGGGCTCTGTGGCCAGCCACAAAAGCCCGGTACAACGACCAGCCCAACAGGCCCAGCACCAGCAAGGCCAGCGGCAGGCCCAGCTCCACCATCAGCTGCATCGGCAGGTTATGGGTGTGGTCAAAGAATGCCACCGGCCGCCCGGGAAAGGGCGTCATCGTCCAGGCCAGGTTGAACTCGCCCCAGCCCACGCCGGTCAGCGGGTACTGCTTCACCAGCTCCCAGGCGTTGGCCAGAATGGCCAGACGCGACGGCGAGCCCGCCCCTTCCGCGCTGAGCCGCGTGGCGGCACCAAAGGCGTGGCCGCTGTTGTCGGCCCAGAGGCCCAGCAGCCACCAGCTCAGCCCCAGCATCAGCGGCGTGCACAGCAGCGCCAGGCGCGAAGCCCGGGTGAGCTTGCGATCCAGCAAGCCCCACAGGGCCAAGATGGCCACCCCCACCATGCCGGTGCGAGAGGCGCTGAGCACCACCGTGAAGACAAAAAGACCGAGCAGCGCCCAGACAGCTTCGCGCCGCAGGCGCCGCGACTCGCCCAGCCAGATCGCAGCCACGCAGGACCACATCAACAGGCTGGCCAGATGATTGGGCTGGCGCATATTGCTGACGGCCCGCCCGACCACAGTGCTGCGGGCAATCCAGTCGCCATCGGCCCATTGCGGCGCGAACACCTGCACCCCACCCACCGCGGCGCTCAGCACGCCGGCCAGCACCCAGCCCAAGCAAAGCAGGGTGAACACGGACTGCACCTGACCGGCCTGACGCACCGCGCGGCCGACCAGCAGCATCACCATCGCCGCGAGCAGCAGGACCACCGCATGCAGGGCCAGGGACGAAGGCAGGTCGGCCCACAGCACCGATGCACAAGCCGCCAACAAGAGCAGCAACAGCGCCGAGAGCGCCGCCACGGCCGGCTTCAGCTCGACCCGCAAAGCCGGCTGCCCGAGCAGCAGCAGGATAGCGAAGCCGCCCCAAGTCAGCAGCGCCGCCACCTGGTTGAACAAGGTAGCCGAGGGAGGCTGGTTGTAGGCGATCAGGCTGGCAAGACAGCAGGCGACCAGCGCGGCCGGCAAGAGCTCAGGCGTATGACGTTGTTCAGGACTCGTGGACAAGTGGCTCAACCCGGATGGCGAAGCCAGTAATCTAACCGGGCCCGGCGTTCACCAAGCCAAACGGTCAGAGCATGTCGCGGTAAGTGAAGGACTTGGTGGGGGGAGTGCACTGGAAGGGCTTGGGTTGGCCCTCGGGAACGGGGACGTCGCATTGGGCAAACCAAGGGAAAAAATTCTCGTGCTGAAACTCCCGCAGGCGCTGAGCCAGGAACCGCGCACGCTCGTCATCACCTGTGGCGTGAAGTGACTCAGCCCACGCGCGCAACAGCAACAAATCGATCAACCTGGGTGCCGCACGCTTGCTTGCGGACAAAGCCGCTTCGCCGGGGGGGTAGTGGGTCGCAAATGCGGTGTCCGCTTGCGGTGCAAATAGCCAAGCACCTTGAGCACGCTCAATGCGTTCGATCAAGGGCAAGGCTGATGCCTTGGCGTCATAGATCCGGGCGACACGCATGAAGTCCAACAGGGTAACCAGGCCCATAGCCATCACCAGCATACCTGCCAGCTTCAGCGCACCTGTGCGGCCTGGCGCAGACCGATCAGACGCCTCTTCGCTGCTTGTTCTGGCGCCCAGGCACAGGCCCCACAGCAACGCTGTCGGAAGCAGGAAATAGAAGTACCACAGCGGGAACTCCATCAAACTGTGAATGCCAACCAACAGAACCATCATGAATGCACAGCGAAGGGCGGTACTTTCCGGCGAGCGCCCGTCACTACCGGCGGCGAAAGCGCGCACCAACGCCCAACACAAGAGCCCGACGACCAGCAGACCAAGTGGCAGCCCCAACTCGGCAATCAGGTGCAAGGGCAAGTTATGGGCGTTATCAAACGTCTCCACCAACCGATTGGCATTGGGCGTCAACGTCCATGCAAGATTGAACCCGCCCCATCCGACCCCGGTCAAGGGATACTGCTTGATCATCTCCCAAGCACTGAGCCAGACTCCAAACCGCGAAGATCCCAGGCCATCGCCGACACGGGAGGCTGCCCCCAAGGACTGCTCAGTAAACTGCGCCCAGAGGTATAGACCAACCCAGGCAACGGCCATCATCACGGGGCTCCACATGAGCGCTCGGCGCGATGTCGGCGTCAGACGACGATCAAGCCACGCCCAGATGGTCAGAACGATCAACCCGAACTGGCCTGTTCTGGACCCGCTCAGCACCACGCCAAAAACAAGCACCGCCAACAGTATCGCGAGCCAGCCGCGACGAAGCCGACCCATCTCGTTCAGCCAAATCAAGCCCACGCTTGCCAATAAAAGGTAGGTTGCCAGTTGGTTGGGTTGCCGGATATTGCCCACCGCCCTGCCCGGAAACGACGTTGCGGCAATCCAATCGTTACCGGTGAGTGCTGGAGCAAACGCCTGCAAACAGCCGACGAGCACCGAGAGCAGACCCAATGTGACCCACCCTGCACTAAGAGCCGTCATCAGAGAAGCTGTGTATCCAGCCTGACGTGCCAACACTCCTGCGTACATCAGGACCATGGCGGCCAGCAAACCTCCGGCTGAGGCAAGAGCCATCGAAAGCGGCAGGTACGCGACGAGGTAGGAGGCAAGTACTCCCGCCATCAACAACAGCAATGCAGCGAGCAAAGGTCCAGCATGCCCAAGAGACACCGCACGCTGCTGCTGCGAACGTGCAATGGCTGTGGCGAATAACCCCCAGGCAAACAATGCGGCCACCTGATTGAGCAGTGTCGTCGATGGCTTGATGGTGAAGGCAAGCATCGGCGCCACCACGCAGGCTAGTCCGGCGAGAAGAGATGGAAGCGCCCCCAGAGCAACTTGGTGCGCTTCCAACGACCCATTGCGGGTCACTGCATCCGGAATGGGGTGGGTCAATTGCATATCTCAAGAAGGCGTTCAGCTCGGGTGGGCGCAAGGTGCCAGAACTGCCCCCGACATACGAGCACCAACAGCAAAGCGCCCACCGAAGTGGGCGCTTGACGACAACTCCTGAAGCACGCGACGACTGATCAGTTGTAGCCGCGCACCATACCGTCAAGGCAAATCAAATCTTGGGCAAATACTTGCTATTCACAGTACCGGTGACAGCCCAAGTCATCCCGGAATCTTTGCACGTACCAGTGTAGACAACTGTGTCGTCCAATGCGACCTGAGCACCGATCTTCTTCATCTTGATTGTCACGACGCCAGTGGGCGGGGGGCCGTCGGTACCGGTAATAGCGACCTCACTGACATTGTTCCCCGCGACCGAGGCGGGCAAGCCAAGCGAAGAGCTACTCACGCTGGCACCCAGAGAACCTTCGCTGCAAGCAATGCCCAAGGCGGTTCGAGCCGGAGCCGTCAGACCAGGCGCTTCAGAAACCTTGGCCTTGACCGTGTAGTCCTGATAAGCCGGCAGGGCGACCGCGGCCAGAATACCAATGATCGCCACGACGATCATCAGTTCGATCAGGGTGAAACCTTGTTGTACGCGCTTCATGCTCATGTGCAAATCTCCGTCAGAGAGTGGGGTGGGGAGGGAACACCCCCCATGAATGCAGGGGTCGTGCCAGGCTGCGAATCTCTTGGTCCGTGCGGTTTCGCACGGTTTGACCGGCGCTTTCGGGAATCGGGTGACAGTTTTTGTCAGGCGGGCTGCCGGTTTTGGTCGCCTCCGTGGCGGAGTGACCAATTTTGTCAGTCTCCGGCTTAACCGGCTACGGAGCCGCCCAGGTCAAAGCTGTAGCCAGCCTGCAGCGCATGCAGGTCGTGAGTGGTGCTCAGCGCAGCGACCTCGCTCATCACCGCATCGACCTCGCCCGGCTTGATATGCGTGATGTGCACCTGGATGCGGCCGGGCAGATGAGCCAACTCCTCGCCCAGCATGCGCGGGCACAGATGGCGGCTGATGTGGGCAAGCTGGCATTCGTCGTCGCCAAACGCCGTTTCTATGACCAGATGGGCCACCTGCATGCGGCGCAACCGTTCCCACAGCGCCGGATTGGGGCCGGTGTCACCGGTATAGACCCAGAAGGCTGGCTCGCCAGCAGATCGCGGCTCACGCAGTTGCACGGCAAAGCCGACGGCTGGAACCGTGTGCAAGGCGCTCAGCACCTCGACGCGGCGCTCGCCCCGAAGGCCAGGCAGGCGCAGCACCTCGCCGGTTTCGAACGGCACCAGTTGCAGCGCCGGCGCCTCCGCGCTGGGCAGGCGGGTGAAGTCGGGCCAGATGATGCCGTTGAAGACATGCTGGCGCAGCGCATCGAGCGTCTGCGCCAGACCATGCACCTGGATCGGCGGCCGGCCGCGCTGCTGGCGCAGGCGCATCACCGCATCGGCCAGCAGGGCAATCGACAACACATGGTCCAGATGCGAGTGGCTGATCAGGATGTGGTCGATGGCCGCCAGCGCCTCCAGCGGCAGGTCACCCACGCCGGTGCCGGCGTCGATCAGCACGTCGTTGTCCAGCAGGAATGCGGTGGTCTTGTAGCCGGCGGCAATGGCGCCTGAGCAGCCGAGGACGCGAATGTTCATGAACCGTCCATCAATGCAGCGGGCAACGGCCGCTGGGGTGGATTGGCTGTTCCGCAGGCGGATGCTCACGGGGCTTGAAAGTCTCAACCCCTATCGTCGTTCCCGGCTCCCCCGCGCACAAGGCGGAAATCCGCATTTCTAGTCAGATCTTGGGATGCCCCAGCGCACATCGCGTCGGCGCGTGAATTGCTTCACGGTGGTGTCAGTGCGGCATCAGCAGGCGGCAGTTCAGGCCGCAGTTCAGGTCGCCACTCAGGCCTGGATGAACTGCATCTGCGTGCCGGCCAGTTCGATCACGTCGCCGTCCTTCAGCGGGATCGACTCACCGGTCAGGGCAGCACCATTCACGCTGGGCCGAACGGCGCCTTCCACATGGGCAAACACATAGCCGCTGGGGCGCTTGGTGATGGAGGCGACCTGCACGCCCGGCTTGCCGACGGTGGTGACGACCTTGCTGAGCGTGACTTCGCGCCCCGCCGCAGCGCCATTGAGCACCTTGATGGAGGCCGGCAGGGTGTTGCTGCTCATGGCGCCCAGGCTTCCGGCCGAGGTGTTCGGCGCGAACGGCCGCGTGAAGCCGGCGCCCATCGGCGTGCCCGGCTGCAGGATCATGGTCTTTTCGTAGTCGTGGCTTTCCTCGACCAGGTACTTGATCTTGTACTTGCCGATTTCGACCGTGTCGTTATGAGCCAGCAACTGCTTCTTGATGGCCTTGCCATTGATGTAGGTGCCGTTGGTGCTGTTCAGGTCTTCGATGAAGACGTCGGCGCCCACCATCTGCAACACGGCATGCTCACCGCTGACCGCCAGATTGTCGATCACGATGTCGTTATAGGGACGACGCCCGAGCGTGGTCTTGTCCTTGGTGATCTGCACGTCCTTGATCACCACCCCGTCGAGCGACACCACCAGCTTGCCCATGCTTGACCTCGAATCCGTCGTCTTATGTTGCGATTATTGCCTGCGGCCGGGGCCTGTTAGCTCAGCCAATGGCCCTGGTTCGCCCTTGGCCATCGCCAGGCGCAAGCCCCAGCGGACGTATTGTGTCCGGGCTCAACGCCGTCCGAAAGGCCACCAGGAGCGGCCTCCTGCGCTCGTGCGGCCCTCCATGCGGGCCAGGATGACAGCGATATTATCCTTTCCGCCCATGTCGTTGGCCGCGGCAATCAAAGCGGCGGCCGTCTCGGGCAGAGTGTTGTTGCTACGCAGCACCTGGGCAATATTGTCGTCATCGAGCATGTCAGACAAGCCATCCGAGCACATCAGATAGACATCGCCCGGCAAGGCCTCGTGCAGATGGGTCTCCAGCATGACCGTGTCTTCCACGCCCACGGCCCGCGTGACCAGATTCTTGTTGGAGGAGTACGCGGCCTCCTCGGGGGTAATGATGCCGGCGTCAAGCTGCTCCTGCAGCAGCGAGTGGTCCCGCGTCAGCTGGATCAGGCGATCGTCGCGGAAACGGTAGGCACGCGAGTCTCCGACATGGCCCAGCAGCAGGCGCTCGCCGCGGAACACCCCCACCACCAAGGTCGTCCCCATGCCGGCGTACTTGGGATTGCTGTTGGCCGCATTGAAGATGGCACGGTTGGCGTTGTCCACGCAGATGTCCATGGCGCGCTTGACGTCACTGTCGCTGACGGTGCCCGCTGCCTCTTCCAGCCAGCGCCCCAGCTCCGACTTGATGAAGGAGGTGGCCATGCCGCTGGCAACCTCGCCGGCGTTGTAGCCGCCCATGCCATCGGCCAGAACGGCCAGGGCCACCGCCTCGTCCAGGGCGACCGAGTCTTCGTTGTTGTCGCGCGCACGCCCTACGTCGGTGGCGCTGAAGAACTCGAATGTCATGTCTGAATGATGTAAGGAGAGCGTTTGGCGGCTACGGATTGTGCCTCGGATCGCGAGCCTCCAAGGCCTGGGTTTGCGCAAAGGCGTCCAGGTTTTGGTCTTCGGCGTGAAGAGTTTGCGAGTGCGGGCTCGGCGTGCTGGCCAGATCGAGATCCAGTTCGGGCGCTGCCTCGATAAGTTGCAGGGCCACGGCATCCAGATCGTCGGCAAACTGATCGCCATTGGTGTAGCGCAGCTCGGGGCGCTTTTCAAGCGCCAGGGCCACGACCATGGCCAGCGCTTCAGGCAGTTGCGGCCGCAGGCGGCGCACATCGCCGGCGGGCTCGTTGGCTATGGCATTCATCAAGCGGGCCATCGACTCGGCCTGGTGCGGCAGCTGCCCGGTCAACATCTGGAACAGCAGCACCCCCAGCGAGTAGAGATCGCTGCGGCCGTCCACCCTCAGACCGGCAAGTTGCTCGGGCGACATGAAGGAAGGCGTGCCCAGCACCAGGCCCGTGCGTGTGCGGCTGCCGTCAGCGATGCGGGCGATGCCGAAGTCGCTGAGCTTGACGCTGTCGTGCACCAGATCGATCATCACATTGGCCGGCTTGATGTCACGGTGCACCACCCCTTGGCGGTGCGCATAGGCCAGCGCGCGGGCCACGCGGGCGGTGATCTTCAGCACCTGACTCACGGGCAGCAGCTGCCCGCTGCGCGAATAGGCACTCAAGTCCTGGCCCTGCACGAGCTCCATGACAATCCAGGCATCCGACCCGGCCTCGCCGGAGTCCAGCACCTCGAGGATGTCCGGATGATGCAGGCTGCTTGCCGCACGTGACTCACGCAGGAAGCGCTGCCGCACTTCGGCCAGATCCTCGGGCGAAAACTCTCGCTGCAGCGACAGCAGCTTGAGCGCCACCTGGCCTCCGGTTTGCAGATCGGTGGCCAGATAGACCGCACCCATCGAGCCTCGCCCCAATTCTCCATCCCGCCGATAGCGCCCCAGGCCGGTGGCCGGCGCGGCGGCTGCCGCCAGCGGCTCGGTGGCAGTTGCGGAAGCAGGGGGTGGCTCCGGACGACCTGGTGCCGCCGCGGGCGCTTGCCTTTTGCCCAGCAATCGACGCCAAAAGCCTGGGGAGTCACTCATGGCGGTGCGGGGCAATGCTCAGGTTTCGACAGCCTGGCGGCGGACCAGGAGCTTACCGACCGCCAACACCAGCAACGCACCGATCACGCCGGCAGCGTAGTTGAACATGCTGCTCACCTGCATCGTTGCGCCCTTGCCGGCCTCCATTGGCACCCACTTCTCCAGCGCCGGGTCGCCGACAACCATGGTGCCCGCAATCCAGCCCAGCAGCATGGCGCCCAGAGTGATGACGATGGGGAAGCGGTCCATCAGCTTGATGACCAACTGGCTGCCCCAGACGATGATGGGAATGGACACAACCAGGCCGAAGATCACCAGAATCATTTCATGGCCGCCCCCTGCGGACTCGGCCGCACCGGCAATGGCAATGACATTGTCCAGGCTCATCACAAAATCGGCCACGATGACCGTCTTGACGGCGGCCCAGAGCTTGTCGCTGGACTGGATATTGCTATGTTCGTTACCGTCGTCAGGCGTCAGCAGCTTGATGCCGATCCAAGGCAGCAGCACCGCGCCAACGATCTTCAGATAGGGCACCTGCAGCAAGGTCAGGGCAAAGAAGATCAGGATCACGCGCAGGATGATGGCGCCGAAGGTCCCCCACATGATGCCAAGGCGCCGCTGAGCCGGAGGCAGTTTGCGGCAGGCCAGTGCAATCACCACTGCGTTGTCGCCACCCAGCAGAATGTCGATCATGATGATCTGGGCGACGGCGAGCCAGAACTCGGGAGTCAGAAACTGTTCCATGATGCGATCTTAAGGCGTGGGTCTGGAGGCGTGGGAGGGGTGGCGGTGCGCGCGTATCGATAAGTGTCGCCGCAGTCGGGTTAGCGGCGGTGCGGGGTTCTACGCATCTGAAACGGATGGGCCGCCCGAAGGCGGCCCGAGATTCGATCAGTTGGGGGCAGAGCTTTTGGCCGCTTCACGGGTCTCAAGGTCTGCCCTGCAAAATCAGAGCAGGGCCTTGAGCAGCTTGGCCATCTCCGACGGATTGCGCGTGACGGTGAAGCCGCACGCTTCCATCACTTCCAGTTTGGCGTCGGCCGTGTCAGCACCGCCACTGATCAGTGCACCTGCATGACCCATGCGCTTGCCGGCCGGGGCCGTGACGCCGGCGATGAAGCCGACAATGGGCTTCTTCATATGGTCCTTGCACCAGCGTGCCGCCTCGGCCTCGTCGGGGCCGCCGATCTCGCCGATCATGATCACCGCGTCGGTGTCGGGATCGTCGTTGAAGGCTTTCATCACGTCGATGTGCTTCAGGCCGTTGATCGGGTCGCCACCGATGCCGACGGCGCTGGACTGGCCCAGGCCGATTTCCGTCAGCTGCGCCACCGCTTCATAGGTCAGGGTGCCGGAGCGCGAAACCACGCCGATGCGACCCTTGCGGTGGATGTGACCGGGCATGATGCCGATCTTGATCTCTTCCGGCGTGATCAGGCCCGGGCAGTTGGGGCCGAGCAGCAGGGTGTTCTTGCCGCCGGCCGCCACCTTGGCGCGCATGCGGTTGCGTACTTCCAGCATGTCGCGGACGGGGATGCCTTCGGTGATGCAGATGGCCAGGTCCAGATCGGCCTCGACGGCCTCCCAGATCGCGGCGGCGGCGCCTGCCGGCGGCACATAGATCACGCTGACGGTCGCGCCGGTGGCCTGGGCGGCCTCGCTCACATTGGCGTAGATCGGGATGCCTTCGAAGTCTTCACCGGCCTTCTTCGGGTTCACGCCGGCAACGAAGCAATTCTTGCCATTGGCGTAATCACGGCACATGCGGGTGTGGAACTGGCCCGTCTTGCCGGTGATGCCCTGGGTGATGACCTTGGTGTCTTTGTTGATGTAGATGCTCATGGCAAATTCTCTCCAGTCAGTTGGGGACAGAGCTACTCGCTTTGCTCGGTCGGTCTGTCCCGCAATGTCAATCAGCTAGTTGGGGACAGAGCTTTCGGCCGCTATGCGGGCCTCAAGGTCTGTCCCGCAAGGTCTTTAGGCTACCGCGGCCACAATTTTGGTGGCCGCTTCGGCCATCGTGTCAGCGGCAATGATGGGCAGGCCGGACTCGGCCAGCATCTTCTTGCCCAGGTCTTCGTTCGTGCCCTTCATGCGCACGACCAGCGGCACCGACAGGTTCACCGCCTTGCAGGCCGTGATCACGCCCTCGGCGATGGTGTCGCACTTCATGATGCCGCCGAAGATATTGACCAGAATGCCCTTGACCTCGGGGTTCTTCAGCATGATCTTGAAGGCTTCGGTGACCTTCTCTGCGGTGGCGCCACCTCCCAAGTCCAGGAAGTTGGCCGGTTCGCCGCCGAACAGCTTGATCGTGTCCATCGTCGCCATGGCCAGACCGGCACCATTGACCAGGCAGCCGATATTGCCGTCCAGGCTGATATAGGCGAGGTCGAATTTGCTGGCCTCGACTTCGGCCGGATCTTCCTCGTCCAAGTCGCGGTAGGCCACGATCTCGGGGTGGCGGAACAGCGCGTTGGCGTCGAAGTTGAACTTGGCGTCCAGGGCGATCAGATTGCCCTTGCCGTCGCGGTTCAGCGGGTTGATCTCGACAAGCGAGGCGTCGGTGTCCATATAGCACTTGTAAAGCTTCTGGAACACGTCAACGGCCTGGTCCATCGACTCGGCGCCCAGGCCGATCGCGGCGGCAATCTTCTTGGCCTGTTCGGCGGTCATGCCGGTCTGCGGGTCGATCACCTCGGTGATGATCTTCTCCGGCGTGGAGTGGGCCACTTCCTCAATGTCCATGCCGCCTTCACTGGAGGCAATGAAGGCCACCTTCTGCGAGGCGCGATCGGTCACCAGGGAGACGTAGAGTTCCTTCTGGATGTCGGCGCCCTCTTCGATATACAGGCGGCGCACCTTCTGACCGGCGGGGCCGGTCTGGTGAGTGACCAGCTGCATGCCCAGGATCTGCTCGGCCAGGCTCTTGACCTCATCCAGCGAGCGGGCCAGCTTGACGCCCCCCCCCTTGCCACGGCCACCGGCGTGGATCTGCGCCTTCACGACCCAGACCGGGCCACCCAGCTTCTGTGCGGCTTCCAGCGCCTCTTGCACGGTGAAGGCGGCATGGCCTCGGGGCACGGGCACGCCGAACTGGCGCAGGATTTCCTTGCCCTGGTATTCGTGAATCTTCATGGGGGTCTCGCTTGGGAAAAGTTCAGGAAAGGTTTGACGCCCCGTCGGCCACGGCGGCCGCGAGCGTGCTCGACGGTGCCCGGTACCAGCGGGGGTAGTAGGTCTTGACCGACTCGCCATCGCGCCTCAGCGCATGGCAGCGGTCAAGCTGGAAGGGCGGCACGTCACCGCCGGGCCCCTCGCGGGTGTCCAGCACCACGCCCGCAAAGGCTTGCATCACCGCGGTGGGCAAGACCTGGCTCATCTCGGTCAGGTGGGTGCATCCCCGCACACCGCCCAACCGCTCCTTGACCGAATGTCGGAAGCCCTTCAGCAGGTTCAGGCCGACCAGGCGCGCATAGGCATCGCCATGATCGTCACAGCGCCCAGGGTAGGGCATGCGGCGGGTTTCGGCACCGGCCTCGCAGATGTTCAGCTGCTCATCGACGACCAGGCGCAGCAGCATGTCGTGGATAGGCTCACCGGCAGGGCGAACGCCCTGGGCAAGTGCGACATCGTGGGTCTTGGTGTCGCACAGATGGGCATCGACCTCCCATAGCCCGTCATCGCGGCCATAGACGTGCACGTCTATG
>Ga0187845_1001795_pt1 | contig 12062 bp, 9 predicted proteins | sample SpaLakP09_SKY_68_FD_134515 | JGI IMG/M metagenome (GOLD analysis project Ga0187845, IMG submission 134515) | Oligotrophic lake water microbial communities from Sparkling Lake, Wisconsin, USA - SP09_SKY_68 | ecosystem: Environmental > Aquatic > Freshwater > Lake | place: USA: Sparkling Lake... | reverse complement strand
GTTCATGCTGGCCGGTACGTCCGGCGTCGGCAAGACGGAAACGGCGCTGGCGCTGGCCGAAGCGCTATACGGGGGCGAGCAGAACCTCATTACCATCAACATGAGCGAGTACCAGGAAGCGCACACGGTGTCGACCCTGAAAGGCGCGCCGCCGGGCTACGTGGGCTACGGCGAAGGCGGTGTGCTGACGGAGGCCGTGCGCCGCCGGCCGTATTCCGTCGTTCTGCTCGACGAAGTGGAAAAGGCGCACCCGGACGTGCACGAGATGTTCTTCCAGGTGTTCGACAAAGGATTCATGGAGGACGGCGAAGGCCGGTTCATCGATTTCAAGAATACCCTGATCATCCTGACGACGAACGCGGGTACGGACCTGATCGCGGGCCTGTGCAAGGACCCGGACCTGATGCCGGACCCGGACGGCATGGCCGCCGCATTGCGCGCGCCGCTGCTGAAGGTGTTCCCGCCGGCGCTGCTGGGCCGCATCGTGACGATCCCGTACTACCCGCTGTCGGACGACATGCTGGGGAGAATCGTGAGGCTGCAGCTGGACCGCATCAAGAAGCGCGTGGAGGCGCGCTACAAGATCCCGTTCGAGTACGGCGACGACGTGGTGAAACTGGTCGTGTCGCGCTGCACCGAGAGCGAGTCGGGCGGCCGCATGATTGACGCGATCCTCACCAACACGATGCTGCCGGATGTGTCGAAAGAATTCCTGGCGCGGATGATGGATGGGAAGGCGATCGAGCGCGTGCAGGTCGGCGTCGCCAATGGCGAGTTTACGTATTCGTTCTGACCGGATGACAGGAGACACACATGGCACAAGTTCATCTCTTCCAATGCACGAAATGTAATCGTGAACTCGTCGGACCGCTGGTCGTTCCGGGAGAGCGCGTGCCGCAGGTCGGCACACTCTGCACATCCGGCATTCCCGTTGCGTGCCAGGGGCTGTGCAAGATCATGAGTTCGAAGACCCGCTACCTGGGCGTGGGCGACCGCGTCCCGAACGCTCCCGCCATGACACGGGGCGCGCCGGCCGCGCCGAAGATTCCGATGAAATGGGAGCAGGCCACGCCGGATGGGCCCTACGTCCGCACGGCCCTGTTCGACGCCATTCCGGCCGTGCCGCAGGCGGCTCTGATCGCCGAACTGGACAAGTTTTTCGAAGAGCACCAGGTGCCGCTGCTGAGTGCATACTCGGACCGGTTCGATGCCTACGCGGATCCGCTGGACGCCAAGATCCGGGCGGGCGCGAAGGCAGCCGAAAAACACCTGACCACCACGATGGTGCTGACCCGGCTGAATGCGGTGCTCAAGCATATCGACGGCAAACAGATCGCCTGGGGGCCGACGATGATCGACCGGCCGCAGTTCGCACCGGGTTGCGCGCTGACGCTCCCGTTCCGCCTGACCCATGCGAACACGGTGTATCAGTTCCACGACGAAGTGCTGAACGACCTGGTGAATCCGCGCGAAGGCCACGCCCTCGTGCCCGAAGAGTATTTCAAGGCCATCTGCAAGGCGATCGACCTCGCCAGGGCAGGCACCGCCGGGGAGACCAGCCGCGGTCCCAACCACGGATACTATTTCTGGTCCAGTGAGGCCAAGCGCGGTGTCAACGTCGTGCTCAAGCGCGACGCCAGGCAAATCCTGACGGTGTATTACTGTGGCGCGGCCAACACCTGGTGGAATCTGCGGACCTTGTCGGGCGCCTTGCGACTGGAGCGCACCCTTTGAACAACCACGACAATCAGGAGAACGATGTGAAGCGTGCATGCAGGATGATCGACAGGACGGCTGCCGTCCGCGCGGGGGCCGCATGAATGCACAGGATTTGCGCGAGTGGCTCCTGAATGCCACCGGCAAGCAGATGGAAACGGATAACTTCCAGGGCCAGTTCATGATGGGCGGCGTGCCGGGCAACGGCACGCCGGCGAATTCGTCGACGGGGCAGTATTTTCCATGCCTGGTGCGCAGGACGGTGAAGCCCAACGGCTTCGGTTACCTGCTGAAGATCACCGGATGCTTCCAGGGCGGGGCCGACGCGCTCTTCGTCAAGGACCACCCGAACCAGTCCCTGCACGCCGACGCGTCGCTGTTCCCGATCGTGATCAGCGGCCGCTTTTCCGGTTGTACGTTCGCACGCTGCGTCGGCGCCAACGGCCACGTCTACACCGCCCACATCTTCGTCGATGCCGGCCTCGCGGGGAACAACCCGGCCGCACAGGCACGCGCCTTCGAGGCGGCGGTCGGCGCGGCGCCCAATACCGCGGTCGGTTTCGCGACCGTCGGCCGCGTCGTGGCGCCCGCGATGCGCGGCTACGTGTTCGGCACCTTCGCTGGCGCCAACTGGCAATGGCATTGGCTGACGGCGGACGCGAACGGTACCGTCGTCGGTTGCCAGGCCATCGGCGCGGGCGACTGGGTCGCGCTGTGATGCGGGCAGCGCGAGGAAAGGCGTACCATGCCTAACCAGGTGTCCATGGGAGCAATGATGACGTGTACGTTCGGCGCCGCGCCGTCCTCGCTGGTGGTCCTACCGAAGAACAAGGTGCTCGCGGAGGGCCCGCCCGCCGCCAACATCATGGACCATGTCCCGCTCGTGAACATCATGCCGTTCGGGGTGTGCAACTCGCCCGCCAACCCGACGGTGGCCGCCGCCACGGCCGCGGCGCTGGGCGTGCTCACGCCCATGCCGTGCGTGCCGGCGACGTCCGCGCCCTGGGTGCCCGGCGCGCCCACGGTCCTCATCGCCAACATGCCGGCGCTCGACAACGTCTCCAAGTGCATGTGCAACTGGGGCGGCGTGATCGGCTTCACGAATGCCGGCACCGTCAAGACCATGATCCCTTAACCCGTCCGTCGCCGCATGCCCATCCTGCCCACCCAGACCCACCGCGAAGCCACCGTCAAGACTGCCCTCGGCAGCGACGTGCTGCTGTTCAAGCGCATGCAATGCAGCGAGGCGCTGGGGCGCCTGTCGGAGTTCCGCATCGAGCTCGCGTCCGAGCGCGCCGACATCAAGATCGCCGACGTCCTCGGCACCGGCATGACCGTCAGCCTCGACCTGCCGCAGGGCGGCAAGCGTCACTTCCACGGCATCGTGACGCGCTTTTCCTACCAGGGCTGGCGCGACGGCTTGCCGTGCTACGTCGCGGTCGTGCATCCGGCGCTATGGCTGCTGACGCGCTCCACCGACTGCCGCATCTTCCAGGACAAGACGGCGCTCGACATTCTCAAGGAGGTCATCGGCGAGTACGGCGGCGCGATCGCGCTCGATGACGGCCTGGTATCCACGACGCCGGCCCAGCGCGAATACTGCGTCCAGTACCGCGAGTCCGACTTCAATTTCGTCTGCCGCCTGCTGGAAGAAGAGGGCATCTATTTCTACTTCAGGCATGCGGACGGCGAGCACACGATGGTGCTGGCCGACGGCTACGGCGCGCACGAGACGGTGAGCGGCTACGACAGCATCCCGTTCCGCGACGAGGAAACGGCGCGCAATGCGCTGGAAGAAGCCGTGACGCGCCTGAATCCCGGCGGCGAAATCCAGCCGAGCGTGATGGTGCTGAACGACTTCGATTTCGACAAGGCGTCGTCCAGCGTCAGCGGCGGCCTTCTGGTCAAGGCCAACGTGCCGGCGCCGTTCGGGCAGCAGAGCTACGAACACTACGACTATCCCGGCCGTTACCACGTGACGGGCACGGGCAACGGTTTTGCGCGCGCGCGCATGGAAGCGCTGCACGGGCAGGGCGAGCGGATCGAGGCCGCGGCGAGCGCGCGCGGCGTGACGACCGGCGCGCTGTTCACGCTGGTCGACCACCCGCGCGACGACCAGAACCGCGTGTTCCTGGTCACGTCGGCCGAGACGTCGATCATCGGCGTCGATTACCGATCGGACGGCCGCAATGAGGGCCTGAAGTTCGAATGCAGCTTCCAGGCGATCGGCAAGGAACACAGCTACCGCCCGCCGGCGACGGCGCGCAAGCCCATCGTGCAGGGGCCGCAGACGGCGATGGTCGTCGGCAAGGCGGGCGAGGAGATCTGGACCGACAAGTACGGCCGCATCAAGGTGCAGTTCCACTGGGACCGCGTGGGCCAGTCGGACGAGAAGAGCTCGTGCTGGGTGCGCGTGCAGCAGGGTTGGGCCGGGAAGGGCTGGGGCATGATGTTCGTGCCGCGCATCGGCATGGAAGTCGTCGTCAGCTTCCTCGAGGGCGACCCGGACCGGCCGCTCGTTACGGGCTGCGTCTACAACAGCGACGCCATGCCGCCGTACGCGCTGCCGGACAACCAGACGCAGTCGACCATCAAGTCCAATACGTCGAAGGGCGGCAACGGCTTCAACGAGATCCGCTTCGAGGACAAGAAGGACAGCGAGGAAATCTTCGTCCAGGCCGAGAAGGATTTCAACCGCGTCGTGAAGAACAACGACACGCTGAAGGTCGGCTTCGAGAAGAAGGACAAGGGCGACCAGACGATAGCGATCGCCAACGACCGGAGCCTCGACGTGGGCAATGACCAGACCGTCGCCATCGGCAACAACCTCTCCACGACGGTCAAGAACGACGAGACGCGCAAGGTCGACAACAACCAGAGCGTCAAGGTGGGCAACAAGATCGTCGTCGAGGCGAATACGTCGATCGAGCTGAAGGTCGGCGGCAGCAGCATCAAGATCGAAGCGGCCAAGATCACCATCAAGGCGCCGGAGATCGCGGTGCAGTCCGATGCGAACATGGAGATCAAGGCCGGCGCGATGATGCAGGTGAAGTCGGGTGCCGTGATGACGCTCGAAGGCGCGCTCGTAAAGATCAACTGAGGCCATCATGCGCTACCGACTTCTTTTTGCCAGCCTGATATTCGCCACGGCCACCGTCCGCGCCGAGGAGCCGCGCACCGTGCTGACGTTGGCCGACCAGCCGGTGCGCCTGATCCGCGGCGCGGCCGTGTACAAGGCCGGCAGCGGCGTCGCCGTGCAGAAGGACGACATCCTCGAGACGGAGGCTGCCGGTGCACAGGTGGAGGCCGGCGCGGATGCGATCGTCGCGCTGGGGCCGGAGAGCCGTGTGCTCGTCGCGAGCCTGGCGGCGGACGGCAAGTCGTCCGTCGAACTCGAACTGCTTCAGGGCTGGGCCAAGGTGTATGCCAAGGGCCGCCGCGCCACTGTCGTCACGCCCGCGCTGCAAGTGACCGTGCCGTCCGGCTCCACGATCGTGCATGCGGGCGAGGGCCTGGATGCCGTGTTCGCGGAAGAGGGCGAGCAGCAGGTCGCCAGGGCCGGCACGACATTGAAACTCGCTGCCGAACAATACGCGGGCATCGACACCGGCAAGCAGCAACTGGTGACGAGCCGCCCGCCGCGCACCTTCGTGAGTGCGCTGCCGCCGGCCTTCCGCGACCACCTGGCACGCTTACCCGGCGTCAAAAATGCAGGCAAGGTGGCGCCCGTGAAGGAACGCGACGCCGCGTTTGCCGACGTCGACGACTGGCTGGCGTCCACGCTGCCGGCGCGCCGGCGCTTCGTGGCGCGGTTCAAACCGCGCCTGCTCGATCCGGACTTCCGCAAGCAGCTCGACCGTGCGCTCGGCCGGAGCCCGGACTGGAAGCCCGTGCTGTATCCGGCCCGGCGTTCGGACAATGGACTGTTCTGACGCCGCGCGACCAGGAATTCAATCAGGAGAACACATAACATGAAACTTTCGATCGCCGCCAAATTCAACCTGGTGTTCGTGTCGATCTTCGCCGTCGGCTTCCTCGCCGCCGGCGTCGTCGCGGACCGCCTGCTCAAGGAGAGCGCGCGCGAGGAAACCTTGCAGAACGCCCGCCTGCTGCTGGAAGCGGCCAAGAGCGTGCGCGGCTACACCGCGAGCCAGATCCAGCCGCTGCTGAAGAACCAGATGAAGTTCGAGTTCCATCCGCAGTCGGTGCCGTCGTATTCGGCCGTCGAAAACCTGAACGTGATCTTGAAGTCCTATCCCGACTTCTCGTACAAGGAAGCGACGCTGAACCCGACCAACCTGCGCGACAAGGCGTCGGACTGGGAAGTGGACGTGGTGCAGACCCTGCGCAACAAGCCGGACATGAAGGAATTCGTGGGCGAGCGCGATACGGCGACGGGCCGCAGCCTGTACATCGCACGCCCGCTGCAGATCAAGGACCCGGTCTGCCTGGCTTGCCACACGACGGCCGCCGAAGCGCCCAAGACCATGGTCGACATCTACGGTCCGAACAACGGCTTCGGCTGGAAGCTCAATGAAGTGGTGGGCGCGCAGGTGATCTCGGTACCGATGGCCGTGCCGCTGGCGCGTGCCAACTCGATCTTCAAAACGTTCATGGCGTCGCTGTTCGGCGTGTTCGTCGCCGTCTTCATCGCGCTCAACGTGATGGTGCACCTGTTCGTCACCCGCCGCATCAAGCGCCTGGCGACGGTCGCCGACGACGTCAGCATGGGCAAGTTCGAGGCGGACGAATTCGACGTCAAGGGCAACGACGAGATCAGCGGCCTGGGTCGCTCGTTCAACCGCATGCGTACGAGCCTGAACAGCGCGCTCAAAATGCTCGAGGAATAAAGCAGGACAGGAAATGGCAACGATCGACAGGATAGGCAAGTACCGCATCGACGGCGTGCTGGGCAGTGGCGCCATGGGTGTGGTCTACAAGGCGTACGACGCCGACATCGCGCGCACGGTCGCGCTCAAGACGATCCGGCATGAGCTGCTGGACGGCCTGCAGGACGGTCTGCACGCACAGGACATCGTCGCCCGCTTCCGCAACGAAGCGCAGGCGTCGGGACGCCTCGTGCACCCCAACATCGTCGCCGTGTACGACTTCGGCGCGTACGGCGAGACGACGTACATCGCGATGGAATACGTGGACGGCACGCCCCTGAACGCGTTCCTCGTCAAGGACGTGCCGATGGACCTCGCGGCCAGCATCACCTGCATCACGCAGCTGCTGCGCGCGCTCGACTACGCGCATGCGCGCGGCGTCGTCCACCGCGACATCAAGCCCGCCAACATCCTCATCACCGGCGACGCGCAGGTCAAGATCACGGACTTCGGCATCGCCAAGATCGAGTCGTCGACCCTGACGCAGGTGGGCGCCGTAATCGGCACGCCGAGCTACATGTCGCCCGAACAGTTCAAGGGCGAGACCGTCGACGGCCGTTCCGACCTGTTCGCCGTCGGCATCGTGCTGTACCAGATGCTCACGGGCGTGCGGCCGTTCACCGGTCCGGCATCGACCGTCATGCACCAGATCATCCACGAGATACCGCCGCGCCCCAGCGAGCGCCAGCCGTCGTTGAACCCCGCGTTCGATGGCGTCCTGGCGAAGGCGATGGCCAAGCGCATCGAGGACCGCTACGCGAGCGCGCAAGCGTTCCTGGACGCGCTGAACGCGGCATACATGCAGCAGACGGGCGGTGTGCCGCTCACCGACGAGGACAACGAGCGCACGGTGCTCGCGTTCCAGCGCCCGGCCGTGCCCGAGCCGGCGCGGCCCGCGTATCCCACCGGCGCGTCGCAGAGCATGCCCGCGACGGGCAGTGCCTCCGGCCTGACCAGCGCCCCGGAGTGGCTGCACAACCTGGCGCCCGACTTGCAGACGGCGCTGTCGACGCAGATCGGCCCCGTCGCGAAACTGGTGCTCAAGAATGCGGCGCGCGACGCCGTCGACCTGGACGACCTGTGCAACCGGCTGCTGCCGCACATCGGTTCCGATGCGGGCCGCACGCAGTTCCAGGACAGCATCCGCGACATCAAGAAGAAGCACGGCCTGTCCACGCTGGCCACGATGAGCGGCCGCAGCCAGGCCGGCGCGCCGAAGACGCAGCTGACGCAGATGACGGGCATGCCGACCCTGCTGCAACTGAGCCCCGAGCTGATGGAAGCGGCGCAGATGAAGCTGGCCGTGTACATCGGTCCGATCGCGAAGGTGCTTGCCAAGCGCGCGGCCAAGATGACGGCGAATGCCGACGAATTCTATCGCCTGCTGGCCGAGAACCTGCCGGATCCGCAGGAACGGGCGCGCTTTTTGAAGGACGTGGGGCGGAGTTGAATGAACACGCAACTGTATAATCGACCGATTTACCCGGGACCCCAATGCCGATCACACTGAGCGTCTACATGTACCGCAACGCGGCGCCGGCACAGGCGCTGACGCGGCGCTTCGACCAGCTGGGTGGCTCCATCGGCCGCGCGCCCGGCAACGACCTGGTGCTCGACGATCCCGGCAAATACATCTCGCGCCTGCATGCGCGCGTGGAGCACCGCGACGACGCGTTCTGGCTTGTCGACGTCGGCAGCAATCCGAGTCTCGTCAACGATCGCCCCGTCGGCGCCGGCCGCTCCGTGCAGCTGGAAGACGGCGACCGCGTCACCATCGGCGACTATCAACTGCTGGCCAGCGTGGAGAGCGAGGCGACGGCGTTCATGCCCGCCGCACCTGCGCCCTTGCCGGCGTCGCCGCTGCAGGTTGCGCCGCCACCGCCGCCGGTTACGCCGGCGCTCCCGATGAATCCGGACGATTCGCTGGCCAATGCCGGCATCCTGGACGTGGGCGGCGATCCGCTGAACCCGAGCTTCGATCCGCTCGGCCTGAACCTGTTCGGCAGCCCGGCGCCGGCCGCCGTCGCGCCGGCCGTGCCGGCCTGGCGCGGTGCCGAGAGCGACCACGTGCCGCCGGAGCAGTTGCCGTTTGCGCCGTCGCCCATCACGGTCGCGCCGCAGCCACAGCCACAGCCACAGCCGCAGCCGCACGCCGCTGCGGCGATGGCGATTCCGGACGATTACGATCCGCTGGCGGACTTCCTGCCGCCCCGCGTGCAGGCGGCGCCGGCGCCGGCACCGCTGCAGGTCGACCAGGCCGAAGCGACCGCGTTCGCGCCGAGCGCGCCGCCCGTGACGGCGCCGCCCGCGATGCCCGCGATGCCTGTACCCGCACCGCCACCGCCACCGCCCGTGCAGGCTGCGCCGCGCGCGACCGGCACCGCGGCCGCGGACGACCCCGTGATCCAGGCGCTGATGCGCGGCCTGGGCCTGTCGGAGCTGAACACGAAGCGCAGCGCCGAGGACATCGCGGAACTGGCCGGCGCCATGCTGCGCGAAGCGACGGCCGGCACGATGGGTGTGCTGATGGGCCGCGCGATGACCAAGCGCGAGAGCCGCCTGGACATGACGATGATCTCGGCCGCCGCCAACAACCCGCTGAAGTTCTTCCCGGACGCCGACAGCGCGCTCACGCAGATGATCAACGGGACGATGCCGGGCTATATGCAGCCGGCCCGTGCGTTCGCCAACGCGTTCGACGACCTGAAGGCGCACGAGCTGGCGATCATGGCCGGCATGCGCGCCGCGCTCGAAGGCGTGCTTGCACGCTTCGACCCGGCCGCCATCGAGGCGCGGCTGCAGGTGCCGACCGTGATGGACAAGATGCTCTCGGCGAATCGCAAGGCCAAGATGTGGGACCGCATGGTCGAGCTGTATACGCAGATGGCCGTTGAGGCGGACAGCGATTTCCACCGCCTGTTCGGCGAAGCCTTCGGCAAGGCCTACGAGGAACAGATTGCGCGGCTGTGCCAGGCGCGCCGCTGACATCCCATCAACCGATACTCCAACCACTGCCAACGAATGTCCTGGAATAGTAAAGTCATCTGGTCGGAGGGCATGCTGCTGCAGCCCCAGCACCTGCAACAGCACGACCGCTACCTGCACGGCGTGATCGAACAACGCGTCGCGGGCGTGCGCGCCTACCCGTGGGGTTTCACGAAGCTGGTCATCGACGAACAGCTGCTCGCCCAGGGCAAGCTCGCGCTGCTGGCGGCGAGCGCCGTGCTCCCGGACGGCACCACCTTGAACCTGCCGCAGGACGACGCGCTGCCCGAGCCGCTCGACATCCCCGAGGATGCGCGCGACGCGCTGATCGTGCTGGCGCTGCCGCTGCGCCGCATGGGCATCGCCGAGACGGGCGACGATCCGGGTCCTGACAACTTCGCGCGCCACCGCCCCGTCGACTACGAGGCGATGGACAGCAATGGCCTCGACAACAGCGCGCTGATGCAGGTGGGCAGCCTGCGCCTGCGCGTCGCGCTGGAGAAGGACGTCGTCAACGCCTACACGACCCTGGGCATCGCGCGCGTGATCGAGCGCCGGCCGGACAACCGCGTCGTGCTCGATCCGGCCTACTGCCCGCCGTGCCTGGACTTCCGCGTCGCGCCCCGCCTGTCCGCGTTTGCCGACGAGCTGGTCGGCCTGCTGGGCCAGCGCGCGCAGGCACTGGCGGGGCGTTTGAGCCAGCCCGGTGTCGCCGGTGCCGCCGAGATCGCGGATTTCCTGATGCTGCAACTCCTGAACCGCAGCCTGCCGCTGTTCGGCCACCTGGCCAGCATGACGGGCCTGCATCCCGAGCGGCTGTATGCGGAACTGGCGCAACTGGCCGGCGAACTGTCGACGTTCAGCCGCCCGGACAAGCGCGCCGCCGCGTATCCCGTGTACCGCCACGACAGGCTGAACGAAAGCTTCGCGCCGCTGATCGAGGACGTGCGCGCGGCGTTGTCGCTCGTCGTCGACCCGCGCGCCGTCGCGCTCACGCTGGAGGAGCGCCAGTTCGGCATCCGCGTGGCCGTCGTGCCGGACAAGGAGTTGCTGCGCACCGCCACGTTCGTGCTGGCGGTGAACGCGCACATGCCGGCCGAAGCGGTACGCAGCGGCTTCCCGGCCATGGTCAAGATCGGGTCGATCGAAAAGATCCGCGACCTGGTCAACCTGCAGCTGCCGGGCATTGCCCTGCGCGCGCTGCCCGTGGCGCCACGCCAGCTGCCGTTCCATGCCGGCTACACGTATTTCGAACTCGACAAGGCGGGCGAGCACTGGGCCCAGCTGCAGAATTCCGTCGGCTTCGCGATGCACATCCCGAACGAATATCCGGGATTGCAGATGGAGTTCTGGGCCATCCGAAAGTAATCAGGAGTAGCGCTTGAGCGATCCCGTGAACCCCATGCAGGACCCCGACCGCACCGTGCTGGTGCCCGCACCCGGCGGGCGCCGTACGGCGCCCAGCCAGCCGCCGGCTTCCGCACCGCCACCCCTGACTCCGAACGACGCACCGGTGCAGCTGCACGGCGCGGGCCTGAACCCGCTCGTGCGCGCCGCGAACCCGCTGCTCGACCTCGTGCCGCCGTTGCGCCGCATGGCGTCGCACCCGGACGTCGAGGCGCTGCGCCAGCAGCTCATTGGCGCCATCAAGACGTTCGAGACTGCCGCCAAGGCCGCGCATGTGAACCACGACCAGATCGCAGCCGCGCGCTACGCGTTATGCACGTTGCTGGACGAGACCATCTCGTCGACGCCGTGGGGCGGTGGCGGCGTGTGGGCCAGCCGCAGCCTGCTCGTCGCGTTCCACAACGAGGCATTCGGTGGCGAGAAATTCTTCCTGATCCTGCAGAAGCTGTCACAGACGCCCAAGGACAACGTCGATGCGCTGGAGCTGATGTACTTGTGCCTCGCGCTCGGCCTCGAAGGGCGCTACCGCGTCATCGACAACGGCCGCAGCCAGCTGGATGCCCTTCGGGAGCGACTGCAGCAGCTGATCGCGCAGCAGAAGGCGCCCGTCGAATCCGAGCTGTCGCCGCACTGGAAGGGCGCCACCGGCAAGGGCGAGCCGCTGTGGCGCATGGTCCCCGTGTGGATCATGGCCGCCGGCGCGGCCGTCATCCTGATCCTGCTGCAGCTCTTCCTCGGCCACCGCCTGGGCGCTGCATCCGACCCCGTGTTCGCGAACCTGCTGTCGCTGAAGACTGCACCGCCTGCGGCTGCGACACCCGCGTCACCGGCGCCGGCCGTGCCGCGTCTGGCCGGCTTCCTCGCACCCGAGATCGCGCAAGGCCTCGTCACCGTCGTCGACAGCGCCGACCGCTCCGTCGTCACCTTGCGCGGCGACGGCGTGTTCGCGTCGGGCAGCGGCGACGTCTCCGGCGCCTATCTCGGCCTGCTGGGCCGCATCGGCGACGCGCTGAAGACCGTGCCCGGCAAGGTGATCGTCGTGGGCCACACGGACAACACGAAGCC
>Ga0187845_1001790_pt1 | contig 12071 bp, 9 predicted proteins | sample SpaLakP09_SKY_68_FD_134515 | JGI IMG/M metagenome (GOLD analysis project Ga0187845, IMG submission 134515) | Oligotrophic lake water microbial communities from Sparkling Lake, Wisconsin, USA - SP09_SKY_68 | ecosystem: Environmental > Aquatic > Freshwater > Lake | place: USA: Sparkling Lake... | reverse complement strand
CGGCCGTCTGGTGTTCGGCAACGAGCAGCACGGGGGCCGTCAGGTGCGGCGCGCGCACCAGCAGGTCGGCGTTCGTCGAGCCGGTCTCCGCCACCACCTCGACGGCGACGCCGGACCGCATCATGCACCTCGCGCGGTCCGGCGTCGCCGTCGAGGTGGTGGCGGAGACCGGCTCGACGAACGCCGACCTGCTGGTGCGCGCGCCGCACCTGACGGCCCCCGTGCTGCTCGTTGCCGAACACCAGACGGCCGGACGCGGACGCGCGGGCCGCAGCTGGCTGTCCGAACCGGGCCACTCGCTGACGTTCTCGCTCGCGTGGCGCTTCGCCGACGGCTTGCGCGGCCTGGCCGGCCTGCCGCTCGCGATCGGCGTCGCGCTGGCGGAAACGCTCGGCAAGCTGGGCCAGAGCGTGCAGCTGAAATGGCCGAACGACGTGCTCAAGGACGGCGACAAGCTGGCCGGCATCCTCGTCGAAACGCAGGTGACGGCGGACGGCGCCGCGTGGACCATCGTCGGCATCGGCGTGAACCTCGTGATGCCGGACGCACTCGAAGACAGGATCGGCCGCAGCGCCGCCGCGATGCCGTGGCTCGCGCGCATGGACCGCGACGAACTGATGGCCGCGCTGCTCGACGGCCTGGCCGAGGCGCTGGCGCTGTTCGCGCGCGAGGGCTTCAGCGCGTTCGTCGCGCGCTGGAATGTGCTGCACGCGTGGCAGGGCCGGCCGGTCGTCCTGCTCGACCGGGGCGAGGTCCAGCACGAGGGCCTGGCGGCCGGCGTGGACGACACGGGACGCCTCCTGCTCGACACGGCGGCGGGACGCGTGACGATCGTGGCCGGCGACGTGTCGCTGCGCACGAAGGATTGATTCCGGGAGGTTCAGATGCTGCTGCTCGTCGATGCTGGAAACACGAGGATCAAATGGGCCATCGCAGCCCCCGACGCCGGGCCGGGCGACTGGACCGCACATGGCGCCGTGCCGCATGCGGAACTGGAGCGCCTGCAAGCTGCCTGGGCCGGCCAGGGCCTCGCGCGCGCGATCGTCTCGAACGTGGCCGGCCACGCGATGCAGGCCCAGCTGACCGCCCTGCTCGCCCCGCTGCTGCCGGCGCCGCTGGAATGGTTCACGTCGCGCGCCGAGCTCGCCGGCCTGCGCAACCGCTACCGCAACCCCACGCAACTGGGCAGCGACCGCTTCGCCGCCGCCCTCGGCGCACGCAGCCTTGCCCCCGGCAAGAACCTCGTCGTAGCCACGTGCGGCACGGCGACGACGGTGGATGCCGTCAGCGCCGCCGGTGAATTCCTCGGCGGGATGATCCTGCCGGGCCTGGGACTGATGCTGGGATCGCTGGCGCGCGGCACGGCCCAGCTGCCGCAAGTTACGCCCGGGGTGAACAACTATTCCACGCCGGCGACTTTTGCAAATCACACGAGCGACGCCATCCTGTCCGGCTGCCTGGCCGCGCAGGCGGGCGCGATCGAACGCGCCTGCGCGGCCCTGCCGGCCGACCTGTGCATCGTTTCGGGCGGCGCCGCGGCCAGCGTGGCTCCGCTTCTATCCGTCCCGCACTGGATGCTGGATAATATTGTCCTGGTGGGCCTGCACGCGGCCGCACCTTCGCTCGCTTCCGACCCCGACTCCACATCCGCTTGAGGACACTCGTGCTACGACTCGCCTTCTGGTCCCTGCTGTTCCTGAACGCCGCCCTGTTCGCGTACGCCCAGGGCCTGCTCGGCAACGCCAGGGGCAACGAGCACGAGCCGGCGCGCCTGAAACGCCAGTTCAACACGGCCAAGATGACCCTGCTGACGCGCGACCAGGCCGAGGCCGCCGCGAAGGCTGCCGCGCCGCCGGGCGGTGGCGATGCGGCGGAGGGCGCAGTACCTGGAAGCACGGCGGCAAGCACAGCGGCAAGCGCGCCCGCCGCCGCCAGCGCACCGGCGGCGCCCGCATCTGCACCCGCACCCGCCTTCGCCTGCACGGAAATCGGCCCGCTCAATTCGACCGACGCCCACCGCTTCGAAGCGCGCCTGGCCGCGCTCGACCTCGGCGACCGCCAGTCGCGCCAGACGATCCAGGCCCAGGACGTCAGCAGCTGGCTCGTGCACATCCCGTCGCAGGGCAGCAAGGAAGCCGCCGACCGCAAGGCCGCCGAACTGCGCAACCTGGGCGTAACCAATTTCTACGTTATCAATACCGACTCTCCTCTCAAGTACGCCATTTCGCTGGGCGTGTTCAAGAGCGAAAGCGCGGCCCAGGCCATGCTTGTCCAGCTGGGCAAGCAGGGCGTGCACTCGGCCCGCATCGCACCGCGCGGGCCGCAGACGACCCACTACGTCTACCGCCTGCGCGGGCTGGATGCGGCGACGCGCAAGCGGGTCGAGGGGTTTGCGGAGCGGTATGACGGGGCGGACGTCAAGAGCTGCGGCTGAGCACCGATTCGTCGCGGGATGACGGTTCCGGCTGCGCGCCACTCAACGCCTTGACCGCCCGCTCGAGCGCCTTGATCTTCTCCCGCATCACCGACAGGTTGCGCAGCAGCGCCGCGTTGCGTTCCCACTCCGCATTCGGCGCCATCGGATAAAACCCCGTGTAGCGGCCCGCTTCCGCGATCGAGTTCGGCACCAGTGTGCCGGCCGTGACGTGGACGTTGTCGGCGATGTCGATGTGGCCGTTGATCATCGCGGCGCCACCGAACGTGCAGTGGCGGCCGATGTTGGCGCTGCCCGCCACGCCCACGCAGCCGGCCATCGCCGTGTGCGCGCCGATGCGGCAGTTGTGGCCGATCTGGATCAGGTTGTCGAGCTTCACGCCGTCCTCGATCACCGTGTCGTCCAGCGCACCGCGGTCGATCGCCGTGTTCGAGCCGATGTCGACGTCGTCGCCGATGACGACACGGCCCGTCTGCGGGATCTTGATGTAGACGCCGCCGTCCACCGCGAAGCCGAAGCCGTCGCCGCCGATCACGGCGCCGGAATGAACGATGCCGCGCGCGCCGATGACGCAGCGGGCGTGGAAGGTCACGTTGGCGAAGAAGTGCGTGCCCTCGCCCACGCTGGCGTCGCGGCCGATGTAGCAGCCCGCATCGATCACGGCGCCGGGTCCGATGGCCGCGCCCTCGTCCACCGTCACGTGCGGACCAATGAAGGCTGTCGGGTCCACGCGCGCGCCCGCGTGCACAGCGGCTTTCGGATGGATGCCCGGCGCGGGCGCATGTCCGGGCGCGCACAGGTATTGCGCCGTGCGGGCGAAATACGCGTACGGGTTGTTCGTGACGATGCGCGCGCCCGCGTACGTGGCCGCGACCTCCGGCTCGTCGAGCGGCGCCAGGATCAGCGCCGCCGCGCGGCTGTGCGCGGCCACGGCGCGCAGCCGGCTGTTACTGAGAAAGCTGATGTCCGTGGCGCCCGCGCGGTCCAGCGGAGCGATGCGCGCCACTTCGATGTCCGGGTCGCCTTCCAGCCTGCCGCCGAAGCGCGTGACCAGCTCCACGAGTCGTGCCCCCATGCCTTGCCTCCTGTCGTTGCGTTTGCATGCGTTCGACAGGGGCGCCAGGCCGGCAGTTCCAGGTCCTGCAAGCGGTGTGAGCTAGCGCAAACGAAAAAGCCCCGCTCGCAACCGGCGCGTTGCATGCCGGTCGAAAGCGGGGACAGGGGACGTAAAGGGAACTGCTATGCGATCAGAACTTGCCGCGCACGCCCAGCTGGAAGGTGCGGCCCGGGTCGTACGACGAGAACGCGGCGTTCGGGAACTGGAAGTAGCCTTCGCGCTTGGCCTTGTTCAGGTTGACGACGTCGAACGTGACCGTCGGCCAGCCGTCGCGGTCGAACACTTTTTCCAGGTCCACGCTGGACGAGAAGTCGGCCTGCTTGTACGAGCGGCCGTACAGCGACGCAAGCGTGATGCCGTTCTGGTTGGCGGTACTCGACTGGCTGCCCTGCTGGTACTGGTGCGAGATGCGCGCCATGTAGCCGTGGTTCTCGTAATAGAGGCCGAAGTTGTTGCTCTTCTTCGGCACGTTCAGGGCGACGAAGCCGCTGGTACCTTCGCCGGTCGCGCTCTGGTTGATGAAGGTCGCGGTCTCGTTGAAACCGAAGCCCTTGATCGGCAGGAGCTTGTCGAGCGGCTGGACCCAGCCGATCTCCAGGCCGCGCACGCGCAGGATACCGCCCGCGTTGCGCTCCTGGCTCATCACGACCGTGGCGGCGTCCGGACCGCCGCGCGAATTGATGGCCACCTGCTGGGTCGGGATCAGGTTGTTGTACGTGATGCCGTACGCGGCCAGCGCGGAGAATGGCAGCGTGCGGTTGTCGATGACGGTGAAGCCTTTCACCTGCTTCTGGAACACGGTCAGGCTCACGTAGCCCTCACGTCCCGTGTACCAGTCCAGGCCCAGGTCGATATTGTTCGACAGGTAGGGCTTCAGTTCCGGGCTGCCGATGGTGCCGATGTCGGCGGACGGCGAGCTGAAGTTGATGCCCGGACGCAGCGAGTTCGGGTTCGCGCGGGTCATCGTCTTCGACAGCGCGAGGCGGGCCACGACGTCGCTGCGCAGCGACAGGGCCGCGGTGGCCGACGGCAGCGTGTTGTTGTAGGTGGTGTTCTGGTACACCCACTCGGTCTGGTTCGGGTACTTCGAACCGTTCTGGGTCAGCGTGGCGTTGCGCGGATCGCTGAACGAGTTGAGCGACCCCACTTCCTGCTTCGTGCGGACATAGCGTACGCCGGCGTTGTAGCGCAGCGGGAAGCCGGCGACGTTCGTCTGGCCATTGACTTCGGTATAGAAGCCGGTGCTGCGCTCGCGCACGTAACCCGAGCTGGCGCCCGTCGACGAGCTGGTGGAATCCGGCGCCGTCGAGTTATAGGCGTCGTAGTTCGAATCCTTGCGGAAGCGGTCCCAGTCGATCACGATGCGGCCGTACGGACCCGGCACCAGGTAGCTGGCCAGCTTGTTCACGGGGATCAGCGAACCCTGGTACGTGAGCGGTGCCGTCTGGCCGGCCGTGTAGCCCGTGCCGTAACCCGGGTACAGGGCGCTGGCGCTGGCGCCCGGCGTCGAGGCGCCGTCGCATGGCGGCGCGCCGTTCGGCCCCTGCAGGAACACGCTCGGATTGTTGCCGCACACGGCAGCCTGCCAGGCGGCCGAGTTGTCCTGGCCGCGGATGCGGCGGTCGATATCGTCATAGGCGATACCGGCGCGCACGCTCAGCTTCGCGTCGCCCCAGGTCAGGTCGGAGTGGAAACCCTTGGTGCTCGTTTCGCGCAGCTCGTTCTGGATGTTGACGCGGCCGCCCGCCCAGACGAAATTGGCCGGATCGTTCACGTCCTTGTTGAACGTGATGCTCGGCATGGCGCCGCCGTTGCCGTTGAACGTGGCGACAAGGCCGCTGCCATCGGCCGTGATCGGCATGATGGTGGGCGCTTCGTGCGAGAACGACGACTTGGTCGCGTTGGCTTGCGCTTCCAGTTTCAGGGTCGGGCTGATTTTCCATTCCATGCCCGGGTTGATGCCCTTCAAGGTCGTCTTGTCGCGGCGCGGACCGTATTCGATGAAGTAGCGCGAGTTGGCGAACGTGCCCTGCGTGACCGTGCAGCCGGCGGCGCAGTCGCTCTTGTCGACCTGCATGTTCAGCGGGATCTCGAAGTTGTTGCGCACGGCCCAGGTATAGCCGATGCGCGACATGTCGTCGTCCTTCTTGCTGTACATGGTGTCGACATAGAAGTGCAGGTTGTCGAGCGGACGCCATTCGGCGCTGACGATCGCCGCACCCTTGTCGCGCGTGCCGAAGTAATCCATGTAGCGGCCCAGGCGCGGCAGGATCGCGTTGTCGATCTGTCCGATGTTCAGGCCCGGATTGTTCGCCAGCAGGAATGCCTGGTTGATCGGGGTGCCGGCCACGAGGCCCGCGCCGGCACCGGCCGGCACGGTGGCCGGGATGGTCCAGTTGCCGCCGCCGGTCGGGTTGCGGGTGCCCGTCGTATTCTGCGTGGCGGACAGGTTGGCATTGGTCAGGCCCACCGTCTCGTAGCCCGTCGTGCGCGCCTTCTGGCGGTTGACGGCGATGCCGGCCAGGATACCGAAGGTGTCGCCCCAGGTCTTGCTGGCGAGGATGGAGGCGCGGCCGCCGGCGCCGTCGGCAATCTGCTGTTTCTGCAGCGTGCCGCCGTACGAGACGTGCGTGCCCTTGTTGTCGAACGGCCTCGCGCTGCGCAGGTTGACGACACCGGCCGCACCGCCTTCGATCATGTCGGCCGTCGGGCTCTTGCTGACGGTCAGCTTGGTGAAGAGATCGGTCGGCAGCATGTCGAGGTCGATCTCGCGGTTCGTGTTCGCGCCGTCGATCGGACCGGACGATGCCACGGCGATCTGCGCATTGTTCAGCAGCACCTTGGTGAAGCTGGAACCGAGACCACGGATCTGCACGTTGACACCCTCGCCCGTCACGTCGCGCGCGATCTGCACGCCGGGAATGCGGCTCAGCGATTCGGCAATATTCTTGTCGGGGAATTTACCGATGTCTTCGGCACTGATGGTGTCCTGGAAACCGACGGCTTCCTTCTTGTCCTTTGCAGACGACAGCAGACTGGCGCGGTAGCCAGTCACGGTCACCACGGCAGCATCGGCGGCGGCCGGGGCTTCCTGGGCATACACCTGCTGGATGAGGCCGGCGATTACGCTCAGGCCAAGCACAACTTGGCGGCCCTGATGACGACGCCGCGCTACGGACTTCCCGATCATTTGCTGTCTCCTGTATTTTTATCTGGGCCCGGGACGTATTTATGACCGGGCAAAATCAGTGTAGGAGCACAATGTTATGAGTGTCAATTGAGCAAACATAAATGTTTTGCGCAACCATCGCATAGGGCTTACTGTTTATACGGAAGCTTTACAGTAAGCTCCATAGAAACTTCTACATAACCTCGCTTTCGCAAAACAACGGATGGTAGCGTATAGCAAAGCGAAAATCGTTGCAGATGTCAGACATCTTACGATAACATTTAAGGAAAGCCGCAAATTCGGCCATAATTTTGTGGTTTTAATGCAATTGACACCGCATATTGTCATGCGACGACGCTGAAATGCGGAGAAGTTGGTCAGACATCTGATGTCTGGACAGGAAGCGGCAAACCTGGAGGGGGCTACGGGGAACGCCGGGGCACGGGACGGCACGCGTCCCTGCCCGCTCAGCGTCGTACGACGATGGGCTTGAGACCGAGTCCGGCCGGCAGCGCGCGCGCCGCTTCCTGCGCCAGTGCGCGGGTGTCGAAGGGGCCGCCGTACAGGCGGTTGACGTTGCCGGAACGGACGACTTCGACAGCCAGCTCGACGCCCGCCTGCCTGAGTTTCTCGCCCATCTCTTCGGCCTTGCCATCGCGGCCGTAGGCGCACAGCTGCAGATAGAAACCCGGCGCCGGTGCGGCCCTGTCGGCCGCGGCTGCAGGCGCCTGCGCGCGCGCGACGGCGGCGCTGTCCATGTCGACGCGGTCTTCCAGCATGAGCGCGGCGATGGCGGGCGGTGCCGGCATGGCTTGCGCTTCGGATGCGGCGGCGCGGCGCGCCGACGCGAGCTGCATCACGTCGCCCGGAAACAGGCGCTCGACCTGGACCTGGTGGCTGCCCTTGCCCAGCAGTCCCAGCTTGAGGGCCGCCGTGTACGAGACGTCGATGACGCGGTCGGAGTGGAACGGTCCGCGGTCGTTGATGCGCACGACGACGGACTTGCCGCTCTCCAGGCTGGTGATGCGCGCGTACGAGGGAATCGGCAACGTCGGGTGCGCGGCCGTCATCTTGTACATGTCGTAGGCTTCGCCCGACGACGTGCGCTGGCCATGGAACTTGACGCCGTACCAGCTGGCCACGCCGCGCTGGGTGAACGGTTCGTCGTTGATGAGCGGGGTGTATGTCTGGCCGAACACGGCGTACGGCTTGTTGGCGAACTTGGCGTAGGGTTCGTACTTGACGACGGCGTCGGGGGTATCCAGCAGGCCCGGCGGCGGATTCGCGCCGGGACCATCGTCCTGGTAGTAACCGCCGCGGCCGGAGCCGGCCGCCGGCAGGTTCGGAAGCGACGGGTCCACGCGGGTGACCTTGTGCTTCCACGGCAGGGGGATCAGGCTTTTGTGTTCGCCGTTCTGGTCCGTGGTGGTACTGCAACCCGCCATCATTGCCAGTACTGCAATGACCGCTGGGAATAACCTCGGAACGGCCATCGCGTTCTCTTGCATATCAGGTCTGCACCAGTTTGCGGTGTCGTTGAATACTCATCAATATACCACTGCAGAGGCCCAACGTGATCAGCGCGGTTCCGCCATAGCTCATGAAAGGAAGCGGAACGCCGACCACGGGCAGGATGCCGCTGACCATGCCCATGTTGATGAAAGCATAAGTAAAAAACATCATCGCGATCGCCCCCGCCAGCAGGCGGGTGAACAGATTCGGGGCATTGGCCGCGATCATCATCGCGCGTCCGATCAGCAACAGGTACAGGAACAGCAGCACGAGGTTGCCGACCAGGCCAAACTCTTCGGAATATACCGAAAAAATGAAGTCCGTGGTGCGCTCTGGAATGAACTCCAGGTAGGCCTGTGTGCCCTTCATGTAGCCCTTGCCCGTCACGCCGCCCGAGCCGATCGCGATGGTCGACTGGATGATGTGGAAGCCCTTGCCGAGCGGATCGGACGTGGGATCGATCAACGTCATCACGCGCTCGCGCTGGTAGTCGTGCATCATCGACCACGCGACGGGGAGCGCGGCGCAGCCGAGCAGGAACAGCGCGCCGAGCGCCCGCCACGACAGGCCGGCCAGGAAGATCACGAAGAAGCCGGAGCCGCCCACCAGCAGCCCCGTGCCGAGGTCGGGTTGCCGGGCGATGAGGCCGAACGGAATCGCGAGCAGCACCGCCGCCACGAGGAAGGTTTTCCATTGGAGGATGCCGGCGCGGGTCTGGAAATACCAGGCCAGCATCAGCGGCGTGGCGATCTTCATGATCTCGGAGGGCTGGATGTCCACGCCCACATGCAGCCAGCGCCGCGCGCCCTTCTTGATGATGCCGACGGTCGCCACCGCGAGCAGCAGCGCGACGCCGAACGTATAGATCGGCACCGCGAGACGCAGCAGGGTCTGCGGCGGCACGACGGCGGCGGCCCACATGAACACGAAGGCCGCGATGATGTTGCGGATCTGGCCTTCCAGGCGGCCGGGGAAGTCGTGGCCGGCCGAGGACAGCGTGACGAGACCCGTGCACAGCAGCAGGAACAGGATCAGCGACAGGGCCGGATCGAAGACGGTGAAATACGGTTTGAGGCGCCGGCTGAGCGAGCGGCGTTCGGGGAAGTGCGCCATGGGTCAGTCCTTGTTACCGGGCGTTTCGCCACCCGGCCTGAAATCGGCACCGGCCGTGGGCGCCACCTGGTCTTCGTCGGCGGGGACCGGGTCGGCGGGTTTCGGCGCCGGCTTGTCCGCGTCGCCCGGGCGCTTGCCGAGCAGGTAGTAGTCGAGCGCCTTGCGCGCGATCGGCGCCGCGACGGCCGCGCCGAAACCGGCGTTTTCCACGACCAGCGCGAGCGCGATGCGGGGATGGTCGGCCGGCGCGAACGCGACGAACAGCGCGTTGTCGCGCAGGCGTTCCGGTGTCGCGGCCGCATTGTACTTCTGGCCCTTCAGGCCCACGACCTGCGCCGTACCCGTTTTGCCCGCCACCGTGTACTGCACGTTGCGGAACGGGATGAACGCCGTGCCGCTCTGGTCTGCCGTCACGCCGATCATGGCGCGCTTGACGACGTCGATGTTCTGCTGCTTGAGCGGGATGCGGCCGGATTCCTTCGCGACCGTCGGCGTGCGCGCATGATTGCCGCCGTCCTCGAGCAGCTTGACGAGGTGGGGCTTCATGATGACGCCGTCGTTGGCGAGCGTCGCCACGGCGTGCGCCATCTGCAGCGGCGTGTAGCTGTTGAAGCCGTTGCCGATCGAGATCGAGATCGTGTCGCCGCCGACCCACTTCTGCGCCGCGCGGTTCTTCTTGAAGCGCTCGCGCTTCCATTGCTGCGACGGCAGCACGCCCGTCTTCTCGTGTTCGAGGTCGATGCCCGTCTTTTCGCCGAAGCCGAACGGCTGCATGAAGTCGTGCAGGCGGTCGATGCCCATCTCGTTGCCGAGCTGGTAGTAATAGGTGTCGCACGACATCACGATCGAACGGTACATGTCGATGTAGCCGTGGCCCCCCTTCTTGTCGTCGTTGAAGCGGTGGCCCCCCAGCACGAAGAAGCCCGGATCGCTGATGCCGTATTCGGGCCGGCGCAGGCCCAGTTCCAGCGCGGCCAGCGCCATGAACGGCTTGAACGTCGAGCCGGGAGGATACGTGCCGGACAGCGGACGGTTCATCAGCGGCTTGTCGAGCGACGTGTTCAGCTCCGTCCAGCTCTGGCTGTCGATGCCGTCGACGAACAGGTTCGGGTCGAAGCCGGGGCGCGACACGTACGCGAGCACGTCGCCCGTCGCCGGCTCGATGGCGATCAGTGCGCCGCGGTAGTTGCCGAATGCCTCCTCGACCACCTTCTGCAGCTCGATGTCGATCGACAGGATCAGGTTGTTGCCCGGCACCGGCGGCGTGCGCGACAGCGTGCGGATCGCGCGGCCGCCGGCCGAGCGTTCGACTTCCTCGTAGCCCGTCTGGCCGTGCAGCTGGCGTTCGTAGCTCTTTTCCAGGCCTTCCTTGCCGATGTGGTCCGTACCGTTGTAGTTGGCGGCATCGTCGCTGGCGTCGAGCACCTTGGCCTCGGCCTGGTTGATGCGGCCGATGTAGCCCAGCACGTGCGAGGCGACTTCGCCCAGCGGATACTGGCGGAACAGGCGCGCCTGCACTTCCACGCCGGGGAAGCGGAAGCGCTGCGCCGTGAAGCGCGCCACTTCGTCGTCGGTCAGGCGGGTGCGGATCGGGACGCTGGAAAAATTCTTCGACTCTTCCATCAGTCGCTTGAAGCGTTTGCGGTCCTTGGCTTCGATCGTGACGAGCTTCGCCAGCTCGTCGATGACGGAGTCGAGATTCGCTTCCAGCTTGGACGGCGTGATCTCGAGCGTGTAGGCCGAGTAGTTGCTGGCCAGGACGACGCCGTTGCGGTCGACGATCAGGCCGCGGTTCGGCACGATGGGGACCAGTGCGATACGGTTGTCCTCGGCCTGCGCCATGTACTGGCTGTGCTTGACGACCTGCAGCCAGACGAAGCGGGCGACGAGGAGGCCGAAGCAGACGAAGACGAACAGCACCATCGCCGTCAGGCGCATGCGGAACAGGTGGATCTCGCGATCGCTGTCTTTAATCTCGGTCATTCGGGAATGCGATCAAAAAAGGCTTCAGATCGGACGCGTATGGTCCTTGTCGACCGCGCGGCGCTGGGGCGCCAGCAGCAGCCACGTGATCACGGGCCACAGCGCGACGGCGATGACGCTCTCGATGAACACGAGCGCGCCGGGAAAGCGGCCCGTGACGAAGAAGCGCACCATCACCTGGATCGCCTGCGTGAGCAACAGCAGCGGGAATACGTGCATCGCCTGCGTGACGAGCGGGAACCACAGCACGCGGCGGTGGATCATGATCGCCAGGTACGACAGCAAGGTGTACGCGAGCGCGTTCTCGCCCAGCAGCGTGGCGTCGTGCACGTCCATCAGGAGGCCCATGCAGAATGCGATGCCGATGCCGACCTTGCGCGGCTGGTGGATGCCCCAGAATACGAGCACCAGCGCGACGAAGTCCGGCGCGCCGACCCAGCGGCCCCACGGCAGCAGGTTGAGCATGAACGCGCAGACCAGGCTGAACGCGATGAACAGCGGGCTGACGGGCAGCAGGATGTAGTGCGGACGGTTCGTCGCCGGCATCAGGTCCCCTCCTTCGGACGGGCTGCGGGCGCTGCGGCGGCCGGGGTCGGCGCGGCGGTCGCCGGTGCAGTCGCCGCCGGCGCCGTTGCCGGCTTATGGGCGGCCGGCGTCGTGGCCGGCGTTGCGGCGGGTGTTCCAGCCGGCGACCGCGCGGCAGCGGCCGGATTCGCGCGCGCGGGCGCGGCACCGTTCGCGGG
>Ga0187845_1001786_pt1 | contig 12079 bp, 11 predicted proteins | sample SpaLakP09_SKY_68_FD_134515 | JGI IMG/M metagenome (GOLD analysis project Ga0187845, IMG submission 134515) | Oligotrophic lake water microbial communities from Sparkling Lake, Wisconsin, USA - SP09_SKY_68 | ecosystem: Environmental > Aquatic > Freshwater > Lake | place: USA: Sparkling Lake... | reverse complement strand
GACAAGTCCACCCACAACTAATTCAATGAGTGCAAGGCACCCTGCAATCAATAGGCTGGAGGCGAGGACTTTTTTGAGCTGATCTGGACTCTCGACGAAGTAGCGATTGAATAGGACTCCGACGTAATTCTGGTGACCTAGGTCAAAAATACTCACCAGGCTCAACACCGAGAGTAGCGTGAGCCAAAGTCCGTAGGTCTTACTATCCCAGAAATAAAGCAGCAGCGGCACCTGCGCCAAAGTCAACGTAAGATTGACCACCAGAGATGTACCTCCTGCTAATGAACCGTGTAAGATGCGATTCTGCAGTTTCATCGAGACATCAACCTCAGGCGCACCTGTCGCAACACCGTCAGAATGTAGCGCCGCAACTTGCCGGGCCTCCGGATTTCGTTGGGGGGAACCACAGCTAGGGGATCCGCAGCAAGCAGCGCCAACCGCAGTCCTTCCCAATCGAAATCCCAAATATCATCCCAGCAGAAGCGGCTCTCACCGTGCCGATCAAACAACTTTAGTAATTCGCGATTGAAGTGATTGTCAACACTGGATGGCGAAGCGAGCAAGTCGATGCCACTCCTTTGCCAGCCCTCCCACCAACTGGTGGGAGTTCGCTGCGCCACCACCTTCAGTCTCTGTTGGATGATCCAAGGCGAATAATATGCAAGCCGTTGAAAGACTGTTTTACTATTTTTTAGATTTTCGATCGCGCTATACAGTCGCTGCCGTGCAAAGAATTCTTCCGGCCTAGTCATCGCTAAATGGAGAAAACGAATGTCTGGCACTTCAAGGCGCGGGATCGTTTCGCCAGCGGGCACGCGCGGGCTGTGGATGAAGAGGCCGTCGTGGTGGCGGCCGTCGTCGCTGTACCCCAATGGGAAAGCGCCCCCAGGTCGGCATAGGGTTGGTGGCGACAAGAGATCGGGTTTGTGAAAATACAACGTGGTTCCAGGTGGCGCGCGTCGCACATCCAACCAAGCTGGGCTCGCCAGCGAGTCGGCCGCTAGGATTTCATCCGCATCAAGCGCCAGCAGTATTTTGGGACCGGGGACATGCTCACGCGCAGCGGCGATGAGCAGTTGTTGACGAGACAGTTCGTTGTAATCACGGTTCGGATTGTCGATTAGGATAACCTTCGGAAATCGTCGGCAGATTTTGCGACTCGCGTCCGTCGACTGCTGATCGGCCACGATGATCGTATCGGCAAATTGAGACGTCACTGACAAGAACTTCTCGAGAATCCAGGCTTCGTTTTGGACAGGGGTCAAGACAACTATAGGCGATAGCTGCATCGCGTTTCAATGCTATGGCTTGGCGGTACGAACCACGTCGGCAGCTTTCATTTTTATGCCAACCCGTACAAATGCCGCTTGCAACAGTTTCACGACAATTTGGCCGGATAAGCGGAGTGTGCAGCGAATAATTTGGTAGAAAGCCACCCACCTGTTTGGCGTAGTTATCCAAAGAGCATCGATGGCGTACGGAACGTGGTGAACGGAGAGTGGGTCAAGTAATGTCATTCGCAAGAATTCGCCCAGTGACACTTTGGATAACGACACAGGCCGTTGATCCGCTGGCCCATGAAGATGGTCTGCGAGAAAATGTGTCGATACTAGAAAGCGTGCGCCTGCCGCGCCTACCTGGGCCGATAGAACAGCATCATACCGGTTCTGTCGGTGCCGTCGTAGGTTCACACGGGCCGCCCGAGCTAGTGATTGCACAGGATATAGACAGGCGGTGGTCGCCACCGCATCCACCGGCAGAAAACTTCGGGCACCGGCGGCATGCGCCGTCTGCCAATCGGCGTGGTGACGGACATCCTCCAGAATCCCGACCAAGCTCCAGCGAGATCCCGCGGTGTTGGGCTGCGCCAAGTCTTCGGTCCAATACGCGGCAGCAACCACAGCATCTCCCTGCGAGGCGACCAGCATCTCGTCGAGCGAGCTAGGGCGCATGAAAGAATCGTTATTTAAAATCAGCACATGGGAAGGAAGCGGCATAAGCTGAAGAATGTAATCGAGCCCAGCTTGCACGCTACCCCCAAACCACAACTGTCCGTCCCCATGTAGAACGACTGCTTCAGGGAAGTGCTCGGTTATCCACTCCGTAGTGCCATCCGTGGATCCGTCGTCTACAACCACGATCAACAAACGAGCTCCATTGCTTGCCCCAACAAGCGATTGAAGACAACGTTGCGTTAAAGAAAGACGATTATGGACGGCAACGAGAGCTGCAACTAGCGGCTGCCCCACCTTGTCACTGTCCGAAAGATTGTAATGTTTGGCATTAGGCAAAAAAGTCATTGCGTCAGTTATTGATCCTCTGGCGGGTGCCTACTCAAGGCACAGAACCAGCGCGCGCTTCGGGTGCACCCAAAATGATCCTCACTTGGTTGGGATAGGCTCTCCGAACTCGAAACCAATCAATTTCGATATTAGGTTGACCAGTGCCCCGCAGTATTCCTAAGCCCACACCACCTGATTCACGGGCATCAACTAATGCACCGCGAAGAACTTCTCGCTCGTTGATTAAAAAGCAGAATAAGGGGGCATGCCACTCAACCTGAAAAACCATCCAAAGCTCGGCTTTTGGGAACTTCCAAAGTGAGTTGTTGCCATCTAACGTCTCCACAAAGTTAGGCCGATTGACCTCGCCGATATAGACAGCACCTTGCCCGTGGGCATATGCTGTAAACCCACAGCCATCTTCACCTGCAGCAAAAACCAGCCCCAGATCATCGCGTGTCGGAAAAGCCCGAAAGCGCACGCGAGCCTCAATCGCAATTGGGCCCTCGAACCTGCCTGATTTCATCAACGATGAGAAGATTTCGCCTTGCAGGTTCGGCGGCGACTGTACTATTGCTCGACCTTTTTCTGTGCGCCAAACCGCTGGTCCCGATTCCCGCCATCTAGACAGACCATGATCAAAATCTTCAAACACCTCGAAGACTTCCTCCGCTTGCAAAGGGCGGGTGTTCACCGGACCGCCGTAATATAAAAAGAATCTGGCGCACCCTGCTGGCACCGGTGGAATTTTTATCCAAATACGTTGGAGGGGTGTCGGTGTGGGCCTATCTTCGACCCAATATGGCAGTTGCTTGCCGTCCGCATCTAAAATTGCATTTGGGGGCGGATCAGCCGGACCCAGATCGAATGCAATCTGCCCACTGGTCTCAGCTCCACCCGTGATGAGAACACGGACCACACGTCGGTAGGGTTGTTCGGGAAGGTGCCACCTTTTTGCCATATCGAAAAGCCTCAGCCGATACGGTTGCTGAGGATCTTGTGCAACCAAGACACTACATGTCTGGTCGCCTTGAGGCACCCAACCTACTTTGCGATCTAGATCAGGATTCTGTATGCGAAACAGAAGTGGAAAGGAATGAGGAAGAGCATTTATTGGGGCGCAGCGCACTGCAAGGAGAGAGCGATCACCTGTAGCAAGCTCCTCTCTCGCTCGACAGGCAAGCTCATCAGCAATTTGTTGCTGCATCCACCATGAGGGACCTGGTCCGCTTGCGGGCTCATATCGTCCTTCGGCACTGCTTCCGGCTATGAGGCGCGGACCAAATATAAGTAGCAAGCCCACCACATTGAATCCCACCAAGCCGGTTAGGATGATACGGGCATACCGCGGCACCAATTGCTGAGCCAGCCAAGGAATAACCAGCGCGGAAATCCAGCACAGATTTCCACACTGATGATACCATGATTCAGTTCGGGTCACCGCCGTGAATAGTATAAACGGCGCTAGCGAACACGCCGCTAGCAGGATTTCTCCGGGGACCGCCCGCCGCTTACGTTTTGCTTGGATCATAGCGAGACCCCATCCGACAATTAGCAGAAGCCAAATCACTACTGTTGCCGTACTCCACCCCTGCTTCAATGCTCTCCAGGGAGCCGGTTCGCTCATCCATACGACTGGCGGATCGCCGAAGTAGCGAAAAATTCCCCCGAAAAGAGCGGCCCAAGCAATATGACCCTGACCCACCACCAGTTGAGGTGTCAGCTGATTCCAATGAGAAATGATAATTACAAGACCCGGCATATAGCCCACGACGCACCCAATGAGATAAGCCGCGTGCGCTCGCCAAAGCCTGCGTTTAAGCAGTAACCAAAAGAACAGCCCTAAAGTCAGGGTTGACGCGCTCGGGTATACGCTACACGCATAACCACTCACCAATCCGACAAGCAACAAGCCGATAGAACCATATGGTTTACCCCTTTCCTCCCGGACTGCGACCTCCAAAACAATGTTGCCAGCTAAAGGTAAAAACCACCATAGTGGGAGCAGTGACTGCGAAAAATAGGCCATTAACGGGCTGCTGACGCTTAAAAGCACGGCCCATGGCATTTCCGAGCGGCCACGGAATTGCCAAGCGAGTAGCAAGGCTGGAACCAACATCAAAACCGCGTGGACCAAAAATAACGGCCCGAGTCGGAAATTACAAAGCTCTGCCAGCGCAGCCCAAGCGAAAGAATGAAAATCTAAATATAAAAATCCTGCTGAACCAGGCAGGAGAATAAAAGAGAGCGCATCCCCTCCCCGCCACCAATTAAAGCACTTGAACAATAAATCGATGTCATCGCCTACGATCGCTCCCGTCCGCAATGTAATGGCCAGACGAAAAACAAGCAACGTTGCAACTACGATAGCTAAAGTTTTGTGATAGGCCTTCAATGGCATTACCATGGCAATCTAAATCGGAAACCCCCGCGGGTTTTGCATAAGCGTTATATTTGTGGTCGAGGAATATGAAGATTCACGCCAAAGAAATCGGTCCGGGTGACGGACAGTTTTTTGATGGATTATTAACTCTTTGGTCGTCTCTTGAAATGAAATGCAGCAATTCCAGCTTGCCATCATTAGATGAGGCTTAGATGATTGATTACGCACGAAAGTGTTCTTAGTGCTTAATTTAGGAGCAAGCACATTGAGCATCTCTACAAATTAAAATGTTTGTCATAATTTAAAAGATTTAAGACCGGCCAGCACTCTGTTCGTATGTCTTCTTTTTGCTGAACTGTCAGCTCGGCAGCGGTTGAAGAATTAGCCACTGATGTTGGATATCTAATTGTTCCCCACGGAAAGATTTGTTCCAACTTTTGCCCTAAAAATGAAGGCTCCAAAACTGAGTTGTGCCATGGTACTTCAAGCTTTATTAATAGTTTTTTCATTGAATCCCTAGGGTTATTGAATATATCTTCAGCAAATACCAAGTGGACTTTATTGGCATATTTTTTTTGATATACTAGTGCAGTAATTTGAGTCATATTCCAAATTTGACAGTATTTTGTTAGCGAGAAAGGGAATGGTCGTTTTATAGTGTCTGCAAACCCGCTTAATGGATTTCGGATCACATGGATCATATGACCATTTGGAAAGTCGTTGAAGAATTTATCTGCATCAAATATGATTGGCGGGCTGTACCCGACGTAATGTGAGTGATTACCACTTACAGGGTAGTTCTCCCAAGCCATAAAAGTGGACCGAAAAAAAGCTTCGATCAAAAGTGCTCTTGAGATTCTTTTATGTTGACCTAAAATCTTCAAGAAGCATTCGATACGTTTAGATTCATTCATAACGAGTCCACAGTTTTTAAATTTACTGAGATGTGGAGTCCGTAGATATGTTTTTAATTCCTGATCCCATATTGCGTGATAAGCAGCTTCTGGAGTTATTTCAGACGAAAATTCTGGGTATGAGTATCTTTGAGGGACCCAGTGATTTGGGCCTGAAATTATATTACTTGATAGAGAAGTGGAAACTTGAGATTCAAACGGATAAACATATAAGTTTGGATGCCCATCAAGCATACGAAGCATCCCGTTTCCAAACTGCTCATGCCATGCGCTAATCATTATTAAGTTGAAGGTGTCCATTTGTTGCCTTTTAAAAAACTTAGTTATTGAAGGCAAGCTTGCTGTGACTTTTTGTTTTTTCTGCAAAACTTGAGTGCTGAAGTCCTGACGTACTTTGATCCTTTAAATAATCGATAGCAAATATCTGATTTCCTGCGGGCCACGTCAAGGTTCCCAAAATAGATCCGGAAGAAATCGAGATAGCGTATAATCCGCAAGAATCTTTAGCATCCTTAAGCCCTGGAGCGTAATGACGATAGCGTGGGATAATTTTTGAAGTTCCGACGAAAGCAATGTCCTTTATTAATAAAACACCTCTTGTCCATCCATCAAGCTTTACAACGGACTCGAATGAGCCTTTTTTTAAATAACCGAATTCGCCATAGCCGCTGTTCGCAACCCATAACGTTCCTTTATGCATCCGCAAGGAGTGGGGCCTAGTTAAACCAACTGCACAAGTTTCTCGTGTTTTGCCAGAAAAAATTACCCCTCTTTTATCAACCTTATATCTAAGGTGACCTGGTCTACGATAGCTAATCTTATCTCCGGAGGCCGAATAGAAAGAATCTCTTGGAGAATCCCCACCTGCGATCGAATTTAGCTGAATATAATTGGCTTCAGTTCTTGGATTCCCGTTACTGTCTTCGATGCATTTAGGGTACCACGCCAGCTCATCCGGTTCTGGTTTTTCAAGATTAACTCGAATTATTCCATTCATACCAACTGCATTTGCATAAAGTTTGCCGGACATAATTGCCAAGTCATGAAAATAATACAAACCAGGGTAATACTTTTTTCGAGCTACGAGCATGGGCTTTTCTTTTAAAATGGAGTGTCGCGGGCGTCTTGGATCTCCTTCCCCAGCTTGACGCAATTGATAAATTATATTTGGATTTCTTGTGGAAGCAATATACATAAGGTTTTTTTTTCGATCACATGCAATTCCACTCGGGTGCGGTATGGCTAAATAGTTTTGAAAAAGCCGATTTCCATCAGATTTTAGCGAGATAAGGAGGTTTTCGTATTCTCGCGAAATAAACAAGGTTATAGATAGGTTCGACAGCAGTTCAATGAAGGCAGGGTCAGCAGTAAATTCAAGAGACCTTCGTACGAGACCGGCTGATTGTTCTGTGCATGTCCACAATTGTCGAGGATCGCGAAGCGCCTTGTCCTGACGCAGCCAGTCTGAAGCATGTGTCATTTCGATAATGTTAGATATAAGCGATAGAGGCCAATATACATTTTTAAAGCCGAAAGTATATTGGTAGTACTCCTTCCGCTTCTTCTTGCAAATATTTTGACTGGTATTTCGAAGACAGGTATATCAGCACTAGAACATTTTGCCATCACTTCAGCATCAATGAGATCATTATTTGATACAACACTCAAATTTGACCATATATCTCGTGTAAATATTTTAGGAGTTCCATTTACATCCATTGTCGCTGTTTGAAACAAAAATCTATTTTCTAAGTTATATATAATTGACGCGAACTTTCGGATAATGCTCTCACGCACTGTACGAGTAGCTTTTATGACAACCCCTTTATTTGCAAGCGCATAACGAAGCATAATCTTTAAATCCTTGAGTTGGGTTCTTGCTGAATTGGTGTAGCAGCAGAAGGTTCCCTGAGCATTCTCCATTCCGCAACGAACTGCCCTGCCCCAACCATTTTGCAAAGTTTTTAAACTGATAATTCTTTTATCCGTTAAACTATATTTTTTTGTCTTCGAAAAGCTCAAGTCGTCGCCGCCGTTTACTACAAGAATAAGCTCCCATGTTTCAGGTTGAGAACTTAAAGCTGTTACGTAGTCGGTCACCAAACGATCTATTTGATCGGCTTGTTTATATAAAGGCAGAATAATAGAAAATGTAACCTCGCTCACCTATTTAGTTCCAGAAAGCTGTGTTAAAGCCAATTTCTTGTTGCCATTTGGCAACATTTAAAAGACCTTTTTTTAATGCCGTTTTTGCCTCCCAACCAAAGTCGTTTTTAGCTTTTCTCGAATCTGAACACCAGTTCACCAAATCCCAGCTACGGCTTGGCATCGTTCCGTATTTTGGCATATCAGTAATGCGAAACAGCGACTTTGTGAGATTAGCCAGGGTTTTGATTGATACCTGATTCCCAGCTCCAATGTTATACGAGTTTCCTTGGATTGATTTGATTCGTACAGATGCAAGAACGAAAGCTGCGCATACATCATCAATATAAACAAAGTCTCTTGATACTTGGGGTTTCACGAACGGAGGGAGCTTTTTGTGTCTAGCTTGAGAAATCAATGCAGGAATAAGTCGACCAGGCTCTTCCCATGGACCGTAGGCCGAATAGATGCGCAAGTTTACAACTGGTAGCTTTTCTTTTTTCCCATAGTACTTGATCGCACAGCTCGTTGCCGCTTTACTGACAGCATAGTGACTGTTTGGAACTAATTCATCTGCCTCAGAGGGTTTGTAACAGTTTGTTCCGTATTCTGAACTTGATCCTGCTTGTACGTAGCATGAAAACTTCCTTTTTTTCAAAAGCTCAATTATGTCAAACACTGCATTAAAGTTTGTTAAGTAAATCTTTTTGTATTCGATTTGGGTTGAATAAGCGCCATAAGCTGCAAGATTAAAAACTGTTTGTGGTTTTATGCCAGTAAGTAGATGACGAAGTTCGATTGGGTCCGAAATGTCGCACGCTTTTAGACTTTTTTTTCGAGTTTTATTCTCAATAAAGCGCCAGTTCTTTTTTGGATTCTGCGAAACACCAAAGACGTCTTTTCTATTTTTGGAAATAAAATTAAATAGGTTGAACCCAATAAACCCGCCCGCCCCAAGAACTAGTATTGGTCCTTTGATTTGTTTTGTTAAGTTTGTTACATTATGCATTTTTAGTATTAGTTAAGTTTTTCGCTTTGTAGTTTGATTATGTCTCAACCAGCAATATCAAGTGACTCCTTGAAAACACTTTAATTTTCTCAAGGCATCTTTTCGAGAGTGTCGAGGGTAGTGGATGCTAATTTTTAATTTATTTAGAAATATAAATACCAAACCTATCCATGTTGAGCTTATGGTAATCATTTTTTTGTTGCCCATGTAACTAAGTTTTCTGGAGATAATCCTGAGCACTGACGCAGATATTTTTGTGAGCCGTAAGTATCATATATATGTTTTTGGGCACACAGATGTGTAAATTTCCTGGTTTGTATGCCCTTTTTTGCTAGAAAGAGCATGATCTCTTCTGCAACTCCCCCCCTAGCCACGTGCTCTTCAGCAATACAGAGGTCTGCCCTTGATGCTATTTGAATCATCAAGGCTTCTGGAATAGGGTTTTTGTCTAAAGGCATTTCTGCGACTGCCCATAAATTAGGTCTCATCGCATACGATAGATTCTGAATCGAAGCTATAAAAGTTCCGGCTACCGGTCCAGCTGCAATTACGGTTTTTCCTCCGCCACTTACCAGCAAACGCCAGGGCTCATACTTCGGAACAGTAAAACCCATAGCAGGCTCTCCTTTGCCAAGTCGTAAATAGGCTGGCCCTGTTTCCTCGCCCATGATCGGAATCACGGCCGCAAGATCCTCATCAAATACCGGGACATAAACAGACATTCCAGTTAGAGTCAGGAGTACCCCGTAGTCCTCGATTGCATGATGCGTTGGACCCTGCACGCCATACCCGTACCCACCTCCGTTGCCCACTAACTTGACCGGCAACCCATGGAATGCGACGTCGTTACGTATCTGCTCAAAGGGTCGGGCATAGCAGAACGGAGCGATACTGTAGACCCAGCTCTCGATTCCCTGCCGCGTAATTGCGGCCGCAACGCTCATCATGTTTTGCTCTGCCACGCCGGCATTGATGAAATATTCGCCCAAAGCCACCTGCAGCGGCTCCAAGGCCATAAAACCAAGATCACCAGTAAGGAAGACCATCCGCTTCATGACTGATCGAGCCACCATTGCATCGCAGAATTGTTTTCTCATGACTCTATTTCACTTAGGGCCTGCCTGTACTGTTCTTTATTAAGCGGCAAGTAATGCCACTTGATCTGCCTTTCCATAAATGAGACGCCATGACCCTTTGTTGTATTGAGAATAACTAACTTCGGTTGAGACGAGGAGGCATCGAGGGCAGACCTAATTGCATCGGGATCATGGCCATCTACGCTGTGGATAGTAACCCCGAACCCCTGAAGCTTACTGGCAAGGGGATCCATTGATGCCACTGCATTCGTCGAGCCATATCCCTGCAGGGTGTTGTGATCGACGAGAATTGTGAGATTCGCAAGTTTGTGGTGGGAGAGGAAAATGAGCGCCTCCCAGGTTGATCCTTCTTGCCACTCCCCATCGGAGGTCATGCAGTAAACGTGACCCGCATCGGAATTAAGTTTCTTTGCCAAAGCTGTGCCCGCAGCAAGTGAAAGGCCATGCCCTAAACTTCCTGTCGCAAAGAGAATTTCAGGAATTCCACAAGCTGGCGGATGCGCAGGAAGTTTTGACCCATCCTTATGGAATTTTCCAAGATCTTCATCATGGAGCAACCCTTTGGACCACAGGGCTACATAAAGTGCCCCCGCCGAGTGACCCTTCGATAGAATAAAAACATCATTACTGGTGTTGATGTATTCATGGTAAATTATTACAACTGAATCTATGCACGAGAGATTTCCGCCGAGATGCCCGACGCCAGAATCGAAATGCATTTTCAATAATCTTTTTTTTGCCTCTTTTATTAAAGCATGTATTTTCTTTATGCGGCTCATTGGCTTATTATTTTGCGCGGTAATTTATGGCAAACGGCCCCTGCATCTCAGACTTGTAGATTCTTTCAGCCAGCTCTTTCGGGCGTTTCCAGGCCTCCAAGGTATGGCATTTCATGATTAGTGGGCAGTATGCGTTAGGCTGTTTGCAATTTCTTGGGTCCTACTGCCTACAGCCAAGTGCTTACTTGTAGTTTGGAGTAGGCGGTTTGCGGTTACTTCGAGCTTACTGCCCACCGCAAACTGCTCACTGCTTACTGCGTACTGCCTACTCACTAGATGCTGCCGCCCTTGGTCGATTGAGCCCGCGTTAGCGAACTCAAAACCAATCTTTCCCTGCCCTTTTCTTTGTTGTCTCAGCATCCCGTGGGATAGCTGGACCCAACCGCTACTTAAATTTTGTCAGTAGCGGCATGGTCCTCAAAAAACCTGTGACCAGCGGGAGCAAAAGCTCACCGTGACTGTGCCAGCGACGAATTGTCTCCAGCTTTTCTCTCAATTCTTGCGGCAAGTTGAGGTTCGGATCCTTTTCCAAGCGGACCACCTCATCGCCTAACTCCGTAAAAGCGGGCGCGATCTTCTTGGTGACAAACGTCTCCACCGCCTTGCGTAAGTGATCCTCGGCAACAAAATGTTCCGCTCGGTTGCAATTATCGCCCTCGACCCTGATCGCTCCTAGTTCTTTAAGAAACTTTAATCCCTGGCTGACCGAGCCCCGACTGATCTTAAGCTTTTTACAGATATCCCCTGCTTCGATCGGCCGTGCCGAAACAAACACCGCCCCGTAAATTAGCCCGACCGATTTGGGAAGCCCCAAGATCGCGCAAAGTTTTACGCAGAGCTGGAGGATAGAATCCTCAGGACTACCGCCCTGAACAGTCCGTGGGGGCTTAGAATTTATCAGCTTACATTTTGCACTTAGAGCAATCATGAGTTCTTAGCTTAAGTTGTGGTCTTATTGCCGGCCGCCCATAGGTGTAGCCCACGAAAATCAATCGCCCGCCCGGTGCTGTTCGTCCATGCCAAACTATTAATTCCAAATTCAATTTCAGAAATATCTGAAATGCTCGATCCGAGGATACTGTGGTCCAGCGCTGAAAGAGGGGAATCCATAACCGATCATCTACTCTCCATCTTTTTCTGTTATGTTTCAAGTTTTTTTGAAACAATTTTCCTACTGATTGATAACCAGTTAAAGCCATATCTCTTTAGATATAGGGCTCTAGTTGGCATGAACTAACAAGCGGCTTGGTATTGACTGATGGTATTATTGCTTTATACTGCCATCATGATCCGAACCCAGATTCAATTCGAACAGAAGACCTATGAAACCCTAAAAACAAAATCGAAGGTAACGGGTAAGAGTATTTCGGAGATAGTTCGAAGATCGCTCGATCGCTCTCTCGCCGCCCAGGAGGTCGATCAAAAATGGGCCCGTGCCTTGAACTCGATGGGCAAATTTTCTAGTGGCCT
>Ga0187845_1001782_pt1 | contig 12093 bp, 12 predicted proteins | sample SpaLakP09_SKY_68_FD_134515 | JGI IMG/M metagenome (GOLD analysis project Ga0187845, IMG submission 134515) | Oligotrophic lake water microbial communities from Sparkling Lake, Wisconsin, USA - SP09_SKY_68 | ecosystem: Environmental > Aquatic > Freshwater > Lake | place: USA: Sparkling Lake... | reverse complement strand
GCTGACACTGGAACAACTGGGCGCGCCGAAGATCTTCCAGGATATCGCCAGCTATCCGCGCGGCCTGGTGCTGGTAACCGGCCCGACCGGCTCGGGTAAGTCCACCACGCTGGCGGCGATGGTCGATTTCGTCAACGAGAACAATTATTCGCACATCCTGACGGTGGAAGACCCAATCGAATTCGTGCATGAAAGCAAGAAATCGCTGATCAACCAGCGTGAAGTCGGCTTGCAGACCCACAGCTTTTCCAATGCCCTGCGCTCGGCGCTGCGTGAAGACCCGGATGTAATCCTGGTGGGCGAATTGCGCGATCTGGAAACCATCCGCCTGGCGCTGACTGCCGCGGAAACCGGCCACCTGGTATTTGGCACGCTGCATACCAGTTCGGCCGCCAAGACCATCGACCGTATCGTCGACGTGTTCCCGGCCGGTGAAAAGGAAATGGTGCGCTCCATGCTGTCCGAATCGGTGCGGGCGGTGATTTCGCAGACCTTGCTGAAAACCAAGGACGGCAATGGCCGGGTCGCTGCCCATGAAATCATGATCGGCACCGCCGCCATCCGTAACCTGATCCGCGAAAACAAGATCGCCCAGATCAATTCGATGATCCAGACCGGCCAGCAACACGGCATGCAGACACTGGACCAGTGCCTGCAGGAGCTGGTGCGGCGCAATATCGTGGCCCCGAACGAGGCTCGCCAGAAGGCGGCATCCAAGGATGCGTTCTAAACTTCAGCAGGCAAGCTAGCCCGCCCGGATGGCCATCATGGAAAAAGACCAGGCATCAAAATTCATTCACGATCTGCTCAAGCATGCGGTAGGCAAGAATGCCTCCGATATTTTCATTTCCGCCGAATTTCCCCCGGCCATGAAGATAGACGGCAAGATCACCCCGGTGGCGCCGCAGCCGCTGTCTGCCCAGCACACCAAGGAGCTGGTGCGCTCGGTGATGAACGACCGTCAGACCGAAGAGTTCGAGTCGAAAAAGGAAGCCAACTTCGCCATCAACCCGCCGGGGCTGGGCCGTTTCCGCGTCAGCGCCTTTATCCAGCAGGGCTGTGCCGGCATGGTGATGCGCAAGATCAATACCGAGATTCCCACCTTCGACAAGCTGAACCTGCCGGAGGTGTTGCAGGACATCGCGCTGATCAAGCGCGGCCTGGTGATTTTCGTCGGCGGTACCGGCTCGGGTAAATCCACCTCGCTGGCGGCACTGGTGGACTGGCGCAACAGCCATAACCAGGACCACATCATCACCATCGAGGATCCCATCGAATACGTGCATCAGCACAAGAAGTGCATCGTGACCCAGCGTGAGGTGGGCGTGGATACCGAAGACTGGGAAATCGCGCTGAAAAATACCCTGCGCCAGGCGCCGGACGTGATTCTGATGGGGGAAATCCGCGACCGCGAAACCATGGGCTACGCCCTGCAGTTTGCCGAAACCGGCCACCTGTGCCTGGCCACGCTGCACGCCAACAATGCCAACCAGGCACTGGACCGCATTCTCAATTTCTTCCCGGAAGAGCGGCACCAGCAGGTGCTGATGGACTTGTCGCTGAATATGCGCTCCATCATTTCGCAGCGGCTGTTGCCGATCAAGACCGGCCGTGGCCGGGTAGCCGCAGTGGAAATCCTGCTGAACACGCCGCTGATTTCCGACATGGTGTTCAAGGGGGAAATTGCCGGGCTGAAGGAAGTCATGGGCCGTTCGCGCGAGTCCGGCATGCAAACCTTCGACCAGTCGCTGTTCGACCTGTTCGAAGCAGGCTATATCAGTTATGAAGACGCGCTGCGCAATGCCGACTCGATCAACGACCTGCGTCTGAAAATCAAGTTGTACAGTGAAAGCTCCAAGAGCCGCGACCCACTGGAAGGCATCGATCACCTGGATATCGTCTGAGATATGCCGCACAACCCGTGCACGTCAGCACCCGCAGTGCGGCGCGCCGGCTGGAAAATAGCTGATGTACTTTGACGAAAACACCACCGTCCTCATCATCGAGGACTCCCTCACGGTACGCCAGAGCCTGCGCACCATGCTGTCCATGGCCGGCATTACCCGCTCCGATGCCGTCAGCAGTGCGGCTGAAGGGCGTGCACGGCTGAAGGGGCGGCGTTTTGATGTCGTGTTGTGCGACTATAATCTGGGCGACGGCATGGATGGCCAGGAGCTGCTGGAAGCCCTGCGCAAGACCGGCACCCTGCCACTGTCCACCATCTGGATCATGATTACCGGCGAACGCAAATACGAGCGGGTGGTGGCGGCAGCGGAAATGGCGCCGGACGACTACATCCTCAAGCCCTTCAATTCCAATCTGCTGCTGACCCGCATGAACAGCGCACACCGGCGCAAATCCTTCCTGGCACCGGCGCACGAGCAACTGGAAAAGGGTAACCGTAGCGGAGCCATCAACACCCTGCAGCAACTGGCCGCCGCCGCCCCCGGCCCGATGAACCGCATCGATGCCAACCGGCTCTGCGCCGAACTGCTGGTCACCGAAGGACGGCAGGGTGAAGCGCTGCACATCTACCAGGCCCTGCTGGAAAGCAAGGTGATTCCCTGGGCCAAGATGGGTGTGGCACGCATCCAGGCCGACCAGGGCATGCAAGGCGAGTCCAGCGAGCTGCTACGCGAAATCATCCAGGATGCCCCGCTCTATACCGATGCCTACGACTTGCTGGCGCAGAACCTGATCGACGAGGGCCAGTACGCCCAGGCGGTAGACGTGCTGGAAAAGGCGGTGAACATCTCGCCGCGCAATTTTCATCGGCTGAAAAGCTGTGGCACGGCGGCACTGCGCTCGGGCGATCCGGAAAAGGGTGCGCAATACCTGCAACGCGCAGTGGAAATCGGCCGCAACAATAATTTCTTTGGCCCGGAAGTACTGGTAGACCTGCTGCAAGCCTATTCCGAAACCGGCAACACCCAGTATATCGACCGCCTGCAGGCCGATATCAGTGCCAGCCTGGCCGAGCGGCCGGAAGCGCAATTCACCCTGTTGACCTGCAAGGCGCTGACCGCGCTGGTGCAGCAAAGAGCCGAAGAAGCGCTGATGCAGCTGAAGCTGGCAGCCGACGACCTGCTCAAGTCCTTTGTCCATTTCGAATCGGCCCAGCGCTTTCTGGGCGCGGTGGTACGCCTGCCGGAAACGCTGATCGAGCCTGAGCTGCTGGCAAGCTGGACGCGTACCATCACCATGCGCTTTGCCTACAGCCGCCACGAGCTGGCCACGCTGCTGGAAATCGCCCGCAAGCATGCCCGTTGCAGCGAGCTGATCGAACACGCTTATGCCGAGCTGCAGGAACAAAGCAACCGCGCAGTGGAACTGACGACGGAAGGCCGGGCAGCCGAAGCCGGACGCATGCTGCATGAAATGGCCATGCGCCTGTACAACGAGCGCACCGGCATGAATGCTTGCGCCATTCTGTTACGGGTACGCGAGCAGCTGCGCAAGAAAAACCAGGAAACCGGGGAATACGACCAGATGCTGCGCGAGATGCTGGACTGGCTGCCCAGGGACAATGAGCGGGTACAGGGCCTGCTCAGCCGATTGCACGATCAGGACGGTGCCGAAGCCCGTTCAAACTGAAGCAGCCGGCCTTTACTGCCACATGCTGTTGACCCAGTCCAGCGCCTGGGTTTCCACCCGCATCAGCACTTCCGGGTCATAGCCGGCCGGATGCGGGACGGCATCGTCTTCCAGACTCAGCGCCACCCGCAGCAATTCACCCAGCACATGGCGGCCTTCCAGTACCGCCTCTTTCAGGCTGTCCTCTATCGGCAGGCTGGCAATCACCTCGGCCTTGGGCTGCTGCACCAGCACATCCACCAGCGACAGCATGCCAATCATGAAGGCGCTTTCCCTGACATCGCGCCGCTCCGGGTAGCAGGCTTCGGCCAGCAGTTCCATGATGCGGCCGCGCGTGGCCGCCAGCTCCAGCAGCGGGTTGCGCTGCGGCTGGACATCGGTGGCATTGCTGGCAAACAGCAACAGCATCGACCAGCGCTTGATCTTGGCCCGCCCCAGCAACATGATGGCCTCGCTGACCGAGGACACCGGCCGGCGCGTGGCGGCCGAGGCGGTCGAACTGAGCTTCATCAGCATCAGTACCACGTCTGGTGCCAGTTTCAGTGCCTGGGACAGTTCATCGTTGTCGGCATCGCTCATCAGCAAGCCCAGCAGGCTGAGCATGGCATGCTGGCTGGCATTGGCCTGGCGGGTGGACAGCACGGTGGGACGGGCAAAGAAATAACCCTGGAACCACTGGATGCCCAGCTCGCGGCACAGTTCGAACTGCTCCACAGTGTCGACCTTCTCCGCCAGCAGAATGCCGGGAAAGCTGGCCAGCTCAGCCACCAGCTGGCGCAATTGCAGCAGGCTGAGCGCCACCAGATCGATCTTGACGATATCCACCAGCGGCAGCAGGGCCAGCCGGTCGGCATCCAGCTCCACCACATCGTCCATCGCCAGCCGGAAACCCTTGCGCCGCAGCTCGGCCAACCGCGCCAGCAAGGGCGGCGTGACCTTTACCGTTTCCAGGATCTCCAGCACGACCTTGTCACAGGGCAGCACATCCAGCAGATCATCCATCAGCAGGGTTTCGCTGACATTGATGAAACCCAGACGGTCACCCAGCACCTCACCCACGCCCAGATCAACAAAGGCATGGCGGATCACCGCTGTAGTCGCCATCACATCGTCGTCGACCCTGGCGACATTGGCCTGGCTGGAGCGGAACAACAGTTCGTACGCCACCAACTGCTGGTTGGCATCAACGATGGGCTGGCGCCCAAGATAGCGGGTTGAATACATGGACAGGTCTGGCTGAAAAGGTTAGCGCTATCGTCAGTGTAGGCGCAGAGCAGAAAGGTTAGCAGGGAATTTTCCCCAATGATAATACACCATCGTTTACATCATTTGTAAGTATTATCAACTAATAACAATAACAATGTCATGACTGGCACGCTATTAAGAAGCACTGATAAAACCTCACAGAGCACCCGGGACAAGCTGCGTCGACGCCGCCAGTACCAGCAGTGCCTGGCAGCAGCCAGGCCTTGCTTGGCGGGCCTTGGCCTGCTCGGGAAAAATCCGCTTCGACCACGATAAGCCGCCGGCAAGCCCGGCATAAAAAAACCCGGCTTGGCCGGGTTTCTGGTGTGGCGTGCTGCTCAGTGTTGCAGAATCTTCGACAGGAATTGCCGTGCACGCTCGGAGCGGGCATTGATGTCGCCAAAAAAGGCATCCTTGTCGCAGTCTTCCACGATGGCACCCTTGTCCATGAAGATGACGCGGTGTGCCACACGACGGGCAAAGCCCATTTCGTGGGTGACGCACATCATGGTCATGCCTTCCTGGGCCAGCTCGGTCATCACGTCCAGCACTTCGTTGATCATCTCCGGATCCAGCGCACTGGTCGGTTCGTCAAACAGCATGGCAATCGGGTCCATCGCCAGCGCACGGGCGATGGCCACGCGCTGTTGCTGGCCACCGGACAGCTGGCCGGGGAATTTGTGCGCATGGGCTTTCAGGCCAACGCGATCCAGCAGCTTCAGGCCCTTTTCCCGCGCTTCGTCCTGGCTGCGGCCCAGCACCTTGACCTGGGCGATGGCCAGGTTTTCGGTAATGGACAGATGCGGGAACAGCTCGAAATGCTGGAACACCATGCCAACCCGGCTGCGCAGCTTGGGCAGATCGGTTTTCGGGTCGCCCACCGCAATGCCGTCGACAATGATTTCACCCTTCTGGAAGGGTTCCAGCGCATTGACGCACTTGATCAGGGTGGACTTGCCGGAACCGGACGGCCCGCACACCACCACCACCTCGCCTTTTTTGACGCCGGTAGTGCAGTCGGTCAGTACCTGAAAGTCGCCATACCACTTGCTTACATTGTTGATGCTAATCATCGCGCTCATACAGCAAACCTTTTTTGCAGACGCTTCACCCATTGCGACGCGCCGAAACTGATCACGAAGTAAACCGCACCGGCAAACAGCAGGAATTCATGCGGCAAACCAACGACATCGCCCTTGGAGCGGGCGGTATTGAGAAAATCCATCAAGCCCACCGCATACACCAGCGAAGTGTCCTGGAACAGGATGATACTTTGCTGCAGCAAGAGCGGCATCATTTTGCGGAAAGCCTGCGGCAGGATCACCAGCCGCATGGCCTGGCCATAACTCATGCCCAGCGCATAAGCGGCATTGATCTGCCCACGAGAAATGGACTGGATGCCGGCACGGACGATTTCGGAAAAATACGCAGCCTCGAACATGACGAAGGCCACCAGGCAGGAGGTAAAGGCCCCTACCGGGGTCAGGTCGCCAGTGATCCAGCTCAGCACCATGGGCACCACCAGGTAGAACCAGGAGATCACCAGCAGCAGCGGTATCGAGCGGAAATAATTGACATACCACTTGGCCAGCCGCGACAGCAGGACATTGTCAGACAGGCGCGCCAGCGCCAGCAGGGTGCCCAGTACCACGCCGCCCAGCACTGCCATCACCAGCAGTTTGAGCGTCAGCAGCATGCCATCGGCCAGGCCGGGTAGGGCGGGGATGATCTGACTGAAATCGAGGGCCATTATTTGCTACCTCCCATCATGCCGGGGATACGCACCCGCTTTTCCACCCAGGCCATGAAGCCCATCAGGCTCATGTTGAGGACAAAGTAGATCAGCGTTGCCAGGGTGAAGGCTTCGAAAATATTGGCGGAAAACTCGGCGGTTTGCTTGGTTTGCGCCAATAGCTCCATCAGGCCAATCAGCGAGGCCACCGAGGAGTTCTTGAAAATATTCAGAAACTCGCTGGTCAGCGGCGGAATGATGATGCGGAAAGCCTGCGGCAGCAGCACGAAGCGGTAGGTCTGCGCCGTGGAAAAGCCCATGGCCAGCGCCGCGTTGTTCTGGCCGCGTGGCAGCGCCTGAATGCCGGTCCGTACCTGTTCGCACACGCGGGCGGCGGTAAACAGGCCCAGGCACACCACTACCGACAGGTAGGCCGACGTAGCCGGGCTGATACCCTGCTTGAACCACATTTCCAGTGGTGTGGGCAGCAGGTCGGGTACCAGGAAGTACCAGATGAACAACTGCACCAGCAGCGGCACATTGCGGAACAACTCGACATAGGTGGTGGCGATGGTGGGCAGCAGCTTGCCCGGCAGGGTGCGCATCACGCCCAGTACCGAGCCGAGTGCAAGAGCGATGATCCAGCCGGCCAGTGCCACGGCGATGGTCCAGCCCAGACCGGAAACAAACCAGTTCAGGTAGATTTCACTGCCGACACCGGTGGACTTGAAGAAGATGCCCCAGTCCCAGTGGTAATTCATGTTTTTCTCCAGATGCAAGCAGACGCAGGCGCCTGCTGCCGACAGCAGCATGCCTTCCGCCAATGGGCAGACATGAAGGTCGGATGAAGTCCCTGCCTGCAATGAGCATGAGCAGGCAGCCAGGGCAGACGCAGCGCCGCCTCCCGTGCTGCCGTTATAGCCGGTTGCACGAGGGGAAAACAGGCAGCAATTGAGCCGGCATCGGCCGGCTCAGCATCTGCACTACAGGAAGGAATCGCTTATTCGGCGGCCTTGTCGGTCGGCTTGGCGATCAGTTCCTTCACCACGTCGGACATCGGGAAGTTCAGGTTCAGGCCCTTGGGCGGAACCGGGCTGGTAAACCACTTGGCGTAGATCTTGTTCACTTCGCCGGACTTGTAAGTGGCTTTGATGGCATCGTCCACCACCTTCTTGAAGGCAGCGTCGTCCTTGCGCAGCATGCAGCCGTAGATTTCGAAGGACTGCGGCTTGCCGGTCACCACCCAGTTGGCCGGGCTCTTGGCCTTGGCCATTTCACCGTACAACAGCGCATCGTCCATCATGAAGGCCACGGCGCGGCCGGATTCCAGCATCAGGAAGGATTCGCCATGATCCTTGGCGGAGATGATGTTCATGCCCATCTGCTTGTCAGCATTCATGGCCTTGAGCAGACGCTCGGAAGTGGTACCGGCGGTGGTGACAACGTTCTTGCCTTTCAGATCGGCAAAGTCTTTCACGCCGGAGGTCTTGCCAGTCAGCAGGCGGGTACCGATTTCGAAGATGCCCACCGAGAAGGCCACTTGCTTCTGACGCTCGACGTTATTGGTGGTGGAGCCACATTCCAGATCGACAGTACCGTTCTGTACCAGCGGGATACGGGTCTGCGAGGTCACCAGATTGTACTTGACCTGCAGGTTCGGCATTTTCAGCTCTTTCTTCACTGCATCGACAACCTTGTTGGCCAGATCGACCGAGTAGCCAATGGGCTTCTGGTTATTGTCGTAGTAGGAGAAAGGAATGGAGGCATCGCGGTTGCCCAGAACGATGACGCCGGAATCCTTGATTTTCTTCAGGGTGCCGGTCAGTTCGGCGGCAAACGCCGGGGTGCTGGCCAGAGCGGCCAGGGTTGCTGCAGAGATAAGACGGGTGCAAAGCTTCATATAAGTTTCTCCTGAGGTCCTTGATCGATCACTGCCCTTGGCCCGAAGACCGCGGACACTGCTGTTATAGGCTGGATTATCCAGCAGCAGGGACAGGCCACATCAGGCCGGCTTTCGCGGTAAACCCCCGTTTACCTGCCAGCCGGACGCTGCCGGTCTTCTGCTTACAGTCACCGCCTCTTTATGTGGGCGGCTCTCCCTGTATTACTGCACACCCCGACCAGGCCGGGGTGAAAAGTTTGCGATTCTGCGGCCACTGGCGACAGTATGCAAGCGGCTCGGCAATGCGGCTGCCTACTCAGGCGCACGCGGTCAATTTGTTGCGACCGCTCAGGCGGACAGGTGGTTCGCCATGCGGACAAAATCCTCCACCGCCAGGTTTTCCGGCCGCAGGCCCGGGTCTATGCCCAGCGCTTCAAAATCGGCCAGTTCCAGCACGCCTTTCAGATTATTGCGCAGGGTCTTGCGGCGCTGCGAGAAGGCCTTGGTCACCAGTTCTTCCAATGCCTTTTCATTGTGGGCCACACCGCAGCGTCCCGGAGCCGGAATCATGCGCACCACTGCCGAGTCCACCTTCGGTGGCGGCCAGAAGGCATCTGGCGGCACATTCAGCACCAGCTCCATTTCAAAGCGGTACTGCAACATCACCGTCAGGCGGCCGAAATCGGTGGTGGAAGGCTCGGCCAGCATGCGGTCCACCACTTCTTTTTGCAGCATGAAGTGCATGTCGGTCACGCGCAGGCCAAAGCTGGCCAGGTGGAACAGCAGCGGGGTGGAGATGTTGTAGGGCAGGTTGCCGACAATCTTGAACGCACCATCGCTAATCGAGCCGAAGTCGAACTTGAGCGCATCGCCTTCGTGGATGGTCAGGCGCTCCGGCGGAAATTCCTTTTTCAGCCGGGCGATGATGTCGCGGTCGATTTCCGCCACATGCAGATGCGGCAGGCGATCCAGCAACGGCTTGGTGATGGCGCCCAGACCGGGGCCGATTTCAATGACCACATCGTCTGGCTGCGGATTGACCGCATGCACGATGTTTTCAATCACGCTGGCATCTTGCAGAAAATTCTGGCCAAAGCGTTTGCGGGGAATATGTTGGCTCATGGAAGCTCGAGATAAGAATTGCCTGAATTGTAAACCCTCAGCGGCGGCACATGCCAATCCGCTGTTGCATGATCAGGCATGCAGCGCTGCCAGCACGCCCCAGGCCAGTACCAGATAGCGCGCAGCCTTGCCCACAGTCAGCCACAGCAGGCTGGGCAGCCAGGGCAGGCGCAGCCAGCCGGCGGCCAGCGGCAGGGCATCGCCGATCAGTGGCACCCAGCTGAGCAAGAGCACGGCCGGGCCATAGCGCTCAAACCAGCGCTGGATGCGTGGTGACACTTCCTTTTTGGGTGCCACCCGTCCCAGCCACAGGCTGGTGGCGCTGCCGGCACTGTTGGCCACGGTGGCCAGCAGCAGGGCCGGCCATAGCCAGTCCGGCCATTTGTAAAGAAAGGCCGCCAGTACCACCTCGGAATTGCCAGGCAGGATAGTGGATGAAGTAAAAGCCGACACCACCAGCCCGCCCAGCGCCAGCCACACCGCCTGCATCAGATATCCAGCTCCAGGTCCGGCTCACCACACGCCTGGGCGATGGCGGTTTTCAGCGTGCTGAAAAATTCCGCACCGTCACGGGCGGCCAGCCACTGGCCATCCTTGAAGGCAAAGTGATAACCGCCGCTCTTGGCCGCGATCCACAGTTCCTGATTGGCCGCATGACGGTTGACCACGATCTTGCCGCCATCGTCGAATTCGATTTCCAGCACATTGCCATTGCTGACAAAGTCGGCATCCACACCGGCATCGTCGATGGCATCTTCGATCCGGCTGAAAATGCGGTCGGTCACATCCAGAAATTCGCTCTCGTTCATGTCGTCTCTTCCTTGAATCGCGTGTGCTAGACTCGGGATTTTGCCACACCGGACTGCTTTTTATGCTGCGAACCATGCTGACCTGCCTTGCCCTGAGCCTTGTCGTGACTGCCTGTGGCTATAAAGGCAACCTGTATCTTCCCAAGCCGGACCAAACCCGCAGCCATGCCTCGGCGCCGGCGGCAGAGGCCAAACCAGCGCCCTGAGCGGCCGCTTTACCGGTTTTTACCCCTGGCACAGCAGCGCCGGCCCAGGCCAGCGCTACACTGCCGTGCCGCCGGTCTTGGCTGCCTTATCCTGCTGAATGCTATCGTTAGCTGATCTGCTGATTTGTCGCCGCCCCGTCGCCATCTAGAATGTTCTGCTGCAAGGACGAAAGCCGCCATGACCCGTTTTGCCCGCCATCTCGAACACCACACCATCGTCAATCCCTTTCCCGGCATCGTGAAGCTGGAAACGGCGCTGGGGCACCGCATCAAGACCCGCATCGGCTCCAACGAGAGCCTGCCGGATCCGGTATCGCCACTGGCCGGCGAGCTGGGCAAGGCGCTGGCGGAAATGGCCAGGCTGTATCCCGATCCCTATGCCCATGCGCTGCGCGAGCGGGCAGCCAAGCTCAACGGCGTCAGCCAAACGGAAATCCTGTTCGATACCGGGGCCGACAGCCTGATCCTGCTGGCACTGCGACTGACCTGTAATCCGGGCGATGCCGTGGTCACCACCGCTGGCACTTACCCCTCCTTCCGCTACTTTGCCGAAGGCGTGGGTGCCCGCGTGCTGGAGGTGCCCTATTGCCAGCGCGGCCAGCACATGCAGCCGGATCTGGCACGGCTGGCGGAAGTGGCCCGCGCCGAGCATGCCTCGGTGCTGTATCTGGCCAATCCGGACAATCCCACCGGCCATTACTGGCAGGCCGAAGACATCCGCACCCTGCGCGCCGCACTGCCGCCGCATACCCTGCTGCTGCTGGACGAGGCCTATGTCGATTTCTGCACCGATGCCGCCGATGCGCCACCGGCCGGCATCCTGCCGCACACCCTGCGCCTGCGCACCCTGTCCAAGGCCTATGCGCTGGCCGGGCTGCGCGTGGGCTATGCCATCGCCAGCGCCGACATCATTGCCAAGGCCGACCAGATCCGCCCGCAATACGCGCTGTCCAGCATTGCCCAGGCGGCAGCGCAAATCGTGCTGGACGACCCGGACTACTCGCGCAAGCTGGTGGCGCAAACCATCACCCTGCGCCATCACCTGAGCCATGCGCTGTACGACCAGGGCCTGACACCGCTGCCCTCGCACACCAATTTCGTCTGCGTGGCCTATCCGGATGCACTGCAGGCCGAGGCCATCCAGCGCCATCTCCTGCAATGCGGCATCGCCATTCACCGTCCGCAACACCCGGCGGTGCGCCACATGCTGCGCATCACCGCCCACCCGCAGGCCACCAGCGCCCGCGTGCTGGCCGCGCTGGCCGGCCAACTGGACTGAGCGCGGCAGACAAAACCCATGTTGCGGCCTTGCGCCGCCTTGCCCTAATCCTTAGTTCTGTTTATATCAGCGCTGCTTGCCCCGGAGACGCTGCGCTCTTGTCAGTTGCGCCAAGCAGCGGGTCCGACAGACTCCGGGTAGCAGCATCAGCCACCGCTTAGCAAACGCGGTGGTTTTTTACGCCTACAGCCCACGATGCCACCAGCTACTGACACTATGCTGTC
>Ga0187845_1001781_pt1 | contig 12102 bp, 14 predicted proteins | sample SpaLakP09_SKY_68_FD_134515 | JGI IMG/M metagenome (GOLD analysis project Ga0187845, IMG submission 134515) | Oligotrophic lake water microbial communities from Sparkling Lake, Wisconsin, USA - SP09_SKY_68 | ecosystem: Environmental > Aquatic > Freshwater > Lake | place: USA: Sparkling Lake... | reverse complement strand
GGGCCCGCGGGCCCGCCTGCGGCCGGAAGTGCTGGCCGGCCTGCGGGGCGAAGCCCTTGTGGAAGGTCTCGGCGGCCCCTGGGTCCAGGCGGCCTATCTGCATGCCCTGGTCCGCGCGGCCGGAGGGCAGGTCGGGGTCGAGATCGGCGAAGAACGCGTCAGCCTTGCGGCCTGGGTGCCGGTCTGAGCCAAACCGGGCTGAAAAGCACCGTTTCGCACGACGGTGTCACTGCTCCTTAACCTGGCTGCCCGACGATGGGGGTCTGGATGGGAGCTTAACGTGAAGACCTGCCTCGTGGTCGATGACAGCCGGGTGATCCGCAAGGTCGCACGCCGTGTCCTCGAAGACATCGGGTTCGAGATCGCTGAAGCCGGTGACGGCATGGAAGCGCTCGCCTGGTGTCGCGCCGCCATGCCTGACGCCGTCCTGCTCGACTGGAACATGCCGGTGATGAATGGCATCGAGTTCCTGCGCCAGCTGCGCACGGAACCGGGCGGCGGTGAGCCCGTGGTCGTATTCTGCACCGTCGAGAATGACGTTGAGCACATCCGTATGGCCCTGGATGCCGGAGCCAACGAATACATCATGAAGCCGTTCGACGGCGAGATCATCGCGGCGAAGTTCGCCGAAGCAGGCCTGCTATGACGCCTGAGGACATGGATCTGCTGGCGGCGCTCGCCCGGGCCCGCGCCGGGCTTCGGGTGGATGTCGACCGCGTCTATCTGGTCGAAAGCCGTCTGGGGCCCCTGGCCCGCCGTGAAGGCTTCGACTCGATCGAGGCCATGCTGGCGATCCTGCGCGAGAAGCGTGAGGACCGGCTCATCTGGGCCGTTGTCGAAGCCCTGACCTTCAGCGAGACCAGCTTTTTCCGGGATCGTACGGTCTTCGCCCACCTGCGGGATGATGTCCTGCCGACCCTGTCGCGACGCCGTCGGGACCAGCCGGTCAGGATCTGGAGTGCGGCCTGCTCCACCGGCCAGGAAGTCTACTCCCTGGCCATGGCCGCCGCCGAAGCCAGCGACCTTGAACCTGGAACCCGGTTCGAATTCTTCGGGTCGGACCTCTCCGAGCGCTGCCTGGAGAAGGCCCAGAGCGGCCTATACACCCAGTTCGAGGTCCAGCGCGGCCTGCCCATCCGCCTGCTGGTCAAGCACTTCACCAATCAGGATGAGACCTGGGAGATTTCGCCGCGCATTCGCCAGGCCGTCCGCTGGAAGCGGATCAACCTGCTCAGCGACCTGTCATCGCTCGGGCAGTTCGACATGATCCTGCTGCGACATGCCCTGGACGATCTGGACCCTGCCCTTCACGGCAGAATTCTCGACAACCTCGCCTCGCGCCTGACCCACGACGGCGTTCTGGTGCTCAGCCCGCATGATCGCGCCGACACCCTGACCGGGTCTCTGGTTGCGGTCCCCGGTCAGTCCGGCCTGTTTGCCCAGGGCCCCGAGCACCAACGCGCGGTCGCCTGAAGCCGGGGCTTCCCGCCCCCCCCGAAATCGACCAGAAGCGCGTCCTCGCGGATCCGGCGCAGAAAGAAGCCCGCCGACAGAAGCCGGCGGGCTGCGAGTTGTTGGTCGGGAGGAAGACGAAAGGCGCAGACGCTGACCCGGCAGGGTCAGTCGGGGCGCGCCCGGAGAATGCTCTAGTTCTTGGCGTCCTTGGCCGTGTCCGTGACGGCCTTGCCGGCCGAGGTCACGTCCTTGCCGGCCCCTTCAATGGTGTTGCAGGCAGCGACGGACAGGGTGGCGGCCAGAACGGCGAAAATCATCAACTTGCGCAAGGGGTGGCTCCAAGACTTGGCCCGGATGGGCGTGAGGCGGCTCGCCTCAACAACGCCCCCGGCGAAGCTAGGTTCCCGGAACCTCGGGCGTCGGAAACACCAGGCGGACCAGCAGGCCGCGCCCGCTCGGCTGGCCCTCGAAGGTGAGCGTCCCCCGCAACTGGCGGGCAAAGGCGTTCATCAGGGTTCGCCCGACCCCTTCCCCGGGCCCCTCCGGCGCGCCGCCACCGTCGTCGCCAATGGACAGTTCGGCCTCATCCCCGCGGACCACGAAACTGACGGAGAGCACGCCGCCCCGGGCGTGGAAGGCATGCTTCTGGGCATTGGTGATCGCCTCAACCGCAAAAAGGGCGATGGGGGCCAGCCGGTCCGGATCGATCACCAGCGGATCGGCATGGACCTCGGTTCGCACGACCCCGGAGCCCGAAATATCGCCGACGAGCAGCTGGGCGGTGAGTTCTTCCAGGAAGGGCCTCAGGTCTACCCGCTTGAGGTCCGGGCCCTGGTAGAGGGCGCGATAGATCTGGGCCAGGGCCGTGATCCGCTGGCGGGTATCGTTCATCGCGGCCTTGGCCACCGGGTCGGTCAGGCCCCGCTGCTGCATGTTCAGCAGCGAGGTGATGATCTGCAGGTTGTTCTTCACCCGGTGGTGGATCTCGCGCATCAGCGCGTCCTTTTCCGCCAGCGATTCCATGAGTGAGGCATCACGGGCGACGATCGCCCCGGCCATGTCATCCAGGGTGGCGGCCAGTTCGCGGATCTCCGGTGGAGCCCGTTCAGCCTGCAGGGGCCGGACCGTAAAGCGTCCGCGCGCATAGATGGCGGCGACGCGCTGCAGATAGACGATCCAGCGCACCACCGCCCGCTCGGCGGCATAGAGAACCGCGCCCAGCGCCAGGCCGAAGGCCAGAAGCGGCAGGACCACGCGGGAGATCGGGTTGATCCACGCCCACGAGACCAGGCCCGGTGACGGGGCCGAAAGGATCAGAAAGACGCTCTCATCGACAAGAGGCGCGGCCGAATAGGTTCGCTTGTGACCGGCGAGATCGCCGGCGGACCAGAGCAAGGTGCCGCGCGCCATCACCCGGGCGCGCCAGCCTGCGGGCGGAGCGGAAAAGGCTGCGCGGTCGGTTGCGGCGAAGATCTTGCCATGGGAGTCGGCCAGGGCGATTTCGGCCCCTTCGGGCATGAAACGGTTTGCGGTTTCGAGGCGCAGGCTGCGCAGGGTCAGGACCGCAACCATCGCGCCGGTGAAGCGCTGGTCGGGTCCTTCAGCCCGTACGGCCGCGAGCACCGCAGGCTCGCGGGCATAGGCCACGCCCGGCGCACTGGCGACGACCAGGTGCTGACCGCCGGCAAGGGCCCGAAACCAGGCCCGCCCGGCGCGGCCCGCATCCGGCGGCGTCGTGGCCGCTGCACACGAAACCCGGCCCCGCGCGTCAAAGCGAATGAGATTGGCATAGCCCGGCAGGCGCGCCTGGACATCATTGAGCCGGCGGGTGCATTCCAGGCCGACCGACCCGGGACCCAGGGTCTGAAGCAGGACGCCGGCGGCTTCGATCCGGGCCCGGGCAATCGCTGCACTTCGTCCCACGGCCAGTTCCAGACTCTGCCGGCGGGAATCGGCTTCGGCCCGGAACGCGAAGACCGATTGCAGGCCCCCCAGCACCAGCACCGGCAGGAGCGCGACACAGAGCGCGGCCGCGAGGCGAACCCGGATGGAATTGGCAACCGACGCGTTCCGGCCTGAAAAGGACCTCACCGCAACGCGCTCAGGCGCTCCGCATCGGCCAGGATCGCCCCCATGGCGTCGCCGGCGGATCTCCCGTCACGGTCATAGGCCCCCGCGTCGAGAATGGCCTGCAGCGCGCGCCGCGCGCGGCTGACCCGGCTCTTCACGGTACCGACCGCACAGCCGCAGATCTCGGCGGCTTCCTCATAGGCAAAGCCGCCCGCACCGACGAGGATCAGGGCCTCGCGCTGTTCCGCGGGCAACATGCAGAGGCCAAGGCGAAGCTCGTCGAGGGCGACGGGGGCTTCCGGGTTGTCGACGGCCACCAGGGTTCGCTCGGCGGCTTCCTGGTCCAGCTGGCTCTGGCGCCACGACTTGCGCTTTTCGGAATAGAACTGGTTGCGCAGGATCATGAAGGTCCAGGCCTTCATGTTGGTACCGAGCTGAAAACTGGCCCGCGCGTCCCAGGCCTTCATCATCGCGTCCTGGGCCAGGTCGTCGGCGGCGGTGGGATCTCCGGTCAGGGTGCGGGCAAAGGCCCGCAGATGCGGGATCAGCGTGACCAGTTCCGTCTTGAAAACCCGGTCGCGCGGGGGATCGACAGGCGACCGTCCAACCTGGATCTCCGTCTCCGCCATGCTCACTGGCCACTCGCCGGCGCGTCGGCCTTCCTGAGGATATCCAGGAACTCGTCCGGAACCGGCTCGTTGACGACCTCGTCGAACATCTGGCGCAGCTTCACGCCGATGGCCTGCTGCCGAAGCCGCGCTTCATCAAGGGCGGCGGCGCTTTTGCGGTGGTCATCCATGGGTGCGTGTTCGATCATGTCCTCGACGCCGGTATAACGCGACGCCCGCCCCCTTTGGCCGGATGAGTGTCTGCCAGAGGTCAACGCCGTTTTCCGTATCCGGTTCCCGAAGCTTGGGCACAGGATTGCAAAATCTCGCACCGGGCGGAACCAGCTTCATCCGGAAGGCGTTTAGATGACTGAGTGAACGGTCTAGCTTGGCCGTCGTTTCGTATTCGAAGACACCGCATCGGGAGGGGTCATGAGTCTTCTTGCCCGGCTGGCGCCGCATCTGCCCTATATTCGCCGCTACGCCCGCGCCCTCACCGGGGATCAGAAAACCGGGGACCACTACGTACGGGTCGCCCTCGAAGCCCTGGCCGGTGGTGAGCGGTCCCTGGACGCCGGCCTGTCCCCGCGCGTTGCGCTCTACCGGGTCTTTCATGCCATCTGGCTTTCATCCGGTGCCCAGCTCGAAGCCCGCAACGAGGACACGACGTCACCGGCCGATGACGCGGCCCACCGGCTGATGCGTATCGCGCCCCGTTCCCGTCAGGCGTTCCTGCTGACGGCCCTGGAGGGCTTCACGCCCACCGAGGCCGCCCAGATCCTCGGCTGCGCGTTCGGCGACGTCGAGAGACTGATCGCCGAAGCCCAGACCGAGATCGACGCCGAGCTGGCGACCGAAGTGCTGATCATCGAGGACGAGCCGGTGATTGCCGCCGACATCGAGGCGCTGGTGCGGGAACTCGGCCACGAGGTCACCGAAATCGCCGCAACGCGTGGTGAAGCAATCGAGGCCGTGGCTCGCCGGACGCCGGGACTGGTGCTGGCCGACATCCAGCTGGCTGACGGATCTTCGGGCATCGACGCGGTCAAGGACATCCTGGCCCGACTGGACGTGCCGGTGATCTTCATCACGGCCTTCCCGGAACGCCTGCTGACCGGCGAGCGTCCCGAACCGACCTTCCTGATCACCAAGCCGTTCCAGCCGGAAACGGTAAAGGCGGCCATCGGACAGGCGCTGTTTTTCCACCCGCGCCGCAGCCAGAAGGCCGCTTAGGCCTAAAGGCCCGAAAGGAAAGGCCGCCCCGGTCAGGGCGGCCTTTTCCCGTTATGCACCTGGTCCGAACCCGATCAGCCGGCCGGCGGCGCGGTCTGGCGGGCCGGGCTTTGCCGGGTATCAAAGCGCTCGGCCTCCGCCGGCGTCTTGACACCATTATTGTGCTCCACCGACGCCAGATCACCGGAACGGAAGCCCCAGGCCCCGAACAGGGCCATGGCCGCCAGGACCGTCGATACGACCAGGATCCAGAAGATGTGCCGCCCCCATCGCCCCTGCCGGGCCCGTGTGGCGCTGATGCCTTGAGCGGGCCGGGAAAGGTCTGTGGACATGATGGTCTCCTTGCGCACTTCCCGAGGCCGGTCTGGCGCCCGGGACCTGCCCGGCCCCTGGTGGCCATGGGGCGTCAGGCCGTCAGATTTTGTCCCCGTGAAAACAACGCCCCCCCTCCGATGTTCCGGCCGCAGTCGGCCTCAAGCGACGCGAAAAAAGTTCGCAGAAGCGGGAACCCGCTTCGCCCGAATGCATTTTGAAGGGTGCGGAGGCGGCGACGCCCCCCCGACTTGAGGCTGGTGCAAACCAGCCTGCCGCCTCCGCACCCCCCCTTTGATCATGATGCGCTGAAGCCCGCAGGGGCCGCCCGAACCCTGGAGCCCTGGCGCGCTGCTTCACCGGCCGCGGCGCGCCAGAGCGCAGGGTTCCCCGACGGCTGTGCAGGGAACCGGCGGCAAGCTTGGCCGTTTGCGCTGCCGGGACCCTGCTGAAGGAGCTGTCGGTGCGCCGCGTCGAGATCATTGCCAATATCGCCTCGGGCTCGGTCCAGACGGACGCGCCCCAGGTGGCTGAACGCCTTCTGGCCGAACACGGCATCACGGGAACGGTGCATACGCCGGAGGGCGGTACCCTGATCGAGGTGCTTCGTCGGGCCATCGACACCGCGCCCGATGCCGTGTTCATCATCGCCGGCGACGGAACCGCGCGGGCTGCGGCGGAAATGTCCGGCCCGGATGGACCGCCCATCGCGCCCCTGCCCGGTGGGACCATGAACATGCTGCCCCATGCCCTGTATGGCGATCGGACCTGGCCCGTCGCCATGGCCGAGTGCCTGGAACGGGGCGTCCCGAAAATGGTTTCAGGCGGTGAGATCTCGGACCACCTGTTCTTCGTCGCGGCGATCCTCGGCAGCCCCGCCCTGTGGGCGGATGCCCGCGAGGCCGCCAGGGCCGGGCAGTTTCGGCTTATGACCCTGCGGGCCCAGCGCGCCCTGAAGCGGGCCTTTTCCGGGCGGCTGCGGTTCTCCCTGGACGGGCGGCCGCGACAGAAGACCGAGGCCCTGACCCTCACCTGTCCACCCGTCTCCGATGAGCTGGACAATGACGCCCGCGCGCTCGAGGCCGCCGCTCTTGACCCGGCCTCGGCGGTCGATGTCCTGCGGCTGGGCCTCAGCGCCCTCGCGGGCACCTGGCGTGAGGACCCCTCGGTCAGTATGGGCCGTTGCCGGACCGGACGGGTCTGGGCTCGCGGACACATTCCCGCACTGCTCGACGGAGAACCCGTCAGACTGGGACCCAGCGTCCAGATCCGCTTCCGGCCCAAAGCTTTCCGGGCCCTGGCGCTGCCGGAGTGAGCGTGTCTCTCAGGATCATCCAGGTTTCAGACATCCACTTCGGCGGCGAGAACCGTATCGCAACCGAAGCCGCGCTTGTGCAGTTCGCAGCCCTTGAGCCCGACCTTCTGATCGTCGCCGGCGATCTGACGCGGGACGGCGCAACACCCGAATTCGAGGCCGCGCAGGCCTGGCTTGAGCGCGTCCAGCGACCCCAACTGATCGTGCCCGGCAACCACGACACCCCCTATCTCGGGCCGGGTGAGATCCTTGAGCGACTGCTTCATCCCTGGCGGCGCTACAGACATCGCTTCGGGACTGAAGACGACGCCGTCTGGACAGGGACTGATGCCGCCGCATTCACGCTCAACACCGCACGCGGAGCCCAGCTGCGCTGGAACTGGTCCAAGGGCGCGGTCTCCGGGGCGCAGGTCTTCCGCCTCCGGCAAAGGCTGGGGTCCGTGGCCGACACGGCGGTCCGCATCGTCGTCTGCCATCACCCCCTGATCGAGATCACCGGGGGCCCGATGACGGCCAGGGTCCGGGGCGGGACGCTAGCGGCCGAAACCCTGGTCGAGGCCCGGGCGGACCTCGTCCTGTCCGGGCATATCCACACCCCCTTCGTCCCCGCCTATCCGTTCGGCGACGGCAAGACCGTGGCGGTGGGATCAGGAACCCTCTCCGTCCGCGAGCGCGGCGCACCCCCAGCTTCAACCTCATTGAAGTCGAGGGCACCGATATCCGGGTCACGGCCTTCGCCCTCGAACGCACGCGCTTTCAGGTCTGGAGAAGTTGGGCGTTCGAACGCAGGCCGGGCACCGGGGCCTGACACGAAAAACGGCGCAGCAGATGCCGCGCCGTTTCCGGTTTCAATCCAGGCAGATGCCCAGGCGTCAGGCCGGCAGCGGATAGGCCCAGGCCTGGCCCGTTCCCGTCGACGCCGCAAACTGGGCATCGGCCAGCGACCAGTTGGCCAGGGTGTCAAACCAGGCCTCAAGGAAGCCCTTCCGGTTGTTCTGGTGATCCAGATAGTAGGCGTGCTCCCAGACATCGCAGACCAGTAGCGGGGTGACGCCGTCCTGGGTCACCGTGGTGGCCGCATCGTGGGTCGAGATGACCTTCAGGGCACCGCCCTCGACCACCAGCCAGACCCAGCCCGAGGCGAAGTGACCGACGCCTTCGGTCACGAAGGCCGCGCGGAGTCCGGCAAGGTCGCCGAACGCCGCGGTGATCGCGGCCGCGAGCGCGTCGTCCGGCGCGGTGCGGGTCGGGCTCATGGCGTCCCAGAAAAAGGCGTGGTTCCAGGCCTGGGCGGCGTTGTTGAACACCTTGCCGGGGGCGGCGGCCTTGATGACCGCTTCCAGCGAGCCCTGATCGTCACCGTTCAGGAGCCCGTTGAGGGCCGTGACATAGGCGGCATGGTGCTTGTCGTGATGGAAATGCAGGGTGTTGGCCGACACCGTCGGCTCAAGCGCGTCATAGGCATAGGGAAGCGCGGGAAGCGAATACATGATGACTCCACGGGGTGGCGTTCCCCAAAGGGGGAGGAGCGGGAACGCAGCAACAAACGGGATTTAGCGGGGCGGGCGCCGCGTTTCCATAAAGGCCTTGGCGACAGCGGCCGTCAGGGTCGGATTTTTCAGGGCAAACACCCCGGCGGCGACGGCCGCACCCAGGGACAGCAGCGGACGGTCGCGAACAATGCCGACCATCTTCTCGGCCAGGCCGTAGGCATCAGGTTGGGCCGCCGCGCTGGGCGGCTGCCGGCTTTCCGCACGGCGCGCCGCAAGCAATCCGGCGATCGCCACGATCAGGGCGGCAACCCCCGCGACCGCAGCCGCCGCGCCTGCGGCGCCGATCCTGGTCTCAAGAACGGCGTACAGGGCAAAGGCCGCTGCAAAGACGCTCACGGCGGCAGCGGCGGCAATCGCCGCTGCCGCCGCCAGCGTCATCAGGGTTTTTTCGAAGATCACCGGTTGTTGTTGCGGCTGCCGGCGATCAGCAGGCCCAGCAGTACGCCGACGCCGAGGCCGGCCAGGGTCGCTGCAATGGGACGTTCGCGAACACGTTCGGAAACATAGCGCTGGGCTTCGTCCAGCTGCTGTCCGGCCGTGTCGGTATAGGTACGGCTTTGGGCCTGGAGCGTCTCAAGGCCTTCAGACACCGACTTCTCGACGCGACGGGCGGCCTCGGCGAGCGAGACCTTCGCGGCGGCAGCAGCTTCGGCAAAGCTGTGCTCGGCATGATTAACGGCGGTCTCTGCGGCGGCCTTCACCTTTTCGGCGTCCTTGGCAGCGGTCTTAAGAACGTTCGCAGTCATCGTCATCTCCGGTTCGCGGCGCAGCCAACAAGGCGAGTTGGCGGTCAGGACTAGGCCTCGTCAACGCGATGCCCTGACGCCGGGTTCCATAATAGACTGCCGCAAACGCCTTCACCACAGCCGAATCATCATCGACACTCGCGTCAGGCGCGAAGCGAGTCTATGGTCTGCGACATGGAGCATTCTCGTCCCGCGCTCGACGCCGACAGGGAGGCCACCCGGGTGCGCGCGGTGAGTGCGTTCAGGCGCCTGCGGCGTCCGGTGGACGATCCAAAAATAGCGCGACTGCTGCATCTCGCCGTGCGGCTGTTCGACGCCCGGCAGGCCGAACTGCTGCTCATAGATCATGATGGCCTGACAGGCCTGGCCTGCCTCGGTCCAGCCTCCCGCCACCGCCCCGCGTTCGAACGCCTGGCAGGGTTGATCGTGACCGGCGGCAAGCCGCTGATCGAGGATGAGGGCCCGGCGCAGGCTTCGACGCGCCCGAACGGCTCGGATGGCCATGGCCGGTTGGCCGCAGCGCCCCTGATCGATCCGGCCGGTCACGTGGTCGGCATGCTGCGGGTTGAGGGCCTGAACCTGGCCCGCGCCGTGGACCCGCTGGATCTTGACGCGCTTGCGGATCTTGCGGCCACGGCCATGGCCAGTCTGTTGAAAGCCGCCGGCCATGAGCGGCGGCGCGATCAGAGCCGCAATCTGGAGAGCGAGCGCCTGGCCCTGGCCATCGGCGCAGCCAGCCTCGGCGAGTTCGAATGGGATATTGCCGGCGACCGGTTCCGGATCAGCCCCCGCATGGCCAAGATCGCCGGCGTCCCGGAGGGCGAGATCCCCTCCGAAGGCGGCATGGCGCTGTTTGCCTTCGTTCATCCCGAGGACCGGGAAAGTACCAATGCCTCGGTTGCCGACCAGCTGGAAAAGCGTGGTCGCTACGAGGTCGAGTGTCGCCGGGTTCCCGATGCCGACGGCCGAACCCACTGGACCCGCGCGGCCGGCGTCATGGTGCATGATGAGGCGGGGAGCCCGTCCCGCCTGATCGGCGTCGTTCAGGACATTACCGGTCGCCGGCTGCAGGACGAACAGCGCGAAAGCCTGCTGGCCGAACTCGACCACCGCATCAAGAACCTGCTGGCAGTCGTCCAGTCGGTGGCGGCGCAGTCAGCGCGGAAATCCTCGTCGCTCGACGCGTTCCTCAAGACCTTCGCCGCGCGCCTGAAGTCGATGAGTTCGGCCCACGACCTGCTGAGTGCCGCGCGCTGGCGGGGCGCGACCCTGGCCCGGATCGCCGCTGCGGAACTTGGCGGTCTGGCCCCGACCCAGACCCGCTGGGACGGTCCGGAACTGTTCCTGACCCCGCGGGCGGCCTCGGCCCTGTCCCTGACCCTGCACGAACTGGCCGTGAACGCGGTCAAGTACGGGTCCCTGTCGGTCGAGAACGGCAAGGTCGAGGTCGTATGGCGTCGCAGCGCCAGCGGCGGGTTCTCGCTGGAATGGCTGGAGACGGGGGGACCGCCGGCTTCGCCGCCGACCCGGCGCGGGTTCGGCGCGACCCTGATCGAGGACGTCGTCGGTCGGGAGCTGGGTGGAACCGCCAGCATGGACTATCGCCGGAGCGGCCTGTGCGCCCTGATCCAGGCGGCCGCTGACGCCCTGGCTGAGGGCCCGCCGCCGGAACCGGCACCCAGTGCCACACCCGAACGGATCGTCGAGACCCTGATTGCCGCCGACGAGACCATCCGGCCCGGCGCGATCGCCGGCCTGAAGGTGCTGATCGTCGAGGACAGCCTGCTCCTGGCTCTCGAGCTGGAAGCGGGTCTGGAAGATGCCGGCGTCGAGGTCGTGGGCTGCGCGGCCGAGCTGGGCGAAGCCCTTTCGATGCTGGGCCTGACCTTCGACGTCGCCGTGCTGGACGCCGACCTCAACGGCCAGTCGGTTGCCCCCGTCGCGGAGATGCTGCGCCGGGAAGGTCGGCCGTTCGTGTTTGCCACCGGCTATGCCGACAAGGCCGCACCCATGGGCTTTGACGCCCCGATCGTGCGCAAGCCCTACAATGTGCACCAGATCGCCCGGGCCATCGCCGACGTCACGGACCGAAGCTAGATCACCCTGCGGGCCCGAAGGCCGGCAATGGCCTCGTCCGAATAGCCCGCGACCTCGCGCAGCACGTCGTCGGTGTGCTCCCCCAGGGTCGGGGCCGTCCAGCGCACCCCGCCGGGCGTTTCTGACAGGCGCGGGAAGGCGTTCTGCATCTTGGCCTGGCCGAACACCGGATGCGGCACCGTGACGATCGACTCCCGGGCGATGTACTGCGGATCGGTCAGCATGTCGGGGGCCCGGTAGATCCGTCCCGTGGCAATACCGGCGTCTTCGAGCATCGGCAGCAGGACCTCGATCTCATGGTCGGCGGTCCAGGCGGCGATGCGAGCGTCCAGTTCGGCCTGGTGGGCACCACGGGCCGCATGGTCGCGATAGCGGACATCGTCAGCCAGGTCAGGCCGGCCCATCAGGTCGCAGAGGCGCCGGAACAGCGTGTCCTGGTTGGCCCCGATCAGGATCAGCTCGCCGCTGCGGGTCGGATAGACGTTCGAGGGTGCGATGCCCGGCAGCACCGCCCCCGACCGCTCGCGGACATAGCCGGTCAGGTCATATTCGGTGACCAGGTTCTCCATCACCGTCAGGACGCTTTCATAGATGGCCGTATCGATCACCTGGCCACGGCCGGTGGTCTGGCGGGCATGCAGGGCCATCATCACCCCGAGTGCCGCGTTCAGGCCCGACAGGCTGTCGCCGATCGAGATCCCCGCCCGGGCGGG
>Ga0187845_1001780_pt1 | contig 12107 bp, 12 predicted proteins | sample SpaLakP09_SKY_68_FD_134515 | JGI IMG/M metagenome (GOLD analysis project Ga0187845, IMG submission 134515) | Oligotrophic lake water microbial communities from Sparkling Lake, Wisconsin, USA - SP09_SKY_68 | ecosystem: Environmental > Aquatic > Freshwater > Lake | place: USA: Sparkling Lake... | reverse complement strand
GCCGCCTTCGAAGGCGGCTTTGCGTGACAACGGGGTTCCAGCCCACACTTGATTTCGAAGCCGCCAATGCCGCGGCCGAGGACGGTGCGGCGCTGGTCATCGATATCGACGGCTATGAAGGGCCGCTGCACGTGCTGCTGGCCCTGGCTCGCAGCCAGAAGGTCGACCTGCTCCAACTCTCGATCACCCGCCTGGCCGAGCAGTATCTGGCCTTCGTGCAGCAGGCGCGGCGGGTGCGGTTCTCGCTGGCGGCGGACTATCTGGTGATGGCCGCCTGGCTGGCCTATCTGAAATCCCGCCTGCTGCTGCCCAAGCCCGAGCGGGCCCGGGCCGAGGAGCCGCCGGCCGAGGAGATGGCCGCCCAGCTGGCCTTCCGGCTGGCCAAGCTGGATGTGATGCGCCAGGCGGTCGAGGCGCTCAAGGATCGCCCCCTGCTCAGGCGTGACGTCTTCATGCGCGGCGATCCGGACGCAGTGAGGATCGTCTCCTCGACCCGGCTGGAGGGCGATCTCTATGGCCTGATGAGCGCCTACATCACCCAGCGCAAGAAAGAGCACAGCCGCCACTATGCGCCGCGTCCGCCGACGGCCTATCCGCTGGAAGATGCCCGGGACCGCCTGCGGACGCTGCTGCCCCGCATGGACAGCTGGACAGCCCTGAACACCGTCGCCCCCATCGAGCGCTATCTGGACGAGGAGGAGGGGCCATCCCCGGCCTCCTATCTGGCCTCGACCCTGGCGGCTTCGCTGGAACTGGTGAAGGAGGGCGTGCTGGAAGCCCGCCAGATGGAGGCGTTCAGCGACATCTATCTGCGGACGCTGAGCGAGCCGCGGGAGGCGGAAGCATGAGGGGCTTGTTTAGATGACCATCGACCCCCTGATCACCGAGCGCTGCATCGAGGCGCTGCTGTTCGCCGCCGCCGAGCCGCTCAGCGATGTCGACCTGGCCAAGCGTTTGCCGGAGGGGGCCGACGTCGCTTCAGCGATCGAAGGCCTGCGGGCCCGCTATGAGGGCCGGGGCATCGAGCTGGCCTGTGTGGCCGGACGCTGGCGCTTCCAGACGGCGGCTGACCTGTCGTTCCTGATGACCGAGGAGCGCGAGGAGCCCCGCCGGCTGTCGAAGGCCGCCCAGGAAACCCTGGCGATCATCGCCTATCATCAGCCGGTGACCCGGGCCGAGATCGAGGCCGTACGCGGCGTTCAGGCCAGCCGGGGTACGTTGGACGTATTGCTGGAGCTGGGCCTGGTGCGCATGCGCGGCCGCCGTCGAACGCCCGGCCGACCGGTGACCCTCGGCACCACCGACGCCTTTCTCGAGCACTACGGCCTTGCCGCCCTGTCGGATCTGCCGGGCCTGACCGAGATGAAGGCCGCCGGCTTGCTCGAGATGAACCTGCCGCCGGGCTTCACGGTGCCAGACCCGCTGGGCCTGCGTCCGGGCGAGGACGAGGATCCGCTGGAGGGCGGCGACGACGCGCCCGAGTTTGCCCAGGACTTCCTCGGGGAGCTGGAAGGGCGCTGATTGCTCGCCTGTGAGGCGGGATAGGCTTGGCTCGCGGCCATGCGAACGCCTATATTGTCTGAGAGATTGTATCGACACGCTACAGCCGCTAATGGGCCGCTGTCGCAAGGAGCACCGTCGCTATGGGTAGCATGAGCTGGATTCACTGGGTGATCGTGATCGGGGTCGTGGCCCTGCTCTTTGGCGGTCGCGGCAAGCTGTCGGGAATCATGGGCGATGCGGCCAAGGGCATCAAGGCGTTCAAGGACGGCCTGAAGGACGAGGAAGTCGCTGACGCCAAGTCGGCCGGCGTTCTGCCCAAGACCGAAGCCGAAAAAGAAAAGTCGTAAGTCTCCTCCGGGCACGCCGTCGGCCATGGCCGCGCGTGCCCTTTCCACATCGCGACGGCGGCCTCTGGTTCCGCATCGCCTAAGGCATGTCCATGCTTCCTGATATCGGCGGCTCAGAGCTTCTGGTCATCGCTGCGGTCGCCCTGATCGTGGTGGGCCCGAAGGATCTGCCCGTACTGCTGCGCAAGCTCGGCCAGTTCGTTGCGCGGATGCGCGGCATGGCGGCCGAGTTCCGCTCGAGCTTTGACGAAATGGCCCGGCAGTCCGAGCTCGACGAACTGCGTCGCGAAGTTGCTGCCATGCGTTCGGGCCAGTTCACCAGCCCCGTGCAGGACGCCGTCAAGTCGGCGTCGGACGTCGGTGTCGACCAGGTGTTTGCCGATATTGATGCCAGCCTGAACAGCGGCGCGGTCCAGCCCTATCCTTTCGCGGCAAGAGCCTCGAGCGAGCCGTCGATCCTGCCGCCGGAAACCCCCGTCGAAACCGCGCCCGCCAAGGTGCGCAAGCCGCGCGCGCCGAAGGCTGCCGTCGCCGAGGTTCCGGTCGCCAAGCCCCGGGTGACCAAGGCCTCCGCGAGCCGCGCCAAGGCGAAGGCTGTTGCGGTTGCCGACCCTGATGCGCCCAAACCGACCCGGGCTCCGCGCAAGCGGACGGCACGGGCCGGCGACTCCACCGCTTCGGATATCACCTCGTGACACAGGCCATCGGACACGAACCCGAAGACGAGATCGAGGCCTCGCGCGCCCCGCTGATGGATCATCTGATCGAGCTGCGTGGCCGGCTGATCGTCTGCGTCATAGCTCTGTTTGTCGGCTTCGGCGTCTGCTTTGCCTTCGCCGACAAAATCTTTCTGTTCCTGGTCCACCCCTTCACGGTGGCCCAGCAGCTGCTGAGCGTGCAGCAGGCCGGCGGTCATCACGGTCCGTTTGACCTGCTGCTGGCCCTGGTCGGCCTGAAGGACATCCCGACCGGCTCGGTCAAGGCGCTGGACCTCGTCTACACGGCAGCGCTGGAGTTCTTCTTCACCAAGATCAAGCTGGCCGGCTTCGGGGCCGTGGTCCTGACCTTCCCGGTCCTGGCCTGGCAGCTCTACCGTTTCGTGGCCCCGGGCCTCTACAAGAACGAGCGCGGAGCCTTCCTGCCGTTCCTGTTGGCCTCGCCGGTCATGTTCACGCTCGGCGCGGCGCTCGTCTATTACATCATGCTGCCGTTCGTCCTGTGGTTCTCGCTGAGCCAGCAGGTGACGACGGCCGGCATCTCGATCCAGCTCCTGCCCAAGGTCAGCGACTATCTGACCCTGGTGACCTCGCTTCTGCTGGCCTTCGGCCTGTGCTTCCAGCTGCCGGTTGTCGTGTCGCTGCTCGGCCTGGCCGGGATCCTGTCCAGCAAGATGCTGCGCGAAGGCCGGCGCTATGCGATCGTCGGCGTGTTCATCGCCGCAGCCATCCTGACCCCGCCCGATCCGATCAGCCAGCTGACCCTGGCGATCCCCATGTGCCTGCTCTACGAGATCGGCATCTGGTGCGTCTGGCTGATCGAGCGCAGCAAGGCCCGGGACGAGAAGAAAGCCAACGCCATCGTGGCGGTCTGATCCTCTGCCTCCCGCAAAGGGAGCCGAACTGACCTGGCCCAGGCAACAAAAAACCTCCGCCCCGGAAGGAGCGGAGGTTTTCTGTTTTCGGACGTTCCCGGAGGGGGCTCCCTGATCAGACGACCCTGATCAGGACGCGCGGCGGTGAACGGGCACCGGAAGGGGCCGGGGCTTGACCACGGGGGGGATGGCCTGCCCCGGCGCGCTCGGGGAGCGTTCCGAAAGTGGCTTACAGCGAAGCCAGTTGCTTGTTCGAGCCGTTAGCAGCCTGGAGCTGCGCCTTGGCCGAGCGGACGGCGCTGCCGACGCAGGCCTGGAAGTCGCCGCGGCTGCTGAAGTCCTTCGAGGCCTTGCAGACCGTTTCGGCGGCGACGCGGATTTCGGCGTGGATCTGGTCGGTCGTCTTGCCCTTCAGCGAGACGCGGACGACGGTGATGGCTTCCTGGCGCGAGGCGACCTTCGGGTTGCTGCGGGCCTTGATGATGCTGGCCATCTGGCGGTTGGCGTCGCGTACCGCAGTGTCGATGCAGTCGCGCGAGGTGTTCTTTTCGGCCAGGCAAACCTGTTCGGCTGCGGCGCGGATGTCGCTGTCGATCTGGGCCTGCGACTTGCCGACCAGGGAAACGCGGACCAGGGTCGCGGCGCTGGCGGGGGCGGCGATGGCGGCCGAGACGGTGATCAGGGCGGCGAGGGCGGCGAACTTCTTCAAGGGTTACATCCTGTAGCTTTGAGGGCTGGAAACGCGGTTCTGCGTACTTGGTGATCTTTTTCGCACCTCAGCTTTAAATTAAGGTGCAGAAACGCGATTAATGATAATTATCCATGATCTAGACTTGAGATCATTCAAATGAAGATCGCTGTTCGGCGATTCAGCATTAGACAACATTTGGATTTTCAGGAGTTGTTGTGTGGCGGAATGTCGCAGGGCTTTGAATATTCATTTTGTTGCAATCCGGCCCGCATCGATCGCGGCCGCAGCGATCGGTGCGACCTGTCAGGCTGCGACCCTGAAAAGGTTGGCACCTTGGGCGACGCGCCTTAGAGAGGGCCACTCCTGACCGCTACTGTTCGAGCCCGTTCCGATGCACGACATCAAGGCCATCCGCGACAATCCCGCTGCCTTCGAGGCCGCCTGGAGCGCCAAGGGCCGGTCGGGCGCGGCCGCCGAGGCCGTGAGGCTGGATGCTTTGCTGCGGGCCGCCCAGACCGCGCTGCAGGTCAGCCAGTCCAGGCGCAACGAGGCCTCCAAGCTGATCGGCCAGGCCAAGGCCCGGAAGGATGAGGCCGAAGCCGCGCGTCTGATGGCCGAGGTCGAGTCGCTGAAGGGAGATATGGCCACCGCCGCCGAGGACGAGGCCCGCATCGGTGGCGAGCTGCGCGACCTGCTCTCGGCCCTGCCCAACATTCCTGCGGCCGACGTGCCGGTGGGCGAGGACGAGCACGGCAATGTCGAGGTGCGCCGCTGGGGTGACGTCTCAAAGCTGCCGGCCGCTCGCCTGAATGCCCCCAAGGATCACGTTGACCTCGGTGCCGCCCTCGGCGGCATGGACTTCGACGCCGCTGCCCGCATGAGCGGCGCACGCTTCGTCGTGCTGAAAGGCCAGGTCGCCCGGCTGGAACGGGCGCTCGGCCAGTTCATGCTCGATCTGCAGACGGTGCAGAACGGCTATGTCGAGGTCAGCCCGCCGCTGCTGGTCAAGGATCAGGCCCTGTACGGCACGGGACAGCTGCCGAAGTTCGCCGAGGACCTGTTCCGGACGACGGTGGATCACTGGCTCATTCCCACCGCCGAAGTCTCCCTGACCAACATCGTCCGAGAGCAGATCACCGACGAGGCGGCTCTGCCCCTGCGGATGACGGCCCTGACGCCGAGCTTCCGGTCGGAGGCCGGAGCCAGTGGTCGCGACACCCGCGGCATGATCCGCCAGCACCAGTTCTACAAGGTCGAGCTGGTCTCGATCACCACGCCCGACCAGAGCGATGGCGAGCACGAGCGCATGGTCCAGTGCGCCGAGGCGGTGCTGCAGGCCCTGGAGCTGCCGTTCCGGACCATGCTGCTGTGCACCGGCGACATGGGCTTCGGGGCCCGCAAGACCTATGACCTTGAGGTATGGCTGCCGTCGCAGAACACCTATCGCGAGATCAGCTCGTGCTCCAACTGCGGCGACTTCCAGGCCCGCCGGATGGATGCCCGCTTCCGCAAGACCGGCGAGAAGGGCACCCAGTACGTGCACACCCTGAACGGTTCGGGTCTCGCGGTCGGCCGGACCCTGGTAGCCGTGCTCGAGAACTACCAGGATGAAAACGGTCGGATCACCATACCCGAGGTGCTGGTGCCCTATATGGGCGGCATCACCCACATCGGCGGTGACGCGTGAGGATCCTCCTCACCAATGATGACGGCATCCATGCGCCGGGTCTGGTGGCCCTGGAGAAGATCGCCCGGGCGCTGAGCGACGACGTCTGGATCTGCGCGCCCGAATACGAGCAGTCGGGTGCCAGCCGGGCCCTGACCCTCGCTGACCCGTTGCGGGTGCGGAAGATCGATCCGCGCCGCTTCGCCGTCGAGGGCACGCCGACCGACTGCGTGATGATGGCTGTGCAGCAGCTGATCGACGGGCCCGCGCCGGATCTGGTGCTGTCGGGAGTCAATCGCGGTTAGAACCTGGCCGAAGACGTCACCCTGTCCGGCACCGTGGCCGGGGCGATCGAGGGCATGGCGCTCGGCATCCGCTCCATCGCCCTGTCCCAGACCATCAACTACTTCCATGACGAGATCGTCGCCCACTGGGAGACGGCCGAGGCCTTCGGTCCGGGCATCGTCCAGCGCCTGCTCGAGGTGGGCTGGCCCGACGACGTGATCATGAACGTCAACTTCCCGGCCCTGCCGCCGGAACAGGTCACCGAGGTCGAGGTCACCCGCCAGGGCTTCCGGGACGGCCATATGCGTCACTGGGACAAGCGCACCGACCTGCGCGGCCGCGACTATTACTGGATGGGCTTCACGGCCCGGGCCTCGGAGCCCAAGGACGGCACCGACCTGAAGGCCGTGTTCAGCGGCAGGATCTCGGTCACGCCGCTGCACATCGACCTGACCCATAACGCGACCGTCCAGAGCCTGAAGGGGCTGCTGGGCGGGGCCCCGCCGAAGCTCGACCCTGCAAAGTCCGGGGGCGGGGCATGAACGGCAAGGCCAAGGCCGCCCCGTCCACCGACCTGCCGCGCCTGATGCAGGCCCTGCGCGACCAGGGGATCACCGATCTCCAGGTGCTGGCCGCCATCGAGACGACCCCGCGCGACCTGTTTACCCCGGACCTGTTCAAGGACCGCTCGTGGGAAGACTCGGCCCTGCCGATCGCCTGCGGTCAGACGATCAGCCAGCCCTATATCGTCAGTCTGATGACCCAGGCCCTGACCATCGAGCCGCGTTCGCGGTTGCTCGAGATCGGCACCGGCTCGGGCTATCAGACCACCATCCTCAGCAAGGTCTCGCGGCTGGTCTATACGATCGAGCGCTACCGGACCCTGATGAAGGAGGCCGAGGCCCGTTTTGCGACCCTGGGCCTGACCAATGTCATCACCAAGTTCGGCGATGGCGGCGAAGGATGGGCCGAACAGGCGCCGTTTGACCGCATTATGGTCACGGCAGCGGCGGAAGATGACCCCAAACGGCTGCTGACCCAGCTCAAACCCAACGGCGTGCTGGTCGCGCCGGTCGGGAAGGGGCCGGTGCAGAGCCTTCGCCGCTATGCCGGAGACGGCAAGGGCGGCTTCAAGGTCGAGGCCCTGTGCGACGTGCGGTTTGTTCCGCTGCTCGACGGCGTGGCTCGCGACCAGTGACGACGAGATTTCAGGGCGCCGTTTGCTGCGGCGGCCTGGTGGTTAATGATTGATTTACCCTTGCGGGGCCGTCTGGACGATCCGCAGGGAAAGGAGAGGCTATGAGGCAGTTGTGGACGCGAGCGGCGGTGATCGCCCTGACGGCTGGAACGCTGGCAGGCTGCGAAACGGCATCGGCCCCGCTTTATCCGGCCCGCGAAGGCCAGGCTCCCGGCCAACCCCTCCGGACCGCGACTCCTAACTTCCCCATCGTCCAGGCCCAGGCCCAGCCGGTGGCGCCGCAGGACGCGCCGATCGATACGGCCCGCCAGCCGAGCGAGGCGGTCCGCGTCGAGCCGATCCCCGAGCCCGCCCGCAGGGCCCCTGAGGTGCAGAGCCAGGCCCTGCCGCCCCTGGCCCAGGCCGAACCCCCGCCGCCACCGCCGCCGCCTGTGCAGGCGAGGCCGGTGCCACCCGTCGTGGTCACCACGGTGACCGGTCCGGTCGTGGCGGTGTCCGGCAAGCCGAAGGTCTATGTGGTCAAGTCCGGCGACGCGCTCGACGCCATTGCCCGCAAGCTCGACACCACCCGCGCCGATCTGGCCAAGGACAATGACCTCGAAGCCCCGTACCGACTGAAGCTGGGCCAGGAGCTGAAGGGGCCGGCCACCAAGGGCAAGGCCTATGTGGTTCAGACCGGCGACACGCTCACGGCCATCGCCAAGCGCTTCAATGTGACGGCTGCCGCCCTGGCCGACCAGAATGACCTGAAAGCCAGTTCGGCCATCCGTAAGGGCCAGAAGCTGGTGCTGCCGGAAGGCTTCAAGGACAAGGGTCCGATCAAGACGACGGTGCCCGGCACCGCCGCGCCGGTCCAGACCGCTGCGCCCGCAGCCGCGCCGCGTCCCACGACTTCGACGCGGCCCGCCGAGCCGGTCCGTTCAGCCCCTGTGCCGGCCGCCGAGGCGGATGTGGTCGAACGCGCGCCCGCCGCGATTACGACCACCACGACCTCGCTCAGCGTGACCGGGTCGGTCGTCACCGTTACCGGGCCGCGCCAGGTCTATTCGGTGAAGTCGGGCGACACGCTCAGCTCGATCGCCCGCCGCTTCGACATGAGCGTCAGCGACCTGGCCGACGACAACAAGCTCGACGCCGACAAGACCCTGCGGCTGGGCCAGAAGATCAAGGGCCCGGCCACCTCGGCCAAGGCCTATGTCGCCCAGGGTGGCGACACCCTGACGGCCATTGCCAAGCGCTTCAATGTCACGCCCAAGGCCCTGGCTGCCGAGAACGACCTGAAGGTCGCGGCCACCCTGAAGAAGGGTCAGAAGATCCGTCTGCCGGACGGCTTCCGCGACAAGGGTCCGATCAAGACCACGACCACCACGACCCGGCCCGCGCCGTCTGCGGGGTCTGATGCTGCCACTTCGGGGACCGCTGACAAGCCGGCCCTGACGCCGGCCACGCCCGTGCCCTATACGCCTGCGCCCCGTCCGGTGACGCCGCCGGTCAACAGCTATCCGCGCCCGTCGGCTCCGGTGGCCGCCCAGCCGGTCATGCCGTCGGCGCCGACCCGGCCGATCATCGAGAGCAGTGCCGCGCCGACCGAGGCCGAGATCATCGCCTCGGGCCGGGGCAAGTTCGCCTGGCCGCTGCTGGGCGAGATCATCTCGGACTTCGGGATCAAGGGCACCGGCCAGCGCAATGACGGCCTCAACATCCGCGCGGCGGCGGGCACGCCCGTCCTGTCGGCGGCTGACGGCGAAGTGGCCTATGCCGGCAACCAGGTGCCGTCGTTCGGCAATCTCGTGCTGGTCAAGCATGCCGACGGCTGGGTGACGGCCTATGCCCATCTGGGCAGCTCGGACGTCAAGATGCGCCAGCAGGTGGTCAAGGGCCAACAACTGGGCACCGTCGGCGCGACTGGCGGCGTCACCGAGCCGCAGCTGCACTTCGAGATGCGCTTTGCCCCGACCGCCAAGGACAAGGCCCGCCCGGTCGATCCGAACCTGGTCCTGCCGCGGTAGGGGGAACCCCCCAACGCTGTAGGCCGCACCTGACCGGCATTCGCCGGTCGTCCGCCCCCAGCGGGGGCGGATGAAGCGCGCTCCATCTTCCCCTTCCGGGGGAGGAGGGGCGCGAAGCGGCCCGGAGGGGGCAAGTCCGCTGATCCCGACGCCTCATTCCGAGCGCGGGGAAAGGGCTCAGGTCGAACCGGCCACCCTAACCTGGCAAACCCTTGCCCAGTTCACCTGCCAGGTCGCGGATGAACTGCCAGGCCACGCGTCCGGACCGCGCGCCGCGCAGCTGCGACCACTGCAGGGCGCGGCGGTCGAGGTTTTCGACCCCAAGATCAAAGCGCTCGGCATAGGTGCGGATCGCCGCCAGATAGGTGGGCTGGTCCATCGGAGGAAAGCCGATCCACAGGCCGAACCGGTCGGAGACGCTCATCTCCTCCTCGGCATCTTCGGCGGCGGCGATGGCTCCCTGGGTCTCGACATGGTCGCGCGGCATCAGGTGACGGCGGTTTGAGGTGGCCACGAACAGCACGTTTTCGGGTGGTCCGGCCACGCCGCCCTCGAGGGCCGACTTGAGGGCCTTGGCCGCAGCGGCCCCGTCCTCGAATGAGAGGTCATCGCACAGCACCACAAAGCGCTCGGTGCGCGGGCGCAGGCGGTCGAACAGCGGGGGCAGGGCGGCGATCTCGTCGCGGTCGACCTCGACCAGCTTCAGCCTGGGATGCGCAGCGCAGACGGCCATGAAGGCGGCCTTGGTCATCGAGCTCTTGCCGGTGCCGCGCACGCCCCACAGCAGGACATGGTTGCAGGGCAGGCCGTCTGCGAAGCGCTGCAGGTTCTGGACGAAGCGTTCCTTCTGCCGCTCGACGCCGACCAGCAGGTCCAGCGGCATTGGATAGTCGGGCGCGGCGATGAAGCGGTCACCGGCCGACTCGTGCCGGAACAGGCTTGCGCCGGTGAAGTCCGGCTGGGCCGGTTCCGGCGGTGCCAGGCGCTCCAGAGCGTCTGCAATACGGGCGAGAAGCGGGGTGTAGGCGTCAGTCATGATGTGTGCTCCTAACCACACCCGGGCCTCATTGCAAAAGACGAGGCGAGCGCATAGCTTCCGCCGACTTGGCGCGACCCCATATAGGCGGCGCGAACCTGGATTTTTTTGGAGACGTCATGCCCGGTGGCCTGAGCGCACAGTTGATGCAAATCGCCCCCATCCTTCTGATGGTGGTGCTGTTCTATTTCATGCTGATCCGTCCGCAGCAGAAGCGGGCCAAGGAGCATCAGACGATGCTCTCCAATCTCAAGCGCGGTGACAATGTGGTTCTGTCGAGCGGCATGCTCGGCAAGATCGTCCGCGTGGAAGACAAGGAAGTCGGCGTCGAGATCGCCCAGGGCGTCACCGTCAAGGTGGTCAAGGGGATGATCGCCGAGGTCCGGACCAAGGGCGAACCCGCCCCGGCCAACGACCCCAAGAACTAGTCACCTGGAGCCGGCGCGCGTTCGCAAGGACCGCGCCGGCTTCAGACCTTTCTGACCTGGCGCATTTTCGATCTGCAAACCGGTCTCCGCTTTGCCTGAAAATGCTCTAGAGCTTCGACGACCACTCGGCGCCGCAAGGCGTCGCCCAGAGCCCTGATCCATGCTGACACTGTCCCGCTGGAAGATCTTCGCCGTCACCCTGTCGGTGATCTTCGGCATCGTCTTCACCCTGCCGAATCTTCTGCCGCAGAAGACGCTTGATGCGCTTCCGGGCTGGGTTCCGAAGCAAAAGCTCAACCTGGGTCTCGACCTGCAGGGCGGGTCGTATCTGCTCTATGAGGTCGACACCGACGCCCTGCGCCGCGAGCGCCTGACCAATCTCGTCGAGGACGTCCGCACGGCCCTGCGCAACGAGCAGATCGCCTTTGGCGAGCTGGGCGAGGCCAATGGCGTGATCAGCGTCCGTATCGCCGAGTCCGGCAAGGTGACGGAGGCTGCCAGCCTCCTGCGTCGCAGCATCGGTGCGCCGCTGGCCGGGGCCATCGGCGGCCGTGACGTCTCGGTGGCCAGCCGCGACAACCAGCGCCTTGAGATTACCTTCGTCGCCGAGGCCGCCAAGGCCGATGCGGCCAAGGCGGTCGAGCAGTCCATCGAGACGATCCGCCGCCGGATCGACAGCATGGGCACCAAGGAGCCGACGATCACCCGCCAGGGCACCAACCGGATCATGATCCAGGCGGCCGGCGAGAGCGATCCCGAGAAACTCAAGAACGTCATCGGCAAGACCGCCAAGCTGACCTTCCAGATGGTCGACGAGGCCGTGACCCCGGAAGACCTGGCCGCCGGCCGGATCCCCCCGGGCACCGAGGTGCTGCCCAGCGAGGACCGCTATGTGGCGTCCTATGCGGTGCGCAAGCGCGCCATCGTCTCGGGTGACGAGCTGACCGGCTCGCAGCAGACCTTCGACCAGAACGGCGCGCCCGCCGTGTCCTTCGCTTTCAACGGCCAGGGTGCCCGCAAGTTCGGTGACGCCACGGGTCGCAATGTCGGCAAGCGTTTCGCGATCATTCTCGACGGCAAGGTCATTTCTGCGCCGCGCATCAACCAGGCCCTGCCGGGCGGTTCGGGCATCATCACCGGCAACTTCACGCCGGAGAGCGCGGCCGAACTGTCGCTGCTGCTGCGGTCGGGTGCTCTGCCCGCGCCGCTGATCGTTGAAGACCAGCGGACCGTCACCGCCGAACTCGGCGCCGACGCCGTGCGGGCCGGCTCGATCTCGCTGGCCATCGGTGCGGCCGCGATGTTCGTGTTCATCATCCTCGCCTACGGCCTGTTCGGCGGTTTTGCCGCCAT
>Ga0187845_1001774_pt1 | contig 12134 bp, 11 predicted proteins | sample SpaLakP09_SKY_68_FD_134515 | JGI IMG/M metagenome (GOLD analysis project Ga0187845, IMG submission 134515) | Oligotrophic lake water microbial communities from Sparkling Lake, Wisconsin, USA - SP09_SKY_68 | ecosystem: Environmental > Aquatic > Freshwater > Lake | place: USA: Sparkling Lake... | reverse complement strand
CCGCCCAGCGACGACTTCTTGATGTTCTCGTTGCCCGACAGGAGCTTGGTCAGCACGTCGTTCAGCTCGCGCAGGGCGGCCGGCTGCACGCCGTCCAGCGTCGCGATACGCAGCACGACGTCGTTGCGCAGACGGTCCGTGAAATGGGCCAGGATCTCGCAGGCCTGGTCGCGCTCGAGGTGCACGAGGATCGTCGCGATGATCTGCGGATGTTCGTTGCGGATCAGTTCCGCGACGGACGGCGAATCCATCCACTTCAGGCTTTCGATGCCGGAGGCGTCCTTGCCGCCCAGGATGCGGTTCAGCAGCACGGCGGCCTTGTCGTCGCCCAGCGCCTTGGTCAGCACCTGGCGGATGTACTCGTCGGAATCGAGGCCGACGGTCGACTGCAGGTCCACGCGTTCGCGGAATTCGCCCAGCACGCTCAGGACTTCCTCGTGCTGCACGGCCTTCATCTGCGCCATCGCGCCGCCCAGCTTGAGCACTTCGCGCGGGCCGAGGTACTTCATCACCTCGGCCGCTTCGGCCTCGCCCAGCGCCAGCATCAGGATGGCCGCCTTGGTCGTGTTTTCCTTGTCCTTGTCGCTCATTATTCAGTCCCCAGCCATTCCTTGATCACATTGGCCACGATGCGCGGGTCGTGCTGGGCCAAATCTTTTGCCATTTCCAGGTTGGTCTTGTAGACCTGGACCTTCTGGTGTTCTTCCGCTTCACGCTGGATGCGGGCTTCCTCTTCCGGATCCGGTTCCGGTTCCGGTTCCGGTTCTTCCGGTTCCGGCTCGGGCGGGATCGCCACGGCTTCGTCGAATTTCTTGATCGCCGGCTTGAGCAGCGGCCGCACGAAGCGGAACCACAGGAACGCCAGCACGAGGGCGATGAAGACGTAGCGTGCGATGTCTTTCGCCAGCGGCAGGTTGGCAGGATCTTTCCACCAATCCGGTGCTTGCTCGTCCGGTTTGTCGACGCCGTCGAACGGGGCGTTCGTCACGTTCAGCGTGTCGCCGCGCGCCTGACTGTAGCCCATCGCCTGCTTGACCAGTTCGTTGATCTGCGCGACTTCGGCGGCGGTGAGCGGCTTGACGACGACCTTGCCCGTCTTCGGATCGATGCTGCGGCGGTAGTTCACCACCACGCCGACCGTCAGGCGCTTGATGCCGCCCATCGGCTTCTGCTCGTAGCGGATGGTCTTGTCGACTTCGTAGTTGGTCGTGGCTTCCTTGCGGCTCGGGCCCGTCGTCGTGGCCTGGCCTTGTGGCTGGGCACCACCTTCGAGCGGCGCCGTCGCCACGCCCGGCGGCTGGTTCGACAGCGCGCCCGGGATACCCGACGGGTTGGTGCTGCCAGGACCGGTCTGCTCGGACGTCTGCTGGCTGCGGATCGCCTGCGGTTCCGGCGGCGAGTTCGGCTTGTACATCTCGGCCGCGGTGTCGGTCTGGGCGAAGTCGACTTCGGCCGTCGCTTCGGCGCGCACGTTGTTCTGGCCCACGAGCGGGGCGATGATCGACTGGACCTGCTTGACGATGTTCTGCTGCAGGGCCTCGACGTACTTCAGCTGGTTCGGGTCGAGCTGCTTGCCGTTCTTGTTCGCGCTGTCCGACAGCAGCGTGCCGTTCTGGTCGACGACGGTCACGTTGGCCGGCGTCAGTTCCGGGATCGACGATGCCACCAGGTGCACGATGGCGCTGACCTGCGCCTGGTCGAGGGCGCGGCCCGGCTGCAGGTTCAGCAGCACGGAGGCGGTCGGCTTCTGCTGGTCGCGCACGAACACGGACGGCTTCGGCAGCGCCAGGTGCACGCGGGCCGAGCTGACAGCGGCCAGCGACTGGATCGAATTGGCCAGTTCGCCTTCCAGCGAGCGCTGGTAGTTGACCTGCTCGACGAATTGCGACGTGCCCAGCTTCTGGTTCTCGAGCAGCTCGAAGCCGACGTTGCCGGCGCGCGGCAGGCCCTGCTGGGCCAGCTTCAGGCGCAGGTCGTGGATGCGGTCGGCCGGCACGAGGATCGCGCTGCCGCTGTCCGAGAATTTGTACTTGACCCCCATCTGGTCGAGCGATGCGGTGATGGCGCCGCCGTCCTTGTCGGTGTAGTTCGAGAACAGCACCTTGTATTCCGGCGCCGACGTCCACAGCCACAATGCCGCGACGATGGCCATCACGCCGGCGATGGCGCCGCCGATGACGATGCGTTTACCGTTCGTCGTCTGCCAGAACTTCGGCTTCGCGTCGGCCGGGGTTGCGATGTCGCTGTCGAGGAGTTCTTCCGCTGTCGTTGCCATGTTGGGGGGAGGGATTGGGTGTATGAACGTCATTATGGAGCCGTACGGCAACATTCAAACCCCGGAATAAGACCCTGTTTACGGCGCTGCTCGAAGGCAATCGTTGCCCGGGCGCTGATATTCTGACAGCCTGAATCGATTTGTTTGATAGGCACTGGGAGAACGGACATGAACATCGGCGGCATCGACAGCAGCCGGATCGAGGCGATGATGGCGCAGCTGAAGTCGGCGGCACAGAAGCCGGCCGGCCCGGCGTCGCCTGCGGACGCACTGGGTGGGCTGGGTGGCATCGGCAAGCTGGGCGCGCCCGATGCGGCCGAATCATCGACCAAGGTCAGCTTCTCGGATGCGCTGAAGGCGTCGCTGCAGAACGTCAGCAATTCCCAGATACAAGCCGACGAGATGGGCAAGAAATTCGCGGCGGGTGACGATTCCGTCAGCCTGTCCGATACGATGATCGCCATGCAGAAGGCGAGCATCAACTTCCAGGCAACGGTGCAGGTGCGCAACAAGCTGGTGTCGGCGTATCACGACATCATGAACATGCAGGTGTAAGCCTCACCTCGCTTCACACAATCAATTTCCCAAAACCGGGGTCAGACCCCGGTTTTGGGAAATTTTAGGCGAGACCGGCCAGGCGGGCGTTGCGCTCGCGTTCCAGCTTGGTGATGTAGCGCTGGACGGCGGCCAGGTTGCCGCGCGAGATGTCGACGAACTGGCAGCCGAGGCGGCGGCTCGTCTTGTTGTTGAGCAGCGTCATGTCGATCGAGTTGCGGACCTGCAACGAGCATGTCACCGGCCCGATTTCCGGCAGGTCGATGCGGCAGTTGGGGAAGGTGTCGCCGATGGTCGTGCCGAGCTGCAGCTTGTTGTCGTAGATCGCGATGCCGCCGCAGCTGATGTCGGCCAGCGGGAACACGGCGACATCGCCGCCCAGCTCGGCCGGCAGGGGGATCGTCGCGCGCACGGGATTCGTCACCGGCGTCGGCATGCGGTAGAACTCGCGCCGCTGCAGGCGGATCAGGCTCGCGGGAATCGCGGCCGACAGCGCGGTGCCGCCTTCGAACTGCACCTCGCGCAGGTCGTCCAGGCCGAACACGATGCGGATCTTGTCCAGCGACGTGTCGCACCGGACCGTGCCGGCGGCCACGATGCGCGTGTTCTGCTCGGGGCTGACGGAGCGGTCGATGACGAGGATGCCCGCGTCCGGATCGACTGCCAGCAGCGACGTGACGCAAACGTCCGCCTCGCCCTTGATCAGCATGCGGATCAGCTGGTTCTTTTCGGCGATCTGGCGCAGCAGGGCCACGATCTCCCTGGGCGACTCGACTTCGTAGTCGTGCCAGGCTTCTAATTCGGCGTCAGTGATTGCTTGCATCTGTGTCAACCGGAGTGCTTTCTTGGGGTGGAAGGAGGTGTGCCGTGTCCGGTGCGGGCGGTGGAGTCTGCCCGGAAACTTGCGCGGATTCAATATGATAGAGCCACGCCAATAGTTCGGCAATGGCGCGGTAGAGGGCTGGCGGGATCTGACGGTCGAGGTCGACTTGCATCAGCAAAGACACCAGTTCTTTCGATTCGTGCACGAATACGCCGGCCTCCTGCGCGCGGCCGATGATCTGTTCGGCGACGAGACCCTTGCCCTTGGCGACGACCTTCGGCGCGGCATCGCCGGCACCGTAGGCGAGTGCCACGGCGCTCTGGCGGCGCGTCGGCTTATCGTTGTCCATCAACCTTGTCCATCGTCGTGGATGGTGAGCGTGGACAGCGGCGTGCCGGCCGCGTCGAGCGCATCGGCCAGGCGCGCACGCTGCGCGTCCAGCAAGCCTTTGACGGACTCGTCGCGGGCATCGAGGCGGATGTGCAACTGGCCGCCGGACAGCACGACGCGCGCCGCCACCTCGCCCAACGCGCCGAAGCGCAGGCGCAGGCTGCTCTGCCACGTGCCGCCGTTGTCGTCACCGTCGTTGCCATCCTGGCGGCCGGAAGCGTCGCGTTCGACGTTCCACTGCATGTCGCGGCCCGGCCACAGCTGGCCCTGCCAGGCGACTTTTCCCTGTTCGTGCGCGTTCAGCTGCAGGTTGATGAGCTGGGCCGTGTTCGGATCCGTGGGCGGCGGCATGCCGCGCGCCTGCGGCTCGGCCGCAAGGTCGGCGCGGGGGCGGGCGCCTTCGGCCCATTCGGCCACGTGCGATTCGTAGAACAGGCCGCTCTTGCCGAGCCCGTCCTTCAGCGCCTGCGCGATGGCGCCCGCGTCGCCGGAAGGCCCGCCCAGCAGCGGCGTGCGGCCGACGGCGGCGCTCGCCTGCGTCTCCGCTTTCTGGGCGGCCGCGATGACGTCGCCCAGTATCTTGCCGGCCGTGCTGATCGAGGCGTTCGCACCGTCGGCAGCGCCGCCGGGCAGTTGCGCGAGGCCGCGCGCGCCGGCCAGCAGGGCGGCCGTGCGCGTCAGCGCGGCGGCATTCTTGCCTTCCAGGTAAGCGAGCGGAGACTCTTGCGGGTTGGCGCCTTCCGGCAGCGGCGGGCCCGCTTCGGCGAAGGCGGGCCCGCCCTGGCCCGTCTGGACCTGGAACGTGGGCCGCGGTGCGACCGCCACGAGGGTCAACGGCACCTGCGTGCCGACCTGAGCGCCCTGGGGCAACGGCATGCGCGCCGCCATGTCGTTGATGCGCACGACGAAGCTGCCGTCTGGCAGTTTCGTCAACACGTCGGCCTGCATCGATTGGCCGACGAGGTTGGAGAGCGCGCGCGCAAAGGCTTGCTGGCGCGGGTCGCCGACGGGTAAGGCGGGACGGGTTGCCGCGACCTGGGTCAGCGAAACGCTATCGCGCGGCAGCATCGTTCAGCGGTCAGACGCCGTAGGCGCGCGCGACGCGGCGTTCGACGGTCTTGTTGGAGATCATGCCCTGCAGCTTCGCCATCCACGGCTGGGTCAGGTCACGGATCTTGCGGTCGGAATCGAGCATCTTGCGGATCGCGTTCACCTTGCGCACGCGTTCCTGGCCGGCCAGCGGGCTGTCGCCGTTGTCCTTCAGCTGGCGCACGCAGGCGGCGCACTGGTGTTCCAGCTGGCGCAGGCGGTCCCAGTCGGCCGCGGTGGCGGCGGCCAGCATCTGGTCGGTGATGCCGACCATGGCTTCGTACAGGGCGGCGATTTCGGTGTTCGTCATCATCGTCGCGCTCCCCATCATGCGCTCGCCAGGGTCGGGGCTTCGGCATGGCCGTGGGCGCGGCGGCGGGCGGCTGCTGGACCTTGTCGCCGATCTCCACCCACGCGCCGCGCAGGTCGGCCAGCAGGCCGTGCACTTCGTCGATGACGGTCACGTCGTTCTTCAGGTTCGCGTGCAGCAGGCGGCGGCTCATGTAGTCATACAGGGCATCCAGGTTGGCCGCGATCTCGCCGCCGGCTTCCTTGTCGAGCGAGGCGCGCAGGCCGTTGTCGATGATCGAGATGGCCTTCGAGATGGCCGAACCCTTGGCGGCGATGTTGCCGGCGGCGATGTTCGTCTTGGCGCTGAGCAGCGCGACGAGGGCACCGTCGTACAGCATGACGATCAGCTTGTGCGGCGAGGCCGAGGCGATGCCGGTCTCGATGCTCACATTGTGATAGGCGTTGACGCCGCGTTTCATGGTTCCAAACATGGTGGTTCTCCAATAAATCTTTTACCGGTTGGCCGCGATGGCCGCCAGTTGCTGGGTCAGGTAACTTTGCGTGCTTTGCATCGACGAGAGCATCGAGTCGAGCGAGGTAAATTGGGCGCGGTACATGGCTTCCACCTGCGTCAAATGCTGGTTGAACCGGTCGCGCTGGCTGGCCACGGCCTTGATGCTGGCGTTCAGGCCATCGGTCTTGCTGGCGAGCAGGCTGTCCTTGCCGGTAAAGCTCTTGGCCAGGTTCGTCAGCGCATAGGCATAGCCTTGCGAGAACGTCACGGTGCCGCGGTCGCCCGTCACGCCGCTGTTGACCGCGAGCTCGATGCCGGCCGCCTTCGAACCGGCGGCGGCGGTCAGCACCTGGCCATTGCCCGTCGCGGCGACGCCGCCGATGGTGCCTTCGACGTCGCTACCCTTGACGGGCGTAGCGGCACCGAACAGATCGCTGACGGGCGTGCCCGTGACGCTGGCGATCGAGATGTTCGACGTCTCGCCGTACTTGCTCGACGAAATGGACAGGTTGCCCGATCCGTCGATCGCCGTTTCGACGGCGTCGCCGGCCGAGGAAAACGTGGTGTTGCCGTTGATGGCGGCGCGCAGCATGGACGACAGCTGGTCGTTCGTGTATGTGCCGGCCGGGATCTTGATGTTCTGGACCTTGCTGTCCGTGGCCGGATCGGTCTGGTTCAGCGTGACGGTCCAGGTCGTGTTCGAGGCGATCGTCGTCGAGCCCGACAGCGGGCTGGCGCTGGTGAGTGCACCCTGCGTCGCCATTTTCGTGATGTTGACGGCGTACTCGCCCGGCTGGGTGGCCGTGCCCGACTTGTTGTACGTGATGCCGCCGTCGCTGGCCGCGCCGGCTGCGGCGAACAGGCCGGCGATGTCGTTGAAGTTCTTGGAAATCGCGGTGTTCAGCTTGGTCGAATCGACTTTCAGGCTGCCATCCTGCGCAAACGCGATGCCGACCTGGCTCAAGGTCTTCATGTTGCTGTTCAATCCCTCGACGGACGTACCGAGCACCCGGCGCAGCTGCGTCTGGATCGAGCGCACGGCCGAATCGCCCTGCAGCACGGCGCCGCTCTTGGTTTCCGGATCGTAGGCGGTCAGTTTCGCGATCGTCGAGTTCAGGTCGTTGTACGCCTTCACGAAGCCGTTGACCGCGGTCGTCACCGAGCTCGAATCCTGTCCGACCGTGAGCGTCGTCGAACCGGTCGAGCTCAGGTCCATGCTGACGCCCTGGACGACGTCGTCCACCGTCGTGCTGGCGCTGGTGACGGCGATGCCGTTCATGGTCAGCTTGGTGTCCTGTGCGCCGCTCGTCTGCGTCATCGCTTGCGTGCCGTTCGGGTCGTAGCCCAGCAGGCTGGCGATGCCGGCGTTGACGGGACCGCCGTCGGCGCCGTCGGCGCTGATCTTCATCGACGACTTCGCGCCCGTCTTGTTCGACGTGACCACGAGGTGGTAAGGATTGGTGCTGCCGTCCGACACGATGGTCGCGGTCACGCCGATGTTCGCCTTGTTGATGGCGTCCCGGATGCCCTGCAACGTCTGGTCTTTCGTGTCGAGCGTGACCGTGCCGCTCGCCTGGGCGCCGTCCTGCACGAAGCCGGCGCCGAGATAGCTGCCGGCACTGCCCGCCGCGAAGCCGGCCGCGGCCGGATTGTTGCCGCCGATCTCGATCTGGCTGCCGTCCGCGGAGCTCAGCGTTACGCCGGCCGTCACGGTCGTGCTCGAGCCCGTGTTGGCGGCGGAGCTCGACAGGCCGATACCGCCCGTGACGCTGCCGCTGACCGCTTCCGAGATGTTGATGTTGGAGCCGTCCGCCGCGAAGAATTACAGATCGCCGTTGGCGGCCGAACCGGTCATCGTGATGTTCGCGGCCGCGAGGCCATCCTTGACGGTATTCGTGGCAAGCGCGGTATCGATCGACGCGGCCGTCACGGTGGTGCTGCCGTCCGACGAGGCCACCTTGACGCCGCCCACCGACAGCGCATAGCTGCCGCTCGTGACCGTGACGTCGTTGAAACCGCCGAACAGCGTGGCCGACGTCGTCGTCGTGCCCGCCTTGGCGGTAACGCCCGTGTTCTTGGATTCGTCGTTGATCACCTGCGCGAGGTCGCGCGCGCTGCGCGTGGTGCCGTTCGTGCTGATCGCCGTGCCGTTGATGGTCAGCGAGCCGGTGGCGATGCCGGACGCGGCGATGCCGACGCCCAGCGGGTTGCCGGTCGTGCCGAACGTGCCGCCGCTGACGTTGCCGAACTGGAACGTCAGCGTGGTCTTGCTGCCGTCGCCGATCTGCTTGCTCGTGCTGGCCTGGCCGCCTGTCATCAGGCTCTGAGCCTGGGCGAGCTGGCTGACGTTGATCTTGTACTTGCCCGGCACCGCGCCGGTGCTGGCGGTGGCGGACATGATGTCCTTGTTGCTGGAGGAGGCGGTCAGCGCGCTGAACGTATTGGGCGAGTTCAGGGTGGCCAGCGCGCTCTGGAACGCGTTCACGGCCGAGCCGACCTGGCCGTAGGCCGTCAGCTTGCCCTGGTACGCCGCTGTCTTCGTGTCGTATCGCGAGAGCGGCATCGACTCGGCCGCCATCAGCCTGCTGACGAGGTCATTGACGTTGAGGCCGGAACCGATACCGGGTGAGCTGAGTCCCACGTGTTTCTCCTGTGAAAGCGATAATGTAAGTCATTATCGACAGAAGCAAACCGTACTTGAGAGCGGGAAATGTGCGTTATTTCCGTGCCGAGCGGAAAATGTAAAACGCGGGCCACAGCCCGCGTTGATGGAACAGCAAGTAGCGAGTATCAGGCCGTTTCCTTGATGAGCAGACCCTGCTGCATCTTGTCGATCGATTTGGCGATCTGCAGTGCTTCCTCGGACGGGATCTGGCGCACGACTTCCTTGGTACTCTGGTCGATGACCTTGACGACGATGTCCTTGCTGTCTTCGTCGATCGAGAACTGCAGGCTCTGCGACGAACCCTGCATCGCCTCGTTCATCTTCTTGACGGCGGCCGACACATCCTCGTGCGACGGCTGGACGCCATTGGCTTGCTTGCTCTTGCCGGTCGAATCCGTCGCACCCACCGATGGCACCGGCTGGGCCGTGCGGTCGTCCACGCGAGGAGCGGCGGGTACACCTACAGGTTGAATGTTCATGATTATTCCCTAGCAAAAATTCCCCGGCTGAATTTCTCCAGCCGAGGAATCACGTTAATACCGCTATTGGCGGGTTAGCGCGAGCGATTAGCCACGCAGCAGCGACAGGACACCGTTCGGCAGCGAGTTTGCCTGGGCCAGCATCGAGGTACCGGCCTGCTGCAGGATCTGGCCGCGGGTCATGTTCGCGGTTTCCGAAGCGAAGTCGGTATCGACGATGCGGCTGCGCGATGCCGACAGGTTTTCGTTCGTCGAGTTCAGGTTCTTGATCGTCGAATCGAAGCGCGACTGCAGTGCGCCGAGCTGGGCGCGCTGGTCGTTGACCTTGGACAGGGCAGCGTCGGCGATCTTGATGGCAGCCTGGGCGCCGTCGAAGGTGCTGACGTCGATGTTGGCGACCGACTTCAGGTCCGACTTGGCAGCGACGGCGAAGCCGCTGGCGTCGTTGGTCGAGAAAGCCTGGGCCGAGTCCAGCGTGATGGCGCCTTTGGCGACAGCGCCGGCCGTGTCGACCGTGGTGCCGGTGGTGCCGTCGGCCTTGCCGTTGGCGTCATAGGCCGTGAACGTCGCGGCGGCCGGCGTCGCATCCGTGTTTTCCAGCTTGATGTCGTTGCCGTTGGCATTGGTCAGCTTCAGACCCTGGGAGGTCGCGTCGTACGAAGCCGTCACGCCGGTCTTCGCGGTTTGGGCGTTGAACGCGCTGATCGCAGCGGCGTAATCGTCCGCGGTGTTGCCCTTGCTGCCGACCTGGAATGCGACGGTGACAGGGCTGGAGGTCGGGTCGTTGTCGGACGTCACCTTCAGGGTGAACGAGCCACCGCCGGCGCCGGACTGGAACATCGCGTTGGTCTGCGCAGTGGCGGTCACGCCGGTATCGCCCGACTTGTTGTTGATCGCGGCGGCGGCCAGCTTGGCGCTGCTGCCTGCGGCGACGTCGATGTCGGCCGTGCCCCCGGTGCCGTTGATGGTCAGCTTGCCGCCGGCGGCGATCGGATCGGAGCCGGTGGCGGCGACCGTGCCGACGTTGGTCGTCGTGTTGTTGCCGTAGGTCGACGTGCCGAAGTTCGCGCCGGTCATCGAGATCAGCTGGTTGGCGTTGGCGCCGACCTGGAAGTTGGCGGTGCCCATCGAGCCGTCCAGCAGGTTCTGGCCGTTGAACTGGGTGGTGCTGGCGACGCGGTTCAGTTCCGAGGTCAGCTGCGAGACTTCGGTCTGCAGTGCCTTGCGGTCGCTGGACGAGTTCGACGAGTTCGACGACTGCACGGCCAGTTCGCGGATACGCTGCAGCATGTCGCCCGAGCTGGACAGGGCACCTTCGGCCGTCTGCGCCATCGACACGCCGTCGTTCGCATTGCGGACTGCCTGGTTCATGCCCTTGATCTGCGAATTCATACGGTCCGAAATTGCCAGACCGGCGGCGTCGTCTTTTGCGCTGTTGATGCGCAGGCCCGACGACAGGCGCTGGATCGAGGTGTTGAGCGAGGTTTGCGAGGTGGACAGGTTGCGCTGAGCGTTCAGGGATGCAACGTTGGTATTGATAACGGACGACATGGTGTCTCTCCAGACTTGGTCTTACAGGGTGTGGCGACGTGCCACTCAAATCACTTTGGTCTGTCACGCTGTTCTGTGACATTCAAACCGCTGTTGATGCAGGTAACGGTGCTCTACGGAAAAAGTTTAGAGGGGTAGAGCGAAAAAAACCGAAATTTTTGTGTCGCCGCCGGGAGCGGGACTGCCTTGGCGGCGACGAATCCAGGAACTTTAGGGCGAAAAAAAGTTTATTTTTGTGTGGCCGTGGTTGTCAGTCTGCTACCACGACCCGGTTCTTGCCCGTCTGCTTGGCCCGATACATGGCCTTGTCCGCCCGCGCCATCAGGCTGGACTGGTCCTCGTTCGGGTGGCGCAGGGCCACGCCGCACGAGAACGTGATCAGCATCTTCTCGTTTTCGTGCAGGAAGAAATGCTTCGTCAGCTCGCGCTGCACACGCACCATCGCCGCAGATGCCGATTCGACATTCGTTTCTGGCAACAGGATGAGGAATTCCTCGCCGCCGAAGCGGGCGATCACGTCCATCGAGCGCAGCGTGTCCCGCACGACCTTCACGAGGTGGCGCAGGGCGTTGTCGCCCGCGAGGTGGCCGTAGGTGTCGTTGAGCTTCTTGAAATTGTCCAGGTCGAGCAGGGCCACGCACAGCGGCGTGCCGCGGCGGTCGGCGCGTGCGCTCTCGCGCTCGAACACATCGTCCAGGCCGCGCCGGTTGAGGCTGCCCGTCAGCTGGTCTTCGCGCACCAGTTCGCTCATGTGCTGCAGCTTCGCTTCCAGGTCCTTGATGCGCGCCGCCGCCTCCTGCACCTCCTGGTGCGCGGCCAGCATGCGGTCGCGCGACGCCATCGCCTCGGCCTGCACGAGCTTCGTCTCGCGCAGGACTTCTTCCAGCACCTCGTTGAGTTCCTCGATGTTGCCGGCGCCGCGGATGCGCTCGGAAAAGCCGCCGATCTTTTCGTGGAAATCGCCCGTCGACGCCGCCACGGAACCGAGGCGGTCGATGAACGTCATCATCATGTTCTTGACGGTCGCCTTGACGTCCGCGATGCCGTGTTTCAGCTGGCCCTGCTTGAAGATGACGTCCTTCAGGCTGCGTGTGGCGTCTTCCAGCGCGCGGTGGTCGAGCGGGCCGGTAATCAGGTCCTGCACGGCGGCGATCTGGCCGCGCATCCAGCTGTCGTCGTCCAGTAGTTCGGACACGTTTTCCAGCAGCAATTTAAAGAGGCGCAGCAGCAGTTCCTGCTGTTCGGCCGTGTCGCCGCTCTTCAGTTCGATCTGGTAGCACAGGTCCTTCAGGCGTGTCGCGATCTCCTGCAGCGCTTCCTCGCCGTGCGCGGCCTTGACCGCGGCGCCCAGCGATTCCGCCTCGCCGGACAGGTTCGGCGTGCCCGCCAGCAGCGACGCGACGGCGAACGTCAGCGTGCGGCTGAGCAGGTCGCGCAGCAGCTTCGCTTCGCCGTCCTCCGCACCCAGCGACATGGCGGGATGCGTATGGCGGCGCAAGTGT
>Ga0187845_1001765_pt1 | contig 12168 bp, 13 predicted proteins | sample SpaLakP09_SKY_68_FD_134515 | JGI IMG/M metagenome (GOLD analysis project Ga0187845, IMG submission 134515) | Oligotrophic lake water microbial communities from Sparkling Lake, Wisconsin, USA - SP09_SKY_68 | ecosystem: Environmental > Aquatic > Freshwater > Lake | place: USA: Sparkling Lake... | reverse complement strand
GTATGGTATTGGTCATGGTATCAGCGTGTTGTTGCCTACAGGCATTACCCTGAAAAATATCCAGTCAGTGAATGATGGCGAGGGTGAGTTAAGCTTGACCTTGAAACTGCACAAGCGCGACTGAGTACCGCTGTTGTGACAATAAAAAAGCCCGTTAGTGATGACGGGCTTTTTACTTGGCATGGTAAAGACAGTCTCAGTCTTCCAGCACACTGGCCATGGCTTGGGCGACATAGTCGACGTTGCGGCTGTTCAAGCCGGCTACGCACATGCGGCCGGAGCGTACCAGATAGACAGCAAACTCTTCACGCAGGCGGTCTACCTGTTCCGGGGTGAGGCCGGTATAGCTGAACATACCTTGCTGGGTGGTGAAGTAGCTGAAGTCACGCCCAGGCAAGCGGGCGCTGAGCACGGCAAACAATTGCTGGCGCATGGCCTTGATGCGTACCCGCATCTGCGCGACTTCGGTTTCCCATAGGGCAAACAGTGCCGGATCGTTCATCACGGCAGCGGTAATCTGGCCGCCATGGGTGGGGGGGCTGGAATAGTTGCGGCGTACGGTGGCTTTCATCTGGCCCAGTACGCGCTCTGCTTCTTCCTGGCTTTGGCAGATGATGGATAGTCCGCCGCAGCGTTCGCCATAGAAGGAAAGGTTTTTGGAGAAGGAATTGCTGACAAAGAAGCTGACTCCGGCATCGGCCAGTGCACGGATGGCGTAGGCGTCTTCATCCAGCCCCTGGCCAAAACCCTGGTAGGCAATGTCGAGGAAAGGCAGCAAATTGCCGTTCTTCAGCACGGGGATCAGTGCATCCCATTGTGCCTGACTCAGGTCAACCCCGGTGGGGTTGTGACAGCAGGGGTGCAGCAGAACCACGCTTTGCGCGGGCAATTGCTTGAGCGTGGCCAGCATGTCATCGAACAGGAGGCCGCCGCTGTGTGCATCATAGTAAGGATAATCATGCACCTTGATCCCGGCACCCTCAAAGATGGCGCGGTGATTATCCCAGCTGGGGTTGCTGATCCAGGCCTCACTGTGCGGGAAATAGCGTTTGATGAAGTCCGCCCCCACTTTCAGCGCCCCGGAGCCGCCTATGGTCTGGATGGTGGCGATGCGTTGTTGCTGTACCGCCGGGTGTGTGGCGCCAAACAACAGTTTTTGTACGGCGCTGCGGTAGTTGGCGGCGCCTTCCATCGGCAGGTAAGGGCGCGGTGCGGGAGATGCTGCACGGGCTGCTTCAGCCTGCTGCACCGAATCTAGCAGTGGGATGCGTCCCTCTTCGTCATAGTACAGGCCGATGCCCAGGTTTACTTTCTGGCTGCGGGTGTCGGCATGGAAGGTTTCCACCAGGGTCAGGATGGGGTCGCCGGGATAGGCTTCGACATGTTCGAACATGAGACGGCAATTCCTTGGAAGCGATCAAGTTAAGTAGTGAGCGGCCAGTCGTAAAAACAGGGTGGCAGCGATGCACAAGTCAGCCATCTTCGCGCAAAGCAGCCAACAGCAGCAAGTCATGCACCGCTTGTGCTGTTGGATAAGGGAAATTGCGCGTGCAAAGGGTGACTCTGCGGCAGAGTGCTGGCATAATCCGCCACTCGGTGCGCCCATGGCGAAATTGGTAGACGCAAGGGACTTAAAATCCCTCGACTTCGGTTGTGCCGGTTCGACCCCGGCTGGGCGCACCAACACCGTTACGCTGTTCGAGCCACATGGCTAGCAGACCAGTTGGTATCAGCCGGCTTTTGCTGGCATGCGCTTGCAAGCTGCATTACCATACAGGGCGCAGCAGCGTCATCAAGCTGACTGGCTGTGCTCGCGACGGGTTGTACACCGTCACCCCGTCTGGCAGGCTTGCCTGTCATTGAAAAGCATCACTGGATCTAGATAGAAGTTCATGAAGCCAAATACCGAAACGGCACTGGGTGCTGCTCTCAAGTCCGCAGTGCAGAGTCTGTCGAAGAAAAAACAGACTGAAATGATTGCGGAACATGTTTACAGCAAGTTCGAAGTGTTTCGTCAGTTCCGTCCGCTGGCTCTGGGCATCCATGAGAGCCTGATTGCTGCCTTGCCGCAATTCGATGCCACGCTGATCTCCCGTGTGGTGGCCAATCACTGCCGCAAGCCGCGCTATGTCAAATCCTTGGCACGTGGTGGCAAGCGCTTTGATCTGGCTGGCAAGCCCAACGGCGAAGTGACCGCTGAAGAGAAAAAGGCTGCCCAGCTGATGTCGGCGCCCAAAGCGGCTGTTGAAGCCAGCGCTGTGCCAGAAGCCAGTACTGTACCGGCTACGCCGGAAGGCCAGTCTGCCGAATAAGCGTTGATTCGCCCCCGTTACCAACCCCTTCTTGCCTTGGCAAGGAGGGGTTTTGCATTTATGTTGTCCGTTTTCTGCTGGAGGATGAGCTATGCGCTGGCTGCTTGCACCGGATTCCTATAAAGGCTCACTGGATGCTGCTGCGGTGGCAGAGGCGATGCAGCTTGGCATTGAACGTGCTGACCCGCATGCCGTATGTATGCTGCGGCCGATGGCGGATGGTGGCGAGGGTACGCAGGATGCCTTGCATGCCGCCGTGGGCGGCCAGTGGCTGGAGTTTCCGGTGTGCAATGCCACGGGTGACACCATCATGGCCCCTTGCCTGCTGTTGCCGGATGGAACCGCAGTGCTGGAAGTGGCGCGCATCATCGGCTTGCCCGAAGCGGGAGACAGTCCGGTGGCGCAGCGTAGCAGCCGTGGTATTGGCCAGATGCTGGCGGCCTTGCTGCAGTCGGGGCAACGGCGTATTGCGGTAGCCTTGGGTGGTTCCAGTACCAATGACGGCGGGGCTGGCTGTCTGGCCGCCCTTGGTCTGCAGCTGCTGAATGCCCAAGGGCAACAATTGGACGGTGCGCTGCAGGATTTGCCGCAGTTGTTCACGCTAGATGCCGATGGCTTGCTGGAGGCTTTTGCCGATGTCGAGCTGGAAATCTGGTCGGATGTGGATAATCCGCTGAGCGGGCCACGCGGTGCAACGGCGGTATTCGGTCCACAAAAGGGTGTGGCTGCGGCGGATATCGTCCGCATTGATGGCGAGATTACCCATTTCGCGCAACTGCTGGATGCCCGCTTGCAACAAGATACCCGACACCTGCCAGGTAGTGGTGCTGCCGGTGGGCTGGGCTATGCCATGTTATTGCTGGGTGGACACATGCAATCGGGTGCGCAGGCGGTGGCGCGTCACCTCGGCCTGGCTGTTGCCCTGCAGTCGGTCGATTGGGTGTTCACCGGGGAGGGGCGCAGTGATAGCCAGACGCTGGCGGGCAAGGCACCAGCCTGCGTGGCTGCTCTGGCTGGTGCGGCCGCTGTGCCGGTCAGTCTGCTGTCCGGAGCTGTCATTGCCGACGAAGAGGGAGCACTGGCTGCCCGTTTTGCTGGCTGTTTTTCCCTGTGCAATCGGCCGATGTCGCTGGAAAGTGCGATGCAGGAAGCCCCGCAACGGCTGGCTCAACTGGCCGAGCAAGTGGCGCGTACCATCCTGGCGGCCAGGGCAGGTGCCTAGCCTTCAGTGGTGTGCTAGCTGACTTCGCCCCTGGCTGGTCTGGGCAGTGTGCCGCCGCAATGCTTGCAAAAGCGCGCATCCCAATCATGCCCCTCGCTGAAACAGTGGGGGCAGAGGCGGGTGGCCGACTGCTTGTCAGTTGGGGTGGCCGATGCGCCGCGGGCGATTTCTGCCGTCACGATGCCGGTGGGCACGGCGATGATGCCATAGCCGGTAATCATCACCAGGCTGGCCAAGGCCTGGCCTAATGGTGTCTTGGGGGTGATATCGCCAAAACCGACGGTGGTGAGGGTGACAATGGCCCAGTAGATGCCAACCGGAATGCTGGTAAAACCATTGGCCTCGCCTTCGATGACATACATCAGCGTACCCAGAATGATGACCAGCAGTACCACGGTGCCGAGAAACACGATGATCTTGCGCCGGCTGGCCAGCATGGCCCGTTTCAGCTCGCGTGCCTCGCCCATGTAGCGGGTGAGCTTGAGGATGCGGAACATGCGCAGCAGTCGTAGCACGCGGATATCGGCCAGGAAGCGGCTTTCCGGAATGAACAGGCCCAGGTAGAGCGGCAGGATGGACAACAGGTCGACCACGCCGAAAAAGCTGCGGGCGTAGCGTAGTGGCTTGTGGACACAGGCCAGACGCAGCAGGTATTCCAGCGTGAACAGAATGGTGAACAGCCAGTCCAGTACCTTTAATTGTGGGCCCCACTGCTGACGGATGCTGGCCACACTCTCCAGGATCACGGTGAGCAGCGACAGGACGATGCTGACAATCAGCGCCAGATCGAACAGCCGGCCGCTGCGGGTGTCAGCCTCAAAAATGATGATGTACAGCTTGCGGCGCCAGCCGCTCAAGGGAATCAGCTCTTCCTGGGTCGGCATGATGAATGTGGGACCAGTTGGTTCATTGAATAGAAGTAAACACTATTAGAGTTTTCTGAGCGCTCATATATTATAAGCGTTATTAAACCTTGCATTAATGTTGCCCGGGAGAATAAGACGATGCGTATCGCCAATACCGTAACCGACCTGATCGGCAATACCCCTCTGGTCAAACTGAACCGTGTTACCGATGGCTGCGTCGCCACCGTGGTAGCCAAGCTGGAATTTTTCAATCCGGCACACAGCGTCAAGGACCGTATCGCGGTGGCCATGATCGATGCTGCCGAGCAGGCTGGCAAGATCGGGCCGCACACGACCATCGTCGAGCCAACTTCCGGCAATACCGGCATTGGCCTGGCCATGGTTTGCGCCGCCCGCGGCTACAAGCTGGTGATCACCATGCCGGAAACCATGAGCCGCGAGCGTCGCCAGCTGCTGAAAGCCTACGGTGCGGAACTGATCCTCACCCCGGGGCCGGATGGCATGGGCGGTGCCATCGCCAAGGCACGCCAGCTGGTCGAAGAAAACCCGGATAGCTGGTTCATGCCGCAGCAGTTCGAAAACGCGGCCAATCCGGAAGTTCATCGCAATACCACGGCTGAAGAAATCTGGCGCGATACCGATGGCCAGGTGGATATCTTCGTGGCGGGTGTCGGTACTGGCGGCACCATTACCGGTGTCGGCGAAGTGCCGAAAGCCCGCAAACCAGGTGTGCAGATTGTTGCCGTGGAGCCGGATGCGTCGCCGGTGCTGTCTGGCGGGCCAAAAGGTCCGCACCCCATCCAGGGTATTGGTGCCGGTTTTGTCCCACCCATCCTGAACACCGGGGTCTACGACGAAATCATTCGCGTCAAGAACGAGGATGCCTTTACCACGGCTCGGGCAGTGGCGACTCAGGAGGGCGTGCTGGTGGGTATCTCTTCCGGTGCCGCCGTGTGGTCGGCCATTCAGCTGGCCAAGCGCCCGGAAAATGCCGGCAAGTTGATCGTGGTGGTCATTCCTTCCTTTGGTGAGCGTTATCTGTCGACACCGCTGTTCGAACATCTGGCCTGATCGTTTTCGGCCACTCGCCTAACCCGGTATCGCCGGCCGCGCAGCTTCTGCCCGGCCGGTTTTGTTGTCTGCATGCCTGCTGGCAGCGAACTGCGTGACCGCGTATTTTGTCCAATCTGCCTCCACATCCGCTACACTACCGCCCATGCATTCCACCCTCAAAGTGCTTAGCCGGGTAGCCGGCCTGTCGCTGATGTTGTCTGCCTGCAGCTTGCTGCAACAACCAGCCGCGCCGCAAACCACCGTGCGTCCAGCACGACCTGTGCAGGCCCAGCCGCTGCCGGACAGCAAGGCAGACTCGCTGTTCAAGGAAGCTAACCGCCTGGCTGGCAAGGTGAAAAGCGGTGAGCTGAATCGTGTGGCGGCGGCGGACCAGCTCAATGTCTATCGGCTGCGCCTGATCGGTGCCAACCTGGTCGATGACAACAGCTTTGCCATGTATCGCTATCTGGCGGTGGAGCGCGATGCCGGACGGCTGACGCAGGAAGAGTCGCAAGCACGCATGGAAATGCGCTTGCGTGAATGGCTGCGTCGCTGGCCCAAACTGCAGCCCAAGCCACCCGCACCGGTATTTACCAATTTTCTGTTGAAACTCTATGGATTGCCCGCCCTGGGCTGATAAAGCAATGAGCAAGAAGAAACATTCCAGTGCCTGCCCCTGTGGCCTGACTGCCCCCTTTGCCGACTGTTGTGGCCGTTATATTGATGGCACACAGCTGGCTCCCACAGCCGAGAGCCTGATGCGCTCGCGCTATGCGGCCTACACCATGAATAATGGCGACTATCTGCTGGCCAGCTGGCACCCCTCCACCCGTCCGGCAGAGCTGGACCTGTCGCGCGAAGAGCGCTTTGTCAAATGGCTGGCGCTGGACGTGCTCAGCACCCAGGCCGGCAGTGCCAGTGACGACGCCGGCGTGGTGGAGTTTGTTGCCCGCTACAAAGTCAACGGCCGTGCCCAGCGGCTGCATGAAGTCAGCCGCTTTCGCAAGGAAGACGGCCGCTGGTTCTATGTGGATGGCGATGCCGAAGAAGGCTGAGCAAGCACTCTTGCGCCTGGGCAAATCCTGCTCCGGTCGCAGTTGACCCCACCGCCCCATCGCGCCAGCATGGGGCTTTTTCTTGCCGGATATTTCCATGCTGACCATCTATAGCGACAAGCACCGTCTGCAGCACGGCAAGGCCGAGCTGATCGATGGCACTCTCAAGCCCTGTTTTGAAACCCCCTCACGTGCTGACATGGTGTTGCAGGAAGTCAGGTCACGTGGCCTGGGACCGGTGCTGGAGCCGCAAGCGCATGGGCTGACGCCGGTACTGCGGGTACACGATGCCTGCTACGTCGAATTTCTGCAAACCGCCTGGCAACGCTGGACGGCCATGGGGCGCGACTACGACGCCCTGCCCAAGATGTGGCAGATCCGTCGTCTGCGCGCAGCCATCCCCCAGCATGTGGAAGGCCAGCTGTGTTATTACTCGATGGACTGCGGCACGCCGCTGACCGCCGGCACCTGGCCGGCCATCACGGCGGCGGCTGATGTGGCACTGACGGCCATCGACCAACTGGCGGCGGGCCAGCGCGGCGTATTCGCCCTCACCCGGCCGCCGGGCCATCATGCTGCCCGCGATTATTGCGGTGGCTATTGTTTCTTCAATAATGCCGCCATTGCTGCGCAAAGCCTGCTGGATCGCGGTGCGAAACGGGTGGCCATCCTGGATGTCGACTATCACCACGGCAATGGTACGCAGGATATTTTCTACCAGCGTGATGATGTGTTGTTCCTGTCGATTCATGGCGATCCGGCGACCGAATACCCCTTCTTTCTCGGCTTTGCCGACGAGCATGGCGAGGGGGCCGGGCTGGGCTACAACTACAATTATCCGCTGCCGGCGGCTTCCAGCGTGGCCATGTGGTTTGCCGCGCTGGGCACTGCGCTGGGTGAAATCCGGCGCTATGCCCCGGATGCGCTGGTGGTGTCGCTGGGGGTGGATACCTTCGAGGGCGACCCGATCTCGCGCTTTTCCCTGACCAGCACCGACTTTCTACGACTGGGTGAGCAGATCGGCGGGCTGGGACTGCCTACAGCTTTTTGCATGGAGGGTGGCTATGCGGTGGAGCCCATCGGCTTGAATGCTGTCAATGTGCTCGAAGGATTCTCAATGTAACAGTAGCCCGCGCAGCTTGGACGCCCGGTACATTTCAGACTCTTGTTACGGCTATCCGGTCTGTCTTCCCATCGCCCTCTCATGCACTTGCATGGCGTACTAGCGGCAGAAATTAGGCCTATTGATGGCTATGGCGTATGAATATTTTGTTTCAAGTCAATATCTTGCTGACGTCAGCTTGGTTTTTTGACGGGCCAGGGCTAGCGTTAAAGTGTAGGCGAAAGGAGATGGCAATGGGACTCGCTCTGAAAGGCTTGCTGTGCGAGCTGGAAAGCTGCCGCAGCAAGGGCATGACCACCGCAGCCGTGACACGGGTCGACGTGGTGCGTACGCTGGAAGTACCGCTGGATTTGCATGCCTGCCGTGAGCTACGCGTACTGGCACATGTGTTCAGTGGCGATCAGGCCGCACTGGCTGCCATGGTGCTGAAGGCTGCCTTGCTGGATATGCAGGAACATCTGGATGAAGATCTGGACCAGTTGGCGGAAAATGCCCGGATTTTGCTGGAAGATCCTTGCCACAAGGCAAGCGAGATCATCTAGGCGGGATATAACAACGGGGTCACCGGGGAATGAGGGAGTAGCAGGGCCGGCTTTGCCGGCCCTGTTTCATTGTATCTGCAGTATTCCGTAGAGGTTGTGCCATGGCTAAAGTGTTGCACTATTTTTATTGAGTGAATATTTTTAATAAAAATGCCAATTGAATTGTCTGGGTGTAAAAAAAGGGACGTTACGGCAAGGGGGAACCGCGACGTCCCAAGAAGAAACCATGTGCTGTATTGGGGTTGCTGCTGAAAACGAGTAAGCCACAGTTCATCCTAGAACAGGCAGCGGAAATTGCCCGATAGATTTTCATGCATATGAAATAAAAAAGGACAACCTAGGCTGTCCTTGTCGTAGCGGCTTGTCGCGCAAGGCGACTATCAGGGGCGCGGCAGCGTGACGCCAACCTGGCCCATGTATTTGCCGGCGCGATCGGCATAAGACACGTCGCACACTTCATCGGATTCGAAGAACAGCACCTGTGCCACGCCTTCGTTGGCATAGATCTTGGCCGGCAGCGGGGTGGTATTGGAGAACTCCAGGGTGACATAGCCTTCCCACTCCGGTTCGAAGGGGGTGACATTGACGATGATGCCGCAGCGCGCATAGGTCGATTTGCCCAGACATACCGTCAGTACCGAACGCGGGATGCGGAAATATTCCACAGTGCGTGCCAGGGCGAAGCTGTTGGGCGGGATGATGCAGTAGCCCTTGCCGGAGACTTCAACAAAGGAATCGGGGTCGAAATTTTTCGGGTCGACAATGGTGCTGTTGATATTGGTGAATACCTTGAATTCATCGGCACAGCGGATATCGTAGCCATAGCTGGAGGTGCCGAAGGAGATCACCTTTTCGCCGTTGATATTCTTGATCTGATTGTATTCAAACGGCTCGATCATGTTGTGATCCTGCGCCATACGGCGGATCCACTTGTCGGATTTGATACTCATGGTCGGGGGTCCGTTGCTGAAATTTAGATGGCTCCGATTCTAAACGGTATGACCCGGCACGGCCATATCTAGTCATGCTTTGCCTGTGCTGGCGAATGAATTGGGTTTGCTGTTCAGTTCGTCGCAGAACCCGTGGGGCCTGCTGTTATCCCTGCTGCATGGCGTGATTGCCATTTTTACCCTTTGGCCAGATGGGGAGGCAAGGCCGGAAATGACCGCAGTAGGGGTGTTTTGCGTGCAGGCTTGACGTGGCGCAGAGCGACTGCGCCATGGCGGGCGCAGACTGCGTCTTTTGTTCTGACGGGAAATCCAAGGCATGCATGTAGACCTGTCTGTCTCCTGGCTTGGTCTTGCCATGGCCAATCCTCTGTATAACGCCTCGGGCGTCATGTGCCGCAGCGTGGCCGAACTGGAGCAAGTGCGCACTTCGGCCGCAGGGGCGGTGATCACCAAGAGCTGTACGCCACAGCCGCGAGTGGGTAATCCGGAGCCGCGCTATTGTGCAACGCCGCTGGGCAGCATCAATTCGATGGGCCTGCCCAATGCGGGCTATCCCTATTACCGTGACTATGCGCGCAGCTATCCCTACGCGGCAGGCAAACCGCTGTTCCTGTCACTCTCCGGGATGACGCTGGACGAGAATCTGGACATGCTGCGCGATCTGGCGGCCGCAGAGCTACTCTGTTTGCCGGAAGTCAATCTGTCCTGCCCTAATCTGCCGGGCAAGCCCCAGCTAGGCTACGATTTTCAAGCTTGTAGCGAGGCGCTCACGCAAATCACGCGTGTTTACCAAGGCCCATTCGGGGTGAAGTTGCCGCCATATTTCGATCAGGTGCATTTTGCCCAGATGGCTGCTGTGCTCAATGCCTTCCCCGGCTTGCGTTTTGTCACCTGCATCAACTCCATCGGTAATGGCCTGGTGATCGATGTCGAGCGCGAAAGTGTGGTGATCAAGCCCAAGGACGGGCTGGGTGGCCTGGGCGGCAGTTATGTATTGCCGACGGCACTGGCCAATGTGCGTGAGTTTTATCGCTTGCTGCCAGACAAGCATGTGGTGGGATGCGGCGGTATCAATAGTGGCCGGGAGGCCTTCATGCATATTCTGGCCGGCGCAACCGTAGTGCAGATCGGCAGCTGCCTGTACGAAGAAGGCGAGGGGGCGTTTGCCCGCATTCTGGATGAGCTGAGTGCCTTGATGGTGCAAAAAGGGTATCAACGCCTGGATGACTTCCGTGGCAAATTGAAAACGCTGTGAGTGACGAGCAGTGCGCAGATTGTTACAGGGCCACCCTTGGGTGGCCCTGTTGCATTTCAGTCGAAGCGCCAGCAGGCCATTGAGAGTGAACCCATACGCCAGTCATCGTGCAGCTTGTGCGGAGGCGTGTCATCGGATGCCGCCCCCATGGTTACCAGGAGCGGGTTGAAATGCTCGTCACTGGGGTGATTTTCCCGGGCATGAGGTGCCAGCTGCTTCCAGTTGAGGATGTCTTGAGGCCGGTTTTGGCTTAGTGCATCGTCCATCCAGTGGGCAAAATCCTCGGCCCAGGATGGCGGGGCACTACCATCACGGCTGAGCTGCCACAGATTATGGGTATAGCTGCCAGAACCGATGATCATCACGTTGTCATCACGTAGCGCACGCAGTGCGCGACCCATCTGATAGTAAGTGTCGGCTGTTGCCGTATGCGGCAGCGAAACCATGACCAGCGGAATATCGGCCTGCGGATACATCAGCATCAGCGGTGTCCACATGCCGTGGTCCAGACCGCGCTGATCGGTGCTGCCAACGCGCAGGCCGGATTGGCGCAACAGGTCCATCACCTCTGCCGCCAGGGTCAGATCAGTACTGGCGGGATAGCGCAGGGTGTAGAGAATGGGCGGAAAGCCACCAAAGTCATACATCGTGCCTGGCTTCTCTGCCAGATTGACCGTGGGTAGGGTGCTTTCCCAGTGAGCGGACAGCACCACGATGGCCCGTGGACGGGGGAGCTGCTGGCCAAGCTGCTGCAGAAAGTCGCGGGTGGGACTGTGCTCGATAGGGAGAGTCGGTGCGCCGTGAGAAATAAACAGGGCGGGTTGTCGCGTCGTCATGGTGGTATTGCCTGCATTGATTGCCATGTGAACAGCTTAACCAGCTTTGACCGTCAAAAAAACCGTGAATTTCTCACTATATTGTTTACTTATAGTGAATAGTATCCCAGGGCAGTGTCGATTGATATGCCAGTGCCAAGGGCCTGTCCCGCCTTGCGCGAGCTAGAGTCAGACAAGGCGAAAACGAGCGGCAGCAAGTGGGGAGGCGCCGTTTCCTGCCATCAATATGCATTTTGCTGCCCTTGTTCATGCGGCATACCAGACGCGCCGCTGATCAGGTGCCGCGTCTACGCCGGGTGACTGGCGACAGGCGGGTTGGTCATGGTGTGGTGTTCTGCCGGCTGCAATATCAAGGCCCAGCCTGCGCAGACGATGGCGAGGCCAACAAGTCGCCGTGCCATCAGGCGCAAACGACTGCGCTGCAATCTAGTGTGCTGTTGTTTCATGGTGCTCTCCCTATGGATGTTTTCATTTTAATGATAATAATTCGCAAGTAAAATTAATCTTTTTAAATTGATGATTTGTTTTGACAATGATCACCGGGTGATCAAGGTCACGTCCGAATCTGTGGCAGAGGGGAGACTGCAAAAAACCGGACAGCATGGGCTGTCCGGTTGCTTGGTTTGTTGCGATGGCGTTGCTGCGTGCCAGGCTGATCAGTTCAGATCAAAGCGGTCCGCGTTCATGACCTTGGTCCAGGCCGCGACAAAGTCATGCACAAACTTCTGGTGACCGTCGTTCTGGGCATAGACCTCAGCGTAGGCACGCAGCACCGAGTTCGAACCGAACACCAGGTCGACCCGGGTGGCGGTCCAGCGTACGGCACCCGATTGGCGATCCCGGATCTCGTACAGGTTGTTGCCGGCGGGCTTCCAGGTGTAGGCCATGTCGGTCAGGTTGACAAAGAAGTCCGTCGTCAACTGCCCCACACGGTCGGTGAACACGCCGTGGGCG
>Ga0187845_1001763_pt1 | contig 12180 bp, 9 predicted proteins | sample SpaLakP09_SKY_68_FD_134515 | JGI IMG/M metagenome (GOLD analysis project Ga0187845, IMG submission 134515) | Oligotrophic lake water microbial communities from Sparkling Lake, Wisconsin, USA - SP09_SKY_68 | ecosystem: Environmental > Aquatic > Freshwater > Lake | place: USA: Sparkling Lake... | reverse complement strand
GCTGCGCGTCATCATCAACCCCGAGGTCGCGCCCAAGCTGCGCATCAACGAGCTCTATGCCAATGCCCTGCGCCAGACGCGCGGCGGCATCAGCAACAGCGCCCTGGGCGGCGCGCTGCAGGAAGCGCGCTGGTTCATCAAGAACATCCAGCAACGCTTCGACACCATCCTGCGTGTCTCCACCGCCATCGTCGAGCGCCAGAAAGGTTTCTTCAGCCACGGCGCCGTGGCGATGAAGCCGCTGGTGCTGCGCGAGATCGCCGACGAGCTGGGCCTGCATGAGTCGACCATCTCTCGGGTGACCACGGCCAAGTACATGGCCACGCCCTTTGGCACCTACGAGCTCAAGTACTTCTTCGGCTCGGGTCTTTCCACCGAGGCCGGCGGCGAGGCCTCCAGCACGGCCGTGCGCGAGCTGATCAAGCAATTCATCGCCGCCGAGAACCCGGCCAAGCCCCTGTCCGACAGCGCCCTGGCCAATATGTTGGAAGAACAAGGCATCCAGGTCGCCCGCCGCACCGTCGCCAAGTACCGCGAAGGCATGCATATTGGAACAACGACGATGCGGCGCGTGGTCTGAAGTGGAGTGAACAGGTGAACAAGTGAACGGGTGAACAACACCCCACGACTCACGATTCACGATTCACGATTCACGATTCACGATTCACCCATTCACCCATTCACCTGTTCACCTGTTCACCTGTTCACCTGTTCACCCGTTCACTGCTTCACCGCTCCCCCGCCCAAACGTGCACACGCACGCGAATTTCGAGTGATTCCCAGGCCGCGGCATGCCATCATGCCGCCGACTTGGCTTGTTACTTGAAAGGACTGCCGTGAACGCTACTTCTGCCTCCCAACGCCGCTGGCACAGCGTCGCCTCCTCCGCCCTGATGCTGACGGCCGGCCTGGCGCTGAGCGTTGCCGCGCAAGCGCAGGCCGTCAGCTCGAGCAGCACCCCGCTTACAGCCGCATCGTCGCCTTCGGCGACAGCCTGTCGGACAAGGGCAATTTCTATCAAGCCACGGGCGGCACCGTGCCGCAGCCCGGCAACTACTACCAGGGCCGCTTCTCCAACGGGCCGGTCGCCATCGAGCATCTGGCCCAAGGCCTGGGCGTGACCCTGCAGGACTACGCCTGGGGCGGCGCCCAAACCGGTTTGCTCAACGGCGCCGCCGTGGCCGCCGGCGCACCGGCCGCCCTGCAGAACACCGGCATGCTGTCCCAGGTCGGGGCCTTCCAGGCCGGCCTGGGTGGTGGCGCAGCCGACAGCCAGGCCCTGTACTTCCTCTGGGGTGGCGCCAATGACTTCCAGTACCAGGGCTACTCTCAGGCGACCGCACAGACGGCCATCCAGAACCTCAGCAATGCCGTTCAGACGCTGTACGGCCTGGGCGCGCGCCACTTCCTGATGCCTGGCCTGCCCGACCTGGGCCAGACCCCGGGCGGCCTCAGTTCCGGCGCCGCCGGTCAGCTGCACCTGCTTTCGCTCGGCTTCAACCAGGGTTTGAACGGCGAGCTTGGCCAGTTGCGCGCCCTGCCTGGCATCGACATCCGCTATTTCGACACCCTGGGCGCGCAGCAAAACCTGATCGACAACGCCGCCCAGTACGGTCTGAGCAATGTCACCGAGGCTTGCTTCACCGGCTATGTCGGCCAGCCCAATGGCAGCACCTGCAGCAATCCTGACGGTTATATGTTCTGGGACCGCGTCCATCCAACCGCAGTCACCCACAGCGTGCTCGGCCAAGGCATGCTGGCCGCCGTTCCAGAGCCGGAAACCTGGCTGCTGATGGGCCTGGGCCTGCTGGCCGTGCTGGGCTTGAGCCGCCGTCGCCGCGCCTGAGTCCGGCCGAGGCGGCCATTCCTGGGACAATCGGGGGATGGCCGCCAAAGAATCCCCCAAAGACCTGCACCACCTCTTCGTCTCCTGCCCCTCGGGCGTGGAGCGCCTGCTCGACGAAGAGGTGCGGGCCATCCTGCCCAAGACGCATATCGAGGTGCTGCGCGGCGGCATCGCGCTGAAGAGCGATCTCGAAGGCGTGATGAAGCTCAACCTCGAGTGCCGGCTGGCCCAGCGCGTGCTGATCGAGCTGATCTCGGGTGGCTACCGCCACGAAGACGACATCTACGCCCTGGCTCGCCGCATCGATTGGTGCGACTGGATCACACCGGCCGAGACCATCCGCGTCGACACCGTGGCCCAGCGCTCGCCCCTGCGCAGCCTCAACTTCGCCACCTTGCGTGTGAAGGACGCGATCTGCGATGTGCTGCGCGATGCGACCGGCGAGCGGCCCAGCGTCGACACCCGCTTCCCCGACCTGCCGGTGATGCTGCACCTCAGCGAAACCGATGCCACCCTCTACATCGATACCTCGGGCGAACCGCTCTTCAAGCGCGGCTGGCGCGAGGACAAGGGCGACGCCCCGCTGAAGGAAACCCTGGCCGCCGCCATGCTGGCCGCGGCCGGCTGGAAGGGCACAGCCGAGACTGGCGGCGCCCTGCACGACCCTTGCTGCGGCTCGGGCACCATCGCCGTCGAGGCCGCACAGATCGCCTGCGGCATGGCCGCAGGCATGCAGCGCCGCTTTGCCTTCGAGCGCCAACTGCCCTTCGTGCCCCTTCGTGGCCGCTGGCAGGCCATCAAGCAGGCTGCCAAGGACCGCGAGCATGCGCCCGCCGTGCCGATCTTCTGCAGCGACGTGGCCTTCCGCATGGTCGACTTCGCTCGCCGCAATGCCGAGCGCGCCGGCGTGGCCCAGTACATCCAGTTCAACGGCGGTGATGCCCTCGAACGCCCGGCACCCGAGCTGCCCGAGGGTATGCCCGGCACCATCTTGATGAACCCGCCCTACGGCGAGCGCATCGAGGTGCGCGGCAAGGCCGGCAATGTGCAGATGAGCCGCGATGCCGGCGGCTCCGAGGCGCGCGACGCCGGCGACGACTTCTTCCCCCGCCTGGCCGCGCACTGGAAGCGCGCCTACACCCAGAACGCCGCCGGCTGGACCGCCTGGTTGCTCTGCCCGGACATGAAACTGCCCAGCAAGATGCGCCTGAAAGAGTCGCGCAAGTTCCCGATGTGGAACGGCCCGATCGAGTGCCGCTTGTTCCGCTTCGACATGGTCAAGGGCTCGGCGCGCAAACCGCGCGGTGGCGAAGAGCAGGACTCGGCGCAAGTCGACTGATCGCGGCCTTGCGGAAGCTAGGCTCGCGGCCTCGCCACCCCGCCCTTCAACTTCCATGCTCCATCTCAGGACCGGCCTTTTGCAAGTCGCCAGCGCCTTGAGCCGCTTCGGGGGCCTGCGTCAAGGCGTTGTTGCCCTGCTGCTGGGCAGCGCCCTCATGGACGCACAGGCCTGCAGCTGCAACATCAGCAACAATGACGAACAAGCGTTCCTCCATGCCAGCCTGGTGTTCCGTGCCCGCCTGCTCAGCAGCCGCGAACTCAGCACAGCCGAGCAGCAGACCAGCGCCGGCTGGGCCCGCGACCGCACGCTGCGAGGCCGCTACCTGATGCTCGAATCCTTCAAGGGGCCGGCCACAGAACGCGTCATCGAGGTGGATTCGCCGGCTGGCGGCAGCGCGGCCTGCGGTTTCGACGACGCGCCCGGCAGCGAAAGGCTGATGGTCGCCCTGGGACAGTCCGGCAGCGGCTATTGGAGCGATCTGTGCGTCATGCGACCGAGCCCGGAATTGCTGCAGGCGCACCGGGCCCAACGCAACGATTTCCAAGCGCGCGTCCAGGCCCAGCCTGACGATAGAGCCCTGCATCTGGCCTATGGCAAGTTCCTGCTGCAAGCGCAGTCCTTGGAGCCGGCGCGACAGGTGTTCGAGAACTTGCTTCAGCGCTGGCCAGCCGAGCTCGAAGCCCGGCTGGGCCTGGCGCAAGCCCGATTGGCCCTGGGCCAGCAGGGCCAAGCTCTGGCGGACTTCGAGGCCGTACTGGCCGAGCAGGCCGACAGCGCCGCGGCCCGGCGTGGCCGCCGTGAGGCCCTGATGCGCCTGGGCCGCCATGCCGAGCTGGCCCGAGAGGCGGGGCTGGATCCCCAGGGCTACCGGGCCGAACCGGGCGAAGCCGGCAATTTCGCCGGCAAGGACCTGCGTGGAGCCCGCTTCCAATCGGCGCGCTTGCGCGGTTTCAATTTCAGCGCTGCCGATCTGCGCGACAGCGATTTTCGCGGCGCCGAACTCGACAACTGCAGCTTTGTCGGCGCCAAGCTCGAGGGCGCCCGCTTCGATGCTGCGGCGGCTCCGAGCGAGCGCTTCCCGCCAGCGGGCAGCGTGACCACGATGTCAGGCGTCGACTTCAGCCACAGCGAGCTGCGACAGCTGAATCTGTCAGGCCTGCGCCTGAACCAAGCTCGTTTCACGCAGGCAAAGCTTCAAGCGGTGAATCTGCACCAAGCTCAGCTCAGTAACAGCAACTGGCAAGACAGTCAGGTCGACGCGGTCGACCTGAGCGGCGCGCAGCTCGATGGCGCTGATCTGCGCGGCGCCCGCTTCAGCCACAGCGATTTGCGCGGCGCCACCTTCGCCGGTTTCAGCAGCGACTTCTTCGCCATGGCCGATTTGCGGGGCACCGACCTGTCGACGGCGCGGCTGGACGAGATCCGCTGGCTGCCGACCCTGATCGATTGCAAGACCCGCTTCCCCGCCGGGCTCGATCTGCAAGCCCTGCCATTGCTGCCAATGTGGCAGGGCTGCGAAGGCACGGCGCCGCTGACCGGCCTCAGCGATGGCTTCCCCTATGCGCCCCGGCAGCGCCACAGCTATCCGGCCTATGCCAGCCGTCCCGGCATCAGTTTCCGCCACTTCGCCGGCCGAGGCATGCCGATGCAGGGCCGCAAGCTGGCCGGCTACAACGTCTCGGACAGCGACTTCAGTGACAGCGATTTCTCGCACGCCGACCTGCGCGATCTGGCAATCGACCACAGCAACTTCGAGGGCAGCGACTTCCGCCAGGCGAATCTGCAACAGGCGCGCTTCTGGAAGGTCAGCTTGCGCGGCAGCGACTGGCGCGGCGCCGATCTGCGCGGCGCACTCTTGCTGGACCTGGACTTGCGCGCAAGCCGGCTCGAAGGCGCGCGCTTCGAGGGCGCTTGCTACAACGCCAACACCCTGTGGCCGGACGGTTTCCAGATTCTCCGCAGCGGGCTGAAACGCTGCGAGACCGAGCCATGAGGGGCGGGCGATTCCTGGGCCGTTTGCTCTTGCTCGGGCTCGCCGGTTTGGCGCCGCTGATCGCGACGGCCTGCGAGTGCCCAGTCCCGCCGCTGGACCCGAAGGAAGAGCTGGCGTCGGCCGACCTGATCTTCGAAGGGCGGCCGATCAGCAGCCGTGTGCAGTTCAATGGCATGGGCTCCGAACGCGTGCGCACCCGCTGGCTCGTGCTGCGCGTGATCCAGGGCCCGGCCTTGCGCTCGGTGGAGATCGACTCGCCGACCGGAGGCAGCGCCAGCTGCGGCATCGAGCTGCGCCTCGGACAGACCCAGCAGCTCACCGCCCGAGGTTCGCTGCAAAAAGGCTTCTTCACCGACCTGTGCACCCAGAGCCTGGGAAGCCGAGCTTTGAGCTCATCGCCCTGAACTCAGCGTCGCACGGAGCGGCCGATCAGGCCGGCTGAAGCCGCGGCTGGCGGGCCAGCCAGAGCAAGGCCAGGGCGGTCAGCGCCAAAGGCACCAGGGAGGCCCAGTTCATCCAGGACCAGCCCCCCGTCATCACCAGGGCGCCGCTGGAAAACGAGGTCAGAGTCATGACGCTGTAAATGCAGAAGTCCATGGCCCCTTGGGCCTGAGTCTTTTCCTCGGGCCGGTAGGCCTCGGTGAACAGGGTCGTGCCACCGATGAAGAGGAAGTTCCAGCCCACGCCCAGGGTCAGCAGCGCGCCCAGGAAATGCATCAGATCCAGACCTGATAGTGCAAACAAGATGCAGGCCAGGTTGAGCAGCACACCGACCGCCATCACCGGCAGCGCTCCAAAGCGCTTGATCAGGGCGCCGGTGAAGAAACTCGGCACGAACATGCCCAGCACATGCCATTCCAGCACCAGGGCGGTCTTGTCGAAAGGCAGGCCGCATTGCGCCATGGCGATGGGCGTGGCGGCCATCAACAGGTTCATCACCCCATAACCGAGCGCACAAGCGGCCACGGCCACCACGAACACCGGCTGGCGTGCCAGCTCGCGCAGGCTGCGCCCCTGCGGCGCGCCCGGCGCGGGCACCGGCAAGGCGGGGAAACGGATCAGACTCAGCACCGCCAGGGCCAGCAGACCCACGGCCACCAGAACCAGATAGGCACCGGCAAAAGGCTGGTCCAGCAGCTGCTTGCTGGCATTGGCCAGATTGGGGCCCGTCACCGCGCCCAGGATGCCGCCGGCCAGCACCCAGGAGATGGCCTTCTCCTTGTGCGAGGGCGGCACCAGCTCCGTGGCAGCGAATCGGTACAGCGAGGCCGTGGCGGTGTAATAGCCGGCCACCACCGTCGCCACCAGCACCCAGGCAAAGGCCTGATGCGCCACGGCCCAGGCAGCCAGCGCGCAACTCAGAATGCCAACGACCTGACCGGCCTGAAAAGCGCGCTTGCGGCCCCAGGCGCGTTGATTGCGGGCCACCAGGGGCGCGAACAGGGCACCGCCCGCCACATAGGCACAGACCGGCAAGGTGGCCATCCAGGCTTGAGGCGCCAGGGCCAGCCCGACCAGGCCGTTGATGGCGATGAAGGTGACGTTGTTGGTCAGGAACAAGCCCTGGCACAAGGTCAGCAAGAGCAACTGGAGATTCATGGCGCGCCCAGGAAATGAGCTCGCCAGCATAGGCTCTGGCGGCCCTGGCGCGCGGCGAGCCGGAACGCGATTCGCACCTGGGCTCTGCCAGGGCTCAGCCGATTTGCAAGGCCAGCCAGCCCAGCACCGCCAGCGGCGCCGTGTCGGCGCGCAGGATGCGCGGGCCCCATTGCACGGCCGCAAAACCCTGGGCACGGGCGGCGTCTTCCTCGGCCGGGCTGAGGCCGCCTTCCGGGCCGCTGAGCACCAGGGTGTGGCTGGCCTCGGCTTGCGCTGCCGCCAGGGCTTGCAGGGGCTGGGCGGCCGTGGGACTGAGCAACCAACGGCGCTGCGTGGCCGGCTGTGGGCCTAGGCTGGCCAACCATGAAGCCAGGGACTGCACCGCGCCGATCTCAGGAATGCGGGTGCGGCCGCATTGCTCGGCGGCGGCGATGGCCACGCCGCGCCAATGCGCCTGCTTTTTCTCGGCCCGCTCGCCGCTGAGGCGCAGCACGGAGCGCTCGCTCATCAAAGGTTGCACGGCACTGCCGCCCAGCTCGGTGGCTTTCTCGACGACGCCGTCCATGCGGTCATTGGCCGGCATGGCCAGGGCCAGCGTGATGTGCTGGCGCAGTTCGCGCTGCACCAGTTGGCGGGCCTGCAGATGCACACGCACCTCGCTGCGGCCCATGGCCAGCACTTCCGCCTGCCACTCGGCACCGCTGCCGTCGAACAGGGTCAGCGGGCTGCCCGGTTGCAGGCGCAGCACCTGCACATGGCGGGCCGCGCTGGGCGGCAGGCTGAGCTCGCTGGGTTCACTGGACGAAGGGCCCAGGGGCTGGTCGACATAAAAGCGCGGCGGCATGGCAGGTCAAAACGAAAGAGAAGCCGCCAGTGTGCCAGCCTTCCGGTCTGCTCTTTCAGTCCAGCCGCCCGGCCGCCGCCAGCGCGAACACACGCGCACAGCGCATCCACACCAGGGCCAGTACCAACAACTGGCCCAAGGCCAAGGCCAGCAATTGGCTGCCCGCGCCCACAGGAGCCAGTTGCACACGCAAGAGCCCGATCAGCACCGCCGCCAGCAGGCCCAGGGCTGTGATCAGCAGATAGCCCAGCAAGCGGCGCGGCTGGCGCCAGAGATCGCGCGTGGCCAGGCGCCAGGCTTTGAGCACCGAGCGGCGCTGCGGCTCCAGGGCCAGGCGGGCCCGTGCGGCATCCAGGCTGGCATGAACGAGCAGGAACAGCAGGCCGGTGAACAGCAGCACCGCACGGCTCCAACGGTCGGCCTCCGTCTCCAGCTGCATCAGCGCAGTCTTTTCGCCCAGCCAGTGCATCAAGCCACCACCCATGGCCGCCACGGCACCGAGCAGGCACATCGCCCAGAGCCAGAGCCGGCTCATGCGGCCGTACTCGCGCAGCCCGCCCTGCAGCAAGGCTTGAAAGCCCAGCGGCAGGGGTGCGCGCACCACAGCGATCAGGCTGCCGCTGAGCCAGGGCAGCAGCAAGGCCAGCAGCAGCACGCTGCTGAACAGGGCCGAAGCGCCAAAGCCGTTCTGGCCCAGGCCCATCAGCGCCTCAGCCAAAACCGGCAATTCGAAGCGCTCCACCAGCACTCGCGCAGCCAGCGATTGATCCAGCTGGGCCGCCAGGGCGCGCCAGAGTGGCAGCAGGGCGAGCAGCCAGGGCAAGGCCAAGGCCAGCAGCCACAGCAGCAGCAAGCGCCACTGCGAGGCCAGGCGGGCGCCGCTGCGCAGCTGGCCGCGCAGATCGGAAACGGGGGGCAAAAGGGCCGGCATATTCATAGCGTGGCCACCAGGGCGAGAAGGGTTTGCAAAAGGCTGCCGGCATCGCTGGCGATGCGGCGGGCGGCCCGGCCGTCGCTCTTGATCGTGCGGCTGTTGTCGAGCTGATTCAGGTCCAGGTAGTGCTGGCGCTCGGGGTCCAACTCGGCGGACACGGCCTTGGCCGACTTGACCCAGCTGAAGCGGGCCCAGGACTGCTGGTCGTCCCAGCGCACCGTCTCCACGCTGCCGTCGGCAAAGCGCACGCGCAGGGTCTGCGGCACAGCCACACCGTGCCGGCGCAGCACCACGGTCGTGCGGTAGGGGAAGGGCCCGGGCTCGGCCAAGGTCTCGCCCGTCTGCGGGTCCTTCTTTTTCGCGGCCTGGGCAGGCGCTGGATGATCCTTCTTCCACTGTGCGCGCAGCGTGTCGACCTGCTTTGCACGGGCATCTTTGTCCAGCTCGCTGCGCCGGCCATCAGGCCCGAGCTGCAAGCCCAGCAGAGGCAGCTCCTCCACGCTCTTGAAGCTCTCGACCCGGTCATCGACCGAGCGGCTGCGTAGATGTGCTGCTCGAACAGGCGCTGCACCAGGGCCGGCTGGCCGCTGACCTCGGCCAGCACCTCGCGCAGGTCGGCTGTGCTCGGGTGGCGGAATTTCCAGCGCTGGTAATAGGTCTTGAAAGCCAGCTCGAGTTTCTCGCGGCCGATCTGCGCCTCCAGATCGCGCAGGACGGTGGCGGTGCGCGAGTAGACGCTGCCGTAGCTGCCGCTGGAATGGCGGTGCCAGCTGTTCTGGCCCAGGCCGTCCGGCGGATCCTTCAAGCCGGCGCCCAGGCGTTCGGCCTCAAACACATCGACCGTCGTACCCACGCCCAGGCGCTTGAGCGCGGCCGTGGTGACTGAGGCGCGCTGGCCGCGGGCGTGGATCATGCGCTGATCCCAGAACTCGTTCAGGCCCTCGTCGAGGAAAGGCTCCTCGAATTCATTGGAAGCCAGGATGCCGTAGAAATAGCCATGGCCGAATTCATGGATGGTGACGAACTCCTGGCCGAAATGGGCCAGGGTTCCGGGGGTCTGGTCGGCATAGCTGTCGGCCGTAAAGAAGGTCGGGTATTCCATACCGCCTGCTTCCTTGGCATTGAAGGGCGGCACCACGGCCGTGACCGTGCGGTAGGGGTAAGGGCCCAAGGTCCTGGAGAACCAGGCCAGCGCGTCCAGCGTGGCCTTGAGCACCACCGGCGCGTTGTGGGCGTACTCGGGCGGGTACAGCACCTGGACCTGCACCTTGGGGCTGCCTTCGCCCTCGTAGATCGCCTTCAGCGGCGGGGCAAAGCGCTTGTCGGCCGTCCAGGCGAAGTCATGCACATCGCCCTGCACAAAGTGGTGGACAACACGCCCACCCTGCTTCTTCGGCTCGCCCTGCAGCTCGCCGGTGGCGCCCACCGTGTAGCCATCGGGCACATCGATGCGAACGTCATAACTTCCAAAGTCGGCGTAAAACTCGCTGTGCAGATGGAACTCATGCGCGTTCCAGCGCGGCGCCGTAGCGCCCCGCTCGCCAGGCAACTCCAGCACGGCGATCTTAGGGAACCACTGGCCCACCAGATGGAAGCTGCCGAAGTAGCCGGTGCGGGCCAGCACGCGCGGCAATTGGTCGAAGAAATCAATGTCCAGCGTGGTGCTGCCACCGGGCGCTACCGCCTGCGGCAGGTCCAGGCGCACCACGGTGCGGTCGGTGGCCGGTCCGCCATCGGGCTGCACAAAATGCCAGGGCACGGCCACACCAGCCTGCTGCACCTTCTTCAGCTCGATAAAGCCCCAGTCGCCCTTCTTGACCGGCACTTCGCTGCGGAAGGAGAACCCGAGCCGGCGCTGCTCACTCATGAAGGTGCTGCCCTCGCCCTCGAATGCGTTCAAGTACAGATGCAGATAGACGGAGCGCACGGGCACGGCGCTGCGGTTGCGCCAGCTCAGGCGCTGTTTGCCCTCGATGGTGTGGGCCTCGGGGTCGAGCTTGGCCTCGATCTGGTAGTCCACCACGCGGTCGGACAGGGTGGTCTCACGGCCGCTGCGCGCACCGCCCCAGGCCTGCGGGCTGCTGGGCTGGCGCACGGCAGACGCGTCGGGCGCCGCCAGGGCGATGCCGTCCAGCGAAGGGGGTAGGCGTTCGACCGCCGCAGCCGTAGAGGCCGCAGCGGACGCAGCGGACGCAGAAGCTGCCGATGGCAAGGCTGCACGCCCGGGCTGCTCACCCGGATGACAGGCAGACAGTCCCAAGGCCATGAGCAAAAGCACAGGCAGAGCCAGAGAGAGGCCCAGACGACGCGAGGAGCAGCATGGAAGCATCTCAGGCTCTCGGGAGTGGCGAACGCGCGATGGTAGGCCTCGCTACCGCCGCTGCCATCCCGTGAATTCACCGAGCTCCGGGCGCAGAGCGCCCATCCTTCGCCTCAGGCCGACAAGCCGAGCGCTCGGCCCACCTCGCCAGCAGCCTCCTCACCTTGCGACTGGCGCACTTCCTCGACAAAGCGCAAGGCCAGTTGCTGCATGGCCGCCAGATCGCCACAGCGCTCGACATCCAGCACCCAGCGATAGCCTTTGATCAAGCCCAGACGCTGGCGAGCCGCGCTGGTGAGGAAGGCGTAGAGCGCCTGCTGGTCCAGACAGGGCAAGGCGGGCAGCGCAACTGGTCGCACGGCTGCAGCGACCGACAGGCCCGCAGGAGCGATCAACCCTTGCTGAATCAGCAAGGCCAGATCTTCGGCCGTGGCACCCTGAACCAAATCCAACCACTGCCCTGCGCTCTTGCTGCCATCGATGAGCAAGAGCAGATTGCGCACGCTGCGCGACAAAGGCTGGGAGCGAGCCTTGATCTCTGCGCGGCCTTGCTCGGTTTTGACATAGGCCTGTTCAAGCATCACGAATCCCCCCAGACAGACCTGACTCTAGGGGAGTCAGAAGCCGCCCGGGTAGAAACCACAGTGACAACAAGCTCAGTTCTTGTCGCGTAGTTCACGCCGAAGGATCTTACCGACCGGGGTCTTGGGCAGTTCGTTGCGGAACTCGATGATCTTGGGACGCTTGTAGCCGGTCAGATTGGCTTCGCAGTAAGCCCGGACATCGGCTTCGCTGACTTCCTTGCTGGCGCCGGGCTTGCGCACGATGGCCACCTTGACCGCCTCGCCCGCTTTCGCATCGGCGATGCCGACCGCCGCGCATTCCAGCACGCCGTCCATCATGGTGATCACGTCTTCCACCTCGTTGGGGTAGACGTTGAAGCCGCTGACCAGAATCATGTCCTTCTTGCGGTCGACGACGCGGAAATAACCTTGTTCGTCCACGGTGCCGATATCGCCGGTGCGGAAGAAGCCGTCGGCGGTCATGACCTGGGCCGTTTCATCGGGGCGCTGCCAGTAGCCGGCCATGACTTGCGGGCCGCGAATCGCGATCTCGCCGGTGGCGCCGGGCGCAGCCAGTTGGCCTGCGTCGTCCAGCAGGCACAACTCGGTGCTGGGCAGGGGCAGGCCGATGGAGCCGGTGTAGCGGGTGAGGTTGGTCGGGTTGCAGCTGGCCACCGGCGAGGTTTCGCTCAAGCCATAACCTTCACAGATGGAGCAGCCGGTCTTTTCCAGCCAGAGC
>Ga0187845_1001759_pt1 | contig 12192 bp, 7 predicted proteins | sample SpaLakP09_SKY_68_FD_134515 | JGI IMG/M metagenome (GOLD analysis project Ga0187845, IMG submission 134515) | Oligotrophic lake water microbial communities from Sparkling Lake, Wisconsin, USA - SP09_SKY_68 | ecosystem: Environmental > Aquatic > Freshwater > Lake | place: USA: Sparkling Lake... | reverse complement strand
TGCCTGATGACCATAGCAAGTCTGTACCACCCCTTCCCATCCCGAACAGGACCGTGAAAAGACTCTGCGCCGATGATAGTGCTGCAACCAGTGTGAAAGTAGGTTATCGTCAGGCTAGTTATTTAGAAAAGCCCGCTCAGTATGCACTGAGCGGGCTTTTTGCTTTTTGGCGATCCACCACGACTAACAATTTCGTTCCTGAAAACGAAAATTTTTGCATCGTTATATAAAAAACTGCAGCGTTGTTACATCACCCTGCCCAGCAGGGGTAGGCTTTCCGGACGAGACACCTGATGTATTCAAGATGCAAAATTTCTATAAAAAAGCGCTGTACGCGCTCATTCTGCTCCTGGTTGCGGATGCACTGATCGCCTGCCTGTGCGTCTACCAGAGTTACCCTTCCGCCACACTCATGCCATCGGGCGCAGGTGGCCTGTACTGGCGCCCGGTGACGACCACCGTCGGGACAGACGGCGGCAGCGCGGCGATACGCATCGTCGAATCCGGCCAGCGGTCGCTCCGCTTCGACTTCCGGCTCACGCGGCCGGCGCCGTATTCGTTCGCGTCCGCCGAAATGCTGTTCGAGGACGGCGAGGGCAATGCGTCGACGGTGGACCTGTCGAGATTCGACACCATCACGTTCACGGCCAAATGCAAGCCAATGAATTCCCTGATATTCACCTTGCCGACATTCGACGCGACCGTCTCGAAGCCCGGCGACTACCTCACCTACCCGGCGCCGCTCACATTTTTCTCCTGCAATGAACAAGGCGTACCCGTATCGCTGGACCTGACGCGGCTGACCATTCCGCAGTGGTGGTTCGAGAGGATGCATCTCGATCTGTCGCATCAATCCTACAAGCTGAACCAGGTGGCGAAATTCGTATTCGGTATCAGCCAGCAGAGTCCGCGCGATCGCGACAGCCGCGTGGAAATCAGCCGGATCACGTTGCATGGTCGCGATTATCGCTATCTCGTCGCGTTGGCCATCATCCTCGTGAGCAGCTGGTGCGCATTCGCCGTCTGGTTCTTCCGGGCCCATGCGCGGGAACTGTCTGCCAGCCTGGACACCAAGCTCAGGAAGGACTTGCCGCTCGTCGCCTACCGGCAGCTGACGCTCGAACCGTTCAAGGACAAGGAAAAGGCGGCCGTCCTGCGTTTCATCGCGACGAATTACACGAATCCCGACCTGGACCTGGACAGCGTCGTCGCGGGAACGGGGGCCAACCGCAACAAGGTCAACGAGGTTTTGAAAGCGGAACTCGGCATGACGTTCACGGCCTATCTGAAAAAACTGCGGCTGACGGAATCCGCCAGGCTGCTTACCGAGACCCCCGCCGTGACGGTGGCCGAAGTCGCGTATTCCGTCGGTTACGCCAACGTCTCGTATTTCAACAAGCTGTTCAAGGAAGAATACGGCTGCACACCCAAGGTCTTCAAGACCGTGGCGAGCACGTCGCAGCAGGACCTGCACCACTCATAACAAATCCTGCATTTTTCGCTAAATCTTCCGCATTGTCGTTAATGATGCGCCGCTGAGTACCTTTATTCTTTCGTGGTCGAGAACCTCTCCAAAATCCGAATGAAACTCATCGCAAAAATCGCCTTCGCCATGGCCACGCTGGCCGGCCCCGCCACGCTGCCGCTCGCCGCGCCCGTCGGCTGGCCTGGCCCGGGGCAGCTGTTTGTAGGTACTTGCTACCAGCCCGTCGACCGCTCGCCTGCCCAGATCCTGCGCGACATCGCCCTCATGAAGGAAGCCGGGTTCAACGTGGTCCGCATGGGCGACCTGTCATGGGATTACTTCGAACCCGAAGAGGGCAAGTTCAACTTCGCCGAATTCGACCGCATCGTGGACGCGATGCAGGCCAACGGCATCAAGGTGATCGTCGACATTCCGGGCACGCCGGCACCGCTGTGGCTGCATCGAAAATACCCCGGCGTGAATCTCGTCAACGCACAGGGCGCGACCGTGCAGCCGGCCGAGCGCTACATGCTCGACATCAGCGACCCGGATTACCGCCGCCACGCCGTCCGCCTGGCCGAGAAGCTGACGCAGCGCTACGGCAAGCATCCGGCCGTGCTCGCGATCGGGTTCGACAACGAGATCGGCAACACGTTCATCTCGTATTCGAAGGCCGACCGCACCCGCTTCATCGCCTGGCTCAAGCGCAAGTACGGCACGCTGGCCGCGCTGAACCAGGCCTGGGCCACGCAGCGCTGGTCGCGCCACCTGGCGTCGTGGGATGAGGTGGAGCTGCCGTACGTGGACGGCCCCGGCCCGGCCGAGCGCAACCTCGACCTGCGCCGCTTCTGGTCCGACAATACGATCGCCGTGCTGAAAGACCTCGAAGCCGTCCGCGCCAAATATGCGCCGGACAAGCCCGCGATTTCGAACCTATGGGACAGCGCGGGTCGCAAGGGCTTCGATTATCTGTCGTCATATCGCCAGTACGCGCATTACGGCGCGATGGGCTTTTATCCGGGGGAGCCGGTCGGGTCAGGCTTTGAAGCACTGATGATGAAGGCCGGCCTCGACACGCCCATCTGGTTCAACGAATTCACGGCGGGCGGCGGCGGCTACTACGGTACGAAAGGGCGTTCGCGCATGTGGGCGCACTTCGGCCTGCTGCTCGGCGCCCAGTCCGTGATGGCATGGACGTACAATTCCCACCTCGGCGGCGAGGAACAAGCGTTGATGGGCCTCCTCGACCACGACAGCAAGCCGTCGTGGAAGCTGTGGGAATTCGGCACGATCGCACGTGAGTTCAAGACGCTGCAGGCGCTGGGCTTCCCGCGCCACACCGAACCGCAGGTCGCGTTCGCGTACTCGTTCGACAGCCGCAACGCATCCACCCCGCCGGGGCCGTCGAACACGATGCGCCAGTACTTCACGATCCCGTACATGGACCAGCTCCACAACGCGTTCGCGCCCATCTTCAACGACAACATCGACACCGCCGTCATCCACGTGGGCCACGACGACCTGCGGCGCTACAAGATAGTCGTGGTGGCGGCCGACGTCGTGATGGACAAGGCGAGTGCGGACGCGCTGCGCCGCTACGTGCAGGACGGCGGCACAGTCGTGATGACGGCGTTTTCCGCAAAGGTCAGCGAGACCGGCCAATGGTTCGATACCCCGCTGCCGGGGCGCCTCAGCGACGTGTTCGGCCTGCGCACCAGCGAGTTCTATAACGCCGACGCGCCGCTCGACGTCGGCTTCGACGGCAAGACCGTGACGACGACGACCAGGTTCTACGAAGTGCTGGAACCGTCCACCGCGAGGGTCGTCGCGCGCCTGGCCAACGTGCCGGATACGCCGCCCGCCATCACCGAAAACCGCTACGGCAAAGGCAGGGCGATCTACGTCGCCACGGCCGCGCAGCGCCCCGTCATGCAGGCCTTGTACCGCAGCCTGTATGGCGAGCTTGGCATCAAGCCGGGCCCCGCGACGCCCGAAGGCGTCTATGCCCGCGAGGTCGATGGCCGCACGCTGTACGTCAACACGACGACGACGCCGCAGGACGTGAAGATCGATGGCGCCGCCACCGGCGTGCTCGGTGGCCAGGCGTGGAACGGCACGCTGCGACTCGCGCCGTTCGGTGCGGAACTGCTGCGTAAATAAGCAAGGCTGTTACGCCGCTGCCGCCGCACGCTCCGCGTTGTCCCACAACCGGTCGTGCAGCGGCATCAGGATCACGTTACACACCGGTTCGAGAAGCGCCGCCATGCCGCCGAATGCCACCGACCCGGTGGCGAGGTACAGCACGAGAAAGGCGATGACGCCGTGCATCGCGGCCTGGCTGATCTTCTCGAAGCTGGCCAGTACATAGCGGCGGCGCCCGCCGGCCGCGTGCACATGGCGGGCCCACGCGCGTTCGTGGAAAGGCAGCAGCAGGACGTTGAGCACGGGTTCGACCAGCACGGCGAGTCCGCCGAGCGCGATCGACCCCGTGCACGCATAGGCGAGCGCGAAACCGATCGCCATGTGCGTGATGACCTGACTGCCTTTGCGTGCCGCTGCCATGCGAATCTCCTGTGGATCTGTTGCTGCAAATGATATCGATTCTCATCTGTGCAGGCCAATCGGATGATTCGAAGCCGCCGATAGACGGCCTCTATGGTCAGGGCTTGAAGTTGCCGTCGTTGCGCGCGATGGTGCCGCTGCAGGTCGCGGGCGTGCTGAACTCGCGGTTGCCCGACGCCGTCGCCTGATTGCTTTCCCACGTCGCCGTCGACCCGTTCCACTTCACGTACTTGTACTGGACGGCCGTATTCGGCGGCAGCGACACGGTCCCGGTCCACGGCACGTTCGCGCCGCTGCCCTGGATCGTCAACGCGAAGCCGCTCGACGGCGCCCACGACCCGAGCGCCGTCACGCTGCCGACCACGCGCAGGTTCTGTCCGACGACCGTGTTCGCATTCGCGATCGTGAAGCTGACCGCGCACGTCGTCGATGCGCCCGGCGTCGTCACGGGCAGGGCACTGCCGGACGGCGAGACGTTCCCCGCCGCGTCGAATGCCTGCACCGTGTACGCATAGGACGTGCTGGCGGCGACGGTGGTGTCGGTGTAGCCGGTGCCGGTCACGCTCGCCACGCGGACGCCGTCGCGCAAGACCGTGTAGCCGGTCACGCCCACGTTGTCCGTCGCGGCATCCCACGCGAGGGCGACCGAGTTCGCGGCGACGGCCGTCGCGCGCAGGTTCGCGGGTGCCGCGGGCGCCGTCGTGTCGGGCGTGCACGGGCTGGCGCCGGTCGTGACCGCGCCGTTGTTCACGGCCGAGATGCCGGTGCCGAGGGCGTAATTGGCGCCCCCGTGGTTGTCCCACGTGCTCGCGTTGTTGTTGAAGACCGCTTGCAGGCCGGTCGCGCTGCCGAGATTCAGCGTCGACGACATCCAGCCGCTGCACGCCGCCTGCATCGCCACGCCGGGCGACGTCGTCCACGCGCCGCCGTTCGGCGCGTAATGGATGTTCGCCGTGCTCCAGCCCGACGGTAGTCTGTAGTAGACGTTGGCGACGTTGCCGGCGGCCGTCGTCACCGAACGTGCGGTGGATGCGGCCGATGCATTCCCTGCCGCGTCCTTCGCGACGATGGTGTACACATAGGTCGTCGACGGCAAAAGGCCGGTGTCCGTGAAGCCGGTGGCGACGACGCCGCCGGCCTGCGCGCCGTTGCGGTAGACGACGTACTGCGTCACGCCGTAGTTGTCCGTCGATGCCGCCCAGGTCAGTGCGATGGACGTCGGCGTCACCGTGCCGGCGACCGGCTGGCCCGGCACGGTCGGCGCGATCGTGTCGGCCGCTTTCGTCGTGACGCTTGTGACGGCGGATTGCGCGGACACGTTGGCCGCCGCATCCTGCGCCGTCACGCTGTACGAATACAGGGTCGACGGAGCGAGGCCGCTGTCGGTGTAGGCCGTCGCGGCCGTCGTGCCGACCGCGGTGCCGTTACGGTAGACCGTGTAGCCGGTGACGCCCACGTTGTCGGTGGCGGCCGGCCAGGCCAGCGTCACCGAGCGGTCGGTCAACTGCGATGCGACGATGGTGCCGGGCGTGCCCGGCGGTTCCTTGTCGACGACGAGGAACGGATAGACGCCCGCGACCTTGCCGTTCACGTCTTCCACGAAACCGGAGCCGGTGGACGACGGCGAGTATGTGCCGGCGCCGACGAATACCTGCTGGATGTCGCTGCGCGTCACGTTGCCGCGGCTGTCCGTCATCTCGACGTAGTAATCGAGCAGCTGGTTGCGGAAGCCCGACAGGTAGACGTAGTACAGGTCGCCGATCTCCTGCGCGGGCAGGACCTGCAAGGTGTCGCGCGTGCCCGGGATCCAGTCGACACCGTTGATGTCCGGCTGCAGGTCGCGCACCTTCATCGGGAAACTCTGCCACGCGCTCACGCTGGCCGGGGTGATGGCCAGGCCGGGCGTGCCCGCGAGTGCGGCCGGATCGTAGACCTTATACGTGTCGTCGTTCGCGTCGATGTTGTTCGATGCGTGCACGCGTACCTTCACGACGGCGCCCGTGATGCCCGACACGTCGTAGCCGTAGGTGTACACGGCGAAGTCGCTGCTGTAGTGCTGGACGGTCCAGCCTTCGGCCTTGGACGCGTTCACGGAACCGGGATTGTACGGATAGCGCTGCGGCCACCACACGGACGGGCCGGTGCGGTCCTGCGCGGCGTTCGCCTGCACGTACGGCTTCGAGAAGGCCAGAGAATTGTTGAAGGCCAGTGTCGGCTTGACGTCGTCGTCCTTGTTCTCGTCGTAGTAGCCGAAGCCCGAGTCCATCGCGGGCAGCAGGAAATACCAGCCCAGTTCCGCCGGGTTCGCGCCGCCTGCGTAGTCTTTCGCGGCGTCGCCCTTGACGGGAAAGGACATCATCCACGGGTTCAGCTGGTTGCCGGTATACGTCACCTGCTTGTCCGCGGCCGTGGTGGGCGACCAGTGGTTCGGATGGCCGTCGAGCCAGATCTGCTCCGCCGTCTTCGCGTAATTGAGCGCCGCCTGCAGCAGCGCGAAGTTCCGCTCCAGGTAGTGCCAGCCGTATTCGAACGACACGGTCGCGCCTTCCTGCACGCCTTTCAGGTTGGTCTTCGGCGCGAGGCTCATGCCCTTGACGCGGTTGAAGTCCGCGAACTGTCCCTTCCAGATCAGGAACGGCAGATGCCAGTGGTACCAGGTCGGATCGGACGAGGAATCGCGCGTGTCGACCCACGAGCCATCCTGCACGTGCTGCACGTCGCCCGCGGGGATCGGGTTCGCGCGCAGGTATTCGTCGATGCCGAGGCAGTAGCCGCTGCCGGCACAGGTCGTGTTGTAGCCCGCCTGCCACGTGGGCAGCGAACCGGCGCGGCCGCTGGAATTGTCGCCGTCATGCGCGACAACGAAGAACTGGCGCGGTTCCAGTGCGGCATAGGGCGCGATCTCGTCGACGGTGACGGCGCCTTCCCAGCCTTCCAGCCAGGAACCGTTCTGGCTGACCGGCACGCCCGCGATCTTCGTCACCGCGCCCGTGGCCGGATCGACGTGGCGCACCCAGTGCGGCGTGGACGCGAACGGGAATTTGTTCACGATGACCTGCTGTTCGTGCGCCATCTGCGCGGCCACCCAGCTGCCCGTCGCGGACGTGTTGCGCAGGTCCGCGCGGTTCGGCGGCGACGTGAGCGTGTCGCCGTTCGCGTCGTAGGTCGCGTACGGATAATCCTTCAGCGTGCGCGAATAATGGTTGTTGCCGAGGACGGACCACTGGACGCCGAGCTTCGCCAGGCTCGGAATCAGGCGCTCCGAAAAGCCCAGCTCCGTCGGGAAGTAACCCTTCGACGAGACGAAGTTCCCGCCCAGGAAATACGACTGCGCGAGCGTCGCGTTCTGGAACAGCAGGTCCTTCAGGAAGTAGTCGGCGCCGACGAGGGGTCCCATCGAGTGGTGGCCCGTGAAGTGGACCGTGTCCAGCGTGCGGAAGTTGTTCTGCGTGCGCAGCGCGCCCACCGTGTTCGACCACGGCTGGCCCCAAGACGGGTTGGTGTAGCCGGGGACGTTCTGCAGGGTCTCCAGGCTCTGCACGTTGTTGACGACGGCGCCGGACATCGTCACGTGGACCTGCCCGCGGCCGCCGGACCACGACTGCAGCTCGTTCGCGACCTGGATCGGCCAGTACTGGTAAGCCCCCGTCTTGGCGTCCGGCGTGTAGTAGGACACGAGGTCGTCGTGCGGCATGATCCCGCCGCCCAGCGCGGCCGGCAGGTAGTAGCGGTAGCCGGAGGGCGGATTGTTCTTCAGGTTGATCACCTCGCCGTCGGCCGTGTACCGGACCGGCGCGCCGACCGGGGTGGCGTCGTATTTCGCTGCCGGGTCGACCGCATAAAAGGGCCAGAAATTCGGCATGTGGTTGTGGTACACGTGGGCCGCGGGGATCGGGCCGGCGTGCGCCGCCGGCAGCATGGACGCAACGAGGCTGGCCACGTAGAGCGCAGCCGGGGTCTTCCGGAAATGCATGAAGGTCTCCAGTCGGATCGCGCTTGCTGGACAAGCCGGCGGGCCCCAAGCGCCCCGGGCACCGCCGGCCGACACGCGGGGCGTGTCAGGTAGCGGGATCGCCGGAGGGGGAAGGATGTCGTGCGTCGTGCGCGACCGGATGGATGCAGCAAAGTGCCATGATGTCCCCTCGTGCCCAGGCGGGCGAATAGTATTTTTACTACTTATGAGGGTGAAATGTACGGTTTACTGCTGGTCAAGTCAACAATGTTTCGTAGTTAAATTACATACGTCACAGAGTTTTAATTTTTATCAACGAGGGCCATCAGCCGGTCGAGCAGCGGTGCGGCCGCATCCGCGATCCGGTCCAGGCTCGCCTCGCGCAACGCGGCCGTGTCGACGACATGTCCGCTGTGCAGCCCGGCCCAGCGCAGCAGGGCCGCGCACGCGTCGGCATGGTCGAACAGCCCGTGCAGATAGGTGCCCAGCACCTGGCCGTCGTCCGAGCAGGCGCCTTCCGGCCGGCCGTCGATGTCGAATGCGGGCCGGGACAAGGCATCGCCCGTCGACACGCCCATGTGGATCTCGTACCCGGCAACGGCCGCCGCCAGCGCATCCGGCGCGAACACGCAGCGGCCGGTCACCTGCGCGAGGCGCTTCTGGCGTGTCAGCGTCGTGCCCAGGTCCAGCAAGCCGAGGCCTTTGGAGTGGCCGGTATCGCCTTCCACGCCGTGCGGATCGTCGACGCAGGACCCCAGCATCTGGAAGCCGCCGCAGATGCCGATCACCTTGCCGCCATAGCGCAGGTGGCGGCGAATGCGCTCCGGCCAGCCCTGCGCGTGCAGCCACGCGAGATCGCCGCGCGTGTTCTTGCTGCCGGGGAGGATGATGAGATCCGCATCCGGCATCGGCTCGCCTTCGCGCACGAAGCGCAGGTCGACGTCGGGATGGACGCGCAGCGCATCGAAGTCCGTGTGATTGCTCATGCGCGGATAGCTGGGGACGACCACGCGGAACGCGCCGGTACCGGGCGTGACGGCCTGCACGGCATCTTCCGCATCGAGATACAGCCCGTGCAGATAGGGCAGCACGGCCAGCACCGGCTTGCCCGTCTGTTCTTCCAGCCAGTCCAGGCCCGGTTCGAGCAGCTTGATGTCGCCGCGGAAGCGGTTGATGACGAAGCCCTTGATGCGGGCCCGTTCGCTCTCCGACAGGCAGGCGAGCGTGCCGACGATGTGGGCGAACACGCCGCCGCGGTCGATGTCCGCGACGAGGATCACCGGACAGTCGACCGCTTCCGCGAAGCCCATGTTGGCGATGTCGCGGTCGCGCAGGTTGATTTCGGCCGGGCTGCCCGCGCCTTCCACGATCACGGCGTCGTACTGCGCCAGCAGGCGCGCATGCGATGCCAGCACGGCCTGCATCGCCACCGTCTTGTACTGGTGGTAGTCGCGCGCGTTCATCTCGGCGCGCACGCGGCCGTGGATGACGACTTGCGCGCCGGTGTCGCTCGACGGTTTCAGCAGCACCGGGTTCATGTCCGTGTGCGGTTCCAGGCCGGCGGCGATGGCCTGCAGCGCCTGCGCGCGGCCGATCTCGCCGCCGTCGCTCGTGACGGCACTGTTCAGGGCCATGTTCTGCGGCTTGAACGGTGCCACGCGCACGCCGCGGCGCACCAGCAACCGGCACAGCGCGGCGACGAGCGTGCTCTTGCCGGCGTCCGACGTCGTGCCCTGCACCATCAGGGTGGAATACGGGAAGCGGCTCATTTGCTGCGATGGCTGCGCGCCAGTTCGAGCTTCTCGCACAGCTGCGCGGCACCGGCGATCATGCGCGGGCCGGAGCGGTTGAGCAGGTTGCCGTCGATGATGAACAGGTTGTCGTTGCGGACGGCGGTGAGTGTCCCGTAGGGCTTCCAGAGGCTCACGCCGCCGTAGTTTTTTTCGGCGGTGGCGAAGATCGCTTCCGGATTCTCCTGCAGCACGGCTTCGACCGACACGACGGGCGCCGTCACGGGCAGCTTGTCGAAGATGTTCTCGCCGCCGCACAGGCGCAGCGCGTCGCTGACGATGTGGCGGCCGTTCAGCGTGTACAGTGGCTTGTCCCACACCTGGTAAAAACTGCGCACGACGGGGCGTCTGGCATAGCGGGCGCGCAGGTCGGCGATCTTGCCGCGCAGGCTGGCCGCGGCCGGGCCGGCGACGGCCTCGGTGCCCATCAACTGGCCGAGCTTCTGCACATTGTCCGCGATGTCTTCCAGCTTTTGCGGCTCGCTGTGGAACATCGGGATGCCAAGCTTCTGCACCATCTCGATCTGGCGCTCGGAACTACCGTGGCGCCAGACGACGACCAGGTCGGGCTTCAGCGCCATGATGCGTTCCAGGTCGACTTCGCGATTGGAGCCGATCTGCTGGATCTTCTTCGCTTCCTCGGGAAAGTCGCTGTACGAGACGACGCCTACCACATGGCTGCCGCCGCCCGCCGCGAACAGCAGCTCGGTGACGTGGGGCGCCAGCGAGATCACGCGCTGGGCGGGTTTCGCGACGGTGACGGTGGCGCCTGCGTCGTCCTTGACGCTGACGGCGGCCTGCGCCTGCAGGCTGGCCGCGAGCAGGAGCGCGGCTGCGATGATCGATGGTTTCATGTCTCGTTCCATTCCCGGAGTGCTTGTTCGATGCGCCGCCATGCGGATTCGTTCCCCGGCAGGCCGACGCGGATGCCGCGCGCCGCGTCCGGGAACAGCCGTACCCAGATCGCGCGCCGCGCCATGTGTTCATGAAAGGCCCCGGGGCGCGGCTCCGCCCACCAGTGGAACAGCGGGGTGCCGTGGGCGTCGATGCCGTGGTCGGCCAGCAGCGCGTGCATGCGCGCGCCGGCGTGTGCGAGGCGGGTCTGCGTGGCCTGTTGCCAGCCGTGGTCGCGCAGGGCCGCGATCGCGATCTCCTGCGCCGGACCGCTGACGGCCCATGGCCCGAGCAGGTCGTCCAGCGCCGTCAGCAGGGGAGCGTTCGCGCCGACGAAGCCGAGCCGCAAGCCGGCCAGGCCGAAGAACTTGCCGACGGAGCGCAGCACGATAAGGCCAGGCCGGCCAGCGTGACCGGAGACGCTGAGCGCGCGTGCGGTATCGCCGAACGCTTCGTCCACGACGAGCCAGCCGCCGCGTGCAGCGAGTCGTTCGGCCCAGTCCAGCAGCCGTTCCGGTGCCACCGTCGCGCCGGTCGGGTTGTTGGGGTTGATGACGACGACCACGTCGCTGCCGGCCACCGCATCGTCGAGCGCATCGTACGCCACCTCGCGCATGACGTGGCCGTGGCGGCCCCAGTGATGCGCGTGTTCCGCATACGACGGCGCGGACACCGTCACGCGCGCCGGCCCGGCCAGCTCGGCCCTCAGGCGCGGCAGGGCCTGGATCGCGGCCTGCGTGCCCGCGACGGGCAGCAGGTGCGGCGCACCGTAGTAGTCGCATGCCGCCTTGACGAGCGCAGGATCCCGCTCAGGCAGGCGGTGCCACGCATCCGGCGTCGGCGCGGGCGCCGGATAGCCGTGCGGATTGATGCCGGTGGAGAGGTCGATCCAGTCCGTGCCGCCGTAGCGCTGCTGCGCCGCGCGCAGGTTGCCGCCGTGTTCAAGCATGGAGCACCCCATCCACTGCGAACAGCGCGACGCCGGCGACGACGACCCACAGCAGTGTCGTGCGCCACACGAGGCGCCAGGCGCGCAGGATGTCGTCCGCGCACGCGTCGGGACCGGTGCCGAGCGGAGGGCGCTGTTCCGTCACGCCGTCATACACGGCCGCGCCGCCCAGCTGCACGCCCAGCGCGCCCGCGCCGCTCGCCATCACGGGGCCCGCGTTCGGGCTGGTCCACGCAGGTGCCTGCGCGCGCCAGCAGCGCCAGGCGAGCAGCCGTCCCCGTTCCGCCAGCAGCACGTACGACAGGGCGGTGAGGCGCGCCGGCACATAGTTCAGCACATCGTCGACGCGTGCGGCTACGCGGCCGAACAGGTTGAAGCGCGCATTGCGATAGCCCCACATGGCGTCCAGCGTGTTCGCGAGGCGGAACAGCACGACACCGGTGCCGCCGCCGACGAGGAACCAGGTGAGGTCCATGCCGTTGTCGCTGGTGTCGGCGACGAGGGTGGTCTCGGCCGGTCCGGCGACGAACAGGATGTCGGCGCGGTCGATGGAGTCGGCGGATCCGTGGGCGCTGACAAC
>Ga0187845_1001757_pt1 | contig 12199 bp, 10 predicted proteins | sample SpaLakP09_SKY_68_FD_134515 | JGI IMG/M metagenome (GOLD analysis project Ga0187845, IMG submission 134515) | Oligotrophic lake water microbial communities from Sparkling Lake, Wisconsin, USA - SP09_SKY_68 | ecosystem: Environmental > Aquatic > Freshwater > Lake | place: USA: Sparkling Lake... | reverse complement strand
GTGTATATCGTCACCACCGACACCCACTTCTCGCACAAGGTCTGGCACGAAACGTCGCCTGCCGTCGGCAAGGCCCAGTTCCCGCTGGTTGGCGATCCAACCCACCAGCTGACCCGCGCTTTCGGCGTGCACATCGAAGAAGAAGGCCTGGCGCTGCGCGGCACCTTCATCATCAATCCGGACGGCGTCATCAAGACCCTGGAAGTCCATGACAACGCCATCGCGCGTGACGTTTCGGAAACCCTGCGCAAGCTGAAAGCTGCGCAATTCGTTGCATCGCACCCTGGCCAGGTTTGCCCAGCCAAGTGGAATGAAGGCGCCAAGACCCTGACGCCATCGCTCGACCTGGTCGGCAAGATCTAAGCAGATTGACGGGGGAAGGCGAGGCGCCTTGCGCCCCCTTCCCTGCCAACACAGTACTTTTATACGGACATCATCATGCTTGACGCTACCTTGAAATCTCAGTTGCAGGGCTATCTGCAGAATCTGCGTACCCCGATTCGCCTGATCGCGACGCTGGACGACAGTGACAAGAGCGCAGAACTGCGTGACTTGCTCAATGAAATCGCCAGCCTGTCCGACAAGGTCAGCGTGGACGAATCGGGCAGCGATAGCCGCAAGCCATCGTTCATGATTGCTAAAGAAGGCGAAAGCCGCGGCGTGCGCTTTGCCGCGATTCCGCTCGGTCACGAATTCACGTCCCTGGTGCTGGCCCTGTTGTGGACCGGCGGCCATCCGCCGAAAGTGGACGCCGAGCATATCGCACAGATCAAGGCGCTTGATGGCGCGATGAACCTGGAAGTCTATATGTCCCTGTCATGCCATAACTGCCCGGACGTGGTCCAGGCGGCTGTGCTGATGGCGATACAGAATCCCCACATTAATACTGTCGTGATCGACGGCGGGATGTTCCCGTCGGAAGTCGAAGCACGGCAGGTCATGGCAGTGCCGATGGTCTTCAACAACGACGCCCTGTTTGGCGCGGGCCGCATGACGCTGGAAGAAATTATCGCCAAGCTGGACGTGAAATCGGCCGAGCGCGACGCGGCCAAGCTGAACGAGAAGGCGCCCTACGACATGCTGATCGTCGGTGGCGGACCTGCGGGCGCGGCCGCTGCCGTGTATGCGGCGCGCAAGGGCATCCGCGTAGGCGTGGCGGCGGAACGCTTTGGCGGCCAGGTCAACGACACCATGGCGATCGAGAACTATATCTCGGTGCTGGCCACCGACGGCCCCAAGTTTGCCGCGGCGCTCGAAGCGCAGGTGCGCCACTACGACGTGGACATCATGAACGTGACGCGTGCCGACCGTATCGTGCCGGCGGCAACGCCGGGCGGCCTGATTGAAGTGCACATGCAAAATGGCGGCGTGTTGAAAGCGCGCAGCGTGATCGTGTCGACCGGCGCGCGCTGGAGAAATGTGAATGTGCCTGGCGAAAGCGAATACAAGAACAAGGGCGTCGCTTATTGCCCGCATTGCGATGGCCCGCTGTTCAAAGGCAAGCGCGTGGCCGTGATTGGCGGCGGCAATTCCGGGGTGGAAGCGGCGATCGACCTGGCTGGCCTGGTCAAGCATGTCACCCTGGTGGAATTTGCCGATGCGCTCAAGGCGGACGCGGTCCTGGTCAACAAGCTCAATAGCTTGCCGAACGTGACGGTGCATGTGAATGCGCAGACCACGGAAATTACCGGCGATGGCCAGCGCGTCAATGGCCTGAGCTACAAGGACCGGGTGAGCAACGAGGTGCACAATGTTGAGCTGGAAGGCGTGTTCGTGCAGATCGGCCTGGTGCCGAATACCGAGTTCCTGAAGGGCACCATGGAACTGAGCAAGTTCGGCGAGATCATTGTCGATGCCAAAGGCCATACCAACCTGCCGGGCGTGTTTGCGGCCGGTGACGTAACGACCGTGCCGTTCAAGCAGATCGTCATTGCTGCGGGTGAGGGATCGAAAGCGGCGCTGAGCGCGTTTGATTATCTGATTCGCCAGCCTGTCGTAGCGACCGTTGCTGTCAGCGAGGAAGTGGCGGAAGCAGCCTGAAGGGCGGCGCGCGGCACCAGCCACGCCGCTGCCGACGTCCGGATCTGCTCGTCGTAGCCGCCCAGTACCAGCACGTCGCCGTTCGGTAGCAGGCTGGCCGTCGCAAATTCGCGCGAGCCGTCCAGGCTGCCCGCGAGCGTGACAAAGGCGCGCTTTGCGGGCTGGTACAGCTCAAATTGGGCAGCACCACCAGCGACCAGGACGCTCCCGGACGGCAGTATCGCGATGGCGTCCGTCAGTTTGAATCGCTGCGAATTCATGTCGGCCCCGGGTGAAAATTTTCCCGTTGCAGGATCGTAGAGTTCGGTGCTTCTGTAGCGCCCTCGCCCGTCGCGGGCGTCTGATCCCCCAATGACCAGGACGCGCCCGTCTGCCAGGCGGATGGCAGCGTGTTTGTGGCGGGGCGTGGCCATCTGGCCGGTGACCTGAAAGCGACCAGTGGCGGGATCGAAAATTTCCGCCGATCGCAGCGTTTCGCCACGCCGGACCTGGCGTCCCCCGACCAGCAGTCCCCGCCCATCGGCAAGCGTCACGGCCGCGTGGCCGACCCGTGCCGTCAGCATGGGGCCGACGGCAGCGAAGCGCGACGTTGCGGGATCGAAGATCTCGGCGCTGGCCAGCGGGTCCAGCTCGCTTGTGACGCCGCCGGTCAACAGGACACGGCCATCGGACAGGCGGGCCGCGATGGCGGCTGCGCGTGCTGCGGCCATGCTGGCGGCGTTGGTAAAGCGCCCGGCGGCGGGATCGAAGATTTCGGCGCTGGCCGTCACATCGCGATTGACCCAGCCCCCTGCAATGAGGATCCGGCCATCAGGCAGGGTAATGGCCGAATGGCTGTTGCGGGGCTTGTTCATCGGCGCGACGGGGTGGAAGGAGCGCGTTGCCGGGTCGTAGCGTTCGACCGACGCCAGCGAGGCGTCGCAGCGTCCGGTGCAACCGCCGGTTATCAATAGCTGGCCTGAAGCAAGGAGCGTCGCTTGATGGGTTGCCCGCGCCACCGACATCGTGCCGACTTGAGCGACCTGCGAAGAACTCGCGCCTGCCTCTGCTGCTGGCAATTTCGCCGCCACGACCATGGCGATGCCAAGCACGCCGATTGTTGTCATCGCCAACTTGATCATCAGTTTCTCCAGGAAGTGAATTGCTGGTGGCGTGAATGAGACGTCAACATTAACGCAATGTTCGGTCGAGTATGAAGCTTTGGACGCGTCCGTTCAATGGATTCGTTGCGACCGTGCGTGAATCATGCCTTTGTGGCATCCGCCTGGCCAATCCAGTCGCCAAGAGTGCCATTCAGGACTTTTCAGCCTGATTCAGGAACGTTTCAGAACTTTCCTGAGCGACGTTTGATACAACGTTGTTGGGGGCACCACAGGCTCCCGTCCATTTTCCTGACCAACAAAGGGCTTCCACATGTATCGTTTTCATCGCATTTCCCTCAGCGCCATCCTGCTGTTTTGCACCGCTGCCGCCAGTGCTGCCCCTGTGACATACACCATCTACAGCAAGATTTCCCGCGTCAACCTGGGCATCGAGCACCAGGGTTTCATGCAGCTATCCGGCACGCTCAATATCACGCCGGGCAGTTTTGTGTTTGATCACCAGGATTGGTCGAAATCCTCCGTCGCAGTGACCATGCCGACCAAATCGCTGAACATGGGTGACGACTTGTGGAACGAGCAGCTTCGTGGCGACGCCAGCTGGAAAAACCTGTTCAACGCGCCTTACATCAGCTTCCGGAGCACAAAGGTGGAACGGACCGACGCCACGCATGGCGTTCTTTACGGCGATCTGACCCTGGCGGGCGTGACGAAGCCGGTAGCACTGCAATTGAAAGTGAATAAGGTCGGACTTAACGCAGTGACCAAGAAGGATGCGATCGGGATCACCGCGACGAGCACGGTCAAGCGCTCGCATTTTGGCCTGGATGCGTATGCCGATCTTGTCGGCGACGACCTGGCGGTGCAAATTCAGCTGGAAGCTGCCGTCGGGCCAGATCCGCACGCGCCGGCCCCCGCGATGATGAATATGCCCGCTGCGAAGTAGATTCGTTGGGAAACGCAAGTGCCATCTCCGGACTTGCGTGAAGACCACTGCGCCTGCCCAACGACGGGGCACAAAAACGGGCAAAAATTCCGGCCAGGCCCCCTTCCTTGCACTGTCTTGGCGTTTTCTTGTAGTTGCCGCATGGCACAGCAATTGCAGTGTCATCTTGGACAGCTTGCCGCTCCGGCAAGCCGATGCCGTTCCAAGGACAGGAAAAATGACAAACAAGGCAAGCGCTACCTACTTTCGGAAATACCGGGAAATCATCGTCGCAGTTGCTCTCTTCCTCGCATTCGACATCTCTATTCTTATCCTCAATTTCTACACCTCGTTCCAGATTGACCAGGACGCAGTGTCGATCAACTTGTCGGGGCGGCAGCGCTACGTTTCCCAGCGCGTGGCGCGCACCCTGCTGGAAATCGATGCGGCCCTGGTCGCCGGCAAGCCTGTGCAGCGGGCCACGCTGGACGAACTGCGCAACGGCGCGACCATTTTCCAGGCCTCGATGGTGGCTTTTCGCCATGGCGGCGTGGTGCCCGGCGGCGATGGCAAACCGGTGCGACTGGAAGCTGTCGATTCGGCGCGCGGCCGCGAACTGCAGGCCAAGGCCGAGGCCTTGTGGAATCCCTATTACGCGCTGTTGCAACCCATCCTGGAGAGCGACAATTTCACCCCGGCCCAGTTGTCTGCCGCGCTGGCCTACAGCCAGGCCAACAATCTTGCCCTTCTCAACGTGGCGAACGATTTCGTGACCGAGGCCCAGGCGCTGGGCGCGTCGCGCGCCAGCCGGCTGCGGACCATCCAGACCGTCGGCATCGCGCTGTCGCTGCTTAACTTTGCCTATACGGTGTTTGCGTCGCTGCGGCATTTGTTTGCCAATGACCGCAAGATCGAGATGGCGCAAAAAGAAACCGCCGAGATTCTGGACACCGTGAAGGAAGGCCTGTTCCTGCTCGACCCCGCATTCCGGATCGGGTCGCAATTTTCGACCTCGCTGGGAGCGATGCTGGGACGTCCGGTGCAGGCCGGGGCGAACTTCCGCGACATGCTCGCCAGCATGGTGCCGGCGGACGTGCTGGCACTGGCCGTGGACTACATCGACTTGCTGTTCGGCGACCACGTGAAGGAAGCGCTGGTGGGCGACCTCAATCCGCTGACCAGCATCGAAGTGATGGTCAGCGACGGCAACGGCGCCACGGCGCGCCGCTTCCTGACGCTGCAATTTAACCGCGTGCGCGACGAAGGCAAGATCACCCACCTGCTGGTAACCGTCCTCGACGTGACCACGCAAATGGTGCTTGAGCGCGCGCTGGTCGAAGCCAAAGGCAAGGCCAAGGCGGAAATGGAAGTCATGCTCGACCTGCTCAAGATTAATCCCGGCACCTTGAACATGTTCCTCAAGTCCGCCGAACGCACCCTGCTGGAGATTAACGAACTGCTTGGCACCGCCGGCGGAACGCTGGACTACCGGCGCACCGTGAACACGGTGTTCCGCAAGATTCACACTCTCAAGGGCGAGGCGGCCACGTTGGGCATCGACATGTTCGAGTCCCTGGCGCAGCAATTCGAAACCTTGCTGGCGCGCCTGCGTGAAAAAGGCGACGTGTCGGGCGACGACCTGCTGGCGCTGCCGTTCCCGCTGGAAGAATTTTTGCAGCGTATCACCATGGTGCGCAGCCTGACGGCGCGCCTGGCTGCCTATCACGACGCCTTCGCCCCAGCCAGCGACAGCGATGCCTTCGCGGACAACCTGGCGTCCCTGGCGCAGCGCGTGGCGAGCGATCACGGCAAGCAAGTCAACTTGGTCGCAGAACTGGACCTGATGCATGCACTGCCGCCCAAGATGCGCGCCGAGCTCAAGGACATCACCATCCAGCTGCTGCGCAACGCGGTGGCGCACGGCATTGAGCCGGCGCCGGACCGCGAGGCGCAATCGAAGCCCGCCGCAGGCCGCATCCATGTGACGCTCAAGCCGTCCGAGGCCGGCGAATACGAATTGACCATGCGCGACGATGGCCGCGGCCTGTCGCCGCAAGTGATCCGGGAAGCCTTGCTGCGTTCGGGCCGCTACAGCGAAGAACAGCTGGCGGAGCTGGACGACAGGCAGGTAGTGATGCGAATTTTCGAGCCGGGTTTTTCCACCGCCAAGGAAGTGAGCCGCGATGCCGGCCATGGCGTGGGCATGGACGTGGTGAAGCATCGCATCGAACAGCTTGGCGCGCGCCTGCGCATTTCCTCGCGCGCCAGGGAATACACGCAATTCAGCATCCAGTTTGCGATCTGAGGAACGGCGATGAAACTACTGATTGTCGACGACTCCAACATCATCCGTTCGCGCATCGCCCGCATCGCGCTGCACCCGCGGTTACCCGAGATCACCATCGTTGGGCTGGCAAAGAATGGGCTGGAAGCGATCGAGCTGTCGCGCCGCGCCCCGCCCGACGTGGTGACGATGGACCTGACCATGCCTGAAATGGACGGTATCGCGTGTATCGCAGCCTTGATGGCCGAGAAGCCGCAACTGAATATCCTGGTCGTGTCAGCCCTGGGCGACAAGGCCACGGCGATTGCGGCACTGAAAAAGGGGGCGCGTGGCTTTTTGCACAAGCCGTTCACGGACGAACAATTGGTCGACGCCCTGCTTGAAATCCAATGTTAGGAACAAAGAATGGCACATTTGAGCGAAAGCGAACTGAAGGTTTTTATTGCGGCGGTGTCGAACTATTTCGGGCAATTGACGAACGAGGCGGCCGTCATCCGCTCGTCCTATCTGGCGGACGCGGAATTGCCGCATTTTGATTACACGGGGCTGATTACCTTGTCGGGCCGCTTCCGTGGCTGCGTGTATTTTTCGGCGCCGCGCTTGTTGATGCGTGAGTTGCTTTTGCAGATGCAGGAGCCCGATACCTGCGAACAGAACTTGCTTGATGCGGTGGGCGAAGTGGCCAATACCATTTCGGGCAATGCGCGTCGGCATTTTGGCAGCGGGCTCGATATTTCAGTGCCGGTCGCGATCAAGGGTGCGACGGCGCAGATCAAGTCTGCTGTTCGCACCAGGCCGTTTGCGATTTTACTCAGCTGGCAAAAGCATGAGGCGGTGGTGGTGGTTGACATTGAACCGGTGAACTAGCAGCTTACTCCGCGGCCAATGAGTTCATCCGGCAGGCACGATTTGACGTTTGCCGGGACTGCCCCCGCAGCGCCCGTATGGGCCTCGACGGGAGGTCGTTGCCATGCGAGATTAGCATCCTATCCCAACGAAGCTACTTGAACGGCCGCTGTTGGCCGATGGCCCCCTTGCTATTTCTTTTCCTCGAACGGTAAATTGGGGCTCGTATCAACCCAGCCTGGGCGAATTCCTTTAGTGAATTCCTCCCTGACCTTAGCTAGCGAGTACTCGTCGCCCATGTCAGCTTCGATCTCGCCGATGCAGCCCCAACAGTCACCACCACAGTCAGCTGATAATGGGTCATCTTTCTGGTCCAGCTTGCGGCCGCAAATGCCACAGGTATTTCGCATCTTGAAACCTCTGTTCGACTACTAGTTCTTTGCGGCCCCTGCGAGCGGCAGCTGCCGGCCGACTACGGCCCGTCACGACTTTAGATCAATTGACAACGGCTGTCACCTCAAGTCTGAGCCATTACAATTCATCCGGCAGGGACGATTTGACGTTTGCCGGGACTGACCCCGCAGCAGCGCGCACATGAACCGATGCAATGATCCATTAACACCAGGGGTCCTTCGCGGTCTAATTCAAAAACGCGAAAGGAAAAGCGTGCCTCGAAAATCCGTCTCTGGAATCGGCGATTCGGGCTTTCTGGTTTTACGATCTGCGCGCCAAGGCCGCCGACGACGTTGGCGACGAACGTGGCGCGCAAGACGCTACTGATCTGCTCGGTCACGATAGCCAGCGCACGACTAATCGGCATTACCGTCGACGCGGAACGATCGTGCGTCCGACCAGGTAATGGTCTCAAATTGAACCGCTCGGCCGTTCGCAAGATCGCTCTGGAGGTATGGTCACTAAAGGCCGCGTGTCCGGAAATTTCGCTGCGAACGATTGGGCTGCCTCGAGCGGAAAATTGATGAGGAGCGTAGCACTGCAGTCCCAGCATACTATTTCAAAAAGCGCGCCTTGGAGTTGTGGCATGGCCCCTTCCCCGACCCAAAAGTCGGGATTACCGTCTGCGTACGGCTCGGACGAAGGGCGCGAACGGAACCCTTTTGGGACAGCGCTGAAAACGGCCCACTCGAACTGCACTTCATGCGCTTTCACAAACGACGCCAAGACGTCGCCTCTGACCCAGCCAATTGGCAACGATTCACGCAGCGCTCCATTCGCCTCCACGTCGCTGACGTACCAATCGTAATCTTGTGGCGCAATATTTGCAGCTTCAAATACCTCACGCATATCGGTGAAGCAACGTACTTGATTTGTATTTTCCAGTATGTAATTCATATGGTCAGACGAACATAACCGGCAGCATAGCGAATTGCTCATCTTACACGCTCCGTCGAAGCGGACAAGCGGTCGCGCAGACGGATGACGGAGCGCGATTTGCGGAATTGCGGAACTGTTTGGGATTTTCGCGGAACTAAACGTGACACTGAGGAACGAGCAGAACAGGAATATTCAGAGTAAATTCAATGACTTAAGTGGCCTGCCCAACAGGAATCGAACCTGTGACCCTCAGCTTAGAAGGCTGATGCTCTATCCAACTGAGCTATGGGCAGTCTGTTGCTTCGCAGAAAAGCGAGGCGGAAAATGAAAACGGGCTGTCAAATGAATGACAGCCCGTCCTTAATACTTGGTCGGAGTACAAGGATTCGAACCTTGGACCCCCTGGTCCCAAACCAGGTGCGCTACCGGACTGCGCCACACTCCGAAGACGATATTATACTGCGCGAGCGGCGCGACGTCAACTTTGTGGCGCGATCCGGGTCAGCCCCCTCTGTCGCCACTACTCTTCGGTGCTATAGGGGGAACGTATACGTTCCCCCTGCGCGGGTACGACGTGGTGTGCGCGTTAGGCGACTTTGTCGGCGATGCGGCGGGCGGTCGATTCGGCCTGGTCGGCGTTCTTGGCTTCCACCATCACGCGGATCAGGGGTTCCGTGCCCGATGCGCGGATCAGCACGCGGCCAGCGTCGCCCAGTTCGCGTTCGACGGCTTCTTTTTCGGCAACCATGGCCGGATTTTTCGTCCAGTCGAAGCCAGCCGGCACTTTAATGTTGATCAGCGTTTGCGGGAACAGGGTCAGCTCGCCGCAGCACTGTTCCAGCGATTTGCCGCTGCGTTTCAATGCCGACAACACTTGCAATGCGGAGACGATACCGTCGCCCGTGGTGTGCTTGTCCAGGGCCAGCAGGTGGCCGGAGCCCTCCCCGCCGAACAGCCAGCCATTTTCCTGCATCACTTCCAGCACGTAGCGGTCGCCCACCTTGGCGCGCGCGAAGCCGATGCCCAGTTCCTTGAACGCCACTTCCAGCGCCATATTGGTCATCAGGGTGCCCACGGCGCCGGCCACCGGGCCGGTCGACATGCGGTCGCGCACCATCACGTACAGCAGTTCGTCGCCATTGTAGATGCGGCCCTTGCTGTCGCACATGACCAGGCGGTCGGCGTCGCCGTCGAGCGCGATGCCCAGGTCGGCACGGTGCTCGAGCACCGCAGCCGACATGGCTTTCGGCGCGGTGGCGCCAAAGCCGGCATTGATGTTGAAGCCGTCCGGCGTCGCGCCGATGGCGATGACTTCCGCGCCCAGTTCGTGGAACACATGCGGTGCGATGTCATACGCGGCGCCGTGGGCGCAGTCGACGACGATGCGCAGGCCGCGCAGGTCCAGCTCGTTCGGGAAGGTGCTCTTGCAAAATTCGATGTAGCGGCCCTGCGAGTGCTGCAGGCGCTTGGCGCGGCCCATTTTTTCCGGCGACACGCAGGTCATCGGCTGGTCGATCATTTCTTCGATTTCCGATTCCACCGCATCGGCCAGCTTGGTGCCGTGTTCCGAGAAAAACTTGATGCCGTTGTCGTGGAAAGGATTGTGCGAGGCAGAAATGACCACGCCGGCCGACAGGCGCAATGCGCGCGTCAGGTAGGCCACAGCCGGGGTCGGCGTCGGGCCGGCCAGCAGCACGTCGACGCCGGCGGCGTTGAAGCCTGCTTCCAGGGCCGATTCAAGCATGTAACCGGAGATGCGGGTGTCTTTGCCGATCAGCACGGTCGGACGGCCGGACGCGGCATTGCTGGACTTGGCCAGCACTTTGCCGGCAGCGTGGCCAAGGCGCATCACAAAGTCAGGGGTGATCGGCGCTACGCCAACCAGTCCACGGATACCATCGGTGCCGAAATATTTACGTCCCATGTTCGCTCTTTATTTTAAGTTTGGTGAATGTTAGCAGCTTGCCACACTTTAACGGCATCAACCGTTTCGACTACATCATGTACCCGGACAATTCTAGCGCCATGCGCTATCGCAGCCAACGCACCTGCAATGTTTCCGGCCAAACGTTGTTCGACCGGTTTGCCGGTAATCGCGCCGATCATCGATTTGCGCGATACCCCGGCCAGCACCGGCAGCCCCACTGCGTCGCGGATCTTGCCGATATTGCGCAGCAAGGCAAAATTGTGCTCGACCGTCTTGCCGAACCCGAAACCGGGATCGATGCAGATGCGTTCGCGGTCGATGCCGGCAGCCACCATGGCGTCGACCCGTTCGCGCAGGAAATCAGTCACTTCACCCACGACGTCGCTGTAGTCGGGGTTCTGCTGCATGCTTTGCGGCGTGCCCTGCATGTGCATCACGCACAGGCCGCAATCGCTGTCCGCCACCGCTTCCAGGGCGCCCGGAGCGCGGAAGCCGTTGATGTCGTTGATCATATCCACTCCGGCCAGGATGGCTTCGCGCATCACGGCCGGCTTGAAGGTATCGATCGACAGCGGCCGGCCCAGGTCGCGCAGGGCGTACAGGACCGGCATCACGCGCCGCAATTCTTCGTCCAGCGGCACGCCTGGCGCGCCGGGACGGGTCGATTCGCCGCCGATGTCGATCATGTCGACACCTTCGGCGATCATTTCCTCGGCGCGCGACATGGCGAATTCCAGCGACTGGAAACGGCCGCCGTCAGAAAAGGAGTCCGGGGTCACGTTCAGGATGCCCATGACGAGCGGCTGGTGCTCGAGTTGGAAACCGAAACGGCCGCATTGAAGGTAGTGTCGCATGTGGTGTGAAGTGCGATCGGCCATGAAAAATGCCGCTCGGTTGTTGCCAGAGCGGCATTATATACTGCGTTACGACCTGGCGATTACGCCGGTGCGGTCGCGTTCGGCGATACGTCGTCCTTGCCGCTGTCGCCAGGCGGCGTGCGCTTGGCAGGCATGCCCGCCTTCGGTGCGCGCGGATCGTTGCCAGCCATGATGTCGTTGATCTGGTCGGCGTCGATGGTTTCCCATTCCAGCAGCGCGCGGGTCATTTTTTCGACCTTGTCGCGGTTTTCTTCGAGCAGGCGGCGGGCCAGCGCGTACTGGCGATCCAGGATGGCGCGGATTTCCGCGTCCACCTTTTGCTGCGTTGCTTCCGAAATGGTCTTGGTGGCGCCGCCGAAGAAGCCTTCGTTTTCGCTGTCTTCGTAGACCATCACGCCCATGCTGTCGCTCATGCCGAAACGGGTGACCATGGAACGGGCCAGCTTGGTGGCGCGCGAGAAGTCGTTCGATGCGCCGGTCGACATCTGGCCCACGAAAATCTCTTCGGCGATACGGCCGCCGAACAAAATCGAGATTTCTTCGAGCATCTTGTCCTTGTAGCCCGACAGCTGGTCGTGTTCCGGCAACTGCCAGGTCAGGCCCAGGGCGAAGCCACGCGGCATGATGGTGACCTTGTGCACAGGGTCGGCCTTCGGCAGCAGCTTGGCGATCACGGCGTGGCCGGACTCGTGGTAAGCGGTGTTGCGGCGTTCTTCTTCGCGCATGACCATCGATTTGCGCTCGGGACCCATGTAGATCTTGTCCTTGGCGTCTTCGAAGTCCATCATTTCCACCAGGCGCTTGCTGCGGCGCGCGGCGAACAGGGCTGCTTCGTTGACCAGGTTGGCCAGGTCGGCGCCCGAGAAG
>Ga0187845_1001753_pt1 | contig 12213 bp, 12 predicted proteins | sample SpaLakP09_SKY_68_FD_134515 | JGI IMG/M metagenome (GOLD analysis project Ga0187845, IMG submission 134515) | Oligotrophic lake water microbial communities from Sparkling Lake, Wisconsin, USA - SP09_SKY_68 | ecosystem: Environmental > Aquatic > Freshwater > Lake | place: USA: Sparkling Lake... | reverse complement strand
ATGTGCGAATGCCCAGAACGAGGCTGGTCGACGCCGCGCCCTGGCCTTCGGCGCGCGCGAAGCGGGCTGTGTCCCCGAAGCTGCGGTCGTACGATATGCCCACATAGGGCGCGAACTCGCGCCGTATCTCATAGCGAAGCCGCAATCCTAGCTCGGCATTGGACAGGCCCGATCCGATCCGGTTTTCCGGCACGTCCTGGGCTGCAAAATTAAGCTCCGCGCGTGGTTGCAGGATCAGTCGCTGGGTAACGCGCTGGTCATAATATCCCTCCAGTCGCCCAAGCACCTCACCCTTGTTGGACAGGAACAGCGCGCCCTCCAACTCGAAGAAGCCCGGCGCCAGGCCCTCAAAGCCGACGGTCGCATAGGTGCGCTTCGGGGACGGCCCCAGGTCCTGGCGCACACCCGCCTGAAGATTGAAATACGGGCCGATCGCCCGGCTGTAGAGCGCCTGAACCTCGGCGCTATCAATGCCCTTGCGGAACGCTCCCTCGCCTTCGCTTTTGATGAACAGACGGTTGATGTCTCCTCCGAACCACGCTTCGCCATCCCAGCGATAGCCGTCACGGCCGTTGCGGAACTGATATTCCGCGACGTTCAAGAGAACCTGGCTAAAATTCTGACCGCCGTGCTGACGAAGATGATGACGGCCCATCGCCATCTGGTCCGCGCCGTATACGCCGTCGGCCGCATGGTCGGTCGGGATAGGGGGGGGCGGTCCGTTCCCGGCGGGGAGCGCGGTGCCGGTCTGCTGCACGCCCTCCATCGCCATGCCTGGCATTCCGGCCATCCCTTGCATGTCATGGCCGCTGCTCTGGTCGGCCGGCATATTCATGCCCGGCATTGCCGAGTGATCCATACCCTGCATGGGCTGCTGAGCGCCCTGAGCGGGCGTCTGGCCGGTTTTGGGCATCTGCATTCCCGGCATCGATTGCATATCCTGCTGGGAGCCTTGCGGGGCTTTCTGGTCCATGCCGGGCATAGTCGAATGATCCATGCCCGGCATGGTCCCGTGATCCATACCTTTCATATCGGCCGTTGGCGCGGTACCGCGCTTCGCCACTGGAGCCGCTTTCTTCCGCGGGGTTGCGGTACGCGTCGTCGCCTTCGCCTTTGTGGCGGGCTTCCCCTTCGCTGCGGGTTTGCTCGCCGGCTTCTTCTTGGCCGGCATCGGCATCGTCATGCCCGGCATGTTCATGCCCTGCATCGACTGAGCGGCGGCGGGAGCGGTTATACCGAGCATCGTGGTAGCGGCAAGCGCCGGGATCAGCCGGTTCATGCTGCCGCTCCCTCTAGTGGCCGGACAGTGACTACACGCATCATGCCCGCGGTCATGTGGTAGAGATTATGGCAATGGAACGCCCAGTCGCCGGCCGCATCGGTGGTCACGTCGAACGTCACCTTGCCGCCGGGCGCCACATTCACGGTGTGCTTGCGCGGGGCGTGGTCGCCGTGGCCCGTCACCAGCTCGAAGAAGTGGCCGTGGAGATGGATGGGGTGCGGCATCATCGTGTCATTGATCAAGGTAACACGCGCGCGCTCGTCCTTGCGGAACGGGATCGGGTCGGCGGGGTCACTCAGCTTCTGGCCGTCAAAGCCCCACATGTAGCGCTCCATGTTGCCGGTTAGATGGAGCTCGAAATGGCGCGCCGGGGCACGAACATCCGGGTTACGATCCAGCGCGACCAGGTCGCGATAGGTGAGCACTCGATGATCTGTGTCCTCCAGCCCCTGTGGCGGCTCGCCCGTGCGGTCCTTGGGCATCGGCGAGATGGTCTGTACCCCGGGGCCCATCTTCACGCCGGGCGCGTTCTTCGGGTCGCGCATGTTCATGCTCATGCCGCCGCCGCCAGAATCCATTCCGGCCATGCCGCCAGCCTGGCCCGAGCCACCCTGCATGGCGCTATGGTCCATCCCGGCCATGCCAGCGCTGCCCGCCGCCATCTGACTATGATCCATGCCGGGCATGGCGGGCATGGCGGCAGCGCCCATCTGGCTGTGGTCCATGCCCGCCATACCGGACATGCTCGCCATCGCGGCGCCCACCGCGACCGTCCCGTGATCGGTCGGTCCTTTCCAGCCGGTCAGCTTCCATAAGTTACGAGAGGCATTTTGCATGACCGTTGGGTCCAGGCCGCGCTTCTTAACCGGATCCTCATCCGCCATGCCGGACATGCCCTGCATCCCGCCCATGCTCCCCATGTCCATGCCCATATCGGTCATGGTCAGCAGCGTGCGCGGACGGAGTGGCGGGACGGGCGCGATCATGCCCTCACGCGGCGCAAGCGTCGCCCGGCCCATGCCGGAGCGGTCGATCGCCTCCGAAACGAAGCTGTAAGCTCGGTCCTCGGGCGTCACGATTACGTCGAACGTCTCGGCGACGCCGATTTGGAACTCATCGACCTTGACCGGACGGACGTTTTGCCCATCGGCCTGCACGACGGTCATCGGCAAGTCGGGGATGCGCACGTTGAAGTTGGTCTGCGCCGCGGCATTGACGATGCGCAGGCGAACCCGTTCGCCCGGCTGGAAGAGACCCGTCCAATTGTCGTAAGGGCCAAAGCCATTGACCAGGAAGGTGTAGGTCGAACCAGTGACGTCCGCGATGTCCGCCGGGTCCATCCGCATCTGCCCCCACTTCAGGCGATCCTTGAGGGGCATTTCGCGGCCGGCGAGTAGCCCGCTCAGCGTCGGGCGCTGATAGTTGAAATAGGCGCCGCCCATCTGCTTGAGCTTGCGGAAAATTTCCTCGCCCGTCATTTCGCTATGATCGGACAGCACGATCACATGCTCGCGGTCGAACGCGACCGGGTCGGCACCCGCCGGATCAATCACGATGGGTCCGTAGAGCCCTGCCTGCTCCTGCTCGCCCGAATGGCTGTGGTACCAGTAGGTGCCAGACTGCACGACTGGGAACTCGTACACGAATGTCGAGCGCGCCTTGATGCCGGGGAAGCTGATGCCCGGCACGCCGTCCATTTGAAACGGCAGAATGAGCCCGTGCCAGTGGATCGAGCTATCCTCGTCGAGATTGTTGGTCACTGCGAGACGGACGTTCTGGCCCTCCTGGAGGCGGACGAGCGGTGCGGGCACGGTGCCGTTGACGCCGATTGCCGGCGTCGTGATCCCGTCCATGACGAGCTTCATCCTGTCGATCGTCAGCGCGATGTTTGTGCCCGACACGGTCGGCAGGGGCCTGGCGATGCCGCGCGACACAGGTTGCGCCCAAGCCGGCAGGTAGGCCGACATGGCCAGCGTGCCGCCAAGCATGGCGGTTCCGCGCATTACGTCGCGCCGGTTTAGATTGCGGCTCATGCCTTTCCTTCGCTCCAGTTCAATGCTTGCGGCCGGCGGCGGGGGGGGGGCCGCCGACCTTATCTTTCATTACGCGCAAATAGGCTCATCCCCTCACGCGAAGTCGAGAATTTTCGATAATCTTTCACGCGCACGCCGGAGCCGCGTCTCCACGGCCTTTCCGCTGATCCCCAGCGCGGCGGCGGTTTCCGCCTGGGACAAGCCCTCCACGGTCCGCAGCAAAAGCGTCTCCTTGAGCGTGGCCGGCAGCTCGGACACCGCGCGCGAAAGCCGCGCAAGCTCTGCGCGATCGAAGGTGATGGCGTCGGCACCCGGCGCCTCGTCCCGCTCACTCTCCATGGTGTCGGGCGGCAGCGAAGAGGCGAACGATAGTATCTGGCGTATGCGCCGCCGCCTGTGCCAGTCGCGGCTCTTGTTGATCGCCACGCGGGTCAGCCACGCAGCGAGCGGCCGATCTCCGTCATACTTTCGCAAGTTCTGAAAGGCGGCCACGAAGCATTCCTGAGTGAGGTCAAGCGCTTCTTCGGCGTCGCCGATATGCGAGCGGATCAGGCGATAGACCGGCCTTTGGTGCCGTCGCATGATCTCAGCGAAGGCGGCCTGACGTCCAGCGAGCGTCAAGGCGGCGAGTTCGCCGTCCGTGCAGGCCGAAAGTTCAAGACTCACCGCGCGTCTGCGGTCAGCGCCTTAACCACCGCGCGGTCGAACGTCCTCGCCTGGTCGGGCCGCAGGATCTGCCGCATCGCGAACATATGGTTCAACGTCTCCTTTTGGAGCTCGCCCATCGCGCCGTGCGAACGATCGACGGCCGCCGCGACCTGCGGCCCGTTACCATGTTCGGCCTCGATGGCGTCGGCAAGCCGGGCGTTGTCGGCCCTGAGTTCAAGCTCCAAGGCACGCCTTCGAACGGCGAAGCGTGACTCCAGCGTCTCGAGCTTGGTCCGTTGAGCTTCGTCCAGCTCGAGCCCGTCGTGGAGCAAGCTATGAAGTTCCACGCCCGGGCTCGGTGGGGAAGGGAACAACTCGCGCCCAGCCCACACGCCTGCGATCGCTGCCAAGAACACGACGGCCGCGATCAGCATCGTTCTCCGGGCGCTGCTCGTCACTGGAACGCCAGCAAGGTCGAAGGCGCTAGCGGCGTGGCGGGCCCGAAAGGTGTCAGCGCCGGCACCTGCGCAGTCGCCGCTGCGGACGACAAGCCGCCGCCCACCACTCCCAAGGCGACTGCGCCTACCGCTGCCAGCATGCCAGTCCGCAGTGTCACTCCGCCGCCGGCGCGCCGCTCCGCCGCGATCAACCGCATGACATCGCCTTCCAGTTCAGCGAGCCGGGGATGAAGCGGCTGCTCGGCAAGGCGGCGCAAGGCGCTGTCTAAATCCATATCCATGTTCATTCCTCCGCCGTGCTCACATCCTTTACGCACGGCCGGCGAACACCCCTCGAATCCGACGTGAACGAATGTCACTAAGCGGGAACGCCCCCGAGCGCCGCGGCGCACTCTTCCATTGCATCCAATCGTTCACAGCTCGCACGCAGGCCGGCGATCCACGCGTCCCGCTGTTTTCAAGTTCCTGATTCACCTTCTATTGGCAGGCCGAGCGCAGCTAGGGCGGCAACCATGGTGTTCGTCAGGTCAAGCGAGGGGGCGACAATGTGTGCGTGGCGGCTGTGGGCAACGGCATGGCCGTGCATATGTCGACGTTTGTCGCGACCAGATAGCGCGATTGGCAACAAGCCGCCGATATTGCTCGTGAGCCGGGCAGCGGCACATGACCATTCCGCTGTCCGCAGGAGTTGGGTGACGGCAAGCGGAATGGTCCAAGAACGGGCAGCGGCGATAGATCGACACTATCGTCTTCTGGAGGAAATGGAGGGGCCATGTCTGTGTCTGCCCCCCCCGCCGAGGAGGCGGTTTAGTGCGTGCTGAACAACTACGGTGAAAGCATCCAGCACCAAAGGAAAAGCCTTTGTCTAAAAGCTCATTCTAACCGTCGCTCGCGCGGTTGTCGGCGCACCGGGCATGATGTTGTTGTCGTTGTAGGCGGACGAAAAATAGCCGCTATTAAGGAGGTTCTCGACGTTGATTTGCGCCTCGATGTGGGGGGTGAGCTTGAAGAACGCGGCGGCATCGACGCGGGTGAACGCAGGCAGGACGGCGGCATTGCTGACCGAGGTGAAACTTTTCGATTGGTGGTAGATACCCGCCCCGGCCCCGAGGCGAGGGGTGAAATCGTAGCGGGTCCAGAGCGAAGCCTGCTGCTTGGGCACAAGCGGGACCTCGCGGCCGGCAGGAGCCGCACTCGTTGTCTTGCGGATTTTTGCGTCCTGCAGCGTGTAGCCGGCGCTGATTTGCCATTGGGGTGTGATCGCGCCGTTGAGGCCGATCTCAAGCCCTTTGCTGCGCTGCGCGCCCGTTAGCACCGTCCGCGTGGCGTCGTTGGGGTCGGTCGCGCGGGTGTTGGTGCGATCGAGCCGGTAGACGGCAGCGGTCAGGTTAAGCGTTGGGGAAACATCCCATTTGAGGCCGACTTCGTAATTGTCGAACTTCTCTGGTTCCAGCGCGGCGGTTGTTATGTCGAGCGATGAAAACTGATCGCCCGATTGCGGCAGGAAGGACCGGCTATAGCTGGCGTAGATCGATACAGGTTGCACCGGCTTCAGCACTACCCCAAGGCGGGGAGACCAGAGGGTGTCGGTCCGGCTATAGCTCCGCCCGGCGACGAGATCATCGATGCTGAGCTTGAAGCGGTCGCGGCGAACGCCGCCGATGACATCGACATGTTCGCCGATCGAGATCTGGTCCTGCACATAGAAGGCCGTGGCGTCGGCATTTGTCCGGATAGACCGGTAGCCGGTGTTGGCGGTGGTGCGCAGCGTGACTGGCGGCACCGTGATTCGGTCAGCCAACGCGACAAAGACGCGCCGCCCTCCATTGACGATATCACCACTTCCGAAAAAGCCATTGATCCGCTGGTTGCGCGTGCGCTGATCGCCATATTCGAAGCCGGCGAGCAGCACGTGGCGGACGGGGCCGGTGGTGACGGTCCAGACGAGATCGTTCTGGTTGAGCAGGTTCTTGCGCGTCGTGGGATCGCTATATGCCTCGAGGCCGACGCTCTGGACGGCGCCGCGCGGGGTGGCCGGGGTTACCGCGAAAGTGTTTCGATAGAGCTTGTCATAATCTCCGTAGAGGACGCGACTGGTTACGGTCAGGTTGTCGCTAAACCGATGCTCGATGCGCCCGCTTAGGACCTTAGCCTCGAAATCGCTGACGTTGAATCCCGGCACACCAAAAAAGGTATCGCGAAAACCGGTAAGGGGGCGTGACGGGCTGGTCAGAGAGCCTTGGGCAGCCGAGGGAACGCCTCGATCGATCGTGCGCTTATCATTGTTGTATTCGAAGCCCAGGTCGATCCGTGTGGTGCCGCCTAGCGATACGGCAAAGGTCGGATTGATCGCGAGCCGGCGTCCGTCGTAGAAGTCCCGGTTGCTGTTGAACTCCTCATAGACGGCGTTCAGTCGAGCCGAGGCGGACTGGCTGATCGGTTGGTTGATGTCGGTGTCGATATACCATGCGCCATATGTATCCGCCGAACCGCTGCTACTGATGAAGGCGTTGGCACCGGGGCGCTTGGTGACGCGGTTGACGATCCCACCCCCACCACCGCGGCCGAAGATCATTGCGTTGGGACCTTTCAGGACCTCGATCCGCTCTGCGTTGTAGAGGCCGCGGTAATATTGCACGTCGTCACGCAGGCCATCGACAAAGAAGTCTGCGGTGCTGTTGTTGCCGCGCAGAATGATCTGATCGCGGTGACCCTCACCCTGAGATATCACCGCGCCGGGGACATAGCGAAGCACGTCGGCGATCGAGCGCATAGCTTGATCGTCAATCTGCGCCTCGGTGATGATCGATGCCGCCTGTGGAACGTCCTTGAGACTGGTCGGAGTGCGGGTGGCGGTGCTGGTCGCATCGACCTGGTAGCCGTCCCGGACGCCGGTGACGATGATTGTTTGGCGTGCGTCCGTAGCCGGGGGAGCTGGCTGGTCCTGGGCCGTTGCGGGCACGGCCATTAATCCAAGGCCTAACGCGCCGCTTAATGTACTTTTTTTCATTTTACCCCCTTGCGAATCGTTCTCAATCTGTGCGCCACCCTATGATATATGCAACTGCTTCGCAATAGCCGATGTCTGACTTGAAAGTGCGTGATGAAGGTAATGGTGCGCATCGACCCCCTAAGTTGGAGACGCCCGAACGGTGTGCCGCCAGATCGGTGAGCAAGCCCTGCCGTCGCTCACCAGATTAGGGGGCGAGTTCGGGATCTCGGCGCCTGCGGTGGTCGTTTCGCTAGCGTCGCGCCTCTATATGTGATAATGTCTTTTATCACATATTAGCGGAGCGGGCATGGGGCCGTTTAAACGGCTCCGCGGATCTACCGCCAAGAGGGAGGGCTTATGCACAAGGATGACGACGAGGCTTTCGCCGACAACTACGCCGAGCGCGACCAGGCCAAGGCGCTGCGCGAGCAGGCGCGCGCGGGCGGCTTGCAGTTCGAGGCGTTCCTGCCGACCTCGCTGGCGGACTGGCTGCTCGAACGGATCGAGCGCGGCATGTTCGCCAGCCCCGCCGAGGCGGTGTTCGCGATCTTCACCGAGGCGCGGGAGCTGGAGCCGCACCGCGATTTGCGCGACGAGGTGTTGCGCCGCATGATCGACGCGGCCCGCGCCAATCTGGAATCGGCGCTCCCCCACGACGAGGCGATGGCCGAGCTGCGCGAGGAAATGGCGCGGCCGAGACCGGAGCCGGCACGCTGGCAACGGTGATCGCGATGAACGAGCTTACCCCCCTGCCCCTGCCCTCGCTCATCCTCTCGCCGGCGCTGGCGTTGCCGGCGCTGATCGCGGCGGCCGACGACGCCACGCGGTTGCGTTTCCTGGAGTTCTTCGCCGTCACGATCCGCAACCCGCATACGCGCCGCGCCTATGCGCGCGCGGCGGGCGAGTTCCTGGCTTGGGTAGCGGCGCGCGGCGTCATGTCGCTCGCCGGCGTGCAGCCGCTTCACGTCGCGGCCTGGATCGAGGCGCTGGGGCGCGAGGTCGCCGCGCCCAGCGTCAAGCAGCAACTCGCGGCCGTGAAACATTTGTTCGACTGGCTGGTGACGGGCCAGGTGGTGCCGGTGAATCCGGCCTCGTCGGTGCGCGGGCCGGCGTACAGCGTCCGGCGCGGCAAGACGCCGGTGCTGGACGCGCAAGAGGCGCGACGCTTGCTCGACAGCATCGACGTGACCACCGATGCCGGCTTGCGCGACCGCGCCCTGATCGCGCTCATGGTCTATAGCTTCGCGCGGATCGGCGCGGCGCTCGCTTGCCGTGTCGAGGACGTGTTCATGCAGAATCGGCGGCTATGGGTGCGGCTGCACGAGAAAGGCGGCAAGCGGCATGAAATGCCCTGCCACCACAATCTGGAGGAATATCTGACCGCCTATATCGACGGGTGCGAGCTGCGCGAGGATCGCAAGGGGCCGCTGTTCCGTACGATCGCGCGCGGCACCAAGCGCCTAAGCGATACCCCCCTGCCCCAGGCCAATGCGTTCGCCATGGTGCGCCGGCGCGCGGCGGCGGCCGGGATCGGGACGGCGATCGGCAACCACAGTTTCCGCGCGACCGGGATCACCACCTATTTGAAGAATGGCGGCACGTTGGAGACGGCCGCGACGATGGCGAACCATAGCTCGACCCGCACGACCCAGCTCTATGACCGGCGGCCCGATGATGTGACGCTGGACGAGGTGGAGCGGGTGTTGATCTAGGCGGCGATCGGCGGCGCACATTCCCAGCAGCCATCCTGCCAGTGGAACCCTACCCGCTGCGCGTTGCTGATCGCGGGCGGCTCGCCTTTGCGCCAGAAGGCGCGCATCTTGGCGCGTTCGTCCAGATGCGTGTCGGCGATGATCGCGCGCGCGGCCTGGATGAACTGTCCATGCCCGAACACATAGACCAGCGATGCGGACGGCATGGCGGCGAGGCGGGCAAGCGCCGCCTCGCAGCGCCGGAGCAGGGTGGCGAAGCTCTCCGCCCCCTCCCCGTCGCAATAATCAGGATCGGCCTCGCTCCAATAGCGTTCGAGGTGCGGCATCCGTTCGGCGCTGCGCGTGCCGTTCCAGCGCGACGGTTGCAGATAGGTGAACTCTTCTATCGGCCAGACTTCGACCGGCACGCCGGGAAAGCGCGCGATCGTGGGCGCGGCCGTCTGCCGGGTGCGGGTATAGGGCGAGGTGACGATGAGGGCGGGCGCTTGCGTCCAGCTCGCCGCGACCTGGCGCGCTTGTTCGTGGCCGCGCTCCGTCAGCCCGATCGTCGCGAGATCATGGCACGGCACGCCGGCGTTGCCGGTGGATTCGCCGTGGCGGATGAAGATCGCCCGCATAGTCCGCGCATCGGCTCCTTACGGATAGCCGGCCTCCTTTTGGTGGCGAACCGCCAGCAGCGTCACCGCCTCGCCATCGAGGCGATAGAGGACGACATAGCCGCTATCTCCAAAGTCGATCAGCTTTTCCCGATATTCGGGGTCCATATCTTCCGCAGGCCGCCCGATGTGCGGCGATGTCGCCAGAATCTTGACCCCTCCCCGGATCGCTGCGACCGCGCGGCGCGCGGCGTCCGCATCCTTGGGCTTCAACCAGCGATGCAGCCGGTCAACATTATTCAGCGCGTTCGCCGTCCAGATCAGACGTGGCACTTAGGTAGTTCCGCGTCCTCGCCCGCTTCCAGCTTCGCCAACCAGGCGTCGGCTTCCTCAAGCGTCACATGCAAGCCGGTCTGCTGATATTCCTCCCATGCCTGTATGGCTTCCTGCTTGAACGCCTCGCGCTTTTCCTCGCGATCGACATACTGCGTGATGGCCTCGCGCATGATCCAATGCGAGCTGCGCCGGCGCGCGTCGGCCAAGTGTTGCACTCGCCCTTTCAGGCTATCGTCCAGCTTGATAGATGTTGCCGCCGCCATATTGCGACCTCCTTAGCAAAAGGTCTTACCTTGCGCTAAGATACGCTATTTAGATCGCGCCGTCCATCCCTTCCCCTGGTGCGCGATGAGGGGCTTTCGTCATTTCAGTTACGCAGGGGGGACGAAGCGAAATTATCTATCATCTGTATATCATAACGCTACCTATCCGCTGTCATTTCGACATTAAAGGGCAATATCGGGCGCGTCCCTTCGGGCACGGCTCTATCTCCGCCTGAAAGGCTCCGACCAAGCCCGCAAGCGGTCTTGGCGCATAGCGTGACGATCCTCGCGCGAGGCCAGGGGCGGGCCCCTGGCCTGCGGTGCCGGCGTGCGCCGGCCTAGATCTTCGTTGGAGGGGAAAGGCGGTCCCGGCCGCCTCTCCCCGCAACGGGATTAGACGGGGCCGTGCCTCGCTGCGCTGCGGCCGCACCACCCCATCGAATCCCGCTGCCCCCTCTCTCGCCGGCGTTCTTGGGCGTCCGTGTTCCGGCCGATGGCCTAGCCATCGCCGGACAGGCGATTTGAAGGGAGTAAAGGCGATGACGCACGACAACCGGGAAAGCTGGCTCAATGCGGTGGCGGCGGGCATGGCCCCCTTGTTCGAGACGCTGGAAAGCTCCCTCCCCTCGCGTATCCGCGTCGCGATCGGCTTCACCAGCAGAGGCGCGAAGGGCAAGGCGATCGGCGAGTGCTGGGATAACCGGCTTAGCGCGGACGGGCATTTTGAAATCTTCATCCGGCCCGACCTGGCGCACGCGCCCGAGGCCATGCCGGCGCAAATCGCGGCCATCCTCGCGCATGAGCTGGTCCATGCCGCCGTCGGCATCCCGGCAGGACATGGGAGGGCGTTTAAACGGGTCGCGCTGGGGCTGGGATTGGTCGGGCCGATGCGCGCCACCACCCCCGGCGAGACGTTCCTTGCGGCCATCGCGCCGATCCTAGAGGCGGTTGGCCCCCTCCCCCATGCCCGTCTCGACACGGACGGGGAGTCGACCGCGCCCAAGAAGCAGAAAACCCGGATGCTCAAATGCGAGTGCGCGACGTGCGGCTATACCGTCAGGACCGCGCGCAAATGGCTTGAGCAGGCCGGAGCGCCGCTTTGCCCGATCGAGGATCACGGCCAGATGAGCCATGAGCCGCTGGACGATGACAGCGAGGATGAGGGCAGCGAGGGCGAATAAACGCCGCGATAAATGTATATCGTCTAGCATTACAAACGATGCTATAGCGCAACCATATTGCCAGCGGAGCGAGCGCAGAATGATATTGGCAGTCGGAAACACTAAGGGCGGCGTCGGCAAGACGACCCTTGCCGTCAACCTCGCGGTGGCGCGCGCGCTTGCGGGCCGGGACCTCTTGCTGGTGGACGGCGACGAGCAGGGGACCGCCCTCACCTTCACCGAACTGCGCACCGATCGGCTTGGCGCTGCCGGCTATACCGCCGTTGCGCTCACCGGCGCGGCGCTTCGTAGCCAGGTCCGCCAGCTCGCGGCCAAATATGACGATATCATCATTGACGTGGGCGGGCGCGACACCGGCTCGCTACGCGCCGCGCTTACCGTCGCCGACACGCTGCTGGTGCCGGTGCAGCCGCGCAGCTTCGATGTGTGGGCGCTCGACCAGGTGGCGGCGCTGGTGGCCGAGGCGCGCGAGATTAACGAGGGCTTGCGCGCCGTCGCCGTGCTGAACGGCGCGGACGCGCAAGGGGCCGACAATGAGGCGGCCTTGGAAATGATCGGCGATATCGAGGGGATCGAGGTGCTGCCCACGTCGATCGTGCGGCGCAAGGCGTTCCCAACGCGGCGGCCGAGGGCAGGGCGGTAGTGGAGCAATCCTCGCGTGACGCCAAGGCGATCGACGAGCTGGCCGCATTGGTCAGCGCGGTATTTGTAT
>Ga0187845_1001750_pt1 | contig 12218 bp, 13 predicted proteins | sample SpaLakP09_SKY_68_FD_134515 | JGI IMG/M metagenome (GOLD analysis project Ga0187845, IMG submission 134515) | Oligotrophic lake water microbial communities from Sparkling Lake, Wisconsin, USA - SP09_SKY_68 | ecosystem: Environmental > Aquatic > Freshwater > Lake | place: USA: Sparkling Lake... | reverse complement strand
TCCAATAATACGTTGTATAATACTTGTCCATTGTATGGCACAAGGGTAACATTGCAATTGTCTACCAAATGCTTTGCCTTGATCATTTGTCCTTGGCAGAACACTTTGTGGTTTTGACTGATGAAGGTGGTTTTTTCTGGATACAAATGGCCTAACGCGTGCTTGGCAATACGAACCAAGTTCTTATCATGTGCAACCGTCTTGGTAATGGCGACGATTTTCTTGTTGCGAATGGTATGAACTGCTGGGTCAATATCTTCAATATTGATAGGTCCTTGATTTGTTATTATAGGTGTTTTGGCAGGGAAACAAACGTTACTGGATGGTGTTGTACCTGGATTTGGGGTTGGAGTAAAATTTGGAATACTCATAGAACTTAAAGCAGAATTTGTAGAAAAACCATTATAATTATTATTCGCAATTACATCTGTGACGACCCAATTGTCATTTAAATTACCAACGTCGGTAAGCGACGATGTATATTCGAACATACCATTCATATTTGTAACCTTTGAAGTATCCCAATTTTCAATTCCGGTTACACTATTACCAGCTGAATAAACCGTTATTAATGATGTCAACGAATTAGCATTACTGAACATATAACCCATATTTTGAACATTTTCTGTAGTAAAATTGGTGCCAAATGTGATAGTTGTTAAATTAGAACCTAATGCATCACCATTTGCATCTGTCATAGCAAACATATACATCATATTTGTAACATTTATCGTGTTAAAACTATTCAAATTTATAGAAGACAACGCAAAACATCCGCCAAACATTGCCAACATACTCGTCACATTGGACGTATCAAATGTGGATAAATCTAACGCATTTAATAGATAACAATCGTTAAACATATAACCCATAGTCGTAACATTCAATGTGGTAAAGTTGGTGCCAAAAACGATACTTTCTAAATAATGACATCCAGCAAACATATGTTCCATACTCGTAACATTCGATGTGTTAAAATTGGAACCAAAAATGACATTTCGTAACGCGACACAGTTATTGAACATACGGTTAAAATTAGTATTTTCATACAAATAGGGTGTAGCAGCTCCGCTGTTAAAACTGGTTAATGTTGACAAATTCGCAAAAAGTCCTTCATTTGGAGGTATTGGAATCGTGTTCAAATCTAGAATTTGTAAATTACTTACGCCTGACGCATTGGATGTATTGTTATAATAATCAAACACTTCGGTAGTTACCTTGAAATTTAAACCGTCTGGACTTATGGGGATATCGTACGAATAATAAATTGTCACTGTATATGTATTTGCATTCGACGTAACATTAATATTAGCAATTGTAATACTATTATTTGTATTATCAATAGGTAAATATGTGGATATTATAGAACTATCCACCGTATTATTAGTACAATCAAATTGAAATGAAAATGACTTTAGAACCGTTTTACTATAATCCGCATAAGTAGTAGCGTCATAAAAGTTTGCTATCGTAGATACCAATGTTCCTTCTGATAAGGATGAATTGAATGTCCCAGAATCCCCTGACATTGTAACAATATTGGTGGTCCAACTAGTACCACTATTGGTAGAGGTATAGACATACACACTTGATAAAGCGGAACTAGCACTAATTGATGCACCTGAAGTACTAAGACTGTTAATAGTAGGAATAGGATAAGCAGGTCGATTCATAAAGGTTGAAGACCATCCACTTGTATCTGCAGCATAATATATTTTCACATTGTCGGTATTGTCAACTACCGCAGTTTGGTTACTAGGTTTATTGCCCAAGAAATACATACTAGTAAGAGATTGACAATTAGCAAATGCATAGTTCCCAATCTCTGTAAGTCCAGTGCCAATTGTCACAGTTGACAATTGTGGGCAATTATTAAATGCGAATCCAAGAATAGAATTGCATGTATTTCCGATGCTCACGGCTGTTAATTGCGAACAATTCTCAAACGCGGACGATAAAACACGAATGATGGAATCTGGAATAGAGATTGATGCTAATTTACTACTATTTTTAAACGCGTCAGAGCCAATAAATGTAACTGTATATGTATTTGAGCCACTCGTAATTGTTTCTGGTATGATTACATTGGTAGCGCTTTGCAGCTGGTTTAAAGTATTTCCTGTAACCCGCGCGGTATAAGGGGTTCCACTTTGCAAAGTGTATGTAATGTTACTATATGTAACTGTCATGATTATAATATAATACTAGAAGGAATATTTTACGAAAAAAATCATTGTATCAACACTTCGTTAATATAGGTTATTTATAACCTTTCTAAATAGGTTTTGGCTCTTACTTCGTTATAACTTTTTCTAAAAGTGGTTTTTGCTCCACTTTTTCTAAAAAAGTGGATGGATTTAGGCCACCATCTCAACCTTAATTGCTTCATGCGATTTGTAATTGTGTATTTCAAAATCTGCCACTTGGTAATGATTTATGTTATCTTTCACTTCTTTTATAGAAACTGTTGGAAAAGGATATGGTTCTCGCGTCATTTGTAATTTACAAGCATCCATAGCATTTTCGTATATATGACAATTCCCGATAAAATAGACGAATTCGTGCGCTTCTAATCCACACTGGGTGGCCAACAAATGAGTAAGGAATGAATAAGACGCTATATTGAAGGGCATTCCTAAAAATACGTCCGCGCTGCGCTGATAAAGAGCACAGCTCAGTTTATTACCATTATGCACGTTAAATTGACATAAAATATGGCACGGTGGGAGCGCCATTTCGTTCAATTGGCAAGGATTCCACGCCGTCATTAGTAAGCGCCGACTCGTCCGTTGCGCAGGGTCTTTTAACGCATCAATAATATTCTGTAATTGGTCGACCCCTTCACCGCTATAATCTTCATCGCCTTCCCATTTAGCGTTAAAGTGTCTCCATTGATGACCATAAATAGGTCCTAATTCGCCGTCCGAATAATGCGCCAGACCACGTGATGCTAAATAGGTGGGCGCTGCATTCGCGTCCCAAATATGAACGCCTTGTTCCTTCAAAATATTATTATTTGTCTTACCTCTTATAAACCATAATAGCTCTTTTAGGCAAGTCTTCCAGGCGGTTTTTTTGCTCGTTAAAATAGGTATTTTTTCATCCTTTAGAGAAAAACGCATCATGTTTCCAAAAATACTCTGGGTCCTACCATTTCGGCCGTCTTCCCAAGAGCCGTTTTCCATGATGTCACGAATCAAATCTAAATATTGATATTCTTCGTGATGCATCTTTCTCTCTATTTTGTCTATTTTGTCTATATCTATTTGAGCCATATTCTATGTGTAATTATTTAGCGAATACTTTTTAAATTGTTTCCCCCCTTTTTTATAAACAAAAAATGAGAGACAAAATTGATAAACAAAATTTGTAAATTATTAATTTCTAATTATACCCTATATAAGGATATATGGATAGTTCAGATGATTCAAATAAAAGTTTCTTTAAGCATGTTTTTAATTTTGACGATGATTCAAAATCCGACATATTAAATATAATTCAATATGCTTTAATCGCGATTATTCCTGTAGTCGTTTTAAACAAAAGTATAGGAAAATACGTCCCTGAATCCGACGACAAAAAGGGAAGTTTAGAAATAAGTGCCGAAATAATGATACAAGTTATCGTGACCTTTATGGGACTATTAATCATTCATCGAATCATTACCTTTATTCCAACCTATAGTGGAGCTAAATACCCAGAATTCCACATTATTTATATTGTTTTAGCAATATTGATGATTGCGATGAGTCTACAGACCAAATTAGGGGAAAAAGTAGGTATTTTAGTAGACCGTGTTATGGAGTTGTGGGATGGTAAAAGTGATAAAAAGAAAAGGGGGAAAAACTCGGTAAAAGTGTCTCAGCCCATTTCTGGACAAATTACCGGTCAACAAATGAATAATGCCGCAATGACCCAATCATTGTACACCGATGGAACCGCGATTAGCTCTCTTCCTAGTGATTCGCAAAATAGTATGCAACCAGAGCAATTACCCAATTATAACGCCATGTATAGACAGGATACTACACCATTAGTTGGCGCCGCTAGTCCAACCGCGCAGCCAATCGAAGGATTTGGCGAACCTATGGCGGCAAATTCCGTGTTAGGAGGTGGTGCTTTTGGTAGCGCGTGGTAATCCACCTTTAAGAAAGGTGGAGCCAAAGCTTCGCTGAAAGTTGTAACGAAGTAACAGCAAAAACCACTTCCACCTTTAGAAAAAGTTATAACGAAGTAAGAGCGAAAATTTTTTGTTATACTTTTTCTAAAAGTATAGGTGGACTGAAATCAGTATAAATATAAATTGTCATATATATTTATATAGTATTCTCAAGATGGACATTCAAAAATTATTAAAAGCATTAGACGATGAAACAAACGAAACTCTTTTAAACTTTACCACCGACAAAATTAAAGAAATGAACGTAAACATTTTGAAAGAACTACACTTGCCAAAAGAAGAAACCCTAAAATTACTAGATAAATTAGCCGATTACAAATACGTTGACGAAATGAATGAATTGAAATACGGCGCTTACATTCGATGGATTCCAATCGAAGACCCTACCAAAATTCAGCTCTCCAAAGGTGCCTTATTTTGTGAAATGAAAATCACGGATAATGGGGTATTTTGTATTTGCAAAAATTTTGGATTTTCTAACCGGCATTTTCGTATTTCGATGGACAAAAACCTTATATTCCAACGCCTCACCGAACAAGAACAAGTGTTGTTGTACGCATTAGACTATTTAGCAAAATAAAGTAGCACTTTTGACCTACAATAGGTCTAAATATTTGTAACCGTCGCGTCGATTTCCAGTGAGCTATTGTAGATGTATTCTTCCGCCTTTCTCTCTACCTGCTGGTTTTTACAAAAATATAATTATTATGATACATACTAATTATAATAAGAAAATAGTTTTATGTAACTATATATTTTACAGCGACGCTTGGATTATTTCCTAGATTTCCTAGTTTTCTTATTGCATTTACAATCGGCGAATAATCCAGGGATAAAGGTGCCCAACTGAATTAGCTGAATATGTGATTTATGGATGGGTTTCTTCATGGTGCCGACTTTTTTGCCCTTGTGATATTTTGTTACAGTTTTGTAGCCTTTTCCGTTTTTAATGGAAACTTTACGCACTACTTTACCGCCCATTTGTTCTTTTCTAACTTCGGTATTTTCATAATTGAAATTGTTGGTCTCCATTTTATACAATACAGACAGAAAAAATCTATGGTATCTATATATGAATAGTACTTTGGTTCACTTATTCCATATGTTCATTGTCGGCAGTTTATTTCTTTACGTAGGAATAAATCGAGAGAAAGTGTGGAAGCAACTGTTTCCACTATTAATGGGCCTGGGCGTGGTCATTGTGTGTTATCACATATATAAAGCATATACGTATATGACGGCTGGAAAGGGTTATTGGGTGAATTTGCTACATATTTTCATTATTGGTCCCTTGTTGATATACATTGGTTATCACGGTGAAAAAACCGCTAGATTATACTTTGAATTATTGCTAATGTTGGGATTTGCCTCTATTGGTTATCACGGTTATTATTTACTTTATTAGAATGAACAAACACTGTGTAGCATGTAGTCTATTCGCATTGGTTGGTAATCCAAGTCTTCGACAAAACGGCCTTTACACTCTCTAGCGCCCCTTCGGTCCATCCTTGGTATCTACTGACCACTTCTCCCACCACCAAGAGTCCCTTTTCTGGATGTTGGGCGGCCTTGACAAATGCATCTCTAGTTGTAATTCTACTAGAAGATTGATTTGTGGGTCGTAAGGGTTCGTAATAATGCGTGCCAATGGGCCAATAATAGTCCTTAATGGCGGTCAATTGCAGCGTTCCTTTGGGGATGCCGAGCGATTGTTCAAGTAAGTCACAATATAGGTCGCGGTTTTCGGCAGTATTTTCCAAATATTTCTTCAGCACCAGCGCATTTGCGTTATCACTATAGGCAATCATATAAACACCTTTGGCGGCGTTCATGGGAATTATTTTTTGCAGCGGACCGGGCACAATGGTATAATTCGGCACCACCTTTTTCATGATTTCGGCGGATTTTTTATTGAATTTGCCATACAAACGCAAAAAGGGTTGTCCGTGTATTTGTTGATACAAGCTATTTTTATCATTCGCTCCTGGCACCAATTTTTTAATTCCGCTTATCGTGGTGGCTAAAATCACTTTGTTCGAATAATATTTCGTTCCGTTGGCCACGCTAATTTCGAACAAACAGGGCTTCTCTTGGAGCTTTTTCAATGCAATTACATCACTCGAAAATTTGAAATGTTGTTTGCCAATTTTATTGTATAAGTTTTCTACCATCTCTTTCCAGGGTATATGAAGACCCGTCCACCCACCTTTATTGTCATCCATACCGTAATTATAAAGGGTTTCGACCAAGTCCGCTTTTTCATAATCAGTGTATCCCGCAGAAATGGCAAATTGTTTATACAACTTCTCTCCGAATATTTGAATAAAGGCATCTCGAAATGTTTCCCCCTTCAACTCCGGATGGGATTTTAACGCGGTTTTTAATTTATTGACAAAGGTAACAATGTCAAGAGGGCTAAAGAGTGGCGAATAATTCATAATGGAGTCGAATTTGTTGTATTTGACGCCGATTTCATTCATCAGCCGAATCAAAAGAGGGTTGGTATCTTGCCGCCCGATTCCTGCACCGGTAACGACTTCGGTGCCATAAAAGGTTTCATTACTGGTGCGTCCGCCTATCCATTGTCGTTTATGTTTTTCTAGAATTAAGAAGGTGGTTTCTGGAGCGATTTTTTGTATATTATAAGCGCTATATAAACCGGCCATTCCACTTCCAATAATAATAATGTCGTATTGTTTCGCCATATACATTGTACATAAAATAAATCTAAAATAGAAACAAACAAAAAAACAAATAAAAAACAAAAAAAAACAAATAAAAAACAAAAAAAAATTGATTGTAATTTACGTCTATAAATAAAATGAACCTCAAATACTATTACTATAAAATGTCACTCGCCTCCTGGATAAACCTTTATGAAGACCACCTTGTACCCCGCTTTTTGGCAACCAATCCAAATCCAAACCTAATAAATTATTTAAAAGAAAATAAACATATGATTGATTGGTCCAATTTATCAAAAAACCCAAATGCAATAGAAATTTTAAAAGAAAACAAACACTGTATAGATTGGAAAAATATATGTTTAAATCCACACCCTGAAGCTATCGAATTAATAGAAAACCACCACGCATATTATTTAAAACTTTGGCAAGAAAAAGGCCGTAGAATTCCATATGATATGGTATTAAGTTGGAAAAATCTATCAAAAAATCCGCATGCAATAGATTTTCTCAAAAAAAACCCTGTATATACTTATTGGGCATTTCAAGAACCGCCTTATCACCCAAACCAAGACGATTATGATTATGAAAGCGAATATTTAAAAAATTTACGGCCAGATAACGAAATAAGGTGGGAGTCCTTATCAGAAAACCCTAAAGCAATTAAATTATTAAAGAAGAACCCTGATAAAATAGTTTGGACTGCATTATCTAAAAATACCAGCAAAAGAGCTATAAAATTATTACGAGAAAATCCAAAAAAAATCTATTGGACTAATGCATCACAGAACCCGAGCGCCATAGATTTAATTGAAGAAAATTTAAACAAGGTTGATTGGAAACAAATGTCTAAGAACCCGAAAGCATTACACTTATTTGATGAAAACTATTATTCTTGCCTTTTTGAAGTTGACTGGTGTTATTTGTCGGCCAATCCTAGCGCATTACATTTATTAGAACAATACCGTACAAAAATAGATTATCGTTGGTTATGTAAAAATCCAAATGCGGCATTCTATTTGGAAGAAAATATAGAAGATCAATTTGACAAATTAGATTGGAACTGGTTATCCGAAAATCCTTGTATATTTGACGAATAATAATGCGTCGCTCTAATTGGAAAAAGTATATACATACGAATATATACTTTTTTCTATTTTTCACATAGGTTAGCCTCTGCTTCTACGCGTACTATTTTTTTTGGATGTCTTCTTTTTTAATTTTATAGTCCCTTTGCCTTTGCAATTGAATTTACCACGTGTAAACCCCTTACTGTTTATGATTGTTTTGGTGCATATTCCAATCGCACGTGCTTCATGTAGTTTATCCACTTTTTTTATACAACGACATAATTTGGTAGCCAATAATTGTTCCGCGTGCATTTTGAGCAAACGTTTCGAATGTGGTATAGGTGTTTTATAGTAGTCTAAAATTTTTTTATAATCATTATTGGAGAGTTCAATCATATTTTGTTGGTGGGGTATTACTAATAGTAGTGAATATTTTATTTTTTCGATTTATTCGCTTCTTTTGCTTTATTCACTTCTTTTGCTTTATTCGCTTCCAAAAAATGCACCCCTACCAATATTGAAATCAGTAAGACGTGTAATGACCTCCTCTTTATCCTTCATAATATCCTTAATCACATCCTTCATTGAAATCATACCAATAAATTTAGGGTTTTTCTCGTCAACAATCAACAAATGATGAATATTTTTAAATGTCATTTTGTTCATACATGATTCTAAAGAGTCGTCTTTTTTAGCAACAATTACGTTATTTCCATATGTGCAAATATCCTTCACTTTTAAGTTGTCATAACTCTTGTTGTGTGCGACGACTTTATTGATATAATCACGTTGTGATAAGACGCCCACTAAGGATTCGTTTTTATCGGTAACGGCTAAACAGCCCACATTAAAAACGGTAAAGCGTGTAATCGCCTCCTTCAATGGTTGTTCCTCGTTGATTTTGAAATCAACTTTATAATAACACGATTTTTTGAACACACTACTTGCAGTAGAATTTGCGAATGAGACATTGGAAAAAGGTCTGGATGCTATACCAGATGATAATTGTAATAATCGTTTAGAAAACATATTATATATATGATATTAGGGAGTTCTTTTTAGGTATTTTTACCAATAAAAAATAAAAATACCTTAGACAATAAAAATAAGAAAAAAGAAAAGGAAAAAATAAGAAAAACGGCAAAATCTAAAAACTCGGCATATATTAGGAATGAAAATTGTAGTATTTGATTTAGACGAAACGCTAGGCTATTTTACCGAATATGGTATATTTTGGGATAGTCTGGCCCATTATTTAAAAAAGAAAGACAAACCGCCTTTAACACAAAACGATTTTGACGAGATATTAGATTTATATCCAGAATTTTTACGCCCTAATATAATAAACATATTAACGTATTTAAAAGGGAAAAAACAGTCGAATTGTTGTCATAAAATGATGATATACACCAACAATAGTGGTCCGCGTGAATGGTCTCAGCATATTATAAAATATTTCGAAAAAAAACTAAATTATAAATTAATAGACCAGTTAATCGCGGCTTTCAAAGTAAACGGTAAAACGGTGGAAATATGCAGAACCACGCACACGAAAACACATAAGGATTTAATAAAATGTACCAAAATACCTGCCACCGCCGAAATCTGTTTTTTAGACGACACCTTTTACCCTGAAATGGCAAATGATAATATCTACTATATAAACGTGAAACCATATTACTATGACCTGAAAATGGCTGATATGATACAAAAATTTAAAGAAAGCGCTGTCGGACAGAAAATATTAGATGACACTACTATAGATGCGGATTTTGAAGAAAACATGCTGGAGCACATAAAACTTTATGAATATGAATATATAAATAAAGATTCGAATGAATATGAAATCGATAAAATTTTGGGTAAGCAAATTATAGCGCATTTACACCACTTTTTTAACAAAACCAGAAAGTCTAAAACGCAAAAAAACAAACCGAAACGTGGTGTGAAAAGAAAAACTTGTCGAAAATATGAGTAAAGCAAGGACTCATCGTGGTCATCGTGGTCATCGTGGTCATCGTCATCGTGGTCATCGTCATCGTCATCGTCATCGTCATCGTGGTCGTGGTCGTCGTCATCGTCAATATTGTTATTTGGTCGAAAAGTGTTCTCTTACGTCTTGAAACGTTTTCTGTACTTTTTCTTTGAGACTCATTAGATAATCATTTAATGCGGTCGTGGTTAAAATAAACAAACCAGCACTAAATACAATCTTTCTATCTAAATTCGTAAAATTCTCTATTTTTCGGAAAGGATTGAACCGCCACAATAAAAATAAACAAATATATATTCTAACATAGTAATCCAAGTTAACTAAATATTGGGGGGCGGAAATAGAGAATCCAAAGAAAGACGCAAAAATTAAAATATATGAAATCGTAATAAAAATATCAAACATTCTTTCTTGAAACTCGTTCAATTTATGTAAAAATATCATATATATAGTTATGATATTTTTATTTGGGTTCGCGTTTTACTGGTTACCCTATTTTACACTTCTGTATCGTAAAATGTTAATGTTCGCGCGCTAGGGTCCTGCGCATCGGTATATTTTGGCATCCAAAAATACGGTAAAATATGGGCTGCATTTGGATAAGCAGCGTCAAAAATATTTTTATAATAGCGTTTTTCGGTTTCAATGCTGGGTTGATAAATATCCGTTTCTTCTTGGATGTTCATATGCAGCGCAATATATTCTTGTAAAATTTGGTACAACGAGCGCCCCCTAGAGCTGACACCATCACTAAACGCCTCCTTTTTCCTCCATAAAATATCCGATGGCAATATTTGTCTTCCACTATAGTCCGCAAATTTGGCATGCGAAAAACTATACCTTAAAAGAAACTTTTCAATACAATCGTGATGCGCGAGTTCGGCGTCAAATATGCTATAGGTATCGTTGATAGCTTTCATATTCTTATGATTTCTAAAATAAGGCGGCATGGAAAGCACGAAGTTTACAAAACTGCGGTCCAAAAAGGGTGTACGCGGCTCTAGTCCGTGGGATGAAATGGATTTATCCGAGCGTAAAACATCGAACAAGTGAATATCTTTTAACAAGCGCCGCGTTTCCTTATCAAATTCAATGTCATCTGGACATTTGTTCATATACAAATAACCGCCCAATAGTTCATCCGAGCCGTCACCGTTAAAAATGACTTTGGCCTGTGAGTTCGCGGCAATATATTTGCCCAGTAAATAATTTCCAATACTTGCTCTAACCGTAGTGGTGTCGTAGCTCTCTATGGCTCGGATAACTTCTGGAATCGCTTCAAACATTTCTTGCTCGGTAACTACAATTTCGGTATGATTGGTGCCCAAATAATCGGCTACAATACGCGCATATTTTAAATCCTCTGAGCCGTGTAGGCCAATACTATAGGTTTCTAATTTATTGGGTAATTGATAATGATTGTAGAAATTGTTTACTAATGCCGCAATGAGACTGCTATCGAGACCGCCAGACAATAGACAAGCAATGGGTCTTTCCGTAGTGAGGCATCTTTTGGTAACGGCGGTGTTTAAATAATTCGCTATGTTTGCATATATGCTATGCAGTAGGATATCTTTCGTCTCACCATCTATTCGCCACGTATGCGAAAAAGAGGGGATAAAATAGGCGGTGTTTTCCTTTTCTGCTTCCCAAATGGAATCGACCATATTGGCGTGGTTGAAGACACTATATGTTCCTGGTTTGAATTGTTCGATGGAATAGACCTGAGGATTCATATTGTAAAATTCGGACAAACATTTCAGCTCTGATGCGAAACCGAGTAATTGAAATGGTGCCTTTTGTTTATGGTGTTTTAAATAATACAGTGGTCGTACGCCTAGGGGGTCGCGTGCGACATATACTTTGTTTTGCAGGTCCGCTTTCAGGCGATTATCGTATAATATGAATGCATACACGCCGTCCAACATGTGTAAGGTTTGTTCTATTCCGTAGGCTAGATACAAATGGATAATGACTTCGCAGTCGGAGCCGGTGGTGGGCTCTACGCCCATATATTTATATAATTGTTTGTAGTTATAAATTTCTCCATTGCATATCAAAACGATATCATTGATAACGAGTGGTTGATTGGATGCATCGTTTAACCCATTGATTGCCAAACGGTGAAACCCTAGTGTCATTTTCATATAACTATTGTCTAATTTAGAAAATTCTGGTCCGCGCCCTTGGCCCTTTATAAATTCATTGTGAATCACGTCTATATTTATATTATTACTATTTAGGAGAGCAAATATTCCGCACATTTATCTATAATAGTATATGTATAATCC
>Ga0187845_1001747_pt1 | contig 12230 bp, 5 predicted proteins | sample SpaLakP09_SKY_68_FD_134515 | JGI IMG/M metagenome (GOLD analysis project Ga0187845, IMG submission 134515) | Oligotrophic lake water microbial communities from Sparkling Lake, Wisconsin, USA - SP09_SKY_68 | ecosystem: Environmental > Aquatic > Freshwater > Lake | place: USA: Sparkling Lake... | reverse complement strand
CTTGTGCCCGATGGCGCCCAGCTGGGCGGCGCCAGCAGTCTCATTCAAGTCATCAAGCAAGCCGGCGTTGCCGACGAAATTGGCAATCGCCCTGATCAGGCTGGCCGGTTCGCGCCAGCGGCTCAGCGCACCGTTCCAGTCCAGCCATTCGTCGCCGGATACTGCAACGGGCGGCGCCGCTTGGGTCCGCTGCGGCGGGACATAACCCAGCACGCGCAGTATTTCGTCTTCCAGTTCCGGCAGATTGACGGGCTTGGTCGCGAAGCCGCGCATGCCGGCCGCAATGGCCGCATCGCGGTCCTTGTTCAGCACGCTGGCCGTCAGGGCTATCACTTCAGGACTGGACCTGCCGCTGGCTCTGGCGCTGGCGATAATTCTGCGGGTAGCCTCCAGTCCGTCGATGTCAGGCATCTGTACATCCATCAGAATCACATCGAACTGGCCGCTGGCACTAGCCTCGACCGCAGCCTGCCCGCCGCTGGCCGCCACCACGGTATGTCCTTTATCCTCCAGCATCAGGCGCAGCAGTTCCAGATTTTCCGCTACATCGTCAGCGATCAAGATATGCAATGGCGGCAGTTCCGCATGCCTTACCACCTTCTGCACCCCGGCCGCACTGCCCTGCTCCAGCGGAATGATGACTTCAAAGCGGCTGCCCTGACCCAGCACACTGCTGACCGAGATCTCGCCGCCCATCAGATCAGTAAGCTGCTTGGCAATGGTGGTGCCCAGCCCGGTACCACCGAAGCGGCGCGACATCGAGGCATCTGCCTGCGTGAATGGCGCAAAAATGCTGTCGATCCGGTCGGCCGAAATGCCGATGCCGCTATCTTCGATCACGAAATGCAGTTGGCCCTGTGCCGCACTTACCGCCAGTGTCACCTGTCCCCGCTCGGTGAACTTCACCGCATTGCCAAGTATATTGGTGAGGATCTGGCGCAAACGCAGCTCATCCGAGCGGATGTAGGCTGGACAGTCGGCGCCATAGCTGAACTCCAGCTGAATCCGCTTGGCATCCGCCTGTATGCGGAAAGTATTGATCAGTTGCTCGCATAAGTCATGCAGCGAGAAATCGCGGTTTTCCAGTTCGATGGCGCCACGTTCCAGCTTGGCCGTATCGAGAATGTCGTTGAGCAGTCCGAGCAGCGAGCGTGCCGACTGCTTGACGGTTTTCAGATAGCCGAGCTGTTTTTGGTCCAGCTGGGTTTTCAGCAGAATTTCCGTAAAACCGATAATGGCATTCATAGGTGTGCGGATTTCATGGCTCATATTCGCCAGGAACATGCCCTTGGCCGCCGAAGCCTGCTCGGCCACATCTTTCGCGCTGATCAGATCCAGTTCGATGGCCTTGCGCTGGGCCAGATCGGCCGCCAGCTTGACGACTTTCCATGGCTTGCCGTCAATATCGAGGATAGGATTATAGGCAGCCTGCAGCCAGATTTTTTTGCCGTTCTTGCCCTCACGGCAGAACTCGCCGCTCTGGAAACGTCCGTCGCGCAGCTTGGCCCAGAATGCGGCATAGTCCTGACTGGCAGCCTCCTCCGGGCTGCACAACATTCGGTGATTCTTGCCACGTAACTCATCAAGGCAATACCCGGTCAGCTTCTCGAAATTTTCATTCACGTCGAGGATATTGCCCTGCATATCGAATTCCGCAACCGCCAGCGATTTGCGGATGGCCATGACGATACCCTGATATTCAGCGGCCTGTATCTTCGATTCGGTGACGTCGAGCATCACACCGTCGATCCAGAGAGCTTTGCCATCTTCGCCATACACGCCGCCGGCACTTTCCGACAACCAGCGCTCGCTGCCGTCTTTCCTGATCAACCGGTATTCGACGCTGTAGGAAGTGCGGTCGCGTAGCGCATCCGCCACCACCTTGCGTACCTGCTCAATATCATTGGGATGGATCAGGTCGGCATAACTGACCTTCTTCTCCATGAATGCTTCGCGGCCCCAGCCCGTCAACGCCAGCACGGAGTCGCTGATAAAGATCTTGGTCCATTTGGCATCGACCCGGCTGCGAAAAGAAACCCCGGGAATATTGGCAATCAAGGTGCGGTACTTGGTTTCGCGCTCCTGCAGTTCGGTCTGCATGGTAATGCGGTCGCTGATATCGGTAATAAAACCGACAAAGAACTGCTGGCGCTCCGTATTGGCTTGTCCCACCGCCAGGCGAATCGGAAAAATACTGCCATCCGCACGGCGCGCGGAAATTTCACGGCTCTGCGCCGTTACCTTACGGTTGCCGCTGGTGAGAAAATCAATGAGAAACTGGTTAGGCCGGCTGTGATGCGGTTCCGGCATCAGCACCTGTATGTTCTGGCCGATCAGCCCGCCAGCCTGCCAGCCGAACATTACCGACGCGGCATCGTTTGCGGCCAGTATCCGGCCTTGAGCGTCGATGGTGATGATGCCATCGAGTGCAGTCTCGACGATCGCCCGCAGCCGCTCTTCGTTTTCCTGCATGCGGTTGTACAGTTGGCGCAAGCGCAGCAGAAAATTACCTGCCAATATCAAGCCGCTGGCGATGATGGTGACAATCGCGATTATCAGGGCCAGATAGTTGTTTTCATCGCCGCTGATGCTGTCCCAGCTGCCACGCAGGTCGATAAAACGCGCCGCCGCCATGCCCGTATAGTGCATGGCAGAGATCGCCAACCCCATCACGCTGCCGCCTATCAGTATGGCGTGCAAATTGCTGAGGCGGCCACGCTGTTTCAGATCAAAGCGTATCCATAGCGCCAGCATGGCCATGCAGACCGCCACCACAATCGACAGCAGGAACCAGCCCAGGTCGTAGCGCAGCATATAGGGCATGTGGATGGCCGCCATGCCGGAGTAATGCATGAGCCCTATGCCTGCGCCCATCACCGTGCCACTGATCAGCAATTCCTTCCTGCTGAAATCATCTTTGCTCAGCAGATTAAGAGCGAACCACGAAGCCAGTATGCCCGGCAGCATGGATAGCGCGGTCAACAGCTTGCTGTAATTGGCTGTAGCGCAAAAGCTATACGCCAGTATGCCGATGAAATGCATGGACCAGATGCCCACGCCCAGTGCCACCGAGCCGGACAGCAGCGCGGATTGCTTGTGCAGGCGCGATTCCGCCAGCTGAGCCAGCCCCGCCATCTGCAATGCCATCATCGAGCTGAACACGGCGATCAGCACGGACAGCGACACCAGCGGCAAGGAATATGCGCCGCTCACATACATCGCCTGGTAAATCTCGGGAGAAGTAAAGAAATACTCAAGCATGGTGAGGGTCCTGAATTCTGGCCTGTTCCTGGAAAGTGAAATACTGCAACAAGGTTGTTATAGTAAAGCAACTTAATGTAGCGGAACAGGAAAACACTTGTAATTTCTCATCATCGCTGTGTGCGGCGCGACTGCTCCCTTCTTTCACACCCAGTAAGGCCAGAACGGCTATTCACCATCAAGCACCTGGTGCCGACGTCGCGGATTATGGCTGCATGCCACTCCCAAAAGCCAGATTCAGAGGATGTTTACGCTTCTGCCTATGGCTGATGCTTCAGGGCAGATACAGGACAAAGAGACCGCCACCGCCGGCGCCATTCTGGGCCTCGATGTGGCCCCCGTAGTTCTGCACTATCGCCTGCGACAATGCCAGACCTAGGCCGACGCCATCGATGTCGCCAGCGCGCGCGTTACTTGCGCGGAAAAAGCGCTCAAAAATATAGGGAAGGTCATCGGCAGGTATGCCCGGCCCCTGGTCCGCAACGGAAATTTCTGCACCCTGCCCATGGGCAGCCAGCCGTACGCTAATGCAACCATCGGGCGGTGAAAACTTCAAGGCGTTTTCCAGCAAATTGCGCAGGACCAGCGCAAGCGGGGCTGCTGCGGCACTAACGAACACCTCTCCATCGGCTTCCAGCGCCACGCTGACCTTACGTTCGCGCGCCTGCGACGCCAGATAAGCGATTGCCTCCTGCGCCACTCGATTCAATGACAGCGGTTCGATCACGCCCCGCTCCTGCCCGCTATCGAGCCGGGCCAGCATCAGCAGTTCCTCCACCAGCATGGTCAGCCTTCCCACCTCCTCCAGACAGGAATGCAAGGTCGCCACATAGTCTACATTGTTGCGCGGGCGGCGCAGCGTCACTTCGATTTCCGTGCGCAGGCGCGATAGCGGCGAGCGCAATTCATGGGACGCATCGGCAGTGAAGCGGCGCTGCGATTCAAACGCTTTTTCTATCCGCGCCAGCATGGCATTGAGCGTGTCGACCAGATGACCAAATTCATCTTCGCCACCGGGATGGGGCAGACGCTGATGCAGGTTGGCATCGTCGATACTGCGCGCCTGCTCGACAATTTTTTCGATTGCCACGAAGGCTTTGCGCGATAGTCTCACGCCCACCCAGCCTATCGCCATCAGCAAGGTCAGCGCCATCAGGACAAAAAGTATCGTCGCCAACTGGAGGATGTGGTTCACGTCATCGAGCGAACCGGCAACCTGTATGCCATAGCGCCGACCGCTGACCAGCGTAGGCACCGAGACCATGCGCAGCGGCTCGTCGCTAACTTCAGGCAGCGTATCAAACACCGTCTCGCCTGCCGCCAGTTGTTCCAGCAGATGCTGCGAGACGGGCAGCTTGCCGCTACCCAGATTATTGCTGCGCGCCAGCACCTGGCCCTGCCCGTCGATAATCTGCACCAGGCGGTCCAGCCGTGTCAGCGACGGCGGTGCCGAGCCCGCAGGCGCTTCATGTACATGGATATTCCCCTTGCCCACATCGGCCAGCATGCCAATCTCGGTTTCAGCCAGCGCGAGCAGCGCAGCATCCAGCTGCCCGTTGACGGAGCGCGATAATTCCCACCAGCCGACGAAAGCTGTCGCGCTCACCGTCACGACGGTGGCGGCTAGATGCACCAGGATCAGACGCCGGCGTAGACTAAGCATCATGCAGCTCCGGTGGGACTAGGGAGAAGCCCTGTCCGCGCACGGTTCTGATCAGGCTGATCGGCCGGTCCGCATCAATTTTTCTGCGCAAATTCTTGAAATGCACGTCAATCAGATTGTCGATCGCTATCAGGTCGGCGTGCCAGACCTGCTGCGCCAGCTGCTGGCGGCTGACGATATTGCCGCAGTGCCGCATCAGCAACTCCAGTATGGCAAACTCTTTCGGCGTGAGGACCAGCGCCGTTCCGGCACGATGTACGGCACGGGTATGCGGATCCAGCGTCAGGTCCGCCACTTGCAGCAGCTGAGAATGTGCACGTTCCGATCGTCGCAATAGTGCGCGCACCCGCGCCAGCAACTCCTCAAACACAAATGGCTTGGTCAGATAGTCATCCGCGCCGGTATTCAGCCCCGCAATACGGTCGGCGACGGCATCGCGCGCCGTCAGCATCAGTATCGGCAAGGTCATGCCGCGCTGGCGCCAGGCCGCGCATAGCGCGATCCCGTCCTGATCCGGCAGCATCCAGTCGAGAATCACCGCATCTGGCTGGCCAGCCACCAGAACATTGGCCTGTTCGGCCGTAAGCGCCAGCGTCACGCCAAAGCCTTCTTCTTCCAGGCCGCGCGCCAGCAGGCGTGCGGCTTTGTAATCATCTTCGACTAACAGTATATGCATGGAACACCCTTCACAACTACCCGAGTATACCAGTGCGGCACATGTACTTTCTCTGAAGAAGAATTCAGGATGCAGTGCAGCAAATTTCGGTAAGATGATGTCATATCTCCAACCCGCAAGGAAAATCCCATGGAACCAGAATCGCCCTATTCCATGCGCTGCGGCCATCACCGTGCCGCTGGTCTGGCACTATAGCCTGCTGCTCAGCCTTGCCGCTGCCGGTGCAGCGTTCCGCAGCGCACCCACGCACTACATTCTTCGCCCGCCTCGCGCCACTTTGATTGGGTCGGCGGGGCCGCAAACCGCCTGTCTGCCAGGCGCTTTATTCAGGAGTACGTTATGAACAAAACACTAACGCGCAAAAATCTCGTTCTCAGTCTGCTAGGTTTAAGTACCCTCGGTTTGATCGCTTGGAGCTTGCGGGGCATGCATGCCAAAGCAACTCCGGCCGACACCGAAGCTGTCAAAGTGCTGGTCCACGAAGGCGAGCTGCTGAGCATTCCGGCAAATTCCCCGCTACGCCATACACTGGCCGTCGCTGACGTTGCCGACCAGTCCATTGCCACGCCGCTCACACTGCCCGCCATGGTTGAAGCCGATCCTGCCCGCATGATGAAGGTGCTGGCCCCGGTAACGGGCCGCGTCGTCAGCCTGGCCAAGCAGCTCGGCGATGAAGTGAAGGTGGGCGACGTCCTGTTCACCATCGATTCGCCCGATTACGCCATGGCCAGCGCCGATGCCGCCAAGGCACAGGCGGCGTTGCAGTTGGCCAAGCGCAGCCTGGAACGCCAGCGCGCACTCGACAAGTCCGAGATTGCCGCACAGCGCGAGCTGGAACAGGCGCAAAACGAGTATGAACAGGCCAGCAGCGAGGCAGCACGCGCCCATGCACGCCTGGCGCAGATAGGCGCAAAAGCTGCCGGCGCCACGGTAGGCGGGCCGCTGGTGGTGCGCGCCACCATCCCGGGACGGGTGGTGGAACTGTTCGCCGCCGCGGGCGGCTACTGGAACGATGCAACTGCGCCCCTGATGACGGTGGCCGATCTCTCCAAGGTCTATATCAGTGCCAATGCGCAGGAAAAGGATCTTTCCCAGCTATTCGTAGGACAGCAGGCAAGCATCAAACTGGACGCCTATCCCACCCTGCTCAGCGGCGAGGTGCGATATGTCGGCGAAATGCTCGACCCGGATACCCGTACGGTCAAGGTACGTATTCCCTTTGCTAACCGAGATGGCCATCTCAAGCCCGGCATGTTCGCCGAGGCCACCCTGCTCGCACGCACCCATTCCGGCATTCTGCTACCGATGACGGCAGTAATACAAAGCGGATTTTCCAGCCGCGCCTTTGTCGAAACCAAGCCATGGCATTTTGCCCCGCGCACCCTGAAGCTGGGCGCACAAGTCGGCGACCAAGTCGAGGTACTGTCCGGTCTGAAGGCCGGTGAACGCGTGGTGGTCAAGGATGGAGTGCTGCTCAATGATTGAACGTCTCGTTACCCTTTGCTTCAACCGGCGCGGCATCGTTGCGCTGATTTTCCTGCTGGTGGCCCTGTATGGCGCCTACAGCTGGACCCAGCTGCCGCTGGAAGCCTATCCGGACATCGCCGACGTCACCTCCCAGGTTGTTACCCAGGTCAATGGGCTGGCTGCAGAAGAGGTCGAACAGCAGATCACCATTCCGCTTGAGCGTGAAATCATGGGCACGCCCGGCATGCACGTGATGCGTTCGAAATCCACCTTTGGCTTGTCGCTAATTACGGTGGTATTCCGCGATGGCGCAGAAGACTACTGGTCGCGCCAGCGCCTGCAGGAGCGCATCGCCAGCGTAACGCTGCCGTACGGCGCGCAGCCGTCGCTCGACCCGCTCACCTCGCCCATAGGCGAAATCTACCGCTATACGCTGGAGTCGAAGACGCGCGACCTGCGCGAGCTGTCGGAACTGCAGCGCTGGAAGGTGGTACCGCGCCTGAAACAGGTGGCTGGCGTGGTCGATGTCACCAATTTTGGCGGCATCACCACCCAGTTCCTGCTTGAATTCGATCCCGCCAAGCTATCCAAGTACAACCTGTCGCTATCGCAGATCACCCAGGCCATCTCGGCGAACAACGCCAATGCCGGCGGCAGCGTGCTCACGCGCGGTGAACAGGGGCTGGTGGTGCGCGGCGTGGGCCTGATCCACAATCTGGATGATCTGGGCAATATCGTCGTCACGCAGAAAAACGGCGTTCCCGTGCTGGTCAAGGACCTGGGCAATGTCACGCTGGGCCAGCAGGAAAGGCACGGCGTTCTGGGCAAGGACCAGGTATCGGACACGGTGTCCGGCATTGTACTGCTGCTCAAGAACGAGAATCCGTCGCGGGTCATCGACGGCGTGCACGAAGCTGTGCAAGACCTGAACGAGCACCTGCTGCCCAAAGACGTCAAAGTAGTTCCGTATATGGATCGCAGCATACTCGTCGATGCCACCGTGCATACCGTCGGCAAGACTTTGCTCGAAGGCGTAGTGCTGGTGACTCTGGTGCTGGTGCTGTTTCTGGGTAGCCCGCGTGCCGCCCTGATCGCCGCTGTCACGATACCCATATCGCTGATGATTGCGTTCATCCTGATGCATCATTTCAAGATTCCGGCCAACCTGCTGTCGCTCGGTGCGATCGACTTCGGCATCATTGTCGATGGCGCGATCTTTGTGCTGGAGAGCATCTTACGCAGGCGTGAAGAGCAGACCGAGGGGCTAATGTCCGGCAAGGCGGCAATGAAAGCTACCTTGCAAGTCATGCGGCCCACCTTCTTCGGCATGCTGGTCATCATGATTGCCTACCTTCCGCTGTTCGCCTTCCAGCGCATCGAGTACAAGCTGTTCTCGCCGATGGCATTCGCCGTGGGCTTCGCCCTGCTGGGGGCTCTGCTAATGACCATGATGCTGATTCCCGGCCTGGCCTTCTGGGCGTTCGAGAAGCCACGCAAGATCTATCACAATCCCGCGCTGGAATGGCTGATGCCGCGCTACCAGCGACTGCTGGAGCGGCTGGTCGGCAAGTCGCGACTGGTGCTGGGCATGGCCGGCGCCACGCTGGTCGCGGTACTGGTGCTGGGTTCGTCCATCGGACGCGACTTCCTGCCCACCTTGGACGAAGGCTCGATCTGGCTGCAGGTGACGCTGCCGCCGGGCATTTCGCTGACCAAGGCAACACAAATGGCCGATGCGCTGCGCAACGCCACCCTGCAGGAGCCGCAAGTAGCCCATGTGGTGACCCAGCTGGGACGGAATGACGAAGGTACTGACCCATTCACACCGTCGCATATCGAATGCGCGGTGACGCTACATCCTTATAGCAGCTGGCCTGGCGGCATGAGCAAACAGGACCTAATTGACAAGCTGGCGGCGCGCTATCGCCAGCTGCCCCGCACCGAAGTTGGGTTCTCTCAGCCGATGATAGACGGCGTGCTCGACAAACTGGCGGGCGCTCACAGCGATCTGGTGGTCAAGGTATACGGGGAGGATTTCCACCAAACCCGTAAGCTGGCCTCGGCAATCGAACGGCTGTTGCGCAGTGTGCCAGGCGCGGAGGATGTCATCATTGATCAGGAACCACCGCTACCGCAGGTTCGCATCGATGTCGACCGTGCCGCCGCCGCCCGCCTCGGAATCAACGTGGCCGACGTGATGGCCCTGATCCAGACCGGCATAGGCGGCAGCCCGGTCACGCAGGTGTATGTGGACGACCGCAGCTATGATGTGGCCGCCCGCTTCAGCGGCAATACCCGCAACAATCCGCAAGCCATCGGCGATCTGGTACTGAATGCTGCCAATGGGGCACACGTGGCGCTGGCCCAGGTTGCCCGTATCCGTCTGGCCGAAGGTGAGACCACCATCACGCGCGAAATGAATCGCCGCCACCTGACGGTGCGTACCAATCTGCGCGGACGCGATCTTTCCTCCTTCCTTGCCGATGCGCAGACCCGCATCGAGCGCGAAGTACCGTATGACCATACCCGCTACCAGATTACTTGGGGTGGCCAGTTTGAAAACCAGCAGCGTGCGCAGGCGCGCCTGGCGGTGATCGTCCCTGCCGTGCTGGCGCTGATGTTCGTGATGCTGTTCGCCGAATTTGGCAATCTGCGCCAGCCCGGCCTGATTTTGCTGGCAGTGCCGCTATCGCTGCTGGGCGGGTTGGTCGCGCTGCAACTGCGCGGCATGACGTTCAATGTATCGTCAGCCGTGGGCTTTATTGCACTGTTCGGCGTCTCCGTGCTGAACGCTGTGGTTATGCTGGCCAACCTGAACCGCTGGCGTCTGCTCTCGCCGGATGACCTGCGCAAGGCAGTGATCAACGGCGCACGCGAGCGGGTGAGGCCGGTGCTCACCACCGCAACGGTGGCCGCGCTGGGGCTGGTTCCGGCGGCACTCGCGCATGGTCTGGGTAGCGATGTGCAGCGGCCCTTGGCCACCGTGGTGGTCGGTGGTTTAATCACGGCCACCGTGCTCACCCTGGTACTCCTGCCCGCGCTGTACTACCTGATTGAAGATCACGTCGCCAGACAGCAGCACCCGGACCGTAAAGTGACGCTGGAAGCAGTAGAAGGAGAAGGACCATGATTAAAAATCCGTTTGCTCTGGCAGTGACGCTGCTGATCGCTGGCCTCAGTGCAGGATGTGCGGTGGGCCCGGATTTCGTGCGCCCCGACGCACCGAAAGTCAGCAGCTATACCGCCGCAGCGACCGACGGCAGTGCCGCCATGGCGCCCGGCGGTGGCGAGCTCGCGCCGCAATGGCATGAGGGTGCCGATGTGCCGGCCCAGTGGTGGAAATTATTCGGCTCCGCAGCACTGAATGAACTGGTGGCTGCTGCGCAGGCTGCAAATCCCGACCTGCAGGCGGCCGAAGCGGCATTGCGTGTGGCCCAGGAAAATGCAGCAGCCCAAAGAGGCAGCTTTGCCCCGGCAGTCGACCTGCATTTGACGCCAGTACGTCAAAGCGTCGCGCAACCACTGGCAAGCCCGCTGAGTTCGAACGCATCGCTCTACACGCTGCACACAGCCCAACTCAGCATCAGCTACGCACCCGATGTGTTCGGCGCCACACGGCGCCAGGTGGAGGCTGTCGACGCCGGGAAAGAGCTCGCGCGCTTTCAGTATGAGGCAGCGCGTCTCACCCTCAACGCCAACCTGGTCGTAACCGCCATCAACACGGCAGCGCTGCAAGCGCAGCTGAATACCATGATGGCGCTGGTCGGCGACGCGCGCCAGCAGCTGCGTGCAGTGCACCGCCAGTTCGAGCTGGGCCAGCTCGCCGCTGCGGACGTGGCAGCACAGGAAGCGGCGCTGGCCCAAGCGGAAGCGAATCTGCCACCACTCGAAAAGCAATTGGCGCAGCAACAGCATATGCTGGCAGTGCTTGCTGGCCGCTTCCCGAGCGAGGCAGCGCAGCAGCACTTTACGTTCGATAGCCTGAAGCTGGTCAGAGATCTGCCGCTTACCGTGCCGGCACGCCTGGTAGAGCAACGTCCCGACATTCGCGCCGCAGAGGCACAACTGCATGCCGCCAGTGCCCAGATCGGCATTGCCAAAGCTGCCCGCCTGCCCAACATCTCGCTGACCGCCGCGCTGGGGGCGTCCGCACTGACGCCATCGACGCTTTTCAAGTCAGGGACCGGCTTCTGGAGCATAGGCGCAGACCTGGTTCAGCCGCTCTACAAAGGCGGCAGCTTGATGCATCAACAGCGCGCGGCCGAGGCTAGCTATGACCAGGCTGCGGCACAGTACCGGGCGACCGCTCTGGCGGCCTTCCAGAACGTCGCAGACACCCTCTGTGCGCTCGAAACCGATGCCAGGGCGGCACGCATCGCGTCGACAGCAGAGCGCGCGGCCCAAAAGAGCTTGCTGATTACCCGTCGGCAGTGGGAGCTGGGCTTGATTGCCTACCCTGCTGTGCTGCTGGCCCAGCAGGCCTACCATCAGGCCGCCATGGCGCTGATTCAGGCGCAGGCAGCCAGCTACACGGACACCGTGGCGCTGTTTCAGGCCCTTGGTGGTGGCCAGCTATCGGACAGCTGAGCAAGGGATATCGGCTGGCCTTTTTTTGACCGGGAGACTATCGCAATAGTCACCATGGGCTGGTATGCATAGGCAGGGCGGGCGGTACAACTGCCCTGCCAGGCTGACTATCACTTGCAAATGGTCCCGCGGTCAATCAGCGCATGATGCCATCCGTTTTAGCGAATGTGCAGGCGGACGGCTTGCACCGAAACGAAGAGCTGTTGGCAGCACGGCGACATCGTCACCTGAACCGCCACCCATCGAATCAGCGCAGCAGTGCCTGGTCGAGATCAAAATTCATTCTGAAGTAGCCAGCTCTCGAACCATTGCGGCCACATGTCCGTCTTGTTTCTGGAATCGCCCATGCCAAACCCATGCCCTCCCGTTGATAGCAGATGCAGTTCAACGGGGACACCCAGTTTCTCGCACGCCGCCGCCATCAGTATCGAATTTTCAGGATTCGAAATGGGATCATCCTTCGCGTGTATCAGGAAAAATGGCGGGCTTCCGGCTTTGACGTGCGCGTCCACAGACCATGTGGCAGATTGCTCCGAAGTCGGGGCAGCGCCGATCAGGGACTTCCGGGTCGAAGTG
>Ga0187845_1001746_pt1 | contig 12253 bp, 13 predicted proteins | sample SpaLakP09_SKY_68_FD_134515 | JGI IMG/M metagenome (GOLD analysis project Ga0187845, IMG submission 134515) | Oligotrophic lake water microbial communities from Sparkling Lake, Wisconsin, USA - SP09_SKY_68 | ecosystem: Environmental > Aquatic > Freshwater > Lake | place: USA: Sparkling Lake... | reverse complement strand
GATTGAATCGGCGCTGGTGGCGAACCCGATCGTGGCGGAAGCTGCTGTGGTGGGCAAGCCGGACGACACGACCGGTGAATCGATCTGCGCGTTTGTGGTGCTGAAGCAGGCACGGCCGACTGGCGATGAAGCCAAGCGGATTGCGCTGGAGCTGCGCAACTGGGTGGCGAAAGAGATCGGTCCGATTGCCAAGCCGAAGGAGATTCGTTTCGGTGACAACCTGCCAAAGACGCGTTCGGGCAAGATCATGCGTCGTCTGCTGCGCGTGCTGGCGAAAGGCGAGGCCATTACCCAGGATGTATCGACGCTGGAAAATCCGGCTATCCTGGAGCAATTGAAGGAAGCGATCTAACCGTCGTTCCCGTGCCCCCACTCGTCGTTCCCGCGCAGGCGGGAATCCTTACCCCCTCAGATTAGTGTGGGAAGCTGAGGGACTTACGGCGATGTGGCGGGCGGTCTGCCAAAAATTTCTGGTAGTCTGCACGATCTCTGCTATACTATGCGGCTTCGTGAAAGCGAAGAAGTATTGCAGGAGAGATGGATGAGTGGTTGAAGTCGCACGCCTGGAAAGCGTGTATAGGTTCATAGCCTATCCGGGGTTCGAATCCCCGTCTCTCCGCCAAGGATTCAAATTAGGTAACAAATGGTCGTCCAACGACGGCCAAAGAAGACCAGAAAAAGCCGCTTTAGCCCCTGCTACAGCGGCTTTTTTGTTTTTAGGTTTCCGTCGCCGTCTAGCTGCGTTCAGCTGCATCCGGTGCGTATGGGGGCCTGATATAGATCAGCTTAGCTCTTACGTTTGAATCTGGCCCCCAAAATTTGGTCTAAAGTCTTTTCTACTCTGCGCTTAGGAGATGACGATGCCAAGAATCATACCGCCCCTGACCGAAATGCAAGTCCGGAACGCGAAACCCAGAGGGAAGCCGTACAAGTTGTTCGACGGCGGGGGACTTTACCTGGAGGTGGCTCCGACCGGTTCGCGGATCTGGCGACTTAAGTTTCGTCAGCTGAACGGTAGGGAGAACAAGCTGACGTTCGGTCCCTACCCAGAAATCACGTTGCAACACGCACGAGAGAAGCGCCTGGAGACACGCCGGCTCATGCTGGCAGGGGTAGACCCAGGCAAGCATCGCGACGACGCCAGGCGGGTCGCTGCTGCACGCCGAGCGAACACGTTTGAGAAGATCGCTCGTGAATGGCATGCAAACAAGGTCCCTACTTGGAGCGACCGAACCGCCACAGCCATGATAGCCCGGCTTGAGGCCGATATCTTTCCCGAAATAGGCAGCATCCCTATCGACGAAATCAAACACCGCGATGTCATCGCTGCCCTACGCAAGATTGAGGATCGCGGGGCCACCGAAATTGCAAAACGAATCAAGGCCGTCTGCTCCCAGGTCTTCAGCTACGCGATTCAGTGCGGTCTAACCGAGCGTAACTTGGTGGCCGACATGAAGGACGTTCTCAAGACCAGGCGCGCTTCTCATTTCGCGGCCATCGACGCTGACGAACTGCCGGAATTCCTCGGCGCGCTGGAACGCAATGAGGCGCGCATGTTTCAGTCAACGCGCATCGCGCTACGCTTGATGCTGCTGATCTTCGTTCGCACGAGCGAGCTGATCGAAACCCCTTGGAGTGAAATCGATCTGGAGAAGTGCGAGTGGATCATTCCCTGGCAACGTATGAAGCGCGGCAAGCTGACAGTCAATCCGGATATGACCAACCACCATGTTTGCTTATCCCGCCAGGCTTGTGTCTTGCTTCGTGAACTGCACACCATCACAGGACACAACAAGTACCGTTCCCCAACCAGCGCGATCCCAAGAGGCCGATTAGTAACAACACCATTTTGGTGGCTCTTGAGCGAATGGGATACAAGGGACGGATGACAGGACATGGCTTCCGCGCCCTGGCCATGAGTACCATAAAAGAGCGGCTTGGCTATCGCCACGAAGTAGTCGATCGCCAGTTGGCACACGCGCCGAAGGACAAGGTAGCAAGCGCCTACGACCGCGCTCAGTTTTTGGCGGAGCGGCGCAAGATGATGCAGGAATGGGCGGACTTTTTGGAGGCGATGACGGGTGGACATCCTTCCTCAAAGGCGTCAGATGAGTCTCAGTGTGTACGGACGGAGCGGCATTGCTAGAGGAGGCGGCCATGAGCAAACCATTTTTCCCGCTGACAGAACAACAGGTAATTCAAGCGGAACCAGGAGAAAAGCCACGTAAGCTATTTGATGGGGCAGGGCTGTACCTTCAAATTTTTCCGAGTGGAACAAAAGTATGGCACTTGAAGTTCCGACAGAGCGACAAGAGAGAAAGTACGCTGACATTCGGCCGATTTCCAGACGTCTCACTTGAACTCGCTCGATGCCGTCGGTCCGCCGCACGGCAAATGTTGCGTGATGGACTTGATCCCCGCACAGAATTTAATGCTAACCACATGGGTCTGCCGAAACGTCCAGTTGCCATGGATGTGAAACAAGTGGAGCACACCGTAGACCAGAGTACCATCGAAGCGATAGAGCGCCTGAGGACGATTGTTCTACCGCTACTATGCCGTGTCCCGCCCGACGAGAAAATGCGATCACACATGCTAGCGATGCTTGAAAAGATTCAAAATGAGCGCAGCGCTGAAGTGATTGACGTGCTATACGACGTTTGCGCCGAAATCATTTTCACCTGCCTCAGTGTGGGCATTGATGATTTGATCGACGCAAGGATGGCGCAGCGGCGTGGAGCGACGCAACTCTAATTTCCCCCAGTGGTCCCTCCTAGCGCTCCCGTCGTCTGCGCGGCCCCCATCGTTTGCAAGACCGCAGTGCACTGGGGCCCACAGTTTGTCACTCGCACCCACAGCAGTCCCTTGTTGTTGCCGTAGAAGCCCCTGGCATCGTTGGGATAGAGTCCGAGCTCGCCAGGCTCGCTGACTTTGAGGACAATCGTATTGCCGATTTTGGGCGCTTCCGTGTCACCGAGACTCACCCAATTAGGGGACTCGGCACCATCGGGGCCAATGACAACGGCGATCAGAGAAAAATAGGGTTGCTTTTTCCTTTTCTTCCAGTAGTTCGCCATGCGCATGAGCGCACTGCCTTCTTCTCCTTTTAACGCGGCCAGCCGGCGGTCGGCGTCATACCAGACCTGCGTCGGCATTGGGTCGAAGGTATATACCTCATCCGTTTGCACAGCGATGCCAGTACGCGTGAGGGTGTGGTCGGCCGGAATCGGTACGGCGCAGGACTGATTTTTGGCGATTTTGAAAAACTTGCGATTCGGGTCCCACTGGCAGAGTCCAGCTGGAGTCGGGGAATCGAGCTTGACTCGTTCGTAGCGCATTGCAGAGCAAGCAGCGAGTTGGGAAAGCACCAGCGTGACCCAGATCATTTCCGTTCTCATGGTGCCATCCGTGTGCAGTTCGGCCATGCTTCAATGTTGATGTATTTTGTCTTCTCAATCTTCAAATCCCGTGGATTGTCGGTCCATGCCCAGCCTATGGGTTTGCGCGCGACCCGGTGTACTGCTAGCTGATGTGCAGGCGCGAGAAGACTCAGCAAGTTGTTCTCGTGCTCTTTGGGGGGAATGCGACGACGCCTGTCGAAAACGGACTCGTGCACGCAGAAGGTCGCGGGGACCGTATGCTGCTTGTCGTCGAGGACATATCCGGCGATATCGCGGGATTTGGCGTGATATAGCATGCCCCACAACATGGCGGCCTCCGGATCATGGCTGCTGCCGTAGGGATTCTCGGGTGCCGCAGCGCCCACGGGCAGTAGCGCAAAATCTATCAACTGCGAAATCATCCAATTAAGGCTGACGCCGCTGAGTAGACTGTCTGGATAGCCGCCCCCTACGTCCGAGTGGGCGCCGGCAAACCAGACTTCGGCAAATTGTCCATTGGGGACGTGCTTGGCGGCGGGGCATTCTGAAAACAGATGTTTCCGCGTTAGTGGCAGCGGCGTGAAAACCCATTCGCGGTTGTCATCGATCGACAGAGCTTGAAAGGCATTGTCGACGTTGCACAGTTGGTCGCCATAGCGCAGATTGGGAGAATCGATATTCACAGGGTATGCTTGTAGGCCGAACTTCTCTTCCAGTCTTCCGATCCAATCAGGTATACCCAATGCCTCGACGCTGTCCCACAACCCCAGCACTTTTACTCGTACAGGCTTGTCGTCCGCTGTGATGCCGGTTCCCTCAAGGGCCTGGCCCACCGCCAACCTGCGCTCGGCCAGGCTCAGTGCCTGGTTTTTGTCTGTCTTGAATGCATCGAAAGTCAGACGCGCGGCCTCATATGCATCGATGCCGGGCGCTTTGACGATGCCAACGGTGTTGAGCAAGGATGCAAGGATGCGGGCCTGGTAAGCGCCGCGGCTAAAGCCAAAGACAAAAATGTCGTCGTCCTTGATGGGCGCACTGCCGTGCTTGTAGTTTTCGATCAGGAAGGCGTAGGCTATGATGACGCGAGGTCGTACGCCGAAGCCTGTCCCCATGCCCAGCACATCGGTCTTGGTGCCAACGCCTTCGATATAGATCGAGGCGAGGTCTTCTCGTTTCTGCAGAGATGCCAGCGAGTGGAGTTTTTTGATGTTGGTGTCGGCGGCAATATCATTGTGTGTGCCGTCGAAAAAGACTGCGATCTTCTTTTCGGGCGCCGCCGATATCTGTGTCTTGTGAATGATGGTAGTGCACCCAGGCAGGACGCACACAAGCAACAGTAGCAACTGGCGCATCATCTATTCCTCCTTCACTTCACAAGTCGTTGCTGATTCTAGGCTGGTTTGCCGAGACTAAATCTATCCAATAATTGCAAATTGCAATTTAGTTGGCCTATGTAGATTTGCAAGTGGATTGGGGTTGTTCGCATCAAGATACTGAAGACAGGGGAGCCTAAAAGCCGTTGACCGCCGCGCAATGGCGCATGACGGCAACGCGCGCATCAGATCACGGCTCGCTCTCGGGTCTGACGAAGCATCGATTGACTTCCGCCGTTGATTGGACTTCCGCCCTGGTAATTTGCATTGTGGCAGTGGACGGACAGTCGAGTGCCAGTCAACTGTCGAGTTCAATCGCTTGCGGCCCTTACGGCCTGCGCGCCGCGATGCACTTCTGGATCCATTCTTCAATTTCGCTGTTGATCCACGCCGACGAATTGGCCCCAAGTTTGACTGGCTTCGGAAATTCCCCCTTTTTGATGGCGTCGTAAATGCTACTTCGGGATTTTCCGCAGATAGTCAGGACCTCCTTGAGTCTTAGAAAGCGAATGGTCGGAGCTATGGCAATCGGTAGTTGATTCGATGACATACTTTGATCTATAGAGTCCACGGTTTCCCCTCCATCAGAGACGTGCTAGTCGAACTGGGTCTAAGGAAGTTCTGCTTGCATTTCGTGCGCTTTCGCCAGCGCGGCCCTGTAGTTCAGCAATTTATTAACCGGGACGGTCTCGCGCTTGGAGCGGGCGGGATTCGTCTCATTACCGTACGTCGTGTACACCGGATACATGTCGGCGCAGAGGATGACCGCGACGGCGTGGTGTTCTCCGTCGGACGCTGACAAGAATGTGCCGCCGGATCCGCTTTGCAAGGCGTCGTCCAGCGCGGCACACAAGGCGACAAGGGCAGCGCGGTCACCAACGATAATGGAGCAGTTGGTCGTTCGCGTTGCGCTGGCGATATGCAACATGTAGTCGCTCATTTTTTCCTCACTTCAAAAGGATTGACGTGGCCATGGAATTACAGCCATGTCGACAACGGATTTATCGGTTGTCATATATTCATTTTGACTTTGCGGCGTTGATTCAGTTCGCGATATATCAAGTGCACTCGAAGTTTTCTGTATAGCGTTTTCCGCATGGAACTCATGCTCTTAGCTTCCTCGCAGGGTGTGGTGCCGCAATGAAAAATCCCCTTGCGCGTTTGATCCTTCATAAGACCGGGGAGGTGCGTTCGTCGCACCATGGATTCGATTTGCCGGTTCCAGCGACAGACGAGGCGGCTTCCATGACGATCATCAAGTTCCCGAAGGCTCCGAAATTGCAGCCACCGCCCCCCCAAATACAGCAGGTGCGAACCGCTTCAATGAGTACGGGCAATAAAATATTCATGGGCCTGATGTGTACTGTGTGGGCCATCGCTGCGTTGGCATGGCCCCTGATCAGTTGGATTGCCTCGATAGACTGCATCTTTCAATTTTTCCGGATGCTCTACTATTGGGATACGCCCGGCGCCCATGCAGGGATCACTTTTCTGGCCCACTTTATGGGTTTCATTGCGCTGACCTTCTTTGTCTTCGTCTATCGGCCCGAGTGGCCTTCGAATGTCAAATGACTTTAGCGGCTAAAGTGAAAGGTACGACGATGGGCGCGACATCGAGTGAGCAAGGCACGCATGCCGCGCGGGCGAATTCCGCATCAGACCGCTTGGCCCGGAGAAAAGCGCCACATGGCCGGCCCCTGGAGTTGGAAATTGATCTGATTGATGAGGATCCTTGCCAACCCCGCAGTGAAAACAACCCAGGTTTCCAGCTGGCCAGTCTCCGGGAGCTCGCTACGACGATAAAACTACGCGGAATTAAGATGCCCATCTCGGTTCGCGAAAATCCACAGGTTGCAGGCCGATACATCATCAATCATGGTGCACGCCGTTTTCGTGCTACTAAGCTGGCCGGTAAATCCACAATCCCGGCATTCATCGACAATGACTACAGCAATGCGGACCAAATGATCGAGAATCTCCAGCGAGACGATTTGACCCCGCGTGAGATTGCCGACTACATCGGTCGCGAACTATCCAAAGGCTGCAAGAAGGGTGACATTGCAAGATCCCTCGGTAAGTCGGCCGCCTACGTTACCCAGCACGTGACCTTGCTCGACCTGCCGCAACCGATCGCCGCAGCCTTTAACACGGGGCGGGCGCGGGATGTCACGGTCATCAATGAGTTGGTCACATGTTTCAATGCCAACCCTGGCGTTGTTGCTTCCTGGTTGGACAGTGAGGCTCAAGATATTACTCGCACATCTGTGCGAATTCTTCGCGACTTTATCGACGACAAGGGCGTGCGCGATCCTCCGCTAGAATTCGTCCCCGACGACAGCCCTTCCTTCCCACCAGAGGATCGCGGCATGAGTACCGCTTCGAAATCGACTGGATCGGAAGACCGTATCAGGTCGCCCATTCTCCAGGTACTGTGTGGCTCGCGTCCCGCCAGCTTGAATTTGCATCGGAAACCGACAGTCGTGGGCCACGGCTGGGTCAAATACGATGATGACGACAGCGAGGTGGAAGTCGACCTTAAAGTGGTCCGGCTGCTAGCTCTGATGGAGCGTTGAACTCGCCTCGTCAGCGGCGCAGCATGTGTGATATTGAATCAGCTGATCGATCTGGTCGCATGAGAGGGGCACTTTGCGGACGCGCGCGATTGGCCGGCATCCGAACATCCGTTGCGTGATGGTCAAACGGCCAGCGGCCGTGGGGTACGATTTAAGGCATTACAATGCCAAACATTAACCCATATGATTGCCAAAAAAATGGGAAATGGAACCGCGTAATGGCGAGTTCACATACCTACTTAAGTTCAAAAAAACTCATATATTTGCCGAAGTCCCATATTTCACAGCATAAGGTTGCCCCAACGACAAAGACAGGCTTGCAGCCCGTGATCCCTATTCACAATATGAAACAATCGCGAATGTTTACCGAGTACTGGCGGTCAATTTCTTGAGAGTCGATGACTCTGTTGAGCGCTGTGTTTCGAGCGATCGTTCCTTATCGTGGCGGTTGATAGTGCCGCTGTGGCACAAGCGAAAGCCAGTAATCCTGACAAGGAAAAGATTGACGATTTGAAGGACGTCGCTGCGGACTTTCGGCCAAGGTGGGAAGCTTCTATTGCACGTGAAGTATGTTTGCTAAATGAAGTTTATGAATTGAAGCAGCGGCTTCGAAAGCTGACGGGAGAGAACGTTCTGCCACTTCGTCCATTACGTAGGGATGAAATATCACCCCCAAAATGACCGCGGTTGTTGCACTATCAATCACTCGCATTTTGCCGTATAAACACATTGTCGGCCAACTACCGCTTCCGGAGTCCCGGCGTTCTCCCAACGAATAATAGGAAAATTATGAGTCCGCAAGATCGCTATTGGAGTTCGTTGTATGAACTGGTTTTTCACGGCTACCTGTTGCAGGCCCATTGCCAAGACGCTGCTGATACGGATCGGAAGTTCAAGGTTGTTGTCGCCATCACATCTTCCACCAGTCTGGGGATTTGGGCGGTGTTCAAGGCCTATCCGGAGGTATGGGCAACGATTATCGTTTGCACCCAGATTGTGAGCGCGACGTCGAAGTACTTGCCTTATGCGGCTCGCCTGAAAGCCGCTGGAGCATGCGTGCACGATTTCCGCGAGATTCAGAATTGGGCAGAGATGCGGTGGTGCGATATTGTCGACGGCGACCTCACGGATAGCCAAATCAACAAAGCGCGTTCAGAAATTCAAGCTAAGACGGCACGTGCATTGAAGTCCCATTTTCCCCTGGACGGACTGCCAGCCCACCAGGGATTCAACGAACGCGCCACGGTCAACGCAGAGTCCTATATGAACACCCACTTTGGAGATAAAAAGAATGGCAACGAATAAACCTGGGATCCCCGTAACGACTCCTGTTCCTGATCGGGGCGAGAAAGGAGCAAACCTTCCGCCTCCTTCACGTCCCGCGCCACCCATGCCGTCTGTCAAACCATCTAAGCCCGGTAAATAGTGATGACAAAGACAAACAAGCCATCAAATAACGAAGGACCCCAAACGCGTCAGAGTACGAGAGGTATTGCGCAGGACTCCAAACTTCCGCCTCCGGCACGCCCTGCACCGCCGACGCCTTCGGTAAAACCATCAAAGCCAAGTAAATAGGAAAGTCATGAGAAGTATTCTGGACATACCCATAGGTGCGTCGGTACGAACGACGCGCAGGGACGGCAGTATTCAGATGGGGGTACTTGTCGGGTTTGACGGCGACGGCTTGATTTTTCGAGAATCAAGCGGTGTCGAGCGGCACGACATCGGTCCGTGGATCCAAGTCGATGTGAACACTGGCTTTGGTTGGACCAGGCTGCCCAAATAGAATCGAAGAATCATGAGACGGATACGTTGGAATATCGCAGTATCGTCGGAGACTGATCAATCGCTCCATATGTTCCTTGCAAGCCAAGGCGGAGGCTGCAAAGGTGTTTTATCGCGTTCATCGAGAAAGCCGTGCGTGCGCACATCCTTGAGCAGACGCCAGAGCAGGTGGAATGGCATGCCTTCGACGCGTGCGCCGTGGCCACGCCAGGCTCTCGAACCAAGAAACGAGGCTACCTGAATGGAATCAGTCCGCGTCAACGTTGTATACAGGCCATTGCGCATCTGTTGGGCTATTAAGGCAGGCGACAAGGAGGGCTTTCGAAAGGCCGTAAAGCAATCCAACGCTTTGTGGGGTGGCCGGTACAATCCGATCGTCATCGTCGACCGTGAGTCAGAAGCCAAGAGCCTTGTTGAAGCTTTTCGAGCAGACCTAGTCCTGCCAATCGGTGACTCGGATGAAGTCAAAGCGTTTGTCGCAAAATTTTCTCATCTGATCAATCCGTTCTTCCGCAATGACATCTTCGTTGGAGCTGAAAATAATACAATGCGTGCCCAGGTCCTAGACCTTCAGAACACGCTTGTCTATTTGCGCGAACGGCCAGAATGGACGGTACTTAAGGAGAAAGAGGTTCGTCTCTATAAGTGGGCACCTGACGACCCGCTCGCTGACATTTTCTTGATACAACTTGGCGCATATCCAAGCACCGACGAAATTTCAATCGATTACGCACAGCTGTTGAAGGATGCTACGAATGCGAGCGAGTTTGAAATTGGAATCGACAAGGAATTGCCTGCAGACATCCTTCAGTGTCCCAGTATTGCCTACTTTAATCGGCACGGGCTGAAGAGGCACCACGGGATTCATCCTGGCTGGGACGCCCCTGGCTTCTACGCTGGCGATGCATCTAATTTGGATGATCTGGTGACGTTCTGGAATCTTCGGGCCTGCGACATAGCCTTGTGGTTTGTTGATTCACGACATATTGAGAGGTTTCAAGCCATGATTCCTCGTTGGACAGAATTCGTCCAAGAGCAACTGGCATTTCACAAGGATGCGTTTTCTGAAAATGTTGCGATTTGGTGGCGGCGACAGACTCCGGACGATTCCGGAAACACGGATGCGTTGCGGACTTCCTTCGGTGCGGGGCCTCACACAGTTTGTGGTGTCAGTGAACACTCTTGGAACGGACTCAATGTCCGTGCCCCAACTATGCATTTCGGTGAAGCCGCATCTTTAGGTGTCCTCATTACCGAATCCGGAAAGCCAAAGATTTCGTTTGGCTTGAATGACAAGCCTTACGCTGCGGATGTTTGGTTTCACACTCAACACCTTGTGGCCTCGATTTCAATTTCCGGCGGCCTCTATAGTAATGATGATTACACACTTGATCCGCCGTATATCCCGGAACTGAACGAGTTCTACGCTCGGACGATGCATTTCCGGTTCAACATGCTACGAATTGAGTCTGAGCGAGTCGGTCTGGTAGTCGACGCAGCTGACACTGATGCAATCTTGTATGCCCTTCCTGTGGCGGCTCTCTTCAAGGAAGTTTTTAGCCTCGCAGGTTTTTCGGCGAAGCTGAGTTCCGGCGGACTTATCACAAGGCAGCTTATAACACAGCTTGGCGGCCTATCCGGTGCCGTCGTGTTCAAGATTCCTGGAGTGCGGCGACTGATACGGACACATGGTCCAACAGCTGCTTTTACAAAGAACTCCGCCATTCAGCTGATCGGCAGCAAGGATCCCGAAAATCCGAAGGCTGCGTTTAGGGACCACGAGGATCTATATATTGAGCCGCGTCCGCCCGGAAAAAAACTCGATGCCGGAAGCGTCTTTGCTTACCTCGTTGAAAAGGGCCTTTTCCGCATTGGTGCAGAACTGACGTGTTCGCATTGCCAGATGTCTAGCTGGACTTCGCTCGAGGCCTTGCGGCAAAAGCTTACCTGTGAAATGTGTGGACGCGAATTCGACGCTTCAAGGCAGCTCGTCGACACAGAATGGTATTACCGCCGCTCCGGCGTCCTTGGCGCCGAACGTAACGCCCAAGGTGCGATTCCAGTGACACTCGCTCTTCAGCAGTTGAATGCCAATCTGATGTCAATGTTTCGGGAAAATGTCTATTCACTTTCGCTGGACTTGATACCTAGAGAGGGCAACTCACTTCCTGCATGTGAGGTCGACTTCGCCTGGCTGATTACAAGACCCTATCCGGACAAGACCATCATCATCCTAGCCGAATGCAAGGATCGAGGGCAGAAGTCAACAAAGAATGGGGACGGAGGCACCATCGACCGAAAGGACATCCAGAACCTGAAGGCGGTCGCGGATTCATTTCCGCGAGATCGCTTCGAGACGTTTGTCCTGCTAGCAAAGTTGTGCCCATTCACGCCACATGAGATAGAACTTGCCAAATTGCTTAACGATAAGTATAAGCGGCGTGCGATTTTGCTTACTGACCGTGAATTAGAGCCATATCGCCTTTACGAACGCACTGAAAAACTGTTCAATGTTGCAGGCCAAGGCAGTGATCCCGCAGGTCTAGCTTTGGCTACCGAGTTGATTTATTTTAAGCCGTAGCCGATCGGAACGCTGTAGTGCTGCAGAGAATCAGTATCTGTGGTCGATCGCCGGTGATCGCTGTCGCCGGCCGCCGTTATACTCGCCTTTGAACTGGAGGCGTGAATATGGATGACGAAGGCATGCAAATCGAAGGCGGGAGGACTGAGGAGGAAATATTCGGCGAACTGGCCGGGCTGTGCGCAGCGCCGGGTTTTGTCCATGTGATCGCCTACCTCAGCATTCGCGACAACATGATTCGATACAAGGACGAGATCAAGCCGGAGGACATGAGCAACCTGTATAGCAGCGAGCATCTGGTCCGGACCGAGATCAATGTCCTTTTAGGCCTGTTGATCAAGCGCGACATCGACTACACGGTTCCAGAGGCTTCGATTTTCCAAAGTTGGACCGAAAGGGCAGAGGCGCTGTTGGCTGAATTGCATGCAGCGATGACTGGCATTATGTTCGCGCACATGATGCCCGGCGCTCAACCTGCCGACGGACACAGTCCATTCACCAGCGGATCTGTCCTTCGCGAGGCAATCTTCTACGGCGGTGAGTCGGCGTACAGTTTTCAAT
>Ga0187845_1001743_pt1 | contig 12264 bp, 10 predicted proteins | sample SpaLakP09_SKY_68_FD_134515 | JGI IMG/M metagenome (GOLD analysis project Ga0187845, IMG submission 134515) | Oligotrophic lake water microbial communities from Sparkling Lake, Wisconsin, USA - SP09_SKY_68 | ecosystem: Environmental > Aquatic > Freshwater > Lake | place: USA: Sparkling Lake... | reverse complement strand
GTTCTGGGCCTGTGCGACTTGCGGCATATCAGCGCAAGACTTCGCGGCAATCGGCGATCACGCCATCGCGCGACGGGCCGCACCCGCGCGCGCAGGCAAAGCCGGAGGTGATTTTGGCTTCCATCGTGTAATCCTGCATGGCGACGCGGCATTCCTGCGCGGTCTTATAGGGGCGCGACAGGGCGCCTTCGGTATTCTGCCTCAGGTCGTCATAGTAATAGCCGTACCAGACAGTGTCATCGCCATTGCCATCAAGGCAGCCACCAAGCAGGAGGCTGGCGGCCAGCGCCAGACAGGCGGCTTTTGCCCCGAAATTCATAGCATACCCCATAGCGCACCGCCGCGCGCGCAACCCCATGCGTCATCCTCTAGACGCGCCAGAGGCCAAAAGGTTTCATCCCCGCGCGGCCAGGATTGAAATAAATTATCCATGGAACCCCAGCCATGGTCCGGCATTCCCTCCTGTGAAGGCTGACCTTCAGTTCATCAATTTTGCAACCACAGGAGAGATACTATGGGTTCTGTCAGCGATCGCATTTCGGGCGCCACCAACTCGCTGGTCGGCAAGGCAAAAGAGGTTATCGGCAAGGAGACCGGCGACGTGAAGCTGGCCGCCGAGGGCGCGGCTCAGGACACCAAGGGCAAGATCCAGACCGCCACAGGCAAGGCCAAGGCCGCCATCGGCGAATAAGCCGTCGGCCAAGAACTGCCCAAGGGGCAGGGCGTTGGCCCCGCTGGCGAGAGCGGGGCCAACGTTTGCCTCTATGCAGCAGCGCGCTGCATCTCGCGCCACCGGCGCCTTGGCCCAGCCCGGTCGGGCCCGGAAAAAAGATGGGCGCAAGGATCTTGGATACGGACCAGCCCGGAGGCATCATGGCTCGCACATTGCTGCAATTCTTTCACTGGTACTATCCCGAGGGCGGCCATCTCTGGCGTGAATTGACCGAGCGGGCCGAGGCTCTGGCGCAGATGGGCGTCACCGATGTCTGGCTGCCGCCCGCCGCCAAGGGCGCGGGCGGCGCGGCCTCGGTGGGTTATGACACCTATGACCTGTTCGATCTGGGCGAGTTTGATCAGAAGGGCAGCGTCCCCACCCGCTATGGCACGCGTGAACAATTGCAGCAGGCGATCACCGCCGCGCGCAATGCCGGGCTGGGGGTGATCCATGACGCGGTGCTCAACCACAAGATGGGCGCCGACAAGACCGAGCGCGTCACCGTCCAGCGTGTGCATGACGACAATCGCAACGAGACAGATGGCGAGCCTTTCGAGGCCCATGCCTACACGCGCTTCACCTTTCCGGGGCGGAGCGGCGCGCATTCGCAATTTGAATGGACTGCCTCCTGCTTTTCCGGCGTCGATTATGTTGAAAACCCGGAGGCCACCGGCGTCTTTTCGATCCTCAACGAACATGGCGAAGGCTGGAACGAGGAGGTCGACGAGGAACTGGGCAATTTCGACTATCTGATGGGCGCCGATGTCGAATTCCGCAATCCGGCGGTCTATGAAGAGGTCAAATATTGGGGCCGCTGGATGGTCGAGCAGGTGGGCGCCGATGGCTTTCGCATGGATGCGGCCAAGCATATTCCGGCATGGTTCCTGCGCGACTGGGTGGGCCATTTGCGCGAAAGCGTGGCGCCCGACCTCTTCGTGGTGGCCGAATATTGGAACCCGGATCTCGATGCTCTGGCGACCTATCTCGACCGGGTGGATCGGCAATTCGCGCTGTTCGATGTGGGGTTGCAACATAATTTCCACCATGCCGGGCGGGCCCATGCCGATTACGACCTGCGCGGGATTTTCGATGGATCGCTGGTGGGCGCCATTCCCGAACATGCCGTCACCATCGTCGCCAATCACGACACCCAGCCCTTGCAGGATCTGGAAAGCCCGGTCGAGCCATGGTTCAAGCCGCTCGCCTATGCGCTGATCCTGCTGCGCGAAGGGGGGCTGCCCTGCCTGTTCTATCCCGACCTTTACGGCGCCGGCTATGACGACACCGGCCGCGATGGCCAGACCCATCACATCGACCTGCCCGCCATCGCCTGCCTGCCCGACCTTATCACGGCGCGCCAGATGTTTGCCCATGGCCCGCAAACCGACCTGTTCGACGAGCCCAACTGTATCGGCTTCATCCGCCACGGCACCGCCGAGGCGGCAGGTTGCGTGGTGGTCCTCTCCAACGCCGGCGATGCCGCGCGCGAGGCGGTGCTGGGCGAGGATCATGCCGGGGCCACCTTCATCGACCTGCTCGGCCATCATCAGGGCGAGGTCACGACAGACGAGGGCGGCAAGGGTGTCTTCCCGGTCCATGGCGAAAGCGTCAGCGTCTGGGTTCGGCGCGAGTCTTTGTGAGTTTCGGCGCGGTGCGGTCACGCCTCATCGCGCGGCCTGCAACTTTTTCTCCGCCCCGGACTTCTCTCTTTGTACAGCGCCCGGCTTTCGTGCCCGGCTTCTTTGCAAGGAGTGCCCAACATGACCACCATGCTCACTCGCGACGGCACCATGATCTACACTAAAAGCTGGGGCTGGGGGCGCCCTGTCGTGTTGATCCATGGTTGGCCGCTCAATGCCGATAGCTGGGACCCGATCGCGCTGGAACTGGCCCATGCCGGTTTTCGCGCGATCAGTTATGACCGGCGCGGCTTTGGCCGTTCGGATCAGCCCTCGCATGGCTATGATTACGACACGCTGGCCGATGATCTGGCCCAGGTGATGGCGTTTCATGCTGTGAGCGATGATGCGGCCTTGGTCGGCTTCTCGATGGGCGGGGGCGAGGTGGTGCGCTATATGTCGCGCCACAATGGCGCGGCGGTGTCGCAAATTGCGCTGATCAGCTCGGTCGTGCCGGGGCTGGTTCAGAGCGATGCCAATCCCGATGGCGTTTCCCCCGACATTTTTGTCGAGATGGAAAAGCATCTGGTCGAGGACCGCGCCCATTTCTTCACCCGCTTTTTCAAACAATTCTACGGCGTCGGCCTGCTCGACCGCCCGGTCAGTCAGGAGGTGCTCGACCACGCCAGAGCCATGGCGATGCAGGCCGGGCTGCTGCCCACGCTGGCCGCGATGCGCGCCTTTTCGCACAGTGATTTTACCGAGGATCTGGCGGCGATCAACGTGCCGACCTTGTTGGTCCATGGCACCGCCGATGAGATCGTGCCGATCCGCGCGACATCCCATCGCGTGGCCGATGCGGTGGGCATGGCCGGGCTGGTCGAATATGGCGCCGCGCCGCATGGGCTGTTCGCCACGCGGCAGGATGATCTGGCCAATGATCTGATCGCGTTTCTGCGCCGCCGGATGGCCCCGGTATGCAGCGCGGTGGAGCAGGCCGCGCTTGATATGGAGACCGCGCGCACGATGGTCGCGCCCGCGATGTAAGGATGGTTCAGGCGTGGGCCAGCACATCACCATAATCGGGGTGCCGCCCGGCCCATGCCACCATGAAGGAGCAGCGCGGGACCAGTTTCAACCCCTGCGCCCGCGCCAGATCGAACACGCCGCGCGCCAGCGCCCCGCCGATCCCGCGCCCTTCATAGGCGGGCGGAACCTCGGCATGCAGCAGGTGATAGGCCCCGGCCTCGTCCTGCCGATAGGTGCAAAAGGCGAAAGCCTCATCCTCGATGGGCAGTTCAAAACGGTGGGTGGCGGTGTTCAGCGTGACAGGGGCGGCCATGCGCATTCTCCTTTACCGGATAGATGCGTCTGGCCGCTGCCTCGCGCAAGGGCGCTTAATCCCGCCCCATCACCAATTCGCTGCGCAAGGCCCTGATCAGCTCCGGATCGGCGGTCAACTTGTCCTGCTCTTCGTCGAGGATCGCCTCGAACAGCGCGTGGGTGAAACTGGCCCGCTCTTGGGGTGGCACAGCGCCCGGCGCGGTCGAGATCAGCAGATCGACCATCCGCACCGACCCATGCAGCCGCCCCATCAGATAATCATGCTCGCGATAGGCCCGGCTGAAAAAGGCGGCGAAATGGTGGAATTCCTCGCCCTTGAGCCGCCGCGACAGGCCGGTGTCCGCCGGAGTCTCGTCTTTGGCCACATCGCCCTGAATGACATCGCGCGGCGAGATGCGGTCGATCTTGACCGGGTTCATCTCGGCCTCGCCCTGTCCGCGCGTCAGCGTGAGCGTGGCCACATCGTAAAAGGCAAAGCCCAGATAGGCCAGCAGGATCACCTGTCCCAGCGCCGCGGGCAGATGGCGGATCTTGTTGACCAGAATGGCGTCGATGGCCGCATCAAGCTGGGGCAGCGTGTCGGCGGCGGCCATATCGCGCAGCACCTCGCCCGGATGGATCAGCACCCGGCCCGGATCGGCGGGGACAAAGGGCGCCCCATTGAGCGCCAGCGACAAGCCCTGCCACGCCGCATCGCGCGCGCCGTCAAGGTGATGGGCCGGCATATCGCCCAGTTCCTCGCGCGCTTCCTCCAGCCGCCGGATCACATGGCGCATCCGGCGCAGGCGAAACGCGCCATCATGGTTGCGCAAAAAGGCGACCATCTCGCTCGACATGGCCTGCCCGTCGGTCCCGCGCGCGCGCAGATTGCCCTTGGCCCAGCGCCCCAGCGCCGAGCGGATCGGCGCTGGGGCCTGCCCCTCGGGCGTGAGCGTCACGGCCAGTGCGTCGAGCGTGATCTCCAGCTTCATCCGCGCATAGGCCTGATAGGCAAACCCGGCCTGTTCGACTGCGGCGGCATGCGAGGCATGGCGCCACGCCGCCATCTGCGCAACATCGGGGCAGGCATCGAGCACATCGCGCCCCAGCGCGAGGCGCACCGAGGCCTCGACCTCGGGCTGGATCGCCGCCATGATCTGGCGCACGCGGGCCATATCCTCCGATTGGCGGGCCAGCGCCTCCAGATTGTCGCGGATCGGCTGTTCGCGCGGGATGGTGGAAATGGCGCGAAAGATCACGCTGAAAAAGCCCGGCGCCCCGCTTGGCTTCAGGGTGGAGGGCGGATCCTGCGTCGGGTCGATATAGAGCAGGCGGCGATCCACCTCGCGCTCGGCCGGGCGCGAGGGCAGGGCGGCGATCGCCTGCGCAAAGGGCGCGTTGACGAGGATCGAACCATCCATCAACGCCGCCTCATTCACCGTCCCGGCGGCAAAATGGGCGGGCAGCACGCGGGCCAGAAAAGCGCTGCGCCCCGGCCATTCCTCGTCACGCTCGACCATCAGCCGGTCGATTTCCACCGGCAGCAGCGGGGGAAACGCGCCGGGAAAACTGGCCGAGGCGCGCGCGGCAAACACCAGTTCGGGCAAAGCCGCCAGCGCCCCATACCCGGCCAGCGAGCGGAAGCTGATGTCCACCCGGTGTTCGCGTTCTTCCACCGATGGCGGGCTGTGCAGCGCCACTTTTTCCGGGTGTCCGGCATAATCGGTGGCGGTGGTGAACAGGTCGAGCGGATGGCCCCGTGGCAGGAGCGGCGCCCCGCAGGCCCCCTGCGCCATCGCGTCGAGCGCCTCGGCAATCAGGCGCGAAAAGCCGATCCCGCTGAACGGCGCCTCGAACCAGCGCGAGCGCACCAGCCGGTTGAGCTTGGCCTTGATCTCGCTCTCGATGGCGCTCGAAGTGGGCGAGACGGGCGAGGTGCGCGTCAGCAGCATCCGCACCAGCGGCACCGCCCATTGCTTGGCAAAGCCGGTCCAGCCCTGATCGTCGGTGTCGAGCAGGCAATCAATATCGGCCCGGTCCAGCCACAGCCGCGTCAGCGGTTCGAGCGATTGCCCGCTCTGGATGGCCTGGGCCAGAAACACGCCATTGAGGCCCCCCGCGCTGGCCCCTGCGACAATATCGGGCAGCACCCAGAGCTGCGTTCCCGAACGCTCGGCGATCCGGTGCAGCAGATCGGTGTAGATCCGCTCGCTGGGCAGGAGATTTTCCGGATTTTGCCGCATACGGCTGGCGCGGGCCAGTTTCCACACTTCCTTGGTCACGCCATGCATGTAAACCGCAAGGCTGATCCCGCCGTAACAGACCAGAGCGAGACGAAGCTCTTTGTGCCGCATGGGTTACTGTCTGCCTTTAATACAGTGGGCGGGCAAGGCGCTAACTGTCACGCCTAACTGTCACGATAGCCCGGAAGGCCCAATTGCCAGCGGATCGCGGCAAAGCGCAGGATCAGCCCGCCCATAAACCCCGCCGCCATCGCCAGCCCGCCATGCAGCCCCATACTGACCAGCGCGACATAGCCCCCCGCCGCCAAGGCCGCCGCCGTCACGTAAATCTCGGGACGCAGCACGATGGAGGGAACCCCGGCCAGCATATCGCGGAAAATCCCGCCCATGCATGCCGTCACCACCCCCATGATCGCGGCGGGCAGGGGCGGTATGCCAAACGACAAAGCCTTGGCCGCACCAAACACGCTGTAGGCGGCAAGGCCGATCCCATCGAACCATTCCAGCGCCTGCCCCGGCCAGATCCGGCGCGGGGTGAACCACACCACCAGCGCCGCGCCAAGGCAGATCGCAATCGGCGCCGACCGATGCATCCAGAACACCGGCGCCCCGATCAGCAGATCGCGCAAGGTGCCCCCGCCAACCCCCGTGATCGCGCCAAAGAACATGAAAGTCACCAGCGTCTTGCGCATCCGCGCCGCCGCCAGCGCGCCCGAGAGGGCAAAAACTGCGGTTGCCGCCATATATCCAGCCATGGCATCAGCCATGCCGAGGCATCCACAACAGGTTGAACCGAGACGGGGATGGGCACCATTTATCGCTTTTTGGCCAACATCGCCCAATTTGCAAGCGTATGCGTGCCGGAGATATACTTGACAGCGTTGTCGACATTGCCGAGGGCTGTTGCTGCTTGGCGCCTCTGGGCAATTGCTCAAACTTGCGCCATGTCTGCAACGGGATCTGTCGGAATGGCAGGCGCATAAAGGCACGAGAGGAGGGGGATTCATCCCATGGCTTTGGCTCCAGACACTAAAGGCAGCGCGCAAGCGGGCCAGAATATCGACGCACCGGAATTGCGCCTGTTTGTTATGGCGCTGTTCTTCATCTTTGGCGGGATCACCAGTCTCAATGACGTGATCATCCCCAAGCTGAAGGACCTGTTCACGCTGAATTATACCCAGGCGATGCTGGTGCAATTCTGCTTTTTCACCGCCTATGCGCTGATCGGCCTGCCCGGTGCCGCGCTGGTCAAGCGGATTGGCTATATGCGCGGCGCGGTGGCAGGCCTGCTGACGATGATGGTCGGCTGTCTGCTCTTCATCCCGGCGTCGAAAAGCGCGACCTATGCGATCTTTTTGGCCGCGCTCTTCGTGCTGGCCAGCGGCGTGGTGGTGGTGCAGGTTGTCACCAACCCGCTGATTTCGCTGCTCGGGCCCGCCAAGACCGCGCATAGCCGCCTGACCTTTGCGCAGGCGTTCAACAGCCTTGGCACGGTGATCTTCCCGCTGGTGGGCGCGCCGATCATCCTTGGCCGCCTCAAGGACGTTAAGGCCGAGGACCTGACCGGCCCGGCGCTCGACGCCTATCGCATGGCCGAGACGCAGACCGTGGTGAACACCTATACGTTGCTGGCCGCCGCGCTGGCGCTGGTGGCGGCGGTGGTGTGGTTCAACCGCAATCGTCTCAAGGGCGAAAAGCACGAGAAGACCTCGCTGGCCTCGGGCTTTGCGCTGCTCTCGCAAAAGCGCTTTGGTCTGGGTGCGCTCTGCATCTTCCTCTATGTCGGCGCGGAAGTGTCGATCGGTTCGCTGATCGTCAATTATCTCAAACAAGCCAATGTGCTGGGCCTCGATGATGCGGGCGCGGGCGGCTATATTCCCTATTACTGGGGCGGGGCGCTGGTGGGCCGTTTTGCCGGGTCTGCTTTGCTGCGCGTGGTGTCGCCGGGCAAGCTGCTGACGTTTAACGCGATTGGCGCGATTGCGCTGATCCTGATTTCCACCAACACCACCGGCCATGCGGCGGCCTACAGCCTGCTGCTGATCGGGCTGATGAACTCGATCATATTCCCCACCATCTTTTCGCTCGCCTGCGAAGGTCTGGGCAGCAAGGCGGCGGATGGTTCGGGCATCATCAACATCGCCATCTTTGGCGGCGCGGTGGTTCCGCTGGCCACCGGCGCGATTGCCGATGGCATGGGCAGCCTTGGCCTGTCGCTGGCGCTGCCCGCGATCTGCTATGGTGTGATCGCCTATTTCGGCTGGTTTGCGCGCAAGCCTTCGGATGCGGTTGCTTGATGCAGTGTGATCCGGCGTCGTGAGGACGCCGGATCAGCTTCCAGAGGAAAACCAATCCATCGTCATGCTGAACTTGTTTCGGCATCCATGGCGGTTCACTTGCAACAAGCGCAAGGTGACAGCCTGAACTGGCTCCATGGATGCTGAAACAAGTTCAGCATGACGTGAGCGCCAAACCAAAAAGGGCGGCGGAACCGGGTTGGTTCCGCCGCCCTTTTGCTTGTTCAGCCCTCAGGGGCCCTACGGCTTAGTCGCGGCCGCGCGGGCCTTTGCCCTTGAAGCCGCCGCCAAAGCCGCCCTTGCCACCGCCAAAGCCGCCTTTGCCGCCGGCGCCGCCGGCAGGCTTGGGACGGAAAGGCTTCACGCCAAGCGTCTGCTGGACATGGCCTTCGCTATGCGCTGGACGGCGCGCGCCGGGGGCGTGGCGCCCCTTGCGGTGTTCGCGGGCCTGATCGCGCGGACCGGTGCTGCTGGGCTCGATGTTGACACCGGCCTCATCGTCGCTGCCCGGAATCGAGGTGCGCGCCACGGCATTGCCAAAGCGTTCGGCCAGATTGCGCGGGATCTGCACAAAGGTCTCGCTGGCGCCGATGCGGATCGCACCGATCTCGCCGCGCGTGACATGGCCGCGACGGCACAGCAGCGGCAGGATCCAGCGCGGATCGGCGTTCTGTTCGCGACCGATGTCGATGCGGAACCAGGCCACATCCTCGAAACCGGCGCGGTGATGCGATTCGCGGATCGTGTCGGGCGACGAGGCGATCATTTCCTCGGGCTGGGGCAGCGAGGCGCGATGCGAGCGCACCAGCGCCAGCGCCAGTTCCTGCGGGCTACGCTGGCCCATCAGTTCCTCGGCGATCACCAGATCCTCGGCATCTTCCTCGGGGTCGACCGGGGCGAGCAGCTTGGTCAGCAGACGCTGACGGTCGGCTGTGCGGATCGATTCGGGGCTGGGCGCATCGGTCCACTCGGCCTCGATACGCGCGCCGCGCAGCATCATTTCCACCCGGCGACGGCGCGGGAAGGGAACGATGAGGACAGCGGTGCCCTTCTTGCCCGCACGACCGGTACGGCCCGAGCGGTGCTGAAGCGTTTCGGCGTCACGCGGGATTTCCACATGGACCACCAGCGTCAGATTGGGCAGATCGATGCCACGCGCGGCAACGTCGGTGGCCACGCAAACGCGGGCGCGGCGGTCGCGCAGCGCCTGAAGCGCGTTGTTGCGCTCGTTCTGGCTATGCTCGCCCGACAGGGCCACGGCGGCAAAGCCGCGCTCGACCAGCGTGGCATGCAGGTGGCGCACATTGTCGCGCGTGGCGCAGAACAGGATCGCGGTATCGGCTTCGTGGAAGCGCAGCAGGTTGACCACCGCGCGTTCGATATCGGCCGGGGCCACGGTCATCGCCTGATAGGCAATATCGCCATGGCCGCGGTTTTCACCCACGGTCGAAATGCGCAGCGCGTCGCGCTGATAGCGGCGGGCCAGCGCCACGATCTGACCCGGCATGGTGGCCGAGAACAGCAGCGTGCGGCGGCTTTCCGGGGTTGCTTCAAGGATCTGTTCCAGATCCTCGCGGAAGCCCATGTCGAGCATTTCATCGGCTTCGTCCAGAACGATCGCCTTCAGACCCGACAGGTCGAACGCGCCGCGCTCCAGATGGTCGCGCAGACGGCCCGGCGTACCCACCACGAGATGCGCGCCCATGTTGAGCTGGCGGCGTTCCTTGACCGGGTCCATCCCGCCAACGCAGGTGACGATGCGTGCCTGCGCCTGGCTGTAGAGCCAGGTCAGTTCGCGGCTGACCTGCAAGGCCAGTTCGCGCGTGGGCGCAATGATCAGCGCCAGCGGGTCGCGGGCGGGGGGCAGCACATCGCCGCCGTCGAGCAGGTCCTTGGCCATCGCCAGACCAAAGGCCACGGTCTTGCCCGAGCCGGTCTGGGCCGAAACGATGAGGTCGCGGCCATCGGCTTCCTCCTTGATGACGGAGGACTGGACCTCGGTCAGCGAAGTATAGCCCTGAGTCTCGATGGCGCGCAGCATACAGGGGGCGAGCGTGGCGGGAAGATTTGATTCGGTCATGCAAACTCTTGTGGTCTGTCCCGGCGGGGACAGGAGGAATGGGATCAATCGGTAACCAAGCCAAATGGAACAGGGCCGAAAGGGGGCGCGGCAATAGCCAGCAGCCCAACATATGGGGCGCCCATAGCGGGAAAATTGCCGTTTGGCTTGTTCTTTTTTTGGAGCACTCGAGTCGAGCGGCCCGGTGTGGCACAAAATCTAGTTTTGCCGGGCAAATTCCTCAATCGCGCTCAGATGAACGGCGATTTCCGCCTCGCTCAGGAAGGACCCGGTGAAGCTGTTGCGGGCAAGCTGGATGATCTGCGCCTTGGACAGATCGCGCGCGGCGGCCACGGCGCGATAGTTTTCCGCGACATAACCGCCGAAATAGGCCGGATCATCGGAATTGATCGTCGCGGCCAGCCCCAGGTCGAGCATCCGGTCAATCGGATGGTCGGCCAGATCGCGCACCACGCAAAGTTTCAGATTCGACAGCGGGCAGACGGTCAGGGTCATGCCCGATTGCGCCAGACGGGCGGTCAGCGCCGCATCCTCCAGCGAGCGATTGCCATGGTCGAGTCGGTCGACATGCAACAGGTCGAGCGCCTCGTAAACATAGGCGGGCGGGCCTTCCTCGCCGGCATGGGCCACGCGTTTCAATCCGGCCTCGCCGGCGGCGGCAAACACGTGGGTGAATTTCGCGGGCGGATGGCCAAGTTCGGAAGAATCGAGCCCAACCCCGGCAATCGACCCCAGCCATTTTTCCGCCGCGCGCCAAGTGGCAAAGGCGGCCTCCTCATCCAGATGGCGCAGGAAGCACAGGATCAGCTTGGACGAAACGCCGATCCCCTCGGCCTCCTTCATGCCCGAGAGCAGCCCTTCCATCACCACGTCAAATGGGATGCCGCGATCCGTATGGGTTTGCGGATCGAAGAAGATTTCCGCATGGCGCACGCCATCGGCCCGCGCCCGCGCGAAATAGGCGGCGGCCAGATCGTGGAAATCGCGCGCCGTCTGCAAAACCTGCGCCCCGGCATAATAGATGTCGAGAAAGTCCTGAAGGTTCGAGAACTGATAGGCCGCGCGCACGTCCTCGACGCTGGCAAAGGGGATCGCCACCCGATTGCGCCGGGCCAGTTCGAACATCAGCTCCGGCTCAAGGCTGCCCTCGATGTGGAGGTGCAGCTCGGCCTTGGGGATGCTGGTGATAAAGGTGTCGAGGTCGCTCATCGCCCTATCCTATCGCGAATGGGCAAGGATGCCAGCAATATACGTGCGCGCCACGCAGCGGTCATCGCCCAGCACCTGCATCGCAAACAACCTCTCGGCCAAACCCGCGCCTTGCGTGCGCAGCGCCAGCAAAGGCGTGGCCTTGTCGTCCAGCACGATAAAATCGGCCTCCTGCCCCACCTGCAAACCGCCGATCCGGTCGGACAGGCCCAGCGCCCGCGCCCCCCCGGCGGTGGCCAGATAAAGCGCATGGAACGGGTCCAGCACCGCGCCCCGCATCTGGCCGACCTTATAGGCCTCGCCCTGCGTCGAGAGCATCGAGAAACTCGTCCCCGCGCCAACATCGGTGCCCATGCCGACCTTCACCCCAAAGCGGGCCGCATGGGCTAGATCGAACAGGCCCGAGCCAAGGAACAGATTGCTGGTCGGGCAAAAGGCGATTGCGCTGCCCGCCTCGCCCATCCGCGCCATGGCCGCATCGCTCATATGGATGCAATGGGCGAACAGCGATCGCGGCCCCACCAGCCCAAAGCGGTCATAGGCGTCGATATAATGCGCCGCGCCAAACCGGGCCTCGACCGCCGCGCATTCGCCGGTGTTTTCGGCCATATGGGTGTGCATCATGACATCGCCATGCGCCGCCAACAGATCGCCCGCCACGGCCAATTGCGCATCCGATGATGTCAGCGCAAAACGCGGCGTCACCGCATAGCCCAGCCGCCCGCGCCCCCGCCAACGCGCGATCAGCGCTTCGCTCTCCCCCCGCGCGGTCTCGGGC
>Ga0187845_1001741_pt1 | contig 12268 bp, 12 predicted proteins | sample SpaLakP09_SKY_68_FD_134515 | JGI IMG/M metagenome (GOLD analysis project Ga0187845, IMG submission 134515) | Oligotrophic lake water microbial communities from Sparkling Lake, Wisconsin, USA - SP09_SKY_68 | ecosystem: Environmental > Aquatic > Freshwater > Lake | place: USA: Sparkling Lake... | reverse complement strand
CTGGCACTGAGCTGGCACTGAGCTGACACCAAGCCGGAAGCACAGCGGGGAGGCGGCACCAGCATACTGGCGCCGCCTCCCCTTTTTTATCTGCCTTAGCTACCTAGCTGCTTAGCTGGCGTTCAGCGCATTAGCAAAATCAGCCAGCAGATCGTCGGTATCTTCGATGCCGACCGAAACCCGGATCAGCGATTCGGCGATGCCCATCGAAGCACGGCGCTCGGCGCTCATCTCGTAGAAGATGGTGTGTGCAACCGGAATGATCAGGGTACGCGTATCACCCAGATTCGAAGCCGGAATTGCCAGTTGCAGACGGTTGAGGAAATCGAAGCAATCGATCCCGTCTTTCAGCTCGAAGCTCAGCAGCGAACCATAGCTGCGGAACAGCTCACCGGCCAGCGCGTGCTGCGGATGCGAAGCCAGCCCCGGATAATAAACAGCCGCCACGCGCTCATCCGCTTCCAGCAGGCGTGCCAGTGCCAGCGCGTTGGCGCAGGTGCGTTCCATGCGCAGCGCCAGCGTTTCCGCCCCCACGGCAATGTGGTGTGCCGCTTCCGGTGCCAGCGAAGCGCCGAAGTCGCGCAGGCCCTTGGCGCGGATCTGCGCCAGCCCCCACTGCTTGGCAGCCGCCTTCTTGTAATTCTCGTAAATATTGGGGAAGCGGGTCCAGTCGTATGCGCCCGTGTCGGTCAGGCTGCCGCCCAGTGCCATGCCATGGCCGGCGATGGACTTGGTGTGCGCATTCACCACCAGACCGGCACCCACGTCTTTCGGACGGAACAGGTAAGGCGTGGTCATGGTGTTATCGACGATGTACAGGATGCCGTGTGCGCGGCACAGCTCACCGATGCGGGCCAGATCGGCGATCTGGGTACGCGGGTTGGCGATGGTTTCGACGAAGACGATGCGGGTGTGCTCGTTGATCGCCGCCGCCACCGCATCCACGCCGGTAGCATCGACAAACGACACGCCCACGCCTTGCGCCATGGTGGTCTGCCACAGGCTGTTGGTATTCCCGAACAGGAAGGAGGACGACACCACATGGTCGCCCGCGCGCAGCAGCGCCTGGAATACGGCGCCGATAGCGCCCATGCCGGTAGCGAAGCACAGCGTACCTACGCCCTGCTCCATCTGGTTGACCTTGTCTTCCAGCGCCGAGACAGTGGGGTTGCCCTGGCGGCCGTAGCGGAAGCCCGGCTCCTTACCCTGAAACACCGACGCCAGCTGGCGCGCATCGGCATAGCCGAACGCCACCGAAGTATGCACCGGCTTGTGCAGGGAACCATGCTCGATGCCTTTGCGGCGATCGTTGTGCAGGATGGTGGTGGTAAAGCCGTAATTCTTTTTATCGTTCATGAGTACAGATTCAAAAAAAAAGCCCGGTGCAAAACTGCACCGGGCGATCATCAGCCTTCCGTGGCTGCGAGATTCAGATTCAGCTGGGTACGGGCCGCATCCTCAGGCTTGCCTGCCTTGGGGTTGTGGCGCGCATATTCCAGCTTGTCCAGATAGTCTTTCGAAATGTCACCGGTGACATACACGCCATCAAAGCACGAAGCCTCGAAGTTCTGCAGCGCCGGATTCACATCCGCAATCGCACGTTTCAGCGCATCGATGTCCTGATACACCAGCGCATCGGCGGTGATCTCGCGGCATACTTCCTCGTTGGTACGGCCATAGGCGATCAGCTCGTCGCGGGTAGGCATGTCGATACCGTACACGTTAGGGTAGATCACCGGTGGCGCTGCCGAAGCGAAGATCACCTTCTTGGCGCCGGCCTCGCGCGCCATCTGCACGATCTCGCGGCTGGTGGTGCCGCGCACGATGGAGTCATCCACCAGCAGCACTACCTTGTCCTTGAATTCGCTGGCGATTGCGTTCAGTTTCTGGCGCACGGATTTTTTACGCGCCGCCTGGCCCGGCATGATGAAGGTACGGCCGATGTAGCGGTTCTTGATGAAGCCTTCGCGGTATTCCACGTTCAGCGCCAGCGCCAGCTGGATCGCCGCTGGACGCGAGGAATCCGGAATCGGCATGACTACATCGATCTCGCCATCCTTGAATTCGCGTTTGATTTTCTCGGCCAGATACTCGCCCATTTTCAGGCGGGTGGCATAGACCGAAGCACCGTCGATCACGGAATCGGGACGGGCCAGATACACGAACTCGAACACGCATGGGTTCAGGGTCGGATTGTCGGCGCACTGGCGGGTGTGTACATTCATTTCCAGATCGATGAACACGGCTTCGCCCGGCGCGATGTCGCGCACAAAGCGGAAGCCCATGCCTTCCAGCGCCACCGACTCGGAAGCCACCATGTATTCGGTGCCTTGCGCCGTTTCGTTCTTGCCCAGGCACAGAGGACGGATGCCGAACGGATCGCGGAAAGCCAGCAGACCCACGTCGGCGATCTGCGCCACGGCAGCGTAGCCACCGCGCACCCGGCGATGCAGCACGGCGACAGCCTGGAAGATGGTATCCGCATCGATCGAAATGCCGGTGGTGGCTTTCTGGATTTCGTGCGCCAGCACGTTGAGCAGCACTTCCGAATCGGAATCCGTGTTGATGTGGCGGCGGTCGATCTTGAACATGTCCTGTTTCAGCTGTTCCCAGTTGGTCAGGTTGCCGTTGTGCGCCAGCGTGATGCCGTATGGAGCGTTGACGTAGAACGGTTGCGCTTCTTCTTCGCTCGACGAGCCGGCCGTTGGATAGCGGCAGTGGCCGATACCCGAGTTACCTTGCAGCGTACGCATATTACGGGTACGGAAGACGTCACGCACCAGACCATTGGCCTTGTGCATGGCGAACATGCTGCTGTGATTGGTCGCAATACCCGCCGCATCCTGACCGCGGTGCTGCAGCAGCAGCAATGCGTCATACAGCAATTGATTGACAGGTTGATGGGAAACGACGCCGACGATGCCACACATGATGTTGCTCCTGGACAGGTACTACAGATTTAAAGACTTCAAAAATTCACATGCTGCGCGAGCGCAGCGGGTAACAGGGGTTTGACGTGGTGCGCGAGAGCTTCCGCATACGGGCTCAATCGCGCATCGCGCCAGAAAGGCTGCTGCGGCATCGATGTCATGCCACACAAAATCACTACCGTCAGCACGATCAGCAAACCGCGCAGCAGGCCAAACGCTACGCCGAGCAGGCGGTCAGCCCAGCTTAGCCCCCCCGCTTCCAGCAAGGCACTCAGCGCCATGGCCAGCAGCCCGGTCAGAATGCGGGTGCCGATGAACAGGGCAATAAACGCCAGTATCAGCCGCAGAATTTCTCCGGGCACAGCCGGCGGCAGCATCTGCGCCAGCGCTGCCGCATAGGCATTCGCCACCACAAACGCCAGCACCCAGCCCGCCAGCGACAGCACTTCCTTGACCAGCCCGCGCATCAGGCTGATCACCACCGAGGCGCCCAGCACAAACAGCAGCAGATAGTCGAATAGCGTCACGCGCTGCTCTACCTTATTGCGCTTCCACGCGGCCGCTCAGGCCCATGGAAGCCAGCTTGGCGCGGACTTTTTCCGCTTCATCCTTGTTGCTGAACGGGCCTACGCGCACGCGCGTACGGTCGCCGGACGGCGTCTTTTCGGTGAAGGAGCTGATGCCGGCTTTTTTCAGCTTGTCGCGCAATTCTTCGACCTTGTCGTGATCCGTCAGGGCTGCCACCTGCAGGACAAATTTCTGATTGCTGTCGGTGGCCGGCGCAGCCGGTTTGGCGGCAGACTTGCCTTCCAGGATAGCCAGCGCGCGGGCATCTTCACCAGCCTTGCCATCGCCGCCCGGCTTGGCGCTCTCGCCGGCCTGTTTGGCCGCTGCGGCGCGCGCCTTGGCATCGGCAGCAGCTTTCACCTCGGCCGTCTTGCGTTCCACTTCCAGTTTGTAATCGGCATCCTGACGGGCCTGTGCTTCGGCGCGCGCTTCGCGCTCCTGACGGGCACGAATGATGGCTTCGGAACGGGCGCGCGAATCGGAACGCAGTTCCGGCTCGGCCGGCACACTTTCCACCCGTGCCGGCGCTGTTTTGGCCGGGGCAGCAGCAGTCGTTGCGGCTTCCGTTGCAGCCGCGCCCGCAGCAGGTGCAGAGATCGTCGCATCCGCCTTGAGCGACAAGGCGCCACGCCCGCCCTTGTCCGGATCAATGATTTCTTCCTTGGCGTCGAGCGCAGCGCTTTGCGCCACCACCGGCGTCATGCCGGACGCGTCGCCGCGGTCTTTGGGAGGAATCTTAATTTCAATGTCGGACGCCAGCGGCTTGGGTTCGGAGTCGAGCACCATGGGCAGGCCGATGGCAACCCCCAGCGCCAGCGCGACAGCCCCCACCAGGCGGCGGCGCGCACGCTTCTTTTCCGGCAGCATAGGATCGTCAGCGTCGCGCTCGCGGCCGCGTCCCTTGCTATTGGCCGATGAAGCGCGCTTGGAGCGGGCGCGTTCCGTCATCGTCTGCTCGTCGGCGCTGCTGTAATAGCCGCTATCTTGACCAGCAGTATCTTGCTTGTTTTTACCGAGTTTCGAGAACAAGCCCATGCGTGATTTCAGTCCTGTGCGTTCAGTGTAGAGCGGATTTTCGCGCCGCCATGACACCGGCGACGGTAAGGAAAGATCCAAAGACCACAATTCTATCATTCTCCCCGGCCCGGCTGATGGCATTTGCATAGGCCGCGCCCGGATCGTCGAAGCTCTGGATGGTGCGTTCGTCCCGTTCCGGCTGCACTGCCTGCACCTTCGCCGCCAGTTCTGCCGCCGTGGCCGAGCGTGGCGAAGGCAGCGTGGCCAGGCACCAGTGATCGACGTGTTCCGACATGGCCGCGATCACGCCGTCGATATCCTTGTCGTGCATGGAACCGAACACGGCATAGGTGTAAGGGTGGTAGCCCATGTTGCCGAGATTCTGGTTCAGCGCTGCGGCCGCGTGCGGATTGTGCGCCACATCGAGAATCACGCTGGGACGGCCCGGCAGCACCTGGAAGCGGCCCGGCAGCTCCACCGTCACCAGCCCGGTACGCACTTCCTGCGCGCCCACCGGCAGCTCCAGCTTGAGCGCTTCCAGCGCCGCCAGCGCCGCGCAGGCATTCAGGATCTGGTTGGCGCCGCGCAGGCTGGGATAGGCCAGCGCATTGCGGCGCTGGCCGCGGCCACCATAGTTCCACTGCTGCTTGTCGCCCGAATAATTGAAATCGCGCCCCATCAGCCACAGATCGGCGCCTATGGCTGCCGCATGGTCGATCAGCGACTGCGGCGGCACCGGGTCGGAGCAGATCGCGGTTTTGCCGGCACGGAAAATCCCGGCTTTTTCGAAGCCTATGGCTTCGCGCGTATCGCCGAGGTAATCAGTATGGTCGATGTCGACGCTGGTGACGATGGCCACATCGGCATCGACGATGTTGACGGCATCCAGACGGCCACCGAGGCCCACTTCCAGAATCACCACGTCCATGCCGGCGCCGGCCAGCAGGTGCATGATGGCCAATGTGGTGAATTCGAAATAGGTCAGCGGGGTCTCGCCGCGCACGGCTTCGACGGCATTGAAGGCCGCTACCAGCGCGGCATCGCTGGCCAGATCGCCATTCACGCGGGCCCGCTCGTTAAAGTCGAGAAAGTGCGGCTTGATGTACAGGCCCACCTTGTAGCCGGCACGCAGCAGCACGGATTCCAGCATGGCGCAGGTCGACCCCTTGCCGTTGGTGCCGGCCACCATGATGACGGGGCAGCTGAATTGCAGCTGCAAACGTTGTTTGACAGCCTGCACGCGGTCCAGCCCCATGTTGATGACGGTTTCGGCGTGGCGCGACTCCAGCAGCGCCAGCCAGTCAGGCAAGTTATCGGGGGTGGATGCAGGGAGGGAAACAGGGGTAGTTGGGGAGCTAGGCATGATGGTGACTCAGAATGTAAAACGGCGCGCAGGCCGGATGATACCGGATTGCGCGCCGTTGCGTGGCAAAGCCAGCGAATTTTAGGCGAGTACTTCGGCGGCCTGATTCTGCAGCAGAGCCAGCAGGCGGGCGATTTCTTCGCGCATCTTGCGGCGGTCTACGATCATGTCCACGGCACCCTTGGTGACCAGGAACTCGGCACGCTGGAAGCCTTCCGGCAGTTTTTCCCGCACGGTGTTTTCGATCACGCGCGGACCGGCGAAGCCGATCAAGGCTTTCGGCTCGGCGATCACCACGTCGCCCATGAAGGCGAACGAGGCGGACACGCCGCCCATGGTCGGGTCAGTCAGCACGCTGATGAATGGCAGTTTCTTGTCCGACAACTTGGTCAGCATGGCCGTGGTTTTGGCCATCTGCATCAGCGACATCAGGCCTTCCTGCATGCGCGCACCGCCGGTCGCGGTAATGCAGACGAAAGGCACTTTCTGTTCCAGCGCTACCTGCGCGCCACGGACGAAACGCTCGCCCACCACGGAACCCATGGAACCGCCCATGAATTCGAACTCGAAGCAGGCCACCACCACCGGCAGGCTCATGATGGAGCCGCCCATGACGATCAGCGCATCGGTCTCGCCGGTGGCTTCCATGGCTTGTTTCAGGCGGTCAGGGTATTTCTTGCTGTCTTTGAATTTCAGGCTATCGACTGGCAGGGTATCCATGCCGATTTCGTAGCGGCCACCGGCGTCGAACAGGCTGTCCAGACGTTCGCGCGCACGGATACGCATATGATGGTCGCATTTAGGGCAAACATGCAGGTTCGATTCCAGATCGGTGCGGTACAGCACGGCTTCGCAGGATGGGCATTTGACCCACAGACCTTCGGGCATGGTCTTGCGAGCGCCAGCATCGGAACGCTGGATTCGTGGGGGCAGCAGTTTTTCCAACCAACTCATAAATTCTCCTTACAGCAAACTTGTGGCCGAAGTGTAGCCGTTTCTTGCCCCCCTGTCGAACATTGCGATACATTAATTTTTCGCTTTCGTCATGTTTCAGCCTGCGTTTTAGAGTAAATCCCCTACTGTTTTAGTCACGCCTCGCTCTTAAAACTGGTGAGTTCCAGCGGCAACAGCAAGCCTGAACGCGCAATATTTCTCAAATACAACTCCATGACTCTTTCAGCTGGCCAAGCTGCATCTACGCCAATGTTGTCGAAATAAGCAATAACATCCTTCTGCAAGCGCAATTTCAATTCTGGTCCGCCGGCAGCAAACGGGTTGGGGATAGCAACCCAGTCCCCCGCCTCGTGCGGCCTGTCGCCCGCCGGCAAACGACCTTCATGAGACATATTCGTCATATCGACCTCCAGTGACGACGCCCCCCCCCAAAGCCAGACGCGCTGAAATACTCCATATCGCGTCATTCAGTTCACAACCATAGATAACAACTAGCAACCTACCCCGCTGGCTAAGGCCCAATATCTGATAACGCGGCTCCGAATCCGAGTGACCGATATCCGCCCAGTTACAGGCGAGAATATCGTCAAACACCGTCGCCGCCTCATCGAAGCTGACGCGGTGCTTGAGCAGATTCAATCGGGCTTTATTGGGAGCGGAGAGAAAACGCACCGCGGCTCACTTCCACCATAGTCAGTGTCCGACTATGGAGCAAGGTGAGCCGCGGAATTTGATGTGCGCCAAACAGGCGCACAGAGGGGAAGAATATGCGTCGAGCGTGCTATCAGCGTCGAGCGTGCTGCTTAGGCGTCGAGCGCGCTGCGGATACCGGCCACGAAAGTCTCGACGGCCGCCACGGCCTTCTCCGCGCCGACGTTTTCGATTTCCTGAATGATACGGCTACCGATCACCACCGCATCAGCCACTTCAGCCACAGCACGCGCGGTCGCGCCATCACGAATACCAAAGCCCACGCCGATAGGCAGCGCCACGTGCTGGCGGATGGCCTTCAGGCGCTCGGCCACATCCACCGTGTCGATATTGCCCGCCCCCGTCACGCCCTTGAGCGAAACGTAGTAGCTGAAGCCGCCGCCCACCTGGGCCACCTGGGCAATGCGCTGCTCGGTCGAAGTGGGCGCCAGCAGGAAGATCAGGTCCAGCCCGGCAGCGCGCATGGCCGCCGAAAACTCACCACACTCTTCCGGCGGGTAATCGACCACGATGGCGCCATCGGCACCAGCCTTCTGCGACTCGGCAATAAAGCGCGCCGCACCGATACGCTCGATGGGGTTGGCATAGCCCATCAGCACCACCGGGGTGTGCTGATTGGTCTTGCGGAACTCGGCCACCATGGCAAATACATCCATGATGCCCACGCCCTGCGCCAGCGCCCGCTCGCAGGCGCGCTGGATCACGGGACCTTCCGCCATCGGGTCGGAAAACGGCACGCCCAGTTCAAGGATGTTGGCGCCACCGGCCACCATGGCATGCATCAGCGCCACGCTCAGGCCGGGCGCCGGATCACCGGCGGTGATAAACGTAATCAGGGCAGTCTTGTTCTGCGCCTTCAGGTCGGCAAAGGTTTTTGCGATGAAGGACATGTCGGCTCCTTAATTGAAATTCAAACCCATACGTTCAGCTACCGTATGCATGTCCTTGTCGCCCCGGCCCGACAGGTTAGCCAGAATAATCTGATCGGCTGGCAGCGTGGTCGCCAGCTTGAAGGCATAGGCCAGCGCGTGCGACGACTCCAGCGCCGGAATGATGCCTTCGATATGGCAGCAGTCATGGAAGGCCGCCAGTGCTTCTTCATCCGTGATGGATACGTACTGGGCCCGGCCGCTATCCTTCAGATAGGCGTGCTCTGGCCCTACTCCCGGATAATCGAGGCCGGCCGAAACGGAATGAGTTTCGATGATCTGGCCGTTTTCATCCTGCAGCAGATAGGTGCGGTTGCCGTGCAATACACCGGGATAGCCCTTGGTCAGCGAGGCGGCGTGCTTGTCGCCGTCCAGCCCTTCACCAGCCGCTTCCACCCCCACCAGACGTACCTGCTTTTCGTCGATGTAGGGATAGAAAATCCCCATGGCGTTGGAACCGCCACCAATGCAGGCCACCACGTAGTCAGGCTGGCGCCCCGTCATTTCCGGCATCTGCAGCAGACACTCTTCGCCGATCACGGACTGGAAGTCGCGCACCAGCATAGGGTAAGGATGCGGGCCGGCCACCGTGCCGATGATGTAGAAGGTATTTTCGATATTCGTCACCCAGTCGCGCATGGCTTCGTTAAGCGCATCCTTGAGAGTTTTCGAGCCCGATTCCACCGGCACCACGGTAGCGCCCAGCAGCTTCATGCGATACACGTTCTGGGCCTGACGCTTGACGTCTTCGCTGCCCATATACACCACGCATTCGAGGCCGAAGCGGGCGCAGATAGTCGCCGTGGCGACGCCGTGCTGGCCGGCGCCCGTCTCGGCGATGATGCGGCGCTTGCCCATGCGTTTCGCCAGCAGGGCCTGACCGATCACGTTGTTGATCTTGTGCGCGCCCGTATGGTTGAGGTCTTCGCGCTTGAAGTACACTTGCGCGCCGCCCATCTGCTGCGACCAGCGCTTGGCGTGGTAGACGGGCGAAGGACGGCCGACAAAGTGCTTGAGTTCGTAACGGAATTCTTCCAGGAATTCCGGGTCTTTGCTGAACTTCTCGTAAGCCTGATTCAATTCGGCCAGAGCATAGGTCAGGGTTTCGGCGACGAAGGAGCCGCCGTAAGGGCCGAAGTGGCCGCGGTTATCGGGTAAATCGTAGTCTTTAGCGTGGAACAGGGGCTGCGCTGGCGCATTCATGATGGGTTGCTTTCTCGATTAAGTCATCTCCGGCACGCACGGCTGCAACAAATGCAGCAATCTTGCGGCCATCCTTGATCCCCTTGGACGCTTCGACACCACTGCTGATATCGACCGCGTAGGGGTGTACCTCGCACACTGCGTCAGTGGCGTTGTGTACGCTCAAGCCACCACTCAAAACGACCCGAGGCGCGAGCTCTTTTGGAATGAGAGACCAATCAAAACCCTTCCCAGCGCCACCGTAGGCGTCCACATAGGTATCCAGCAACAGGCTGGTGAACCAGGGACCGGCAGCGCGGCATTGTTGCTCATATTCTAGCAAATCAGCGGGCGATGTGTCAGGTTTGACGCGGAACACCCGCACATACGGACGTGCGGCAGCGGCGGCAATGGCAGCCGACTCGGCTACCGTCTCGTCGCCGTGCAGCTGGATCAGGCCGATAGGTGCGATGGCTACCGTGGCAGCCACCTCGTCGGGGGTAGCATTGACGAACAGCCCGGTGCATGTGACAAAGGGGGGCACGCAGGCGATCAGGGCCGCCGCCTGCTCGGGTGTGACGTAGCGCGGGCTTTGGGGATAGAACACAAAGCCGATGGCATCGGCCCCGGCGGCCACGGCCGCCTGCACATCTTCTACGCGGGTCAGACCGCAAATCTTGATACGGGTGCGTGCCATGTTCAACCTTTAAAACCAGACCAGGGGACTCTCCGCTTCCTGCGGCAGCTGCCATTTCAGATCGTAGCCCACGCGGGCCAGATACAGGCCATCGGGCATGAACGTGGGTGCGGCCTGCGTGCGGTCTTTACTTTCCAACAACTGTCCCAGCCACTCGGGTTGCTCGCGGCCGCTGCCGATGTAGACCAGCGAACCAACCAGATTGCGCACCATGTGGTGCAGGAAGGCGCTGGCGGTAATGGTGAACACGATCAGTTCGCCCTGCTGGCGGATCTTGATGTCGTGCATCAGCTTCATCGGCGATTTGGCCTGACATTGGGCCGCGCGGAAGGCGCTGAAATCGTGCCAGCCCAGCAAGGGCTGCACGGCCTGCTGCATCAGTTCCACGTCCAGCGGGCGGAAGAAGAAACCGGCCCGGCCAGCCAGCAGCGCGCTGCGCACGGGATGGTTGTGCAGCACATAGTGATAGGTGCGGGAATGGGCGCTGAAACGGGCATGGAAGAAATCCTGCGCCTCGGGATCGCCTTCCAGCTGGCGGGCCCAGCGCACGCTGATCGAGGGTGGCAGGAAGGCGTTGGCAGCGCGCACCCAGGCGTGGTCTTCGCGTTCCAGTTCGGTATCGAAGTGCACCACCTGCTCCAGTGCGTGCACGCCGGCGTCAGTGCGGCCCGCACAGGTAGTGGCGAGTTTTACCGTGGCAAATTTTTCCAGTGCCTCTTCCAGCTTGTCCTGCACGGTCAGGCCACTCGGTTGCTTCTGGTAGCCCTGCCATGCATTGCCGTCGTACTGGAGGCCGATTACTATCCGTTTCAATTGCTGCCCGATCTGTTCTCTGAGTCAGCCATTATATACGGGCACCTGCAAGGACAGCGGCCGGCGCCGTGCCCGGGCAGCGGCACCGGATCGCGCATGCTTAGCCCAGCTGGGCCAGCATGGTGTTGGCCTTGGCGATCTGGCTGGCGTTACCGCCGCGCAGGACTTCTTCCAGCAGTTCGCGCGCACCTTCCTTGTCGCCGATTTCCTGATAGGCCACCGCCAAATCCAGCTTGGTATCCATTTCCATGTGCTGGGCCGACATCGGCTCGTCGGCGGCAACATCGGCCACTGCCGCTGCTGCACTGGCCACTTCCGGCAGATCGAGATCAATGCTCGACAGATCGAATTCCTGCGCGGCCGGAGCTGGCGCCGGCGTCACTTCCTCAGCACTCTGGAGCAGATCGGCCAGATCGTCTTCCACGGCGGCGGCAGCGGCAGCAGCTTTGGCTGCCGGAGCAAGCGGCGCCTGCATATCGAAGCCGGCCAGATCCAGGTCGAGGGCGTCACTGGCGCCAGCGCTTTCCATGGCCGGCGCAGTTTCGCCTGGCAGATCAAGCGTGAAATCGAGATCGGCTACCGCATCAACTGGAGCGGCAGCGGCATCCGTTGGGCTGGCAGGCAGTTCGATCGCGGCAGGCGCATCGTCCACTGGTTCGAAGCTGAGGCCAGCCAGATCGAAATCCATCAGGTTGCTATTTTCTGCTGCCACTGAAGCCGGCGAAATCGCCGCATCAACTGCTTGCGGCAGCGCCGTTTCCATCCCGGCGTCAAAGTTGCTCATGCCCGCATCGGCACTGGCAGCAAACGGATCGGCAGCATCGGCCACAGTTTCGGCAACAGCCGGAGCGGAAGTATCAGGTCCGCGCGTGTACAGCGGATTGGCCGGATCCAGCGCCTGCCCCATGGCAGCCGCCTGCGTCCATTCGTCGCCCTGCCCGCGCGTCAGCCCGTACAACTCTTCGGCCTGTTCCTCGAAGCCGCGCAGATCCTTGCGGGCCGTGTAAATTTCCAGCAGCTTCAGGCGGGCCGGATGGCGCTCCGGATGCACGCGCAGAGCTTCCTTGAGTATCTCTTCGGCCTGTGCATCGCGGCCATAGGCGAT
>Ga0187845_1001738_pt1 | contig 12273 bp, 13 predicted proteins | sample SpaLakP09_SKY_68_FD_134515 | JGI IMG/M metagenome (GOLD analysis project Ga0187845, IMG submission 134515) | Oligotrophic lake water microbial communities from Sparkling Lake, Wisconsin, USA - SP09_SKY_68 | ecosystem: Environmental > Aquatic > Freshwater > Lake | place: USA: Sparkling Lake... | reverse complement strand
CTGCAGGGGCGTCATTTGCCCGCCCGGGCCAGGCGCAACAGCCTGGAGCTGATGGTGAGCCCCGCCTTCGCGGCCGCATCGGGGTTGATGCCAAACACGATGCGCCCATCGCGCTGGGTCAATGCGATGACGATCTCGGGGTTGACGAAGGTCAGCTCATCGGAGACCGTGAGCACGCCGTGCGCCGCAGGCAGGGCCCGCAGCGCGCGCAGCGCAGGCTCGACATCCGCATTGCTCAGCACCACCACGCGGCACTGGCGCAGGCTGGCGGGTTCCAGCAGCTTCACCCGCAGGGTGCGGCCCTTGCTGGCGGGTTTGCCCTCCAGCGCACTCAGGGGGCGCCGGAGCGGGCTGAAGGGCGACACGCACAGGCCCATCTCCTGGGGCGAGTCCGCCTCGCTGTCGGGCCATTCGATGAACTGGATGAAGTTGAAGATGTAGGCGGCCTTCAGCTCCAGCTCGCCCACGGGTTCGTTGGCATGGCTGGCGCCCCCGCCCACCGCGCACAGCACCACCCACAGCCAGGCCACCAGCTTTGTGTGTAGGCGCAGGGGGGTGGACATGGCTCAGAACGCGTAGGTGAGCTTGATGCGGTAGGTCCGCCCGTCCTGGCGCACGGTGTCCTCGCGGATCTCGAACGAGGCCGGGTCGGCGTGCTGGCGGTTGAACAGGTTGTAGACCCCCACCGACACATCGACATCGGCCACGCGGGTGGTGTAGGTGGCATTGGCCAGCACATGCCCGGGCAGGCGGGTGCCGCGCACCGTGCTGCGCGGGCCGATGCCGATGGCCTCGATGCCATAGCGCCCCGTGCCGACACCCGGCACCGCGCCCCAGCGCAGGGTGTCCGACCACTGCAGCTTGAGCAGGTGCCGGGGGGCGTTGGTGAGCGGCCCGGCCTGCGAGGGGTCGCGCGCCCGCTGCCAGCCGTAGACCACGCGCAGGCGCTGGCCGCCCTGCCAGCGCTGCTCGGCCTCGGCCTCCAGGCCGTGCACCTGCACAGCGCGGGTGTTGCCCACCGTCAGCCGATCGGCGTGGCTGGACGTGTCGAACGCGACCAGATCGGTCACGGACGAGCGGAACGCCGTCAGCAGCCAGCGGCTGGCGGCGTTGGGTGCGTGCTCCAGCGCCAGCTCGGTGGTGCGCACGCGCTCCGAGCGCAGGCCTGACCCTTCCACCACGCCGCCCGGCAGGTCCACGCGGTAGTCGCGTTCGTAGGCGTTGGGCGGCCGGTAGGCCGTGCCGTGCAGCAGCTTGACGGCGGTGGTGGGGTTCCACCAGTACACCAGCCCCAGGCGGGGGTGGACGGCGCTTGTGCTGCCCGACTGCTTGCCCCAGCGCAGCCCGGCATGGAGCGTGAGGTCGGCACTGAGCGCGAACTCGTCCTGGAAGTACAGGCCCAGCACATCGCCCTTGCGGTGGGCATCCAGGTACTGGGCGGGCGGCGCAAGGTCGGTGTTGGTCTGGTCGATGCGCGTGTCGCGCCGGTAGTCCAGGCCCCAAGAGAGCTTGTGGCGCGCCAGCGCCGTGCTCACCCACTGCCACTCGGTGCCCCACCACTGACCGGTGCCCACGTCGCGGTTCTGCGTGATGGGCGGGTAGTCGTACACATAGTCGCCCACAAACTGGTAGCGGCCTGCATGCAGCCGCCCGGTGAAGGCCAGCGTGGGCTGCAGCTGCGTGGCGTATTCGGCCGCCAGCAGCGTGCTTTGGTCGATGAAGCGCGAACGCGGGTCGTTGAAGACCTGCGAAAACGCGGCCGTGGGCACGCCCTTGGTGCGCTCGCCATGGGCCAGCGTGAGCGCCAGCCCGCCGTGCGCCCGGCGCACGAACAACTGGGTGCTGCGGTCATAGTCCAGCCGCTGCGCCAGGCCGCCGGGGTTGCCGGGCGTGTCGAAGGCGGGAAAGTGCTGGTCGGCCCCGCGCGTGGTGGCCCGGGTGGCCGACACCAGCCAGTCGGCCCCCAGCGCATCCACCGTGCCCACCGACAACCGCAGCTTGGCGCTCCCATGGCTGCCTGCCTCGGCGCTGACCTGCGGCCCGGCCAGCTGGCGGCCATTGCGCGTGATCACATTGACCACGCCAAAGAAGGCGTTGGCCCCATACACCGCCGACCCGGGCCCGGGCACAAATTCCACCCGGTCCACCAGGTCCAGGTCCAGCGGAAAGTCGGTGCCGATGCCGGCCTGGTCGTAGAGGTTGTCGTTGAAACGCACCCCGTTGACCAGCAGCAGCACGCGCGTGTTGTAGTCGCCCGGGGTGGCAAAGCCTCGGGTGCCCAGGTAGTGGTAGGCGCGGTCGTAGGAGATGTACAGCCCGCGCAGACTGCCCAGCACCTCGGCGAGTGTGCGGTAGCCAAACAGCCGGATGTCGTCGGCCGTGACCACGCTCACGGCGGCGGGGGCTTCGAGTGCGGTCTGTGCATAGCGGCTGGCCGTTGTGACCTGCATCTGCATGAGCTGCTCCAGCGGCAGATCGGCCACCGCCGTCTGGGCTTGCGCCTGCAGGCCCCCTGCTACGGCACATAGCAGTGCCAACACCTTGGCAAACAGCCGCCGCAGGGTCGGCATGTGCGGTGGTGGCCGCTGCAGCATTCTTCTAGATCCTCGTGCCATGGGCTGGCCTCCGTGTAGGGCAGGCAGGCGCACTGTGTTTCTGTTCAAGGCAGGTGTACGGGCGCGTGTCTGTCGATGGATCCGGGGTGGGACAGGTACAGGTCTCTTTTCTTTACAAATTGTATCGACGGGACGCTGCGGATCACAGGGCCCCGCATTGGTGATGTCCCTAGGATCCCTTGCACACATTGGGTGAGAAGTGTGCGTTGCGGCTGCCGTCGGGCGACTGCGGGATGCTGGCGATCCAGGGGACCTCTGCGGTGTTTTTTACATGGTCCTTTTGCCCGGAGCGGGATCGCAAGGAGGGGTTGGGGAGCCCGGAGCCAAAGACCCCATGCGCCAGCGAAAAACCAGGCATTTGTCTCGCTTGCCGCCGCCAGGTGCGGCACCCGGGACGGGGCGCGTGCAGGTTCTGGCGTGTGGCTGTACCAGCCCGTCAAAAATCTTGCTTTTAGTGCTGCAGTGACCGGGCTGCCAGGCGCACGGCGGCCAGGAATTTGCCTGCGGCCGGCGTAGGCAGGGCCCCCTTTCGGGTGATGGCGCTGATGGTGAGTTCCGGCAGGCGCGTCTGCACGGGGATGGCGCGGATGCCATGGCGCGCCAGTTCGCGGTCCAGCGCCGGACGGGCAAACACGCTGATCAGGTCGCCCCGCCCCACCAGCGCACGCGTGATCTCCATCGAGCGGCTGACCACGATGCGCTCTGGTGCCGGCACGCCACTGCCGACGAACAGGTCTTCGACCATGGTCCGGTCCCAGCCCACCCACTCCTCGTGCCGCAGCGCCGCCAGACTGCGTGCCCGTGCGCGCGGGTGGCCTACGCGCGCGCAAATGGCCAGCGGCGTGGTGAGCAGCTCCTCGCAATCGAGTTCGGGGCCGATGCGTTCCATGCGGTGCTGCACCAGGGCCAGGTCGAGCAGCCCTTCGCGCAGCGCGGGCAGCACCAGCGGCGCCAGGCCTTCGCTGAACTCCAGCGCCGTGGCGGGCAGTTCGGCGCGGAACAGCGCCAGTGCCTGCGGCAGCAGCGCCATGGCAGGTACCGACGACACCGCCACGCGCACGCAACCGAGCTGGCCATCGCGCATCTGGCGCAGCTCATCGCGTGCGCGCTCGGCCTCCTGCTCCAGCAGGCGCGCACGCTTTTCAAAGGCCAGGCCGTATTCGGTGGGCGTGACGCCTTGGGCGCCGCGCACGAAGAGTGGCACCTGAAGGCTCTCCTCCAGCTCGCGGATCGCACGCGAGATCGCAGGCTGCGTGATGAACAGCGCATTCGCCGCCTGGCGGATGCTGCGCAGTTGCATCACGGTGAGAAAGGCTTTGAGCTGGTGCGGTTTCATCGGAAAGTTGGGCAAGAGAGATGGCGCATTTCAGTCGTCCATAGCGCAGCGCGCTACACGCATCGCAGAAAAATGGCGCGGCCCAAGCCAGTGCCCCCGTGCAAGGGCCGCCCCGCCACACTGGGGGCGTCCCCCCCCGCTTTGCGCAGCAATGCGAGAGAGAGGGGGAAGGCGCAAAGCGCCTCAGGGGGTGATGCATCTTAGTTTTCACAACAACGAAATTGTGACTGTTCGCGGCATGGGTCTGCCGATAGAGTGGGCACTGTCGTTCCCACTCCCTTTGAGGCCTCTTCCATGACCCACCGGCTCCTGCCACTTGCCGCCTTGCTTGCCAGCCTGGCGTTCACCACCTCGGTCCAGAGCCAGACGGCATCCCCCCTGGCCCAGCGCGTGCTGGCACTGTCCGATGCGTCCGAACCCCAGGTGATCGCCTGGCGCCGCCACATCCACCAGCATCCTGAGCTGTCCTACGAAGAGGTGCAGACAGCTGCCTACGTTGCGGCTGCATTGGCCAAGATGCCCGGCATCGAAATCCAGACCGGCATCGCCAAGACCGGCATCAAGGCCGTGCTGCGCGGCGGCAAGCCCGGCCCCGTGGTGGCCCTGCGCGCCGACATGGACGCCCTGCCCGTGCAGGAGCGCAACGACCTGCCCTTCAAATCCACCGCGCACGCGCAGTGGCGCGGCAACGAGACTCCCGTATCCCACGCCTGCGGGCACGACACCCATGTCGCCATGCTGCTGGGCGCGGCGCAGGCGCTGTCCAGCGTGCGCAGCGAGCTTGCAGGCACCGTGGTCTTCCTGTTTCAGCCGGCCGAGGAACTGGGCCCCGGCCCCGTGCCCAGCGGCGCCAAGGCCATGATGGAGGCCAAGGTGCTCGACAACCCCAAGGTCGATGTCGTCATGGGCCAGCACATCAGTGCCCGCGCACCGGGCAACACCCTGGCCTACCGCGCTGGCAGCTTCATGGCCAGCGGCGATGTCTTCAACATCAAGCTCCAGGGCAAGGGCGGCCACGGCTCCTCGCCCTGGACGGCCAAGGACCCGACGCTGACCGCGGCCGAGATCGTGCTCGCCCTGCAGGGCATCATCAGCCAGCAGATCGACCCGCTCGACGGCCCCACCGTGGTCACCGTGGGCCTGCTGCAAAGCGGCAACCGCGTCAACATCCTGCCCGACACCGCAGAGATCGGCGGCACCGTGCGCTCCCTGTCGGCGCGCAACCAGAAGGTCGCGCACGAGAGCATCCGCCTCAAGGCACAGAAGATCGCCGAGAGCGCGGGCCTCACGGCCGAGGTCACCATCGACACTGGCTACGAGGTGGTGGTCAGCGATCCGAAGATCACTGCCGCCCTGGCCCCCGCGTTCGCCGCAGCGGCCGGCGGTGCCGACAAGGCCAGAGAGGTATTGCCCTCCATGGGCTCGGAGGACTTCGGGTCGTTCGGCGGCAGCGGCGTGCCCGCGGTGTTCTGGAACCTGTATGCCTCGCCCTTTGGCGACAAGTCCGGTGCGCCCAACCACTCGTCCGAGTTCGTGATCGACGAAAAAGCCCTGCGCATCGGCGTGCGGGCCCTCACCAGCGCCACGCTGGCTTACATGGCGCAGAACCCGGCAGCCAAACGCTGACCACTGCGGCGCTCTTCGCAAACAGCCCATGCCGGGTCCGGCATGGGCTGTTTTTCATTGGGAATGAAAATTTTCTAAGTACAAACCCTGAATTTGCGAAACCCGTGTCGATTTCGCACCCGGTCGCCCGTCGTGGAGGATGAGCGCAGAGAAATTCTTCCTTCCCTTCCCGTCTCTGCGAGCGTGTTCCACCCCCACAGGAGATCTGCCATGCGATTCATGATTCTGGTGAAAGCCAACCCCAAGAGCGAAGCCGGTGCCATGCCCGGTGAGGACCTGCTGGCCGCCATGGGCGCCTACCACGAAGAACTGGCCCGCGCGGGCGTGCTGCTGGACGGCGTGGGCCTGAAGGCCAGCGCCCAGGGCTGGCGGGTGCGCTACGGCGAAGGGGGCGAACGCACGGTTGTCGATGGCCCGTTCACCGAAACCAAGGAGCTGCTGGCGGGCTACACGCTGATCCAGGTGCGCTCCCGCGAAGAGGCCATGGAATGGGCGCGCCGCTTCCCCAACCCGCGCGGCGAGGGCCTGGAGGCCGAGATCGAGGTGCGCCCGGTTTTTGAACTGGACGACTTTGCCCCCGGCGAGGCCGTGCAGCGCTTTCGCGACCTCGAAGCCGCACGCGGCTGAACCCTTGTGACACAGGAGACCCCACCATGATCAAGACCATCGCCCTCGTGCTGCTCGCCGCCCTGGCCCTGCTGCTGGCCTATGCCGCCACCCGCCCCGACACCTTCCGCGTGGAACGCAGCCGCGTGATTGCCGCACCGCCCGAACAGCTCTACGGCCTCATCCACGACCTGCGCCAGTTCAACACCTGGAACCCCTACGAACGCAAGGACCCTGCCGCCAAGGGCGAGTACAGCGCCACCACCACCGGCCCCGGCGCACGCTACGCCTGGCAGGGCGACAAGGTGGGCACCGGCAGCATGGAGATCGTGGACGCCACGGCCCCCCGCCGCGTGGGCATGAAACTCGATTTTGTGAAGCCCTTTGAAGCCCACAACCAGGTCGAGTTCACGCTGCTGCCCGAGGGCACCGGTGCCACCCGCGTCACCTGGGCCATGCAGGGCCCCGTGCCTTACCTCGCCAAGATCGCCCACCTGTTCTTCAACATGGACCGCATGGTGGGGCAGGACTTCGAGGACGGCCTGGCCAACCTGCAGGCCGTGGTGCAAAAGCCTGCGGGCTGAGCAACCTGCTTTGCAAACCCCCCGTTTCCCTATACCTTCCCCTTCCTTCAGGAGACCCTCATGCACCAACAGATCTTCGTGAATCTGCCCATCGAGAACATGGCCCGCTCGCAGGCCTTCTTTCGCGCCCTGGGCTATGAATTCAACCCCCAGTTCACCAACGACCAGGGCGCCTGCCTGGTGGTGGGCGAGAACCTCTTCGTGATGCTGCTGGTCAAGGATTTCTATAAAACCTTCACCGACAAGGCGATCGCCGACGCACGCACCACCTCCGAAGTGCTGGTGTGTTTCTCGTGCCAAAACCGTGCAGAGGTCGATGCGCTGGTGGACAAGGCTGTGGCCGCAGGTGGCACCACCCCCCGCCCCGCGCAGGACCTGGGCTTCATGTACTCGCGCAGCTTTGACGACCTCGATGGCCACAGCTGGGAGTTTGTGCACATGGTGGATGCCAGCCAGGCGCTGGGCTGAGAACCTGTGAATGAATACGCCGGATTCATTCACACCTTCTGATCGCGTGAGCCCCTCTGCCCTGCCCGACCGCGATGCCCTGCACCGCAGCATTGATTCCGTGTGGCGCATCGAGGCCGCGCGCATCATCGCCAGCGTGGCGCGCATGACGCGCGACGTGGGTCGGGCGGAAGAGCTGGCGCAGGATGCGCTGTTGGCCGCGCTGGAGCACTGGCCCACCACCGGCCTGCCCGCCAATCCGGCCGCGTGGCTCATGACCACCGCCAAGCGCCGCGCCATCGACCACCTGCGCCAGCAGGCGCTGCACCAGCGCGAAAACGAGGCGTTGGGTCACGGCCTCGAAGCGCTCGAAGCCCAGTACGCGCCCGATGTGGTGGAGACCCTGATGCACGCCCAGCAGGACGACATCGGCGACGACCTGCTGCGCCTCATCTTCACCGCCTGCCACCCCGTGCTGCCCACCGAGGCGCGTGTGGCCCTCACGCTGCGGCTGCTGGGTGGCCTCACCACGGCCGAGATCGCACGCGCCTTCCTCGTGCCGGAACCCACCATCGCGCAGCGCATCGTGCGTGCCAAGCGCAGCCTCACGGCCGCGCATGTGCCGTTTGAAGTACCCGGCGCGGCCGAGCGCGCGCCGCGCCTGGCCTCGGTGCTGGAGGTGATCTACCTCATCTTCAACGAAGGTTATGCCGCCACGGCGGGCGACGACTGGATGCGCCCCGCGCTGTGTGGCGAGGCCCAGCGCCTGGTGCGCGTGCTGGCCAGCCTGGCGCCCGACGAGCCCGAGGTGCAGGGCCTGGTGGCCCTGCTCGAAATCCAGGCCTCGCGCCTGCCCGCACGCACCGATGCGCAGGGCCAGCCCGTGCTGCTGCTGGACCAGGACCGCGCGCGCTGGGACCACCTGCTGGTGCGCCGGGGCCTGGCGGCGCTGGACAAGGCCGAGCAGCTGGCCCGTGTGGGCCACGCCTGGGGGCCCTACGCACTGCAGGGCGCGATTGCCGCCTGCCACGCACGCGCCCGGCAGGCACAGGACACCGACTGGCCCCATATCGTGGCGCTGTACGACGCGCTGCTGCAGGTGGCGCCCTCGCCTGTGGTGGCGCTGAACCGCGCCGTGGCCGTGGGCATGGCCGAGGGACCGGAGGCCGCGCTGGCGCTGGTCGATGCGTTGGCAGGCGACCCGCTGCTGCGCCACTACCACTGGCTGCCCAGCGTGCGCGGCGACCTGCTGGCCAAGCTGGGCCGGGGGGATGAAGCGCGCGCCGAATTCGAGCGCGCAGCCAGCCTCACTCGGAACGCGCAGGAAAAGGCGCTGCTGCTGGCCCGTGCCTGTGGCTGACGGCCGGTGTTGTGCCCACCCTCACCCCACTGCAAGGACACCACCCCCATGCCCCACCCTGCCCCGGACTACCCGCTGGAAGGCGGCTGCACTTGCCGCCATGTGCGCTACCACCTGTTGGCGCCCCCGCTGTTTGTGCACTGCTGCCACTGCCGCTGGTGCCAGCGCGAAAGCGGCGCGGCCTTTGCGCTCAACGCGATGATCGAGACCGACCGTGTGGAACTGCGCGCAGGCGCCCCGGCGATGGTGCACACCCCGTCAGCAAGCGGCATGGGCCAGCAGATTGCGCGATGCCCCCACTGCCAGGTGGCGGTCTGGAGCCACTACGCAGGCGCGGGCCCCGTGATGGCGTTTGTGCGCGTGGGCACGCTGGATGCACCGGACCACCTGCCGCCCGACATCCATATCTTCACGGCCTCCAAACAGCCCTGGGTGGTGCTGCCGCCGGGGGCGCCCGCCGTGGCGGAATATTACGAACGCGAGGGGTTGTGGCCCGCGCAAAGCATCGCCCGTCGCCAGGCGATGCTGCCGCGCATCCAGGCGTACCGTGCGGCTGCAGGGCTCGACCCGGTCTGATGAAGTGTGCCGGGCGGGGGCTCAGCGCCTGCGGCGCCTTTTGATTGTCTGCCCCTGCGGCGTGGCGGCCTTGGGGGCCAGCCCCAGGGCGGCGCGCGCCAGCGTATCAGCCGCGCCATTGCGGTGGCGGGGAATCCACTGGACCTGGGCTTGCGGGAACCGCTGCAGTGCCTGGCGTGCTTCGTCAAACAGCGGCGCCAGCCGCGCAATCGGTGCCGTGGGGTGGTCGCCCAGCTGCTCCACCAGCACGCTGTTATCGCTGAACACCTGCACCGGGGTCGATGTGGCAATGCCCTGCTGCGCCAGCCACTGCAGCGCCAACACAAGCGCGCGCAACGCGGCCCCGTTGTTGCAGCCGGTGAAGGTGGTGGCTTCGGAGATCTGGTGCTGCACGGTCCCGTCGGGCCCCGTCAGCACCGCCCCCAGGCCCATGCGCCCGGGGTTGGGCCAGGCACTGCCATCGCAGTGGATGACCCAGGCGCCGGGGGCGAGCGGCGTAGCCGCCCGTGCAGCGGTCACTTGTAGAACGCTTCGACCGTGCCCTTGAGCTTGATGAGCAGCGGCTGGCCCTTGCGGTCCAGCGTCTTGCCCGCAGGCACCTTCACCCAGCCTTCGCTGATGCAGTATTCCTCCACATCAAAACGCTCCTTGCCATTGAGGCGGATGCCGATGTCGTGCTCGAACACGGCGGCCACATGGTGCGGGCTGCGGGGGTTCACCGACAGGTGGTCGGGCAGGGGCGGCTGGGCGGGGGTCTGTGCTTCGGTCATACAGGTCTCAGGAGAAAGAGAAAACGCAAAGCGCGGATTCTCCGGGATTTGGCGGCAACCGGGCGGGCGAAGCCCCTACCGCACAACCGCCCTGCCGTGTTACCGCCCCATCGGCGCCACGCCCATCAGCCACGCATGGCCCCAGAACGCAAAGCCTGCCCAGGCCACCAAGCCCACCACCACAGCCGCCCCCGTGCCCGCAGCGCTGCCCGCCGCGTACACCGTGCCCTGCGCCCGGTCGCGCTGGCGTGCGGCGCGAAAGCTCAGCACGGCCCACAGCAAGAAGCTGCCAACCAGCAGCACATCGGCCAGGTTGCCGTTGGACAGCAAATGCGCCAACGCCCACACCTTCACGCCCAGCACCATCGGGTGGTGCAGCCGGTCCTTGATCGCATTGCGCGGCACATAGGCGGCGGCCAGCAGCACAAAGGCGATCAGCGTGAGCAGCGCCGCCGCGTGCCGCATGCCGATGGGTGGCACCCACAGCATCACAGGCTGCTGCCGCGCCAGGCCATAGCCCCACACGATGAGCGCCAGGCCCACGGCCGACACCAGCGAATACAGCCCCTTCCATGGCATCTCGCCCACGCGCGCCAGCGTCTGCGTGCGCCAGTCGTCGGCCACGATGCGCACCGAGTGCACACCCAGAACCAGCACCAGTCCCAAAACCAGAATTCCCATGGCAAAACCTTTCATCGGGGGTTGTTGTGGGCGCAGCCACCTTGTGTGGGGCTGTCGCGGCCCCAGTATGCAAGAAGTTTGAATAAAAAAGGCCTTCTGCGCGCGTCCATCATGCCTTGATAGCTATCGAATTGATAGTATTTATGCAAGGTTTGGCGCACCCTCCACAGGCCCTGGCTAGGCCACCGCATGCTGCGCCAGCAGCGCTCCCACCTTGGGCTTGGCGCAGCGCTGCAGCGTTTGCAGCAGCGCATGGCCGGGCTCGGCCACGCGCCAGCGGGTGCGCAGGTCGTGCTGCATGCGCGCCAGCAGCGCGGCGGCCATCTCGGCATCGGCCAGCGCCCGGTGGGCCTGGCCCGTGCGCGGCAGGCCGTGGTAGTCCACCAGCGTGCCCAGCTTGTGGCTGGGCGCCTCGGGGTACAGCCGCCGCGACAGCAGCACCGTGCACGCAAACGGCTGCGGCGCGGGCAGCCCGGCCAAGGCCAGCTCGGCCTGCCAGAACTTGCTGTCAAACGCCGCGTTGTGCGCCACCATGGGCGCGTTGCCCACAAAGCGCGCGGCGTCCTGCATCACCCCGGCCGCATCCGGCGCGGCCGCCACCATCGCGTTGGTGATGCCGGTGAGCTGGGTGATGAACGACGGAATCCACACCCCGGTTTTCATCAGGCTCTGGAAGCGGTCCACCACCTGGCCTTGCTCCAGCAGCACGATCGCCACCTCGGTGGCACGCGCGCCCTGGCCGGGCGAGATGCCGGTGGTTTCGAAGTCGATGACGGCGATGGGGGGCATGGGGGCGGGTGTGAAAAGAAGGGATTGTGCCGCCGCACTCGCCTGCAGTGCTGCCTGCCCTATGGGGCCGCGTGCCCATCCGGGTCGTGGCCTACACTGCCCACCCTGTTTCTGGACGCATGGAGCCGAGCAACCCATGAAGAAAAGCACCGCCGATTCGGCCTGGATCAACGCCGCGCTGGACTACCTGCCGCAATGGCTGGACCTGCAACTGGAGCGCTACCGCCAGCCCGGTTGCTCCGTAGCCATCGCACGCGGTGGCGAGACCGTGGCCGAGCTGGCGCTGGGTGTGGCCGACATGCGCACCCACCAACCCCTCACACCCCGGCACCGCCTGCGCATCGCCTCGCACTCCAAGACCTTCACGGCAGCGGGCGTGATGCTGCTGCGCGAGCAGGGAAAGGTCGGGCTGGACGACCCCATCGGCCGCTATGTCGATGGCCTGCACGAGGACCTGGCCCGCGCACGCATTGGTGAGCTGCTGTCGCACAGCGCGGGTGTGACGCGCGATGGGCCCGATGCAGGCCAGTTCCTGGACCGGCGGCCCTATCTCTCCCGCGCCGAGCTGCTGGCGGATCTGCGCGCCAAGCCTCCGCTGGAGGTGGGTGTGCAGCTCAAGTACTCGAACCACGGCTATGGCCTGCTGGGGCTGATGATGGAGCAGGTGACCGGCACGGACTATGCGAGCTGGATGCAGCGCCACTTGATTGCCGCCGCAGGCCTGGAAGAGACCGCCCCCGACATGCCCCACCTGCCCCGCCGCGCGCCCCTGGCCTTGGGCCACAGCAGCGAGTTTCCGTTCGGCCAGCGCCTGATCGTGCCGGGCGACAACCCATGCGACGCCATGGCCCCGGCGGCCGGGTTTGTGTCCACCGCATCGGAT
>Ga0187845_1001736_pt1 | contig 12274 bp, 8 predicted proteins | sample SpaLakP09_SKY_68_FD_134515 | JGI IMG/M metagenome (GOLD analysis project Ga0187845, IMG submission 134515) | Oligotrophic lake water microbial communities from Sparkling Lake, Wisconsin, USA - SP09_SKY_68 | ecosystem: Environmental > Aquatic > Freshwater > Lake | place: USA: Sparkling Lake... | reverse complement strand
GGTGATATAGCTCAGTTGGTTAGAGCACAGCATTCATAATGCTGGGGTCGATGGTTCAAGTCCATCTATCACCACCACGAATTCTAAAAGCCTCCCCGCAGTCCTGCTGCCGGGAGGCTTGTTTGTTTGGGCGCACGGCTGGCGGCCTAATCCTTGTTCTGCATCCGCGCCACCATCACGCCCGCCACCACCGTAAACGTCACTACCACAATGGCAATGATCCAGAATCCATCCGGATGCTGGGCCAGCGGTATCCCGCCCACGTTCATGCCCAGCATGCCGGCAATGATGTTGATGGGCAGGGCCAGCACGGTCACGATGGTCAGCACATACAGGCTGCGGCCGGTTTCCTCGTTGAGTTGCGCTGCAATTTCTTCCTGCAGCAATTTGATGCGCTCCTGCAGCGACGAGACATCGCTAAGCACCACGGCAAACTCCTCGCTCGACTGGCGCAGCTCCTGCGTATCGAGCTCGGACATCCACACGGGCGGACGCTGCAACAGGCGCAGCAGCGCAGCAGGTTCCGGCGCCAGCAGGCGCTGCAGGCGTACCAGCACCCGCCGCATATTGCCCAGATCGGCCCGCTTGGCACGCACCCGCCCCGCCAGCAGCGAATCTTCGATCGCATCGACCCGATCGACAGCAGTACGGACGATATTCACCAGCACGTCGGCCTGGTCGCGCAGCAGATGCACCAGCAGTTCCACCGACGAGCGCAAGGGATCGCCCCGCCGCACCGCCTGATGCAGCCGTTCGATCGACTTCAGCGGCGTACGGCGCGCACTGATCACCAGATGCGGCGCCACCCCCACCCACAGTGTGGAAATGTCCGACGCGTCGAAATTGAATTCATGCAGCACGTCGTTGACCACGGCCACCAGTGCATTGTCGACCAGTTCGATACGGGTGGAACGCGAACCCTGATGCAGCGTCTCAAAGAATTCATCAGACAGACCAGCATTTGCCCGCAACCATTTTTCGCTGGCCGCATGGGACAGATTGAAGTGCAGCCAGGCAAATTCACCGGGCTGGCGTCCCTCGCCGTTCAGCCAGGCCTGCGCCTGAGCCGAATTGATCGCCCGGGCCCGCTGGGGTTCCGGTCCCAGCAGATAACCCCATACCAGCCCGGCAGTGTCCGAGCCATAAGTGACGTCCATTGCTTCCATGTTGATCCGGTGGCTGATTTCCCAGTTCGCGATTGTAGCCGACCCGGACCGCTGGCAGGCCAGCTGCGTGCAAACCCGACACCGCACGCCTGCCGCGCCATTATCACTTGCGCGCCCCCTCCTTCCAGCGCTTGCGTAGTAACACGTAAATAGACAACTTCTATTGAATATTTTGATTCAGATCAACCCGAGTCTTCATTCAAAAATTTAATGTTGCACCTCCTCAATTGAAAACAAGTTGGCTCGAGCCAGCGTGCGGCCTGCTTCAGGCTGCCACTCGACATACCCGTTATTGTGAAAGTCCCCCCCTATGAATTTCAGGAATTTAGCCATCGGCAAGAAGCTGGGCCTCAGCTTTGCCATCGTCATCGGCATGCTCATCATCGTTGCCGCCCTGGCCTATCTGCGCGTCAGCGGTCTGAGCGACGACCTCCGCCTGATCAATCAGGATCGTTATCCGAAAACCGTACTGGTGCATACCGTCAAGGATGAACTGAACGAGCAGGCGCTCAATATGCGCAACCTGCTGCTGATGGACAAAGCCGACGATATGGAAAAGGAATACGCCAGCATCGCCAAAAATACCCGCGTCATCACAGACACCCTGAGCCAACTGGACAAGGTGCTGACCAGCGAAAAAGGCATTGCGCAGCTGCGCGCACTGGAAGAATCGCGCCGCAAATATCTGGCCGCCCGGACCACCTTCCTCGACAATACCCGCAAAGGCCAGCGCGACGCCGCACTGCATAACCTGCTCGACGAAGTGCGCCCCATCCTGCAGATCTACACCACCCAGCTCGACGGCCTGATCGCCTATCAGGAAGAACTGATGACGGCCTCCGGCCAGCAATCGCAGACCCAGGCCCAACAGACCATCGTACTGATCGCCGTCATCGCGCTGGCCGCCTGCCTGATCGCCGTCACGCTGGCCGTACTCACCACCCGCACCATCACCACCCCGCTGCATCAGGCCGTCGACGTGGCACGCCAGGTGGCCGACGGCGACCTGACCATGCTGATCCGCGTCGATACGGCCGAGGAGACAGGCCAGATGCTGGGCGCACTGCGCGACATGAACTCGGCGCTGACCCACATCGTCGACGAAGTCCGTACCGGCGCCGACAACATCGCCACCGCCTCCGGCCAGATCGCCAGCGGCAACCCCGATCTGGCTGCGCGCACGGAGCAGCAGGCCGGCTCGCTGGAAGAGACCGCCTCCGCCATGGAACAGCTGACGGCCACCGTCAAACACAACGCCGATAACGCCCGCCAGGCCAACCAGCTGGCCGTTTCCGCTTCCGACATTGCCGTCAAGGGCGGCTCGGTGGTGGCGCAAGTGGTGCAGACCATGGGTGAAATCAACAGCTCCTCGCACCGCATCGTCGACATCATCAACGTGATCGACAGCATCGCCTTCCAGACCAATATTCTGGCGCTCAATGCCGCAGTGGAAGCGGCGCGTGCCGGCGAACAGGGCCGCGGCTTTGCCGTGGTGGCGACGGAAGTGCGCAGTCTGGCCCAGCGTTCGGCAGCGGCAGCCAAGGAAATCAAACAGCTGATCGACGATTCGGTGGGCAAGGTGGAAAGCGGATCGCGTCTCGTCAACGAAGCGGGCGACACCATGAACGTCATCGTAGACAGCATCCGCAGCGTGGCCGACATCATGGGCGAAATCACCACCGCCAGCGCCGAACAGACCCAGGGCATAGAACAGATCAATCAGGCCATCGTCGAGATGGACCAGGCCACCCAGCAGAATGCCGCACTGGTCGAGGAAGCCGCATCCGCTGCCAGCGCCCTGCAGGAGCAGTCGCACCGGCTGGTCGACGTGGTCGATGTATTCAAGCTGGCGGCAGCAGGAGGCCGCCGCACGCCGGCCCTGCCCGGCCGCCGCCCCGTTCTATTGGCCGTGAATTAAGCCCAGCGCCAGTTCGGGCATAAACGTTCCGGCCGGACCGGCGCAGCCGTCTGCTTCACCAGGCGCTTTGATCCACAGCGCCATCTCGGGCTGGCCAGCGCTGCCAAACACACGCGGCGTCTGGCCCAGCTTGCGGCCCGCCGCATCACACCACTGCTTGCCGACCGGCCCGGCGCCATTGCGGCTGGTATCGACCACAAACGGCTTGTTCCAGCCCACCAGCGCACGCATCGCCTCGCCCACGGCAATGCCATAAGCCTTGCTCTCGCCATCGCTGCGGTAGTTCGACACATTCAGCGCAAAACCCTGTGCGCTGGCGACTCCGGCCAGCAGCAGACGCTTGGCCGCTTCGTCCGGCTTGAGCCAGTCGCTATTGCCGATATCGATGTAGAGCAGCGCCCGGGGTGCCAGATCATAAAACTGCTGCACCGCATACTGGAACAACTGCATGCGTTCGGCCTTTGCCGTCGCATCCAGACAATCCATCTGCGGCAACGCATCAGGTTCCAGTATCACGATGGCGGGCCGCTCACCCAGCGCTTGTGCAAAGCCGCGTATCCATTGCTGGTAGGCGTTGGCCGAGCCTACCCCGCCGGCGCTATGCTGGCCACAATCGCGCCCGGGGATGTTGTAGGCCACCAGCACCGGCGTCCGCCGCGCAGCGTCGGCCCGCTCCATGTAGCGCCCCACGGCTGCTGTGATGTCGCCGCTCCAGCCGCCGAACCAGCGCGCAACCGGCTGCTGCGCAATCGCCGCTGCGATCTCGGCGGCGCGCGGGTCGCTGGCGTGGGTACGCACCCATTCAGCGGCCGTTGATTGCGGATCGGCGTACAGGCCGGGGAAGGCTGCTGTAGGCGCGGTCTGTGCCCGCGCGCCCGTTGCAAGTAACACCAGCGCCACCAGCAGCGGGCAAAAAGGGGAAATGGAAATCTTCAAATTATTCTCCAGTCAGATGCCAGGTGCAGGCAAAAAAACAGGCCAGCTCCGCATGTTACCGGACTGGCCTGTCAGCGCACAGGTGCGCTCAGGATGCAAGCCTCAGCTTAATCGAAGTTGTAACGCAGACGCAGGCCATAGGAACGCGCATCGTTGAGGAAGCGGATATTCAGCGCCGGGCCAACCAGCGCCTTCTGCGAAGCTTCCACATTGCCCACGTTGGCGGCCCACATCTCTAAGCGGTAGCGGTCCAGCGTGTAGCCCAGCCCCAGATTGACGGTAGCAAAACCGCGCTGCATGTCGGGGAAGCCAGCCTGCAGTGCTGTCTGGCGCTTGCCGTTGTTGAACACGATGTCCTGCTCGTTGAATTGAGTCAGGTAGAACGAGGAACGATAGGCCACCAGTGCCTGCCAGTCCAGCGTGCCGGGACCGACATCGATTGACTGGGTCAGACGTGCCGCCAGATTGACGTTGGACGCCATCGGCAAACGGTTACCGGCCAGATTGATCAGCGGTGCCTTGCCACCGTCGCCGTAATCAACGGCACGTGCATCGGCCACCACGCCCGAGGAGATTTTGGTCTTCAGCAGGGTCAAATTCATATCCAGACGGAAGCGCGCTGGCAGCACGAATTTGGCTTCGGTTTCCAGACCATCGATGCGCGACTGGCCGATGTTACGGTTAGCCAGCGAATAGCCTTTGCAGGTGGCCGGCGTCTGGGTGGTGTCCATGCTGATGCAGGTGAGATCCTGGAACACCTGATTGTCATAACCGTAGTGGAACGCGGTGGTATTCACGATCGCGTGACGGCCAAACAGCTTGAAGGCGTTACGGCTGCCGATTTCATAGCTGATCAGTTTTTCCGGGCTATAGGTTTCCGGAATGGTGCTGCCATTGAAGCTATCGTTGAAACCACCCGACTTGTGGCCGGTAGCGATCTTGCCATACACCAGATGGTCGCGGTCGATGCTGAACTCCGTACCCAGACGCATGTCAGGGAAGGAAGCCTTGCTGCTGCCCACCTGCTGGGTAGGAATGGTCAGGTTGGCATAGCTGAAGCCGCCCTTGGTATCGCTCGGGTTATTTTTCGGGCAGGTCTGGCTACCGTTATTGATATCCGGACGGGTAAAGCAAGTGCCTTTCGGGTTGCTGCCATTGGCAATCGCCTGAATCTGCGCCACCAGCGTATCGCGCTCGCCCGGCGTTTTGGTGCCTTCGATCAGGAACTGGGCGATCTGGGCCTGAGTGGTCACATCGCTCAGGTTAAAGTTGGGACGGCCCAGCAGCGCCGGCACAAAGCCCGGCGTGCCCAGACGGGTAGCGATGCAGCAACCATAGTCTTCGCCGCCCAACGTCAGTGCCCAGTTGCCGCCTATGCCCCAGCGGTATTTCTTCTCTTCCGAATAGCGCGCGCCGCCAAACACGCGCAGTTGCTCGCTTACATCGTAGGATGCATCGCCATATACGGCGCTGGACGAACCCTGCACGATAGGCATGGAGAATTCTGTGCCGGAGAAGCAGCAGTAGCCACGATCCGAAGTGGACAGGTAGCCGACCGACTGGTCTTCCGTGAAGTGGAAGGCACCCGTGCTCCATTTGAAGGCATTCTTGTCGTTCGAGGACAAGCGCGCTTCATAGATCTTGCTCTTGGACTTGGTCTGCCAGTACACCGTCGAATAGTTATCGTAATTAATCGTGGACAGATCCAGACCCGGATAGGCCAGACCTTCCGAGGCCGCATTACGCTGGAGGAAATCGACCTTGCGCTGACTGGCGCTCAGTTCCAGATTGACCGGGCCAAAATCATAATTAAGCTTGGCCTGCAAGCCATTGAGCTTGTTGTTAAGTTCTCCCGCCTCACCACGGTACACCAAATTGCGCAGGGCGAGGTTTTCTGGACGCAGCCCCGTGCTCACCACGGCACTGTAGATATTCGCGCCCGGATAACCGGTGCCGCCCTCTTTGCCAGTGTCGCCGATCAGGGAAAAATTTAAGGCATTGCTGGGTCTGACCAGCAGCGATATGCGCGCCGCATGGTTGTTCTCGGAACCGGCCGCAGGCAGCTTGCTGGCCTGCGCGTCGGTGGACATATTCTTGAAGCCCGCATCTTTCTTGGCTTCGTAGCCGGCCACCCGCATCGCCACCGTGGACGAAATCGGAATATTGAATGCGCCTTCCATGCCGTGCGATTTGCGGTTGCCCATTTCACCCTGCAGATAGCCGCCGCTTTCACCTAGCACCGGCTTCTGGCTGATGATGTTGAGCGTGCCGGCCATGGCATTACGGCCATACAGCGTGCCCTGCGGGCCCTTGTTCACCTCGACCCGCTCCAGATCGTAGAACATCACGCCCAGCCCGCGCGGACGGGGAATATAGGTGCCGTTCAGGTGCGGTGCCGCGCCCGGATCACCGAGTTCGGTATTGTTGCTGGAGCCAACGCCGCGGATGAAGATCTCCAGATTGCCTTCCTGATTCGCCATGCTCAGGCCCGGCACGGCCAGTTGCAGCTGGCGCAGATCGGAAATGCCGTCCTTACGCAGCTGCTCGGCGCTGATGGACTGCACCACGCCCGCCACTTTCTGGCTGCCTTCCGGCCGGCGGTTGGTCACCACCACGGTTTGCAGGCCGTCGTTCTCGCTGGCGCTGACCACCGCGCCACCTGCTGGTGTATTACTGCTGTTCTGGGCCGAAGCCGACAGCATGCCGCATGCGATCAGTACGGCGCCCAGCGCGCTCGTCCTGAACCATGTGTTATGCGTAGATGGATACATATGCCTCCCACTTTGTAGTTATGAAAATTCCGACTGGCCACCTGTACCGTGCACTGCTGGCACTCAGGTCGCGTCGATGTCCTGCTCTCTGTGCTGCGGCGCCCGGGCGCCCTGCACTACAGACTGTCTGGTCAGTTCTGGTCCCGCTTCTCCTTGTGCGCCACGCGCAGAATCTGAAAACGTTATCTCGAAAATACAAAAAAAATCCCTGTTTTTGCCAGTTTTCGTGAAAACGTTTTCATTTTTTAAGCAAATTACACGCCGTTAATCTTCTATGTCAACGGACGCGGCCTGAAAAGAGGGAAACCTGAGGAAACCCTCTGATTTTCTGTTGGTTTTTTGCTCTTAAAACACCCGCAATATCAAACTGCGGGTTGAGAGATCGTATAAAGACTGGCGTACTTGATGCCAAAGAACAGCACGTACAGATAGCACAGCACCGGCAGCAGGAAAGACAGTTGCACGCCGAACAGATCGGCCAGCCATCCCTGTGCGAACGGCACCATGGCGCCGCCCACAATCGCCATGCACAGCAGACCGGAACCCTGCCCCGTGGCAGGTCCCAGACGGTGCAGCGCCATGCTGAAGATGGTCGGGAACATGATGGAGTTGCACAGCCCCACCGCCAGGATCGACCACATGGCCAGCGCTCCGCCCGAGCAGACGGCGCACAGGATCAGCAGCACCGAGCAGGCCGCGTTGACGGCCAGCGCCTTGCCGGGGCTGACTTTGCGCATCACACCAAAGCCGATGAAACGGCCCACCATGGCGCCACCCCAGTAGTAGCTCACCAGTGGCGCAGCAGCAGCCGCACTGAGGCCGGCCACCGCAGGTTCACCGAGGAAGTTGATCAGCAGGCTGCCGATACTCACTTCGCCGCCCACATACAGGAAAATCGCCAGCACGCCCAGCATCAGCCGGCGCTGCTTGAACAGATCGCTGGCCTTGCCTGCCTGCGTGGTGCTCTGCTCGATGCGCGGCAGGCGCACCAGCGCAAACACCACGCCGCACAGCAGCAGCAAGCCGGCCAGGGCCAGATACGGGCCCTGCACGGCGGCCGCTTCCTGCGCCTTGTGCGCCAGTTGTACAGCCAGCGGCAGCTGGGCCACCTCCTGCGCCGACATGCTGGCACCGGACAGTATCAGCATGCCCCCCAGCGCTGGCGCTACCGTGGTACCGAGCGCATTGAAGGCCTGCGTCAGCGTCAGCCGGCTCGATGCCGTAGCGGCCGGCCCCAGTATGGTGACGTAGGGATTGGCGGCCACCTGCAGAATGGTGATGCCGCTAGCGAGCACGAAGAAGGCGGTCAGGAACAGGCCATAGCCGCCCAGCGAGGCCGGATAGAACAGCGCGCAGCCAGCTGCGGCCAGTACCAGCCCAGCCACCACGCCAGCCTGATAGCCGATCCGGCGAATCAGCAGGCCGGCCGGCACGGAGACGAGGAAATACGCACCGAAGAAGCAGAACTGCACCAGCATCGCCTGCACATAGCTGAGCGTGTAGATCGCCTTCAGATGGGGAATCAGTACATCGTTGAGTGCCGTCAGCAGGCCCCACATAAAGAACAGCAGGGTGACGATCACCAGGGCGCTGCGTTGTGGTGCTGCTGCATCAGGCGACGCGCTGGCAGCCAGCGCGGGGGAAAAATTGGCCACGTTATTCCTCTGTAGGTCTTGTTATGGAGCACGGCGGGCTGGGGGCCTCGCAGTGCGTCTCCGTCTATCAATCATTAAAGATCGTTAATAAAGTCTAGCAGTTAATTAAAATCGAGTAAACATTTCTGATGAGTCTGAAAAAATTCTGGTCTAAGCTTTCAGAGATGTTTACACTGCCGTCATGCATATACTTCTTGCCGAAGACGACGCCATCCTTGCCGACGCACTGAGCGCCCATCTGAGCGGGGCCGGCTATACCGTGGAGCACGCGCCGAATGGTCCGGTGGCAGAATTTCTGCTGCAAAAGCAGCACTTCGATCTGAGCATTCTGGATCTGGGCCTGCCCATGGTGAGCGGGCTGGAAGTGTTGCGAAATATGCGCACCAACAACCGCCAGATGCCGGTCATCATTCTCACGGCGCAGGACTCGCTCGATAGCCGCGTGGCCGGGCTCGATGCCGGCGCCGACGACTATCTGACCAAACCATTCGACTTCCCCGAACTCGATGCACGGGTGCGCGCCCTGCTGCGCCGCGCCAGCGTGCAATCGGCCACTCCGGCCAATACCGAGCTGGGTTTCGGCAAACTGAGCTTCAATCCGATGTTGCGCCGGGCCCACATCGACGGCGCCGGCATCGACCTTAGCCCGCGCGAATGGACGCTGCTGGAACTGCTGCTGGTCAACCGCGACAATGTCGTCACCAAAGAGCAGATCACCCAGAGCTGGTCCGGCGATGCGGCCGGCCCTGGCGGCGGTAACGCCATCGAGGTGTATATCCACCGCCTGCGCCGCCGGCTCGAAGGTTCCGACATCGATATCCGCACCGTGCGTGGCCTCGGCTATCTGCTCAAGGCCGATAGCGCCGCACGCAGCGCGCCCTAGCGGCCGGCATGGTCTCCCTGCAGCGCAAATTACTGCTCTGGCTACTGCTGCCGCAGCTAATCCTGTGGCTGGCGGGCGGCATGGTCACCTACCGGCTCGCAGCCGGTTACGCCAACCGCGCCATCGACGCCAGTCTGGTGCAAAGTTCGCGCGCCCTGCTACGGCAGGTCAAACCGATCGAACAGGGGCTGCTGATCGACTTCCCCCGCGCCGCGCAGGAAATCCTCGAAGCCGATCCGAAAGACCGCGTGATGTACACCGTCAGCACGCCACCGGGCCGCTTCATCCTCGGTAACAACCAGCTACCGGCGCCGCCTGCGGCTGCCAGCCACAAGCTCGATACACCCTATTTCTACGACGGCGAAGTCGCCGGCGACGACGGCAAGCAGAAGGCCATGCGCATCGCCGCGCTGTATGTGGCGTATGGCGGCGTGACTGAACCCGATCAGACCATGCTGGTGCAGGTAGCGCGCAGCAGCGCCAACCAGCAGGAACTGGCACGCTCGATACTGGCCGACACTTTGCTGCCACTGTCGCTGCTGGTGATGGCCATGAGCCTGATCGTCTGGGCCGGCGTCAAGGCGGGGCTGGCCCCGCTGGCGCGTCTGCGCCGTGAAGTGGAACGGCGCGCACCCAACGATCTGACGCCACTCAAGCTCGATCTGGCGCCGGTCGAATTGCATTCGCTGGCCAATGCGCTGAATCAGCTGCTGGAATCGGTGCGCAGTCAGGTGGGTGCGCAGCAGCGCTTCATCGGCGATGCCGCGCACCAGCTGCGCGCCCCGTTGGCCGGCCTGAAAAGCCAGACCCGGCTGGCACTGGAAGCGGCCAGCGACGATGCCCAGCGCAGCCGCCTGACGCTGGTGCACCAGAGCGCCGTCCGCAGCGCCCATCTGGTGTCGCAGCTCTTGACGCTGGCGCGCGCCGAACCCGGCGCCGCCACCGCACTGGAACGCTGCAGCGTGGATCTCACCAAGCTGGTGCAGGAGCTGGTGGCCCAGCTGGTGCCACGGGCCCTGCGCGCCGGTGCCGATCTCGGTGTGGCCGAAGCCACGCCAGTCATGGTGTATGCCAATGCCCCGCTGCTGCGCGAAGCACTCACCAATCTGATCGACAATGCCCTGCACTACGCGGGGCCGCAGGCCGAAGTCACCGTCAGCGCCGAGACGGAAGCAGGCGGCAACTATGCACTGCTGAAGGTCATCGACAACGGTCCCGGAATCGCCGCAGCCGACCGCGCCCGCGTATTCGAGCGCTTCGTGCGCGCTACCAGCCAGGGCGATGGTTGCGGCTTGGGGCTGGCCATCGTCAAGGAAATCGTCGAGCGCCATCATGGCCGCATACTGCTGTCGGATAACCAGCCGCACGGCCTGATCATCACGCTGCGCCTGCCCGCCAATGCCGCCGTGGCACAGAGGGCCGAGCGATGAAGCGCTGCACTGCCAGCCTGCTGCTATGTGCCATGCTGCTACCGGCAGCAGGCAGCATGGGCAGCGCCAATGGCGGCGAAGTAGAAGTGCTGCACTTCTGGACCAGCGGCAGCGAAGCCGGTGCAGTGGCCGAGCTCAAATCCAGCCTGCACCGCAAGGGCCACGTCTGGAAGAATTTCACTGTCGCCAATGGCGGCGGCGGGCTGGCCATGGTAATGCTGGCCTCGCGCGTCAACTCCGGCAATCCGCCCACAGCGGCCCAGATCAAAGGCGCCGCGATACAGGAATGGGCACACCGTGGCGGCCTGTCCAGCATTGACGACGTGGCCAGCAGCGACCACTGGAATACGCTGCTGCCGCGCAGCGTTAGCGACACCATGAAGTACAACGGCCGGTATGTAGCCGCGCCGCTCACCGTCCACCGCGTCAACTGGCTGTGGATCGATGCGGCGGCACTGAAAAAAGTCAATGCCCGCCCACCTGCCAGCTGGGAGGAATTCTTCGCCGTGGCCGACGCTATGAAAAAAGCCGGCATCATGCCGGTGGCGCACAGCAGCCAGTCATGGCTGGACATGGGCACCTTCGAAAGCGTGGCCATAGGGGTGGGGGGCACCGAGTTCTACCAGCGCGCTTTCGTGCAGCTCGATGCGGCCGCACTGGCCGGTCCGCAGATGGTGCGCACGCTGAACACCTACCGCCGCCTCAAGCAGTACAGCGGCAGCCAGTCCAGCGGCCAGGACTGGGTAGCCTCCACTGCCATGCTCACCCACGGCAAAGCCGGCATGCTGCTGATGGGCGACTGGGCCAAAGCGGAAATGCAGGCAGCGGGCAAACGTCCGGGCAGCGATATCCTGTGCGTGGCCATGCCCGGCACGGCGCACGCTTTCACCTTCGATATCGATGCGCTGGCCATGTTTCAGGTGAACGATAAAAACAAACAGGCCCAGCGCGATCTGGCCCACGCCGTAATGGATAAGGATTTTCAGCTGGCCTTCAATCTGGCCAAAGGATCCATTCCGGTGCGGCAGGATGTCAGTCTGGAGCGCTTCGACGATTGCGCGCGCCGCGCCAGTGCCGACTTCAAGGCCAGCGCACGGCGCGGCACCCTGCTGCCCAGTCTCGCCCATGGCATGGCCCAGCCGGCCCACACGGTGGCGCGCATGTGGGATGTCATCAATCAGTTCTGGAGCAACGAACGCATGAGCGCCGAGGATGCCGCTGCCCGCCTTGCGGCCGTGGCACGCCAGCCCTGAAGCTCGGCCTGTTGCAGGCCGCGCACGAGCCAGCATGAATTATTAACATTTTGTAATAATCGTGTTAGTATTTCCCGCTGCAATACATCCATAACGATAGCGCTTGCGCCGCAAGCTGACGAGACAACCATGAAAAAACCCCTTCCTTCGGATTATCCTGTTCTGGCCTGCGCCGATTCTTCTGCGCGCTTTTTTGAAAACGTTGTCAAGCGCTGCATCCCCGCTGCCGTGGCCCTGCTGTGCGCCTTCGGCAGTACTGCCG
>Ga0187845_1001735_pt1 | contig 12275 bp, 9 predicted proteins | sample SpaLakP09_SKY_68_FD_134515 | JGI IMG/M metagenome (GOLD analysis project Ga0187845, IMG submission 134515) | Oligotrophic lake water microbial communities from Sparkling Lake, Wisconsin, USA - SP09_SKY_68 | ecosystem: Environmental > Aquatic > Freshwater > Lake | place: USA: Sparkling Lake... | reverse complement strand
TGACCCGTCCTGAATAGCGTTGACACCCAGAACGGTTAAAAACTCTAGCCGGACTGTCCGGCCAATGACGCCCGATGCACCGCATCGGGCGTTTGCATTTTCAGCGACAGGTGTGGCCGCTCGCAGTTGTAGATGCGTACCGACTGCTCCACCATCCTTCTGGCCTGCCCCAGATCGGCGGGGCGCTGCAGCAAAAACTCGGTCTTCAGAATGCCGTTGACCCGTTCGGCCAGTGCGTTCTGGTAGCAATCGTAGCCGTCAGTCATCGAGCAGATCACGCCGTGGCGCTTGTGCAGGGCCTGGTAATACGTCGAGCAATACTGGATGCCTCTGTCCGAGTGGTGCACGAGTTGCTGGCAACTGCGTCGCCCCGATAGTGCCATCTTCATCGCCTGTGCTACCTCTTCGGTCTGCAGGCTCTCATGCACGTGCCAGCCGACGATCTTCCTGGAGTACGCATCCGTGACCAGGCTCAGGTAAACAAACTTGCCGTGTGTGGGCAAGTAGGTGATGTCTGCTACCCAGACCTGTTCGCTGGCGCTGGCGCGAATCTGCTGTGGCCCGGCTTTGAGCAGGTTGGGATGGCGCCTGAAGCGGTGATGGCTGTCAGTCGTCTTGTGGTACGCCCGCCGGGGCGCCACCAGCAGCCTGGCGTTGCGCAGGACCTCGAACATCGCATCGCGGCCCAGAGCTATTGCCTGGCGATGCAGCGGCTCCTGCAGCAAGTGATGCAGCTTGCGCGTGCCTATGCGTGGCTGACGCATGCGCTGCTCGCGCACCAACTCCACCACCGCCTGCGCATTCGCCAAGCGATCGGCCTCGCGGCGCCTGCCCTGGTAGTACGCCTGTCGGCTGTGGCCCATATGCTGACAAGCCCTCTTCACGCTCAACCCTGCGATGAGGTTTTGCGCGAGGACTTGCCCAAAGGCTTTTTTACGACGCGCACCCCGTAGTCCTTGCGCAGCACATCGATGACGGCTTCAAACAGCTTGGCCTTCTCCTGCGCCTGTTCGAGTTGCACCTGCAGCGCCTTGATCTGCTGCTCGGGCGTGGGCGGTCCTTTGGTCTTGTCTAGCGGCATGGCTGCAGATGATGCCGCAGGACTCCAACCCAGGCGGCCGTGCTTGCGCAGCCACACCAGCACCGTCGAGCGGCCTTGGATGCCGTAGCGCTGCTGCGCCTCTTTGTACGTGAGTTCGCCTTTTTCTACCTGCTCCACCACCGCCAATTTAAAGGCCAGCGTGTAGTCACGCTGCGTGCGTTTGATACCTGATTCCATGACACATCTCCCTTGTGTAAGGTCCATGTGTCAACGCTGGGTAGGACGGGTCACTCAAAAAAGAAAGGCCCCGAGGGGCCTTTCTTTTTGGCGTAGCGCTATCAGCGCTCTCCATTCGGCCATCAGGCCGCGCGTGCCGCAGCGCTGGCCACGGCCAACGCGGTCATGTTGAACACGCGGCGCACCGTGGCCGCGGGCGTCAGGATGTAGGCCGTGGCGGCGCCGCCCATGAGGATGGGGCCCACGGTCACACCACCGCTGGTAGTGGTCTTGAGCACGTTGTAGAGGATGTTGGCCGCATCCAGGTTCGGGCAGATCAGCAGGTTGGCCGAATCGGTGAGCGTGGAGTCCGCCATGTAGGCGTTGCGGATGTTGGGCTCCAGCGCGGCGTCGCCGTGAAGCTCGCCGTCGCACTCGATCTCGGGGTGGGCGGCCACAAACAGGTCACGTGCCTCGCGCATCTTGCGGGCCGAGGCGCGCTTGGACGAGCCGTAGCTGGAGTGCGACAGAAACGCCACCTTGGGCGGCAGGCCAAAGCGCTGCACCTCCTGCACTGACATCCAGGCGATGTCGGCCAGTTGCTGCGCCGTGGGGTCTTCGTTCACATAGGTGTCGGCAATGAACAGCGTGCCCCGGTTGGTCATCAGCGCGTTCAGGGCGGCGTAGTCGCGTGCGCCTTCCTGGCGGCCGATGATGCTGTGGATGCGCTCCAGGTGCGTTTCGTACGTGCCGACCAGGCCGCAGATCATCGCGTCGGCGTCGCCCAGCGTGACCATCAGCGAGGCGATGATGGTGTTGGAGCGGCGCACGGCGGCCTTGGCCACTTCGGGCGTGGCGCCGTTGCGCTTCATGAGCTGGTGGTAGTGCTCCCAGTACTGGCGGAAGCGCGGGTCGTCCTCGGGGTTGCACACCTCCACGTCCTTGCCCAGCTGCATGCGCAGGCCGGCCTTGGCAATGCGGGCAGCGATCACGGCGGGGCGGCCGATGAGGATGGGCACGGCGATCTTGTCGTCGATGGCCATCTGCGCGGCGCGCAGGGCGCGTTCGTCCTCGCCGTCGGCATAGGCCACGCGCTTTTGTGCATCGGGCAGGGCCTTGGCTGCGTTGATCACGGGGCGCATCAGCATGCCGGTCTGATAGACGAAGCGCGACAGGGTCTCCTTGTAGGCCTCCATGTCGGTGATGGGGCGTGTGGCCACGCCGGACTCGGCCGCTGCCTTGGCCACGGCAGGCGCGATCTTGAGGATCAGGCGCGAGTCGAAGGGCGTGGGGATCAGGTAGTCGGGACCGAACGTGAGTTCCTTGCCTGCGTAGGCGCTGGCCACTTCTTCACTGATGTCGGCTTTGGCCAGGTCGGCGATCTGGCGCACGCAGGCCAGCTTCATGGCCTCGGTGATCTTGGTGGCGCCGCAATCGAGCGCGCCCCGGAAGATGTACGGAAAGCACAGGACGTTGTTGACCTGGTTGGGGTAGTCCGAGCGGCCCGTGGCAATGATGCAGTCGGGGCGGATGGCCTTGGCCAGCTCGGGGCGGATTTCGGGCTCGGGGTTGGCCAGCGCCAGGATGATGGGCTTCGGTGCCATGGTCTTGACCATCTCGGCCGTGAGCACGCCAGGGGCCGAGCAGCCCAGAAACACGTCGGCGCCATCGACCGCATCGGCCAGCGTGCGTGCGTCGGTCTTCTGGGCGTAGCGCGCCTTCGATTCGTCGTAGCCGCCGGGGCGGCCTTCGTAGATCACGCCCTTGGAGTCGCACATGAAGATGTTCTCCACCTTCACGCCCAGGCCCACCATCACGCCCACACAGGCAATGGCGGCAGCGCCAGCGCCCGACACCGCGATCTTGACCGCGCCAATCTCCTTGCCTACCAGCTCCAGACCGTTGAGCAGCGCAGCGCTGGAGATGATGGCCGTGCCGTGCTGGTCGTCATGGAACACCGGGATGTTCATGCGCTTGGAGAGCTCTTGTTCGATGTAGAAACACTCGGGCGCCTTGATGTCTTCGAGGTTGATGCCGCCCAGCGTGAGCTCCATCGCCGCGATGATCTCCACGAGCTTGTCGGGGTCACGCTCGGCCAGTTCGATGTCGAACACATCCACACCCGCGAACTTCTTGAACAGGCAGCCCTTGCCCTCCATCACTGGCTTGCCGGCCAGCGGGCCGATGTCGCCCAGGCCCAGCACGGCGGTGCCGTTGGTGATCACGCCGACCAGGTTGCCGCGCGAGGTGTAGTCGAATGCCTTGGACGGGTCGGCCGCGATGTCCAGGCAAGGGTAGGCCACACCGGGGGAATAGGCCAGCGACAGGTCGCGCTGGTTGGACAAAGGTTTGGTGGGGGTGACGGCAATCTTGCCCCGGGTGGGGTTGCGGTGGTATTCGCGCGCAGCGTCGCGCAGCGCCTGTTCGGCGGCGGAAAGGTTCTGTGTCATACGGAAATCCTGGAAGTCCTCAGCGGAATGCAAAACAAGGGTACCCGATGGCGTGGGTGGCTGGCATGCAGGTTTATGCGTATGCGGCATGAAGCCAAAACCCCCTGACAGCCAGGGCGGTCAGGGGGTGGGGCCAGGGGGGCCGTGGCCGGTTTTTAGATCGTGAACAGGTTCTTGGCAGCGGGCAGGCGGGACGCTAGTGGGCGTCGGCCTGGCGTGCGGCGTTCACAGCGGCGGAGGTGTCGCGGCTGGCGCCATTGAAGAAAACGTTCAGGGCCACGGCCGTGATCGAGGCCAGCAGGATACCGGATTCGATCAGGGGGTGGATGGCATGGGGCATCCACTGGCGAAAGCTGGGCGCAATCAGCGGGATCATGCCCACGCCGATGGACACGGCCACGATCATCGCGTTGAAGCGGTTGTGCTTGAAGTCCACCCCGCCCAGGATGCGGATGCCGGTGGCCGCCACCATGCCAAACATCACCAGGCCCGCGCCGCCCAGCACCATGGTGGGCAGCGACTCGACCAGCGCGGCCATCTTGGGCAGCACGCCCAGCACGATCAGGATCACGCCGCCAGCCACACACACAAAACGGCTCTTCACGCCCGTGACGGCCACCAGGCCCACGTTCTGCGAGAAGCTGGTGTAGGGGAAGGTGTTGAAGATGCCGCCCAGCAGCGTGCCCAGGCCGTCGGTGCGCAGGCCGCGTGTGAGGTCGGCCTGCTCGATCTTGCGGTCGGTCATCTCGCCCAGGGCCAGGAGCATGCCGGTCGATTCAATCATCACCACGATCATCACCAGCGTCATGGTCAGGATCAGGATGGGGTCGAACACGGGGCCAGCAATCTCGAACGGCAGCACCAGGTCAAACCATTGCGCCTTGGCCACCTTGTCGAAGTTCATCATGCCAAGGGCCACGGCCACCACACCGCCAATCACGATGCCCAGCAGCACCGAGATGTTGGCGATGAAGCCCTTGGCAAACTTGGCGATCAGCAAGATGGACAGCAGCACCAGGCCCGAGATGCCCACACCGGTCAGGTCGGCATATTTGGGGTTGGGCACGGTGGGCACCACCGCAAAGCCCTTGGGGATGGGGGGCAGCGACGAGCCCGGCGCGCCAGCGACGGACTGCATCTCGCTGAGCCACTTGATGTGCTCGGGGTTCACCACATTGGGCGCGGTCGGCCCCACGGGGTTGCCAAAAATCCAGTTGATGCCCACGCGCATCAGGCTGATGCCAATGACTGCAATGATGGTGCCGGTGACCACCGGCGGGAAGAACCGCAGCATGCGGCTGACCAGGGGCGCGATGAGGATGGAGATGACCCCCGCGCCAATCACCGAGCCAAAGATCAGCCCGGCCCCGGCCGTGCCCGCCGTTGTCTGTGCCATGGACACCATGGGCGCCACCGAGGCAAAGGTCACGCCCATCATCACCGGCAGCCGGATGCCGAACCACTGCGAGGCGCCCAGCGCCTGGATCAGCGTGACCAGCCCACACACGAAGAGGTCGGCCGAGATCAGCTTGGCCACCTGGTCGGGCGTGAGGTTGAGCGCGCGGCCGACGATGAGCGGCACGGCCACCGCACCGGCATACATCACCAGCACATGCTGCAGGCCCAGCGCCGTGAGGCGCCCTAAGGGCAGGTGTTCGTCCACGGGATGCACGGGCGGGGTCATGGGAATTCCTTTTGTACGGGCCTGAGGGAGGGGTGGCGAGCTGTGTGCAATGCGGTGCACAGTAGTCCATACAAAAATCGTATACAAAATATGCGAAACGGCTTATCCCGGTAAACCCTAGGTGCAGCAGCAATGCCCTCCAGCGCGCCAGGCGGTGGAGGGGGGATCAGGGGCGCTGGGGCCGACGCTGTGCCTGCGGGCGCGTCAGGTTGAACCGCGCTGTGCGGCCAAAGGGGCCAGTGATTCGCGCAGGCGGTCGCGCACCAGCGGCTGACCGGGGTTGAGTGCGGCTTCCACATGGCCGATGTGGGTCAGCAGGCGTTCGCGGGCCAGGGCCGCGTTGCCCGCTTCCAGCGCCTCGACGATGGACTCGTGCTCTGCGCACGACTGGCTGGCCTCGTGCCGCGACTGGTAAAGCGATGCCGCCAGCGTGGTGCGCGCCGTGAGGTCACGCAAGATATCGCTCAGGCTGCGGTGGCCCATGGCCTCGGCCAGGCACACATGAAAGTCGGCCAGCAGGAAGGCGCGCGTGGCGGCGTCGGCACCTTCGATGGCGCGCTGCTCGTCGGCAATGTGGGCGCGCAGGCGGGGGATGACCGCCTGCAGCGGGCGCCCGGCATCGGCCAGGATGCCCGATTCGATGATGCGCCGGGCCGAGAACGCGTCGCGGGCGTCGTCCACCGAGGGCTCCACCACATACCAGCCCCGGCGCGGGCGCACTTCGACAAACCCGCGCGCCTGCAGCTGCATCAGCGCCTCGCGCACCAGGGTGCGGCTCACGCCGAACAGATCGGCCAGCTCCTGCTCGCCCAGGCGCTCGCCGGGTGAGAGCTTTTGCGCAAGGATGGATTCCACCACCTGCTGGGCGATCTGGTTGGGGCTGATGCTCATCGGAGGGCTGTGGGCGTGGGCAGTGGCGTTAGCGCGGCAGCGCCAGGCGTGGGTTGGAGGAGGGCGTTGCGGGGCTTCCGTCGAGCTTGAAGCCCGCCACCGTGCGTGCAAGGTGGTGGGCCTGTTCGTTCAGTACGGAGGACGCGGCGGTGGATTCTTCCACCAGGGCAGCATTTTGCTGTGTCGCGCGGTCCATCTCGGCCACGGCCTGGTTGATCTGGCCGATGCCTGCGCTCTGCTCGTTCATCGACCCGTTGATCTCGCCAATGATCTGCGCCACGTGCTGGATGTCCTGGACGATCTCGCCCATGGTCTTGCCTGCAGCCTGGACGCGCTGCGTGCCCGTGGCAACGCTCGCGCTGGAGGCATCGATCAGCGCCTTGATCTCCTTGGCGGCCGTGGCGCTGCGGTGGGCCAGGCTGCGCACCTCGCTGGCCACCACGGCAAAGCCCCGGCCGTTCTCGCCAGCACGGGCCGCCTCCACCGCCGCGTTCAGCGCGAGGATGTTGGTCTGGAACGCGATGGAGTCGATCACGCCGATGATCTCGCCGATCTTGGCCGAGGCGGCCGAGATCTCGTCCATCGTGGTCACTGCGCCCGCCGCCACCTCGCCGCCCCGCGTGGCCGTGGCGCTGGCCGAATTGGCCAGGCGCGTGGCCTGCCCGGCGGCTTCTGCCGACTGTTTGACGGTGACAGTCAGCTGCGACAGCGAGGCCGAGGTTTCCTGCAGCGCGCTGGCCGAGCCTTCGGTGCGGTTGGAAAGGTCCTGGTTGCCGGCCTTGATCTCGTCGGTGGCGGTCTTCATCGACTCGACGCCCTGGCGAACGTCCTGCAGCACCGTGCCGATCTTCTCGACAAAGCTGTTGAACGACACGGCAATCTGCGCCACCTCGTCGCGCCCCTGCACGGGCAGGCGGTGCGTGAGGTCGCCGCTGCCCGAGCCGACTTCATCCATCGCGTCGCGCACCTGCGACAGGCGGCGAAACGATTGCGCAGTGAGCAGTGCCGTGACGCCGGCCGCCGCCAGCACCAGCAGCACGATGGCGATGGCCGAGGTGCGTACCACCTGGGCCAAGCCTGCCGTGGCCTCTGCCTTGTCCAGGGCCACCACCAGCAGCCAGTCGGTGCCCTGTACGGGCAGTGCGCGTAGCAGTTTGGGTGCGCCGTTGAGTTCGGCCTCGAGCGAATGGCTGGCGCTTTGCAGCGACGACACCACAGCGGGGGTGAGCGCGGCAGACAGCTCGGCCACGGGCTTGAGCATGCGCTTCGCGTCGGGGTGGGCCAGCACCAGCCCGTCCTTGTCGATCACGAAGCCCAGGCTGCTGGGCGTGGGGTGCACGGCGGCCACGACCTCCTGCACGCCCTTGAGCGGCACCGCGCCGCTGACTGCGCCCTGTGCCACGCCGCCGCGCAGGATGGGCGCAGCGAACGAGACGAAAGGCTCGCCGGTGGAAGCATCGCCATAGGGCTTGGTAACCACCAGCTTGCCCGCCTGCAGCGCGGTCTTGTACCAGGGGCGGGCGGTGGGATCGTAGGTGGGCGGCGTGGTGCTGCTGCTTGACACCCAGCTCTTGTCCTGCCAGCCGCCTGTGGTCACCGGAAAACCGCCGGACTGGTTCATGTGCAGCACCAGTCCCTTGGGGTCGCCGGGCTCGACCACCGCAGCGGTCGCCGTCACGGCCGTGGCCTTGGCCGCCACCCATTTCTCGATGGCCAGCGTGTTGCCCGAGGCGATCGCCGCCAGGTTCTCCTCGATGGTCTGCAGCGTGGCGGACCGCACGATGGTGTAGGTGGCGGCGCCGGTGAGCACCAGGGCCGTGGTAACGGCTGCGGTGGTGATGAGCAGGATGCGGGTGCGAAGCGAGGTGATCATGGAAATACTGCCTTGGCCGGGGTGCGCAACGGCGGGTGGGGATGGGGGCTGGGGTGTCGTGCGCCGTGGCGGGGTTGCGGCGTGCAGGTTGCGCGGCAAGGGCTGCTTCGCCAGCTTGCTCAGCCTTTGCCGTCCTTGAACATCTCGGGCGACAGGCTGTGCTTGAACCAGTGCATGGCATTGACCATGAGCGCCTGCGACGACCGCGCCTGTGCCAGAAACGTATCCACCCGCGCCAGCAGGCGGGGCTCGCCCTTGCGCACGCCGATGTAGCAGGGGCTTTGCCGCAGCACTGCCACCCGGCGCACGCGCTCGCGCAGGGCGGTGTCGGGGATGGATTCGGCCACCACATTGCCCGCAGCGAACGCGTCGATGGTGCGGCGCACGTAGGCATCGAGCAGGGGTGCTGAGCTGTCGAACGCCACCGCCGTGGCCAGAGGCGCCTGGGCCTTGAGCTCACTTTCTTCGAGGCTGCCGCGCACCACGCCCACGCGGCGGCCCTTGAGTGCGGCCAGGTCGGTAGGGCCCGCGCCGGAGTCGCCGAAGACGCCCATGTAGGTGGGCGCGTAGGCGGTGGAGAAGTCGATCTCGCGCTCACGTTCCGGCGTCTTGCCCAGGCTGGCGATGACCAGGTCCACCCGGTCTTCGCGCAGCGCCGCCAGGCGGTCGCCGCTGGCCACGGGCAGGGTCTTGAGCGATACGCGCAGGTCGCCGGCCAGCATGCGCGCCACCGCGATGTCAAAGCCGTCCAGCACGCCGTTCTTCGTGAACCCGAAGGGCGGAAACTCCTGCGGCACGGCCACCCGCAGCACGCGGCTCTTGAGAATGCGTTCGAGCTGGTCCTGCGCATCGCCCTTGCCCTGCGCGGCGGCGATGCCCCCCCAGCCCAGCGTGCACAGGCCTGCCGCGCCTGCGATGGCGCTGCGCCGGGTCGGATGGGGTGAACGGAATGGGTGGGTCATGGTGGGGCCTTGCGTGGCTCGTTGAGGTTTACTTCTGCAGCGGCGGCACGGCCTGCCCGTCCAGCACCGCATGGGCGCGGTCGCGGTCGATGTCGCCCTCCCATGCGGCGATGGCCACGGTGGCCACGCAGTTGCCAATCAGATTGCCCAGGGCGCGGGCAATGCCCATGAACCAGTCCACCGACAGCACCAGCACCAGCCCGATGGCGGGGATGGCCGGAATCGCATGCAGCGTGGCCGCCAGCACCACGATGGCCGAGCCCGGCACGCCGTGCGCGCCCTTGGACGTCACCAGCGAGATCGCCAGGATGGTCAGCAGGTCGGTCATGGTGATGGGCGTGTTCGTGGCCTGGGCGATGAACACGGCCGCCAGCGTGATGTAGATCGAGAACGCATCGAGGTTGAACGAGTAGCCCGTGGGGATCACCAGGCCCACGGTCGAATCGCGGATGCCCATGTGCTTGAGCTTGGCCATGATCTGGGGCAGCACGCTGTCGGACGAGGTGGTGGCGAACACCACGGCCAGCTCTTCGCGCAGGTAGCGCAGCAGCTTGAACAGGCTGAAGCCCGAGAACCGCATGATGAGACCCAACACCAGCACTACGAACAGGAACACGGCGACATAGAAAAGCACCACCAGCATGCCCAGCTGCTTGAGCGAGCCGATGCCGTACTTACCCACTGTGAACGCAATCGCACCCAGCACGCCCAGCGGCGCCAGCTTGATGATCAGGCCCATGGTCTTGAACAGCACGTGCGACAGGTCTTCGATGAGGCCGGTGACGCGTGCCCCGCGCTCGCCCATCAACGCCAGTGCGCAGCCGAACACGATGGAGAACAGCAGCACCTGCAGCACATCGCCGTTGGCAAACGCGCTCACGGCGGTGGTGGGGATGAGCTTGAGCAAAAAGTCGCTGAAGCCGCCACCCGTGAGTTTGCTCGCGTTCTCCGCATAGGCGCCCATGGCCTTGGGGTCCAGTGCCTTGGGGTCCACGTTCATGCCCACGCCGGGCTCGAACCAGAACGCCAGCGCCAGGCCCAGCACCAGCGCGATGGAGGTGACCACCTCAAAGTAGATCAGTGACTTGACCCCGACGCGCCCCACGCGCTGCAAATCGCCCGTGCCTGCAATGCCGTGCACCACCACGCAGAACACGATGAGCGGGATCAGCATCTTGATGAGCTTGATGAAGCCGTCGCCCAGCGGCTTGAGCTGCACGGCCGTGTCGGGCCAGAGCAGCCCGATGGCCACACCGGCAATCAAGGCCAGGATCACCCGGCCAAACAAGGAGTTGAGGAAGCGGAGCATGGGAACCCTTTGCGGAGAAAAAGGACGGAGTGGTGCTGCAATCAATCTTGCATACAAGAAATGTAGACAATTGTTGCGAACCAGAACATGGGGTTATCCCGCGCTGCGCACGGCCGTGGCGTGTTGCCATCCCCTGCCTGGGTTGAAGTAGTTTTGACTTTGGCGCACTGCTGTGCGGGTGACCATGGCCCCACAATCGCCCGCGGAGACAACCCCATGACCATCACCGACGCCGTGCCCGACCCCGTTCGCCAGAGCGGGGATTTCCTTGAATACCTCTACCGTGTGGCCGTGCGCCGCGCGCTGCCGCTGCACAACACCGCTGCTTTTCTGCCTGCACCCCCCAGTCGTGAGAGCGGCGGCCGCACACTGGTGCTGGGCGCTGGCAAAGCCGGTGGCGCCATGGCCCAGGCGGTGGAGGCGCTGTGGCCGGCCGATGTGCCGCTGTCGGGCCTGGTCGTCACGCGCTACCACCACACACCGCCCCGGCCTGAAGGCTTGCCCCAGCGGATCGAGGTGGTCGAGGCCGCGCACCCGGTGCCCGATGCGGCGGGGCTGGCGGCCGCAGAGCGCATCCTGGCGCTCACCGAGGGCCTCACCGAAAACGACCTGGTGCTGTGCCTGATCTCGGGCGGGGGCTCGGCCCTGCTCACGCTCCCGGCAGACGGGCTCACGCTCGAAGACAAGCAGCGCATCAACAAGGCCTTGCTGGAGAGCGGCGCCGCCATCGACGAAATGAACTGCGTGCGCAAGCACCTCTCGCGCATCAAGGGCGGGCGGCTGGCGGCAGCCTGTGCCCCTGCGCGCGTGGTCACGCTCACCATCAGCGACGTGCCGGGCGACGACCCCTCGGTGATCGCCAGCGGCCCCACCGTGCCCGACGCCACCACCTGCGCCGACGCGCTGGCCATCCTGGCGCGCTATGGCATCGACGTGCCCCCCGCAGTGCGCGCTGCACTGGATGCCGGCACGCTGGAAACCCCCAAGCCCGGCGACGCCGTGTTTGCGAACCATGTGGTGCACATGACGGCCACGCCCCAGCAGTCGCTGCAGGCCGCTGCCGAGGCCGCGCGGGCGGCGGGTGTGGCGGCCTACATCCTCTCCGACGAGATCGAAGGCGAATCGCGCGAGGTGGGCAAGGTGCACGCCGCGCTGGCACGCGCCGTGGCGCGGCACGGCCAGCCGTTTGCGCGGCCCTGCGTGATCCTTTCGGGCGGCGAGACCACCGTCACCATCCGCCCTCGCGCACCCGGCGCCGCCAAGGGCCGGGGCGGCCGGGCGGGCGAGTTCTGCATGGGGCTCGCGCAGGCGCTGCAAGGCCAGGCGGGGGTGTGGGCGCTGGCGGCCGACACGGACGGCATCGACGGCGTGGAAGACAACGCCGGTGCCCGCGTGGCACCCGACACCCTGGCGCGTGCCAGCGCGCAGGGCCTGTCCATCGCAGACCACCTGGACCGCAACGATGCCTATGGTTATTTCGATGCGCTGGGCGACTTGGTCATCACCGGGCTCACGCACACCAACGTCAACGACTTTCGGGCGATCCTGATTTTGTAGCGGCTGGCGCTGGCTGGGTCTGGGCTGCAGGGGGGTAAAGGCAAGGGGTCGTGGCTGGCGCTGTGCCTGATCCTTCCCCCTCTCCCCAACCCTCTCCCGCGAGGGGAGAGGGAGCCAGACGGGCGCCAGGACGGCCAGGATGTTGTGAAGAGCGCGCCTCCCGCAGTGCTTGCATGGCTCCAGCGAAGCGGCTCATCCGGCCAAAGACCTCGCAACCACCAGCGGCGTCTCGGCCTTCACTCCCTCTCCCCTCGCGGGAGAGGGTTGGGGAGAGGGGGTCTCCCGCCAGGG
>Ga0187845_1001732_pt1 | contig 12279 bp, 10 predicted proteins | sample SpaLakP09_SKY_68_FD_134515 | JGI IMG/M metagenome (GOLD analysis project Ga0187845, IMG submission 134515) | Oligotrophic lake water microbial communities from Sparkling Lake, Wisconsin, USA - SP09_SKY_68 | ecosystem: Environmental > Aquatic > Freshwater > Lake | place: USA: Sparkling Lake... | reverse complement strand
GTCCAGGGCCTTGTGGTGGATGTTGGCCCTGTCAAACTGAAGGTGGGCGAGGCGATCGGTGCCGCTGCGACTCTTGCGATTGCCCTGGTCGTGGTTTCCGTGACCCTACCCTTTATCAAGGCATATTCTCCTGTCCGTGGCGGTGGGCATCCCAAGTAAAGTAAAGAATAAACAAAAACGGATGGGAGACGTGTGCTTCGATGGAGCAGGATAAGTGAAAATGCCAAAGAATTTGCAGGGAGGATCAAAGCATAAGAAGGGCTCAAACTCGGAATCGTCGACATCGAAGAAATCGAAGAAGCTGTTTGAGAATATCCTCAGTGATTTGCAGGAGGAGGAACTGGAAGGTGTGCATTTCGGCAGGGTGGTTCGAAAGTTGGGCGAGGGTAGGATGGAAGTGATCTTTATTGCGAATGAACGCCTTGAGACGGTGAGAGCGCCGATGAAGGGATCTATTCGTGGACGCGGGAAGAAGGATGCGTGGGTGGATGTGGGGTCGTATGTGGTTCTCAATGAAACAGGGTTGACGGGATCTATGTCGCACGAGATCGTGATGCCGCTCTCACCTATTCAAGTTGCTCATCTGCGGAAGGAGGGGGTAATGGACGAGCGCCTATTTGAAAAGACCAATACAGAGAACGGAGAGGCTGATGGGATTGAGTTTGAGACGGTCATAGAGGAAAAGAAGGAGGCGGAGGAGAAACCTGCTCAGGAAATTGATATTGATACAATCTAATAATGAGCGGGGAGGAACATATGCGCCCTCACCCGACCGATGTTCGCGAAAAACAAAATACGGCTATAAAGTTTGGGTTCCGCAAGAGGACAGACGAGTATCACTACCCTTTTTCGCTGAGGAACTACTGCGACATAGAGTTCCATAATGTGACGGGGGAATCTACTACAGCGTATATTGGACTGAAAGCCGCACTCGAGTTTGTCCAGAAACCCACTATCTTTTTCATCTGTTACGATGTTGGTTACAACAAGATTCTAGAAACATTTGTGAGGCATGTAGTCTGTTCTCTAGCGGTTCGTGAGGGGGAGGGGCTGACGGTATACATGTTTGATATGCGCAACTTTCGGGATATTTCAACTCATTTTCAGGCGGATATGGAGAAGACTCTATCAGAGTACGCGAAGGTCCCAGTAAAGATCGTGAATGCGGCATGCCTGTATCACGAGAAGTGTGTCTATCTCCAGCGGTTCAAGGGAGACCATGAGATGGGATGGTGTATTGGTTGGGCCCTGCTGTTTCTGGACTATCTTACAACGAATCCAGACATAGCAGAAAAAACGCCCGAAGGCAAAAAGAAAGCGTTTGCGAAACTGTATACTGAACTGGACAAACACCTAGCGAAACCACGATCGAATCTTTTTATTGAGGCGTATTACATTCGGTTACTAGATATTGCAACTTAGGTGCTACAACCTTCGGGTTCTTATTGGACAACTCCTGTTGATGCTCAGCACGATAATCGTGTGTGCATGAATGGTTCGCCAGATGCTGGCCGCAGTAAATTTGGCCACAGCGGCACTTCATGATGGCATAGGTCTTTTTACGACAGGTTTCGAGGGTACAACGTTCGTGCATGTTGACTCTCTGTACTTGCTATATTTTCCGTATAGGAAAGTATCCGTTTTATATAACAGGTAAGAAATGGCAGCTCCAAACGTCTTTGCAGATGCAAACCTTGTAGAAGGTGTTGCATACCGAAAGCTAACTATGGTAACCGAAGCCTTGGATAGCGGGGCGAATGTGAATTTTGTATCGCCCGAGAGTGGTAAGACACCCCTACATATCATCACCTCGATGGGACGACCCGCCGATAACGCAAAATTAGTGCCGATCGTCACACTTCTACTAAGTCGTGGGGCAAATCCAAACGTGCAGAATCGTGATGGAATGACCCCACTGATGTATGCAACTGCATCCGAAAACCCCGAGATAATGAAACTTCTTTTAGATGCAGGGGCTGACACGACTATACAACAAAATAGTAGTAATAGAAGGACAGCATTACGTATTGCGAACGAATTTCGGTTCGCAGCTGGAATAAGTCTTCTTGAAGAGCGAGGAGCGGTATCCCCCGTATCAAACCCAGAGGAAGACAAGAAGCTTTCAACTGCAGTGAGGATGGTGGATAAGGATGGCGTAGCCGCTGCATTAGCGGCGGGAGCCAACGTGAATTCAGCGGTTGGATTCTTCCAAGTTACTCCGTTGCACTGGGCTATGCATGCTAGCACAAATGATCAGTCCAAAATGATTCCAATTATCCAGCTGCTTCTGGAGAAGGGAGCGGATGTGAACTTGAAGACTCACGAAGGGGTTACTCCATTTATGCAGTCCCTTCATGTACCGATGTTCTTTTACATGCTGTTAAAGAAACGTCCAGATCTTACGATTAAAACTAATGCAGGGAAGACTGTGATGGATATCGCAAAAGGACCTCCGCGGCGTGAAAAGGTCATCGAAGTTCTCACAAAGGCAGAAGCGGGTGATTGGGATGGTGCGATCAGGATTGCGGAAGAGGATTCACCTCCGCCAGCATCTCCTCTTGCCGCTGTAGCACAGGCTGTCCAGTCGGCTGTAGAATCAGTGGTAGCTCCAGCAACGCCTCCTGCACAGATATCCAGTTCCGAACGGGATCGCGCACTGGAAGCTGCCGTTGCAGCTGACGATGATGCAGCTGCTCAAGCTGCTATTCTAGCGGGTGCAAATCCCAATATGATGTTGCATGGAGATCGCGAGACAGTCTTGATCCACTATGCGATCTCAGTGAATCGTCCAATGGTAGAGTTTCTGCTAGACCACGGAGCCGATGTGAATGGACGAGCGGGACCTGGAGCCGACGAACCTGGTTGGACTGCATTGAATTATACGAGGTATCTTGATATTGGAGAGTATATTGAAGAACGCGGTGGGATGACGGCGAGATTGCTGGACGGGGAACCTGTAGCATCTCAACTCTACTTCGCATCGGACTATGCAACACCTGCGGCATCTGCGGCACCTTCAGCATCTGGAGAGGAGCGGTTACGGGGACGCGAGGATCTGGTTATCCAGCCCATTACTCTCGTTGAGGACTACGTGTCGGGTGCAGACGAGGGTGTTAGAATGGAAACGATAGATGTGAAGGAAGTATTTGTCGCTAATCTTGGACGCGATCTAGGCCTGGACCAGTTTTTCCGAAAATATATGGGAGATGGAATCGTGTTCAAGGTTGGTCCAAAATTTTATGGAATTCCGCGCAAGGATCTTATTCAGGAATACATGGAAGGGAATGCAATCGTTTACGAATGCACCAAGACATTTGCGATGGATGATCCCGATACACGTGGCACATTTGAGTACAGTGATATATACGCCAAACCATTCTTTAGTCTCCGTACCCCAGCAGGGGTTTTGTATGTTCCTTTGACGACCATGAAAGGCATACTTGGAGTAAGTCATGGATTCTACAAGGTTGAGGACAAGCCAATCAAGAAACTAGAGAACATTGCATCCAGGTCAAGCGTTCTGGCTGGTGGTCCAGTATCCAGTCAGTTACATTGTCAGGCAGGATCGGATGGAAATGTTTATGCGGTTGCACCGTTCAAACTCCCCGATATTGAAGAGGACGAGGAAGAGGAAAAGGAGGAGGAAGAGGAACCGAATATTGTGTATGTGAAGAAGGGTGAGGACAAAACAGAGTTTCCGCTGGATCTCTCCCAGACCGTTCTTCAGTTGAAGGAAGCGGTCAAAGAGAAGTTGGGGATCGCAGTGGAGGCACAGAAGATGGTGTTCCAAGGTAAGATTTTGAAAGATGATCAGACGCTGGGCGAAGTGAAGGTTAGGAAGGGATATGTCATCCAACTTCAGGTGAGCGGTGGTCGGCGATTCACGCGGAAGCAGTGCAAGAAGTTCACATGTGCAAAGATGGGGTTCACACAGAAGGCCTCGTGCCGTCCGTATAAGAACTGTTACCGCTCAACTGCGGGAGTAAGCAAAAAACGGCGCACCGACAAAAAGAATGGCGGCAAGTAAAGCGACAATATCTACTGTCCGCACAATTTTCTGCCACTTGATCGGAAGTTCCTCTACTTCCTTCTTATACTGGGCTGGCTTGAAGGGGGCGGAGATCCAGCCCAAGAAGGTAGGTTTCAGGTGATCATTACAATCATACCACACATCATACCACGCCATCAAAATATATCCCGTGAATGCGAGACCTATTGTGATAGCACGTTTGAAGGCGATATCGTAGGGCGTCTTGAGAGCGGCCCAAGGTGGCATCCAGTAGATGGCGATCAAGAGTCCAGAGAATGCCAGGCATTTGGGATTGAGAGCGAGAGGTGTTCCAAACAGTCCACCGCCCATTCTATTCTATTATCTTGTGTTGAGTAGGAATAATAACTGATATGTCAGGTGGTCGTTCTACATCCTTTGGTCCGCGTGAAAGTGTTGGTGGTCGTCCAGGTGCGGCGGACCAGTCGGATCTCCTGAAGGCTATCAAGCTCCAGGCAATCCTGAAGGCTGCGAACTCTGGTTCGAAGAACGTGAATACCCGTCTCCACACCGAGTCGGCGATCCAGCGTGCTTCGTATAACCCGAATCAGCAGGCGATACAGCGTAGCATATTTTATAACCCTGTATAAGCAATAGTGGGATGGCTTCGGACGAATTAAAGAAGCAGGTAGAGGTTCAAGCAAAAGCGCTTCCACCTGCGTCCCTCGATACACTCAAACAATTACGGAAAGATAATTGCGAGTCCAAAGATTTTCATTTGGCCTCGTTTCAGTTGTTTTTGCGCCGTATTCTATCCCCTGACAGTCCTACCCGCTCTATGCTTCTTGTTCATGGCACAGGTACAGGAAAGACCTGCTCCGCGATCCAAGTAGCGGAAGAATACATCTTGCGTCCCGAGTTTCAGGACAAGAAGATCCTGGTCGTGGCATCGTCAGCAGTCCAGGACAATTTTCGGACACAGATCTTTGATGTTGCGCGGGTAAAGCAGGATCCCACAGGTCTTCTAATGTCGCAGCAGTGCACGGGAAGGCGATACCTAGACCAGCTGGAGCGGGCGCAGACTGAAGGATTGCGGTGGGAAAATCCTGAGAACCGCGAGAAACTGAATTCTATCGTCCAGAAAATGATTGACGATTTCTACGATTTCTCGGGAGGAATCCAGTTCGCAAATTTGGTGGATAAGAAAAAGACCAACCTGTCACCAGCGGATTTCACGGCGTGGGTGCACGACACATTTGATGGTCGGCTCCTGATTGTGGATGAGGCACACAGTTTGCGCGAAGACGATACAAAGGAAAACAAGTTGATGTCGGAGAGTATTCAGCGGATTGCGCAGATTGCGAACGGTATGACGCTCGTATTCTTAACAGCGACTCCAATGTACAATTCTTTCCAGGAAATCATGATTTTCTTCAACATCTTTCTGTGGAACGATAAGCGCCAGCCTGCAAGGCAGCGTATTACAGCCTCAACCATCTTCAACAATGACGGATCCTTCAAAACAGCTGAGACGGAGGCGACGTTCAGGGGGTGGGTGCACGAGTATGTGTCCTTCATACGAGGGGAGAATCCGTTCACGTTCCCATTCCGTCTACCTCCTCCGCCCGATATGGTTGCGCCGCTGGATCGGGAGACCGATGTGAACGGCAAGGAGATCAAGGAGCCGCGGAAATACCTTCCGCTTGTCGTATCGTATGTGGAAGGCCCACAGAAAGCGGCAGTGTCCAAGATTTCTGGAAAGTTGCAGGAAGATTTCGTTCCAACGATTGTTGCGTCACCTGATGGACGGTCGATCACAAAATGTTTTGAGAAACCTCGTAATTCAGCAAAGTATCAGTATAGGTATGCCAAGAATATCATTCCATTCCTCTCGCCATCGAACGTGAAGGCTCATGCAGCAAAATTTCAAACAATTATGAAATGCATTGAGGCAGCCCCAGGAATTTCGTTCGTGTTTTCCAATTTTGTAAGGGGAGGCGCTTTGCAGTTCGCAATGTGTCTGGAAGAACACGGATACGACCCTGCGATTGGAACCAAACTTCTCGAGAATCCGTCGGGGGAGTATGATGGATCCCCCAAAGGCAAGTATGCGTTCTTGACGTCGGATATGGGCGAGCGACAGGTTGCGCAACTTATTCGGCGTCTACGCAAACCCGAGAACGCAAACGGGTCGGATATTCGAGTAATTATTGGATCTCCAGTGATTTCAGAGGGTGTGGATTTCAAGAATGTAAGGCAAGTTCACATTCTGGATCCGTGGTATAATATGAGCCGCATCGAACAGATTATTGGACGTGGTTTGCGCACTTGTTCGCATTCGGGGTTAGCATTTGAGGACCAGAATTGCACAGTCTACTTGCATATCGTGCGATTCGCGGATTCGAAGCAGGAAACATATGACGAGTATGCTTACCGAGTGTATGTGGAAGCCAAGACATCGGGTATTGCGAAAGTCAAGCGAATCTTGGCGGAGTCAGCAGTGGATTGCACAACCCAAATTATGTCGAATCAGTTACCCGATGATTGGAGATCACTCATTATTCCACAAAGAAGGGCGCAGGATGGAAAGACGGTATCCATGCCCTTATCGGCTCTGTCGGCTCCAACGTTCGAAGACGGAACGCCTGCTCTGGTCTGTTATACGCATACATCAGCATCGGACGCCGAGCCGTATGTCCGCCCTCTCTCGTCCTATCTCGATGTGCGCGACGAGATCTTTGACAAGATTGTGAACTTGTTTGAAAAGAAAGAACTATGGAAGCAGGAAGATTTGTTGGAGCAGCTCAAATATTCTCCAGAAGTGGTCACGTATCTGGTGGAAAGCGCGATTCGCGATCATCTGAAAATTAAGGATTCCAATGATCGGATAGGGACGCTGGAAAACAGGGGAGGAGTGTATGCCTTCAAGCCTCGCGATATTCCCGATGCCACATTGTTCGAGCGGAGTGTCAAGGATCCTGAGGACATACGATTTCCAATCGAAGTTCCTGCTGAAGAACTGCCTCCTCCTTCTGCCGCTCCGAAACCGAAGACAACGATCGAAGCTCTGCGCGCATCCTACCATTTCCCGTTTGCGGTCAGCACCAAATTCCCGCAGAATGTGATTGATTGGTTTCTGGTCGACCAGGTCATGGACCCAGCGGAGAAGCGGGATCTCATTCTGGAGCGGGCCGATCCTCCGCCACCGTATGCCGAGGGACTGCGGATTGACGGGCTGAATTACCTGGTATTTGGACCCAAAGATATTGTCAATGACAAGAATGAGTCTGTGGAACCGATTGGAACGGAGTTGGATGCTTACAAGACCTGGGCAAATGCGCACCTCGAACGTATTTTGGAGCAACTCAAAGCAGGGAAGATTATGTGTACACTGGAGAAGCAGACCCTGAAAATGGCGCCATTCATAGTCAACGACGAGGGACATATCCAAAGGGCGCCGCGTGAGAAGACGATACGACCCAAAGAGTGTGGGTTCTACCATATTCCTGAACTAAAAGCATTTGCCAAGGATGTCACAGGCAGCGAGTTTCCACCCGAAGTCAAGAAGAAGGATCCGCAGTGTGTCTACCTCAGTCTGGCAGCCCGAACTGTGAGTGAACGGATCTTCTGGGTTCAGCCAGAAATCTGGTCAGTTCTATCAACGCCCGAGTTTGCGGGAGTCATTCTAAGTAAATTAAAAGCGAGTAAAACAGATCGGGAGTAAAGAATAACATGACAGGAGAAAAAATGTTCGAGCGTCGTGAACTTGTTCGGACGATCAGTGTTCCGTCAAAGCATCTTCAAAAGAATATTCAGTCGTCAATCCTTATGTATCTCAAGTCGCATGTTGAGGGACGGTGCGGGATCGAGGGATATGTTCAGCCCAAGACAAGTGTTATTGTAAACTACTCTCTTGGCGCGGTGAACAGTATGAAGTTGGGAGTGACGTATCGTGTGAAGTTCCAGGCGGATATCTGTTTCCCTCACAAGGGACAGATTCTCCGAGCGCCTGTCACGCTGCGTAGCAAGATCGGGGTCCACGCCGAGTCATCGCCGCTCCGTGTTCTCCTGCCTCGCGATCTCCATATTGGCAACACCGACTTCGAGCAGGTCGTGGAGAAGGACGAGGTGGAGTTCGAAGTTCTGGGGGCGGAGTTCAAGCAGAACGATGAGCATATGTTCGTTCTGGCAAGATTGATTAAGCGTATTCCTGCTGCCGCCCCGACCACTCCAGAGTTCCAGGTCCCTGTCATGGAGGAGGAAGAGAAGCCCGCAACAAAGGCTCCTGGCGTGGAGGAGATCAAGCAGGTCACCATCCAGGCAGTCGCTGAAGGTGAGCCAAAGGAGAAGGTTCGGCGTAAGAGGAAGTTAGGCACAGCAACAACATTCAATACAAATGTCGATAACAACTTCAGCGGAGAAGCTCCTCCCGCTCCTTGAACGACTTGAACAGAACGAGCACGAGCAGATCTTCAAGATCGTGCGCAAGTATACTGATGAATATACGCGATCCGATACGGGCGTGTATGTGTCATCCAAGAACCTTCCGCAGACCTGTCTCGATGAGATCGAGCGGTATATCACGTTTTGCTTTGATCAGCGTGCGCACTTAGAGGCGGGTGACGTAGATAGAAGTAAGTACGAGAAACTCGCCAAAACGGGTAAAGTTGCCCGTTTTTGATCTAAGAAATTAACAATGGAGCGAGCACTTGACGAAACCCGTCAGGCAACGGATCTCGCCAAATTCATAGAACTCTCAAACAAAGATGCGCGGGCCGAGTTTGAGGCCAAGGTTCTCGCAGGACGTATCCAGACGCGGGACGTAGCAGCACGTATCGTTGCCGCCATCAAGACGATGGCGCCCGAGGTTGTTGAGGAGCATCGCCTGACAATCATCTATCCAGATAATATCCGAGTTCATGTATTGGGCGTGACCAACATCCACAAGGTGTGTGTCGCCAAATCGTTCAAGAACATCCCGCTCGACGTAGAACGCAAGACTCGGTATTTCGAAAGCGGGGAGAAAGATACAATTGATGTCCCCGACTTCTTCTGTCGCTTCACTCTAAAGTCCGAGAAGCATCTGAAGAAAGACTTTAACGGTGACCCTGACGATCCCAAGGCCCAGATCCGCATGCTTCATCGCCAGACGTATGCCGTCCCAGGCGGGGAGTTCCGTATTGATATGTCGATGGTGAAAACCAAGGTGTCGGCCAAGGACGGGATTCGTGATGTCTTGAAGAACCAGCCGATGTATGAGTTGGAAGTGGAGTATACGCCGCGCAAGGAGCCGCGGCCCCCGAAGGAGATTATGCGGTCGCTGTATACGATTCTGGAGACGCTGGTGGGGGCGTATCAGGAGACCCACAGCATTCTCCCCCTGTCCGACCTGCAGCGGTATGCACAGGAGTTCAGGGCATCAGGCAACCTGTTCTATAACCCTATCACTCTCGAGCGCCGCCACATTGTCGCGGATCGCCCGAACAACATTCTGAAGGGGTACACTGTGACCAACAAGGCCGATGGTCAGCGCTGCGGTCTGTTTGTGACGCGCGACAAGCGGTTGCTGCGCGTGAACCCGAACGGTCAAGTAGTCTTCACGGGAATTACGGCGCGGGGAGATACGCATATGGGTGACTTCTTTGATGGGGAGTATCTTCCAAAGCAGAACCTATTCTGTATCTTCGACGTGTATCGCTACAAGGGTCGGGACGTCAAGTCTCTGCCGCTGTTCACGACGGATGAGGACGTGAAGAAGAACCCCGCCTCATCTCGTCTAGGAACAGCCACACAGTTCATTCGCGATATTCCCGCGGACTTTGTCAAAGATTCAGAGTCGTCGTTGCGAATCGATACGAAGTTGTTCTTGGCGGGTGATGGGGCGGCGATGGAGGAGGCGATCCAGCGGATTCTGGATACGCAGTTTGAGTATGAGACCGATGGTTTAGTGTTTACTCCGCGATTGTCGGGGGTGGCACCGCCTGGAGATATTAAGGGTAAGGTGTGGATGCGTGTCTACAAGTGGAAGCCGCCGCACCAGAACTCCATCGATTTCCTGGTGAAGTTCGAGGAGGCCCCAGTCTATGACGTCAATCGCAAGGAGATGATGAAGCGGGGATCACTCTATGTCGGCAGGACGCCAGGCGTAGACATTCTGTATCCGTGCGAGACGCTGACAGGGGAGTATGTCCCACCGAAACTGCCCCAGGAGTTCCTGCAGCTTGCAGATTCGGGGAGCCGTGTTCCATCAGTATTCCAGCCTGCTGCGCCCCGTGACCCCGATGCCTACATTATCAAGGTTCCGCTCAATGACAGGAATGTCCCAGTGGATACGGCGGGGGATAAGGTGGATGACAACACGATTGTGGAGTGCGCCTACGACACGGACAAGCGGGAATGGTCAGTGATGCGCACGCGCTACGATAAGACGTATCGCTACCGTATTCTGGGACAGGCGGAGTATGGAAATGATATCAATGTCGCAGACTCAATCTGGACATCAATCCATGTCCCGATCACGGAGGTGATGCTTAAGGCGCTGGTCAGCAGTCCGCCCGATGATACGTTCGAGGACGATCTGTATTACCGTGACGATGTAGATTCGCGGGATCGTATTCTCAAGAATGTGTATGGGTTCCACAACCGTATTAAGGAGGAGCAGTATGGGGCCTATGTGGTTCCTGGCAATACGCTGCTCGAGTTGGCGGTGGGCAGGGGTGGAGATATGCACAAGTGGCGGCGATCGAAGCCATCGAAGGTCTTGGGGCTGGATATTTCCTTAAACAATCTGTCGATGCCGCGGCAGGGTGCGTGCGTGCGGTATCTGCAGGAGAAGAAGCGGTCGAACGAGTATATGCCAAAGGTTCTGTATTCGCAAGGGGATATGACAAAACCGTTCGAGGAGCAGGAGTCAAAGTATCTGCAGATCGTGTTTGGCAAGGAGCCAGCGACAACGCCGTATCTCGCAGAGTTCAGGGATATTCAGGACTGGGATTTGGTAGCGTGTCAGTTTGCGCTGCATTATGCGTGCGAGTCGGAGGAAGTGTTCAAAACATTCGTGGGGAATCTCAAGCATTGCAAGAGTGTGTTCTTCGGGACGTGCTTGGATGGTAAGGCTGTGTACTCGTTGCTTGCGGGAAAGGAGCGGCACACGTTCAGGTCGCAGGGAAAGACGTTTGCAGAAATCACGAAGAAGTATACGGACGAGGGAGAGTGGAAGGAGGAGTTCGGGCAGCAGGTTGATGTTCTGCTGGAATCGATCGTGAAGCCGACTCCCGAGTTCCTGGTGCCGTTCCAGCGAATCGAGGAGATCATGAAGAATGCGGGGTTCGAGTTGATTGACAGCAAATTGTTTGGGGAGATTTACACTGCGCAGAATCGGGTGATTCTGGACCAGTCGGAGCAGGATTTCAGTTTCCTGTATCGCACGTTCGCGTTCAAGCGGGTGGGTAAGGCGAAGACGGACGAGGAGATCGCCGAGGACGCCAAGCATCCCGATGAGGAGGTGGAGGAGAAGGAAGGAGAGGTGGAGGCGCCGAAGGAGGCCGAGCCTGGGGAGAAAGGGTCTAAGGAGCCTGTGAAGCGCAAGAAGATGACGAAGGAGCCGATCGTAGCACTGCCCGATATCCTCTACTTCTTCTCGAAGGAGCCAGAGAACAAGGAACTGTCAAACTTCTACGAGACCAATTTCAAGATTGATGGAGTGGAATACAAGTCTGCCGAGCATGCGTTTGAGGCGATTAAGGCGAAGACGTTCGGGGACGACGAGAGTTTCGCGAAGATTCTGAAAGCCAAGTCTGCGCAGTCGGCAAAATCATTCGGAAACAAGGTGAAGGATTTCAAGGAGGAGACGTGGGCTGAGAAACAGGATGAGGTGATGAAGTCGGTCGTGCGTGCAAAGTTCACCCAGAATCTGGAACTGAGGAAGAAGTTGATAGATACTGAGGACAAGCTTCTCGCAAACGCGGACTCGCGCGATAAGTATTGGGGTATTGGAACGTCAGCGAATACCAGTATTGCCAAAGATCCGAAGAAGTGGAAGGGAGAGAACAAGTTGGGGAAGATGCTGGAGGAACTGCGGACGCAGATGAAGGCGGAGTAGGAGGAACAAGGGGCGGAGTAAAACGGACTCAAACTGTATTTTTCCATTGGAGATCAACTGACCTCAATACAATGGAAAAGTATATCTACGCACAGCACATTCCTACTGTGCATCCTTTGAACACATCTCTTCATCATGCGATTATTCTCAAGGGTAATAAAGTATTGGCATCCGCGTTCAACAAGGTAGG
>Ga0187845_1001731_pt1 | contig 12282 bp, 14 predicted proteins | sample SpaLakP09_SKY_68_FD_134515 | JGI IMG/M metagenome (GOLD analysis project Ga0187845, IMG submission 134515) | Oligotrophic lake water microbial communities from Sparkling Lake, Wisconsin, USA - SP09_SKY_68 | ecosystem: Environmental > Aquatic > Freshwater > Lake | place: USA: Sparkling Lake... | reverse complement strand
GATCGGGAAGCCGGTGGCCTTGGACGCCAGGGCCGAGGAGCGCGACACGCGCGGGTTCATCTCGATGACGACCATGCGGCCGTCGGCGGGGTTGAGGGCGAACTGGACGTTCGAGCCGCCGGTTTCGACGCCGATCTCACGGAGTACGGCGATCGAGGCCGCGCGCATCCACTGATATTCCTTGTCCGTCAGGGTCAGGGCCGGGGCGACGGTGATGGAGTCGCCGGTGTGGACGCCCATCGGGTCGATGTTCTCGATCGAGCAGACGATGATGCAGTTGTCCGCCGTGTCGCGGACCACTTCCATCTCGTATTCCTTCCAGCCCAGCACGCTTTCTTCGATCAGCACCTCGGTCGTGGGCGACAGGTCGAGGCCGCGCAGCACGATCTCCTCGAATTCCTCGAGGTTGTAGGCGATGCCGCCGCCGGTGCCGGCCAGGGTGAAGCTAGGGCGGATGATGGCGGGCAGGCCGACGAAGGCGAGGCCTTCGCGGGCTTCGTCCATATTGTGGGCGGCCTTGGACCTGGGGCTTTCCAGACCCAGCTTGTCCATGGCGTCGCGGAACTTCTGGCGGTCCTCGGCCTTGTCGATGACTTCCGCTTTCGCGCCGATCATCTCGACGCCGTACTTGGCCAGGGTGCCGTTGGCCTCCAGGGCGAGAGCCGTGTTCAGCGCCGTCTGACCGCCCATGGTCGGCAGGAGCGCGTCCGGGCGCTCCTTCTCGATGATCTTGGCGACCATCTCAGGCGTGATCGGCTCGATGTAGGTCGCGTCGGCCACGTCCGGATCGGTCATGATCGTGGCCGGGTTGGAGTTGACCAGAATGATCCGGTAGCCCTCGGCGCGCAAAGCCTTGCACGCTTGCACGCCCGAATAGTCGAACTCGCACGCCTGGCCGATGACGATCGGACCGGCGCCGATGATCAGGATCGAGGAGAGGTCTGTTCTTTTGGGCATGGAAGAAAACTCGCGCGCAGAGACACGGTCGCGCACATCCGCGCGCCCGCTGCCGACCATCTTGCAGGTTAAGTCGCCCGTTTAGAGACGGAGTCGGATCGGGGCAACCCCTATCGCTGTCCATGCGGCAGTGAGTCCCCGCATTCGGCCGGAGACACGGGATGTCGCTGAATTCATGTCTACATGGCTTGACTCCATGTTAGGTTTTTATTACATCAAGTCGACTTTTCCGAACGCAGAGGAGCCGGCCATGCCGCACCGTGAGAAACTCGCCTGGATGACCCTGCTGCTGATCGCCGCCACCTACGGGCCCTATTTCGTGCATGTCGTCCTGTCGCCGCCGACGCCCGGTCTGCTGCCGAATCTGCCGCAGCTGTGGCTGCTGGCCCTGGCGGCAGGCGGTAACGGGGTGCTGCACATTCTTGGCCGGATCGCCTTGCGGGTCGGGGCTCCGGAAGACGCCCGCGCGCCGGCCGACGAGCGTGACCACGACATCCAGCGCCGCTCCAGCATGGTGGCCTACTATGTAATGATGGTCGGGATGATGGTGGTCGGCATGGTCATGCCGTTCACGACCAGTGGCTGGGAGATCGTCAATGCCGGCCTGCTGGCGATCGTGCTCGCCGAAATCACCCAGAACGGCCTGGCGGCCTGGAGCTATCGCCGGAGCGCGGCATGAGCGACCGGGTGATCGTCAACCAGATCCGGACCCTGCGGTTCATGGCCGGTGAGATGTCCCAGGCTGAGCTCGGCAAGCGGATCGGACTGACCCGTCAGACCGTCGCGGCCATCGAGGCGGGCAAGTACTCGCCGACCCTCGAAGCCGCCTTCCGGATCGCCGAGGTCTTCGGCAAGCCGCTGGAAGAGGTGTTTCAGTGGTCCCGCGAAAGCTAGAGCATCGCGCGGAAAAGTGGACGCCGGTTTTCCGCAAAAGCGATGCGAAAACAAAAAGCTAGAGCAAGGCAAGCGAGTTTGATTTCGCGCGCGTTGCTCCAGGCCGGGCTCAGGGCGTCTTGCTCGCCTCGGCCGGATCGGCCGGGGCCTGCCAGGCCTTGCCGGTCAGGGCGCTGTCATAGCCGAGCTGAAACAGGGCCCTGCGGTTGGCCCCCCTGAAGTCGAGGCCGGAGGTGTCGGCGTCGGTCTGGTCGGGGATGGCCGCAAACAGCAGGGAGCCGCCGTTGCGCCGGGCGAAGGCGGCGCTGGCCGTCAGCTGGGTGCGCATCTGGGCCTTGCTCATGGTCGTCCAGGCCCGTCCGATGATGGCGATGGCCCCGCCGCCGGTGAAGGCAAAGCCGCTGTCGATCTTGCCGTTGACGATGACCCGGATCCGCCCCGGCCGGGCCTGGCCGCGGTCCGGCGAGGTCCAGAGCAGCAGGGCTTCCGGCGCAACGAAGAACGGGGTCGAAACCCCGCCGTCGACATGCATTTCCGACAGTCGCCGGCCCTGGCCCTCGACCTCGATCAGGGTCGGCGGAAACACGCCGGGGATGCTGGCCGAGGCGACCAGCACGTCCTGGAACAGCTTCAGGGCCTTGGCATCGCCGCGCGCGGCAATGGCCCCCATGTCCCAGATCACGGTCTGCTCAGTGTCGAGATTGGTGGTGGCGATCAGCAGCCGGCGACCCCGGGCGTGTTCCACCGAGATGGCATAGAGTAGCGGCGGATCGACATAGGTCTCGACCAGGGCCCGCAGGGCGTTGCTGGTATAGAAGCTGGGCCGGAACAGGATATCGAGGCCGCGTCGCTCGAGGATCCGTTCGGCGGTGTCGCTGGTATAGGCCTCTGTCAGCCGCTTGTCCCAGTCCGGGCCCAGATAGGCGAACGGGGCGGTGAGGGCTCCGGTCGAAACGCCCGTGACGATGTCGAACTCGGGGCGCTCGCCGGTCCTGGTCCAGCCGACCAGAACCCCGGCCCCGAAGGCCCCGTTCGAGCCACCGCCGGAAACGGCGAGGACATCAAAGGTCTTTTGCCCGGCGGCCCGGGTGCGGGCGGCGTCGGCGAAGCGGATGCCGGCCTCGGCATCGGTGGCGTCGAAGCGCACGTCCTTCAGGCCCTGGGGCGCACCGCCGATGATGTCGCGGGCCGAGAAGGTGTCTCTGGGGAGTGTCCCGCAGGCGCTCAGAACGAGCGCGGCGAGCGGGATGAGCAGGGCCTGGAACGTGCGCATGAACCTGACCGAAAACCTGAGTTGTCCTGACCCTAGAGCGATGCAGGCCGAACGCAAATAGGCCGGCGCAAGCGCCGGCCTATCGTAAGCTTTCGAGGGCTCCGGCGAACCGGAGCCGTCTGCTGGATTAAGCCTGCAGCTGGCCAGCGGACATCTTGCCGCTGCGCTTGTCTTGTTCCAGTTCGTAGGTGATCTTTTGACCTTCGTTCAGCGTGCGCATGCCCGCGCGCTCAACGGCCGAGATGTGCACGAAAACGTCCGAGCCGCCGTCATCCGGTTGGATGAAGCCGAAGCCCTTGGTGCCGTTGAACCACTTAACGGTGCCGGTAGCCATGGTGAGATAGTCCTTTGGATAGCAGTCGCCGCCGGAAGCGTTCCGGACAGCGATCAAATTTCGATGGGGATCGGTAGGCGCGTCCGGCGCTTCCTCGAAGGAAGCATGGAATAGCAGGCCGAACGGCAGCGAATTTCGATAGCTCATGATGGAGGCTTAGCGCCGCGCCAGCAAGGAGAATCTTGGATTCTGCTTTTTTGTCGCCCGCCGCATGCGGTTTTTTCTTGCGCACTGGACTCGAAAACAACGCGTCTGTGCTTGCGCGTACGTCCAGAAGTTTCCCGCCCTCAGGCCTTGCTGATCTCGCTATTGCGAGTCATTATCAATTTTAGGCGCGTATTCAGGGAGACCGTCATGGTGTTGCAGACCACAGGGGCCAGTTGGCTGGCGCTCATGATGCAGGCCGAACGGGCCCGCATGCCCGGCCTGGGCTTGGATACCGAATGGCTCCTGTTGGGCCCTACGGATGCCGACGCGATCGAGGGCGGCGAGATCGTCGAAGACGAGTCTGCCGAGGCCTGGCGGATGGCGGCGGAGTAGCCCCCCGTCGGCCTCAGGTCAGGGCCTTGCGGGCAGCTTCCCAGTACTGGGCCCCGGTGATCAGGGTGATGACGGCAGCCAGCCAGAGCAGGCCATGGATCGCCAGGCTGGCCGGGCCGACGATGTCGGGGGTGTCGGGCAGGCCGAAGGCCGCCCAGGACGCCAGCACCATCTCCGCGCCGATTGCCACCAGTTGCAGGGTCGTTTTCCACTTGGCCAGCAGGGTGACCGGCAGCTTGATGCCCTTGCCGGCCCCGACCTCGCGCAGGGCGCTGACGGCGAATTCGCGGAACAGGATCAGGCCGGCCGGCAGCACGACCATCGGATTTGGGCCGAGAGCCATCAGGCCCAGCAGGGCCCCGCAAACCAGAATCTTGTCGCCGATCGGATCAAGGATCGCGCCCCATACCGTAACCGCGTCCAGCCTGCGGGCCAGCCAGCCGTCGAAGAAGTCGGTGACTGCCGCCACGACAAAGGCCCAGAACGCCCAGCGCTCGAGGCGGTACTGATCCGCGACCGTCAGGTTCTCTGACAGAAGGGGCACGGCGCCGGCCGCGGCGGCCAGGGCCACGAACATGAACAGGGCCAGGACCAGTCGCGAGGCGGTGAGGATGTTCGGAAGATTCTTCATGAGGCCTATCTAACGCGGGAACGCGCCGAAGGGCTACCGGCCGTATCGATAACGCGACCTAACCCTGAAGACGATTTTAACCAAAGCCCGCGCGAAGGCCTTTCGCTATAAAGGCGTACGGGCCCTGGCTGGTTCGCGCCAGTTGTGGTGATCGCATTGATGAAGCTGCTGGACCAGGTTGGACGCTTTGGGCAACGGAGTCTCAATTCCGTGCGCGGCCGGCTGGTTCTGCTGACGGTAAGCCTGCTGGTTCCGGCCCTGCTGAGCATGGCCTTCCTGCTGGTCAGTGCCGATCGCCAGGGGCGGGCCCAGCGTGATGAGCAGATGCTGGCCACCGCCCGGGCCCTGTCAGGCGCGGTTGACCGGCAGGCGGCCGTCGGGATTGCCGTCACCGAGACCCTGGCCAGTGACCAGGCGCTGCAGGCGGGCGACCTGCGGGGCTTTCATGCTCGCGCCCTTCGGGCCACCAGTGACCGGGCCGGCTGGGTTGTGGTCACGGATATCAGCGGTCAGCAGATCCTCAATACGCTCCGCCCCTACGGCGCGCCGCTGCCCAGCACCGTTCGCGACCCGGCGCTGACCCGGGCCCTGCTCGCAGGCCGCAGCAAGATCTCGGATCTCCGGATCGGCCCGGTTTCGGGACAGCCGGTCGTCACGGTGGTGACCCCGCTGGTGATCAACGGGCGCCCCCATGTGCTGTCCTATGTCGTAGAGGCCGCTTCCTTTGCTTCGGTGTTTCGCGAGCTTCGCGTCCCCGACCGCTGGGTGGCCACGCTTCTGGACAACAAGCAGAAGGTGCTGGCCCGGTCGGCTGGCGAAGGCAAATGGACCGGCCACGTGGCCTCGCCGGATATGGTCAAGACCTTAAGCCGGGCCAATGAGGGGATCATCTACAGCCGGTCGTTGGACGGCGTTCCCACCCGCGTGGCCTATACCCGGTCGGCCCAGACCGGCTGGACCCTGCTGGTGGCCATTCCCCGGGCCGAGTTCAACCGGACCATCACCATATCGGTGCTGTCGGCTACCGGCATATTCCTGGTGCTGCTGGCCATGGGTGGCGCGCTCGCCCTGTTCGTCTCCAAGCGGATCAATCTGGAGGTCGGCCGCCTGGTGTCTGACGCCGGCGCGATCGGTCGCGGCGAGCCGATCAAGACGACCAGTGAACATGGCCTCGAAGAGATTGCCGCCGTTCATTTGGCGCTGATGGCTGCGTCTGCCGAGCTCAAGGCCCGCGAAGACCGCCAGGCGGTGATGATCAATGAGCTGAATCATCGGGTGAAGAATACCCTGGCCACGGTTCAGGCCCTGGCACGCCAGACCTTCGGCAAGGCCGAGAGTGCGAAGGTCGAGGTCTTTACAGAACGCCTGATCGCCCTCTCCGGAGCGCATGACCTGTTGACCCGGACGGGCTGGCGCGAAGCGGATCTGGGGGCGCTGATGCAGGCCTGCACACGCGCTCACGGCGACCGGGTCTCGTGTGAAGGGCCCTCTGTCTCGCTCAATCCGCACACGGCCGTGGCCCTGTCGATGGTGTTTCACGAGATGGCGACCAACAGCGCCAAGTATGGGGCCCTCTCCGCGCCCGGCGGCACGGTCGCCATCGTCTGGCGTGTGGATCCTGAAGGCCAGAGCCTGATCTTCAACTGGACCGAACAGGGTGGACCACCCGTCGTTGCGCCCGGCCTGCTGGGTTTTGGCATCCGGCTGATCGACAGTTCGATCCGGCGCGAGTTGAAAGGCCGACCGCATTTTGACTTCAAGCCTGAGGGTCTGGTGTTCACGGCTTCCATGCCCCTGTCGGGCGCGGTGCGCTGGAGCAATCCGTTTTGACCACGGTGCCGTTGCAGGACCGGGCGGCGATCGCCCTTTTTGCCGCAGAGCATGATCTTCCGGCCGGGTTTGCCGACCTGGCCGACCGCCTGCATCGGCCCCTTGCCGACCGGATCACGGTCGAAACCGTCGGGCGAAACGGCCCGCTCATTGTCGGGCTCTGCGGTCCCCAGGGGGCCGGCAAGTCGACCCTGGTCAGTCTGGTGGCCGAACTTCTGAAGCACCGGGGCCTTGCGACCGCCTTCCTGTCTCTCGACGACCTGTACCGGACCCGGGCCGAGCGTCAGGCTCTGGCGAGCACCGTGCATCCCCTGCTGATGACGCGCGGGGTCCCGGGAACCCATGATGTGGCCCTTGGCCACGCGGTCCTTGACGCCTGGGCCGTCAGGGTCCCGTCGTTCTGCCGCGCTTCGACAAGGCCGCAGATGATCGCGCTCCGCCGTGCGAAGCAGCCGGTGTCGAGGGGCCGGTCGATGTCGTCCTTCTGGAGGGCTGGTGTGTCGGCGCGCGGGCTCAGCCGCCGGAGGCCCTGACGGAACCGGTCAATGACCTGGAACGGGACGAAGACCCGCAGGGGATCTGGCGCACCTTTGCCAATAACGCCCTGGCTGTGGACTATGCCGGCCTGTTCGAGCGCATTGACCTGATGGCGGCCCTGATCGCCCCGGACTTTGCCACGGTCCGGCGCTGGCGCGGCGAGCAGGAGGCCCGACTGGCCGACCGGCGGGCCCGCATGGGTCTGGATCTGTCGGGCCTTATGGATCCTCCTGCTCTCGATCGGTTCGTCGGCCACTATCAGCGCCTGACGACGTGGATCGCCGAGGACTTGCCGCCTCGCGCCGAAATCGTCGTGCGGCTGAACGTCGAACGCGGGCCGGAAGCCATCGAAGGTCTTTAGTCCTGACGGGGCGTGCGGCCGCGTTCGGCGCTGCTTTCACAGGCGCTTGGGGCGAAGTGGCATCCGGGATGGGGTTTGCTGCATCCGCAAGGCTGCGGCAGGTTTAGGGCTAAAAGCCTAGCGTGCGCAGAGAGGGGATTTCAGCATGACCATGAGCCGTCGGGGACTGATCGGTGCTTCGGCCGTCGGGGCCGGGCTGCTGGCGAGCGCAGCGCGGGCCGGAGAGGGGGCGACGACGCTTTCAAAACCCTGCGTCATCTCCACCTGGGACTTCGGCATCGCCGCCAATCAGGCCGCCTGGGCGGTGCTGTCGAAGGGCGGCCGGGCGCTGGACGCGGTCGAGGCCGGGGCCCGTATCCCCGAGCAGGACCTGAAGAACCACAGCGTCGGCCGGGCCGGCTATCCAGACCGCGACGGCCATGTCGCGCTCGATGCCTGTATCATGGACGAGCAGGGCAATTGCGGCTCGGTGGCGGCGCTGGAACACATCGCCCACCCCATCTCGGTCGCCCGCCGGGTGATGGAAAAGACTCCGCATGTCATGCTGGTCGGGGCTGGAGCCCTGCAGTTTGCCCTCGAACAGGGCTTTCCCCGCGAAGAGCTTCTGAACGACGAATCCCGCGCCGCCTGGGAGGCGTGGAAGAAGGACGCGAAATATGCGCCGCGGGCCAACAGCGAAAACCTCGACTACCGCCAGACCAGTGGCCAGCTGGGCACGCCGGGCGGGGCGGGCAACCATGACACCATCGGCATGCTGGCCCTCGATGCGGCGGGCAATATCTCCGGGGCCTGCACCACCAGCGGCATGGCCTGGAAGCTGCGCGGCCGGGTCGGTGACAGCCCGATCATCGGGGCGGGCCTCTATGTCGACAACGAGGTCGGCGGGGCCACTTCGACCGGGGTGGGCGAAGAGGTGATCCGCAATGTCGGCAGCTTCCTGGTCGTCGAGCTGATGCGCCAGGGCCGCTCGCCCGAGGAGGCCTGCAAGGAGGCCGTGGCCCGGATCCTGAAGAAAAAGCCGGCCGCACGCGACTTCCAGGTCGGTTTCCTGGCCATCAACAAGCGGGGCGAGGTCGGGGCCTGGGCGATCCAGAAGGGCTTCAGCTATGCCCTGTGCGACGCCGGCAAGCAGGACGCCCTGCTGCCGGGAGCGAGCTTCTACTAGAGCGCGTTCCGAATAGCGGGACCCGGTTTTCGGACTGAAACGCGCGTGAAAACAAAAGCCTAGAGGCCCTGCAGGGCGGCCTTGGCGGCGGCGACGGCCGAGGCGTCGGTCTCGCGCAGTCCGCGATCGACAAAGCCCATCGCCCAGGCCCGTCCGTCGGCGGCTCCGTCGACGCCGCGCGGGGCCGGGCCGGCGAACGAGCCGTGGGCCTCGGTCACGCCGGTGCGGGTCACCAGATCGGCGATGGTCTCGGGACGAACCCCGGCCCCGGCCATCAGGCTGATCCGGCCCGTGGCCTGGGCCACGAGCGCCGCCAACACCTCGGCACCGGCCGGGGCATTGGCCGCGCCGCCGGAGGTCAGGATCCGGGGGATCTTCAGGGCGATGGCGGTTTCCAGGGCTTCGGTCAGGTCCGGCGTCAGGTCGAAGGCCCGGTGCAGGGTGATGTCCAGGCCCTCGGCATGGTCGACCATCCGCGCCAGGGCCACATCGTCCAGCGCGCCGCCTGGGCGATTGGCCCCGATCACCACCCAGGTCAGGCCATGGGCGCGGGTGGCGTCGATGTCGCGGAAGATCACGTCCAGCTCGGCGTCGTCGTAGCAGAAGTCGCCTGGCCGGGGGCGCAGCATCGGATAGACCGGGATCGGGGCCGATCCGGCCAGGGCCATCAGGCCCGGCGCGGGCGTCAGGCCCTGCAGGGCCAGGGCCGAGCACAGCTCGACCCGGTCGGCCCCGCCTGCGATGGCGGCGGCCAGTCCGGCAGGGCTGTCGACGCAGACTTCAAGCAGCACGGGCATGGGCGGTCTCCGGATGGGGCCTTGTGAGGTGGTCAGGCCGAGGCGGCGTCGACGGCTTGCGCGAGCCGCAGCCGCCAGCCGCGCTCGAGTGTCCAGGCGGCGATGCCCAGCCACAGCAGGCCCAGGAAGGCGTGGCCGCGCTGCCAGTAGCCGACGTCATAGCCGGTCCGCACGTTCCAGACGCCGGTCAGCAGGGCCAGAACCAGCAGCAGACCAAAGAACCAGCCGAGGGAAAATCTTGCCAGCCGCTGGTGGCCAGGCACGCCCCAAAGCGCCCAGGCCGTGAACAACGGCGCGAACTGGATCGACAGACCCACGCCGCAGGCCCGGTGCATCTCGTCGGGCCAGTGGAACAGCCCGGCGAAGATCGCACCCAGCCCGGTCAGGGCAACCCACAGGCCGGAAAAGGCCGAGACCGTGCGACGCCTTCCGGCGTGTTCCAGCGCATGGGCAAAGCCGGCGCCTGCGAAAAGGCCCGCCACCCCGGCGATGATCATGCCGATGTTGAAGACGGCCGGCAGGGGCGCGGACGGTCCGCCCAGTTCGCTGATGAACTGGGCTCCGGGGTCAAAACCCGGGAACAGCTTCTGGGCCAGCCAGACATCGGCGACCATCAATACCGGCGTGATGACGCCGATCTTCAGGTAAGCGCCGGTACGGACAGACACGGGTGGGGTAGCCTCGAAACAAGGAGGGCGGCAGAATCCCTTCCGCCGCCCTCCGGGTCAATGGGTATTGCGAAGCCCTACTTCGCGGCTGACGGGTGACCAGCGGGGGCGAACTGGTTGCCGAAGAAGTCGCCCTTCTTCCAGACCGGCCGCTCCGGCGCATCGGTCAGTTCGCGGGCGATCTCGTAATTGACCAGGGCGAACCTGGCGGCCGCCTGATAGTCGATCGGCTGGTTCAGGTCGTCATTGGGCCGGTGATAGTGGGTGGCGAGGAAGTCCTTGAAGGCCTTTTCGCCGCCGTTCTGGAAGCCGGTCATCAGGAAGACCGACGGAATGCCTTGCTCGACGAAGCGATAGTGGTCGCTGCGGGTGAACAGGCCCTCTTCCGGCAGGGGATCGCCCGACAGGGCAATGCCCACGCGACCGGCGGCCTTGGCGACGGCCGGGCCGAGGGTCGAGCGGTCGGCCCCGAAGGCGACGACGTCGGTGAATGGATACAGCAGGACCGGCATGTCCAGGTTCACATTGGCCGCGATGTCGGCCTTGGCCACTGTCGGATTGTTGGCGAAGTATTCCGAGCCGATCAGGCCCTTCTCTTCGGCGGTGACGGCCACCAGCAGGATCGAACGCTTCGGCTTGGTCTTGGCGTTCTGGAAGCCGCGGGCCACCTCCAGCAGGGTGGCGATGCCCGAGGCATTGTCGAGCGCGCCGTTATTGATGCGGTCGACGCCCGGCTTGGCGTTTTCGTTGATGCCGGTGTGGTCGAGGTGGGCCGTCAGGACGACGGTCTGGGCCTTGAGCTTGGGATCGGTGCCCTCGATCAGGCCGACCACATTGCTGCTTTCGCGCTTTTCGATCTCGCTCTTCAGCGACACGGCGGCCTTGGGGGCGAGGTCAAAACCCTTGATCAGGCCGTCCGGGGTTTCGGCGGCGGCCAGCACGGTGTCGAGGCTGGTCGGGGCTCCGGCGAACAGCTTGGCCGCCCCCTTCAGGCCGATCGAGGCCAGGGTCGGGGACGAGACACCACGCACGAAGCCCACGTCTTCGGCATTGCGCCAGGTCATCCGCCATTCGCGATAGCCGGCCACACCGCGTTCCAGCGGGCGACGCTTTTCCGAGCTGGTGGTGGCCATGCTGATCACGCCGACCGCGCCGCGCTTGGCCGCTTCCAGCCGCTTGACCGTCCCGTTGCCGTAGTGGGCCCGCTCTTCGGTCTGGAAGCTGGTGGGCGCGCCGGTCAGCAGGACGACGATCTTGCCCTTCACATCGACGCCGGCATAGTCGTCTCGGCCCTTTTCGGGGGCGCTGATCCCGTAGCCGACAAAGACCAGCGGCGCCGACACCGACACCTCGGTCGCCTGGGCCTGGGCATTGGGCAGATAGTCTTCGCCGAACTTCAGGGCGGTGGTCGTGCCGTCGGCGGCGGTCAGCACCAGGCTGCCTTCCGAGGCGTTCTTGAAGGCCAGCAGCGGTACGCGCTGCAGGTAGGACCCACCGGCCGCGCCCGGCTTGACGCCCAGCAGGGCGTATTGGGCGGCGACATAGTTGGCGGCGATGTCATAGCCGCGCGTGCCGGCCTCACGGCCTTCCATGGCGTCATCGGCCAGGAAGCCCATGTGCGCCTTGCTGGCCTCGGGCGAGGGGACGAAGCTGGGCGGCGGGGTCTTCTTGCCCTTGCTCTTGGCCGGGGCGGTTGCCGAAGCCGTTGCGGCGGGCTTGGCGGAGGCGGTCGCGGCGAGGACGGGCTGGGCGACGATCAGCAGGGCAGCGCTCAGCAGAGCGGCGCGGCGCGAAAAGGACATCAAGCAGGGCTCCAGCGGCGGGCCTTGCCCGCGAAAGCGCGAACCTTGGCCAGACTGTGGCCGAATGTCGAGATTGGCCGACCTGAACGTTTTGTAATCTTTGCCGGGAAAGGGCGGGTTTCACCCATTTTGGGCCCGGCGTCGATTTTAACCGTTCTTTTACGCGAGCCCTTAACCGCGCCCTGTCAAATTGGGGCGACAGAAGGGGAGAGACGGCCATGCAAGCCCTCGCCATTGCTGCGGCCGGGATGACCGCAGCCGCCAACCGCCTGACAGCCAGCGCTGAACGGGCGGCGGCCGCCAGTGCCCGCGAAACGGACGGGGACGTCGATCCCGTCCGCGAGGCGGTCGAGCGGGTCACGGCCAAAACCGATTTCGAAGCCAATGTTGCAGTCGCCAAGACCGCCGACAGGATGACCGGCGCGCTGCTCGACCTGAAGGTCTAGCGCCCCGTCCCTTCCGGACGCCCCCCGCGCCCCCCCCCCTTGTGAAG